>Ga0181577_10004738_pt1 | contig 10478 bp, 10 predicted proteins | sample 101ome_21_FD_132468 | JGI IMG/M metagenome (GOLD analysis project Ga0181577, IMG submission 132468) | Coastal salt marsh microbial communities from the Groves Creek Marsh, Skidaway Island, Georgia - 101413BT metaG (megahit assembly) | ecosystem: Environmental > Aquatic > Marine > Intertidal... | reverse complement strand
GAATGAAATTCCAATGATTTGGGATTTTGACAAATCAAATGTTCATAATTCCAGGGGCCCAACACTGTGTCACCAAGCTAGTGAAAGAACACATTGACTTGTGTCTATTAGAGCTCAACGGACTGTTGGGCTTACCTGAAACATGGCCGCATTTTTTGCTAAGTTAGGTTTATGTATAGCGTCCATTCGTTTGCATTCTAATAGCTTCGACATATTTATTCCTATGAGCTTTTACGAAATAGAACTTAGAAGAAATTACTTAACATTTTGTAGGCAAGTGAATTCAATTTGTGCTATAATCGCGTCTGTTAGGATAAGTTTGCCCATGTTTTATGAGTTCGAAAAAGAATGTAGACTACATAGACTAACGTCTTCGAAATCAATTCCTAGAAGTCGGGAACAATCTACATTCAAGGTGTTTTTATTGCGCTTACTGGGCGTTTATGAACATTAAAAACATCTAAAAAGTTTTGACACTAAGCCAATATTGTCGAAGATGAAAAATTCAAACATTCTTTATTTTCAAGTTCGCCGTTAAACACGTTAACAGAATAGATTTTGATGAACGAAGCTTGGTTTCACGGCTACCTACTCAAAGCAGTTCTCGTTTCTCTCCAAATCATGTATAATCCGGAACCCAATATCAGAGCGATACCGATCAAAGCTGTAAAATCGGGCCAATGTCCGAAAACTAAAACGCCCCACATGATTGCCAATGGTAAAGCAATATATTCGATGGGAGCAACAAATGCTGCTTCGCTTGCTCGGTAAGCTTGAGATACAGAAAAACTGCCCAATGCGCTCACGCAGCCAAGCGAGATAAATATTACATAATCTTCAGGTGCTGGGAGACTCCATGCACGGAAAAGGAATGATAATGATGGGTCTGAGTTACCCTCAAAACGGCCATCTCCCAGTACTAGACCAAACATTCCTGAAGCAACTATGAACGTTATTTGACTATAAAATGACATTGTTACAGCTGTTTCGGTGCGGCCTATATACCGTGTGAGAACTTGCACTGATGCATATCCAAACGCTGCCAACAAGGGTAGCAATGCTGCGAATTGAAATGTAGAAACCCCTGGCCTCAACATTATTATAACGCCCAGCAAACCCAAAATTATTGCCATCCACCTTCTGAATCCGACTGCTTCTTGTAGGAACACCACCGAGAATACGGTAATTAACATTGGGCTTATAAAGAAGATCGCGACGCCCTCTGCCAACGGTAACGCTGCAAGACCCAAGAAAAACGTAATGTTAGCAAAAAAAACGAGACAACCTCTCAAAATGTGAAATTTTATCCTTCTTGTCTTGAAGGTCCTCCACCCATTCGAAAAAGGAAGAATAACGGCAAGTAATATAGCTAAGCCGATTGATGACCTAACGAGCACGACTTGATGTAACGCATAGCCGCCACTTAAAAATTTTATAGCTACGTCATTAATTGACTGACAGAATACCGCGATGATGGCACTCGATATTCCAAGCAATAGCGGAAAGCTTTTGAGATTTGGTTTCATAGGTCTTTGTTAATTCAATTGTTCTAGTATTAATCTCGCTCGCCTAATGAAAATCAATTAACTTCCATCGCGAAATTTTTAGCATGCTCGAGAATGTTTTGTTCGAAGGCTTCATGGATCATAGATTTCAAAGAAAGCCTAGACTTAATTAGCCATACTTTCATTTCGATACTTGGTAGCAGTGGTAGAAATACGAGATCAGAATCCGAATACTCTTTGGCCGCAAGTGAGTCTATCATTGTGATACCAAGCCCAGATTTCACCATGTGTATCCGCGCATATGAGAGCGATGCTTCTCCTCTATCAAATGGCTTTGCGTTTCCCGCGGAGAAAAAACTTTCGATTTGTTCACGAGAACGATCCAACATACTAGAGGTTATGAAGTCTTGTTGATGAAAATCTGCAGCCGTCAAATAGCTTTTTCCAGCCAATGAATGTTGTTTTGGCAAAGCACCGAGCATGTGAACATCGAAAAGTGGCACGCATTCGATAGTAGTGTCTTCTGAAGACAATAGTCCAACTGCAAAATCTAGCTGACGATTAGCTACTAAATCAATTAGCACCTGCGAATTTCTCGTTTCGATACTAATAGATACTTCTGGATTAACTCTCATAAATTGTGAGGCTACATTTGGTACAAACGCGCGAGACAGCTGTGGCGTACTTCCTACTATCAAGCTGCCATGTCGCAATTCACGCAGATTACGCGCCTGCAAGTCTAGTTGTCGTAAGCCCATGACTATAGCCTGCGCTCTTTCGGCGATTACTTGACCTTCCGCGGTCGGAACAATTCTTCCATTTGTACGTACTACAAGTTCAAATCCAAACCGTTCCTCTAGCTTTTTCAATATCTTACTTGCATTTGATTGAGTAGTATTCATCAGTTCAGCTGCTTTGGTTACTGAACCAACGCGTATTAAGGTAGTTAAAAACTCTAAATCTCGCAATTGCAAAGCAGCATTCCATTAATTCATGAAGTAATGAAATATATTAATTTGATGAATAAATAAACTAGTAATAGCGTTAAAAGTGAAAGTACGACAAAATCATGCTGTCGGAAATCGCTTACCAGGGAGGAATGAATGACAAAAAATAATATGAACCGTAGAACTTTTATGGCGCGCAGCAGTAGCGCGGCTGTTGCTGCCGCAACTGCGACGGCTATGCCCGCCTTCGCGGCAGCTGGCCAACCTGTCGAACCTATGGCGGTTTTGACGGCCAATGCTAGCTTTGACCCAGTGCGTCCTGAGATGGGCAGGTTAATAACCCAAGCGGCAAAAGGTATTGGCTGGGACATTAAACTTGAAGCCGAAGATTACAACTTAGGTATTAACAAGGTATTTAAAGAACAAGACTTTGACATGTTCATTGTACGCTGGACAGGGCGTGCAAACCGTATAGACCCAGAAACCTTTATTAGCATGCAGCACCACAAAGATGGCGCATACAACAAATGGGGCTACAATGATGAACGCATCAACAAACTTGCTGAGCAGCAGCAAGTTGCTATGATAGCCGAAGAGCGTCAGGCACTGGTGCATGAAGCTCAGGCGATCTTACATGAAGACGCCGTACGCAGTCCAATAGTCTATCCGTCAATGACCAACGCATACCGAGAAGATCGACTTGGCAACGTAGTCCCAATGCTCGGCGAAGGTATCGGGAGTTTCTGGACTGATATTAACATGACGGTTAAGAAAGGTGACGGTTATGTACGCACAGGACAGACATCAGCTCTGAAAAACTTGAACCCAGTTGCTGCAACGGACTCGAATGAATTTAAAGAGTTACGGATGATTTATGACAGGCTGGCACAGGTTGATCCTACTGGCAAAGTTGTGCCTTGGGCTGCTACTTCAATTGATATCGTTGATGATACAACGGTAGATATTGTGCTACGTGACGGTATGAAGTGGCATGATGGAAACGCTGTCACCGTAGACGACGTAATATTTTCATTTGACTACTGCAAGAAATGGAATGCACCGTTCTTTATATCGTCGTTAGAGAAATTTGAAACTGTTACCAAAACAGGAGCGAATTCGCTTCGGATCAAGTTATCAGCACCACATGCACCATTAATGATTAACTTCTTCTGTTCGTTCTTTATCTTGCCACAGCACATTTGGAAAGACATTCCAGAAAAAGCTGGTGTGGATGATGTGCTGAATTTCGCTAACGAGAACCCCATCGGATCTGGTCCATTCAAGTTCGACTACTGGGACCGTGGTAAAGAACTAAAAGTCAGTGCTAACACAGATCATTTTAGCCCTCCAAAATGCGCAGGGATCATTCGCATTACTTACGGTAGCCATGATGCGATGGCGGCTGCGATAGAAGTAGGTGAATGTGATCGTACACGTTACATTTTAAAGCCCGCACTTGTTCAAGATCTAAACAAAATATCTGGAGTTGTGGGTGCAGGTTATGCAAGCCATGGCTTCTATGATCTTGGGTACAACGTACGCAGAGGGCCGTTAGCTGACGCCTCCTTCAGGAAGGCTATGGATATGATTATACCGCGAGATGTAATTCGCGATGTTATCATGTCTGGCTTTGCAGAGAATGGTGGCTCAGTAATAGCACCAGCCAATAAATTCTGGCACAATAGCTCAGTTGTATCCCGTACAGCGAATTTAAAGAAAGCACGCGATGTGCTTGCTGCAGCTGGCTACACCTGGAATAGCGAAGGTAAATTGCTGTATCCTTCCTAAGGCAAATTACAACGTATGGCTGTTAGTATTGGGTGGTCTAGCCACCCAATACTCAAACTTCTCTAACTTCTCTTATAAAGTGGACTCGCTGTATGCTTGACTACATCCTACGTCGTTTGGTTTATACATTAATCACCATTTTTATGGTGGCATCGATCTTGTTCGTATTATTTCGAATGCTTCCAGGTGAGCCAACTATGCAAGTCATCAGCCCCGCCATGGACCCAGCGGTTCAAGAAAGAATGAAGGCAGCATTTGGGTTAAACGAGCCCATTTGGGTGCAATACGGCATTTATTTAAAGAATTTAGTAACTTTGGAATGGGGTAGATCTTTTGTTTCAGCACAAGAGGTTACAGATATTCTTGGCTACCGCTTTTGGAATACTGTTCTGTTAATGGCCGCAGGCATGTGCATGACCCTAGTGCTTGGAATAAGTGCCGGGATCATCATGGCTTGGCGGCGCAGTGGCGCTATCGATTTTTTTGGTACAGTTGTAGGGTTAATTTTTCAAGCGGCTCCGCCATTTATAACGGGACTATTGCTATTAATGGTGTTGAGTTATCGTTTGGGATTGTTTCCGACGGGAGGAATGTATGCGCCTGGCATGCGCCCAGAAGGTATTTTTGACTTACTAACCACCGCCGACTTTTGGCACAGACTAGTTTTGCCCACAATTACAGTCGGAATGTATTACATATCAACACCAATGCTGATCATGCGTGATAGCATGTTAGAGGTTCTAGGTTCTGATTACATAGAATTGGCACGGGCTAAAGGGTTGAAAAACCGTGTTATCATGCTCCGTCACGCTGCGCGGAACGCAATGTTGGGCGTTGTAACTATTGCGGGTATCATGGTTGGTTTTGCAATTGGAGGACAGGTAGTAGTCGAGTCATTATTCTCGTGGCCTGGCATGGGGCAGCTCATGGTAGAGAGTGCTGCACAGCATGACTATCCTGTGGCGCAAGGCACATTTTTGATGCTCGCGATTTTGGTTATATCTCTAAATTTCATCACTGACATTCTGTATTCTTATCTTGATCCACGAATAAAAATTACAGCAAAAGGTTTGAGCTGATGAGTGGTCCTTTTAATATTGCTGCACTTGATTTTTGGCCTATCAGAATACCTCTGGCGACCCCTTATCATTTATCTGCAGTCTTAGGAACGTTAACTCATGCTGAGGCTGTGATTGTTAGGATAACACTTAGCAACGGAATAGTTGGGTGGGGTGAGTGCGATCCACATGCAGCGTTCGATGGATATACACTTGAGCGAGCGTGTTCTGATATCGCCAAACGTAAAGACTCATTAATTGGACAGTCAGTGGAAGAATGGGTTTTAAACTCAACTGGAATGAATTTTTCTGGGACCTCTGCCGCAGCAATTGATGTCGCGTGTTATGACGCATATGCAAAAGCCATTGGTAGTCCGCTATGGAAAGTACTCGGTGAGAGACGGCATGAAGCCTTAAATGTTTTATGGCCTACATCCAGCGGCACAGCTCAAGATGATCTAAAAATCATCAGGGAGCGCTATGAATTGGGCTTTAAAACTTTCATGTTGAAAATGGGGAGCCGCTCGATATCCGACGAACTAAATCGTTTGACACAGGTATTTTCAGAAATGCCATCAGATGTACAGATTATGGTTGATGCGAACCAGGGTTGGTCAGCGCTACAGGCGGAGGAATTTATACATGGGAGTAAGCACTTACCTTTAATTCTGGTTGAACAGCCTTTACCGGCAATCGATTTGCTTGACATGAGCAAATTAGTATCACTTGGCATACATCCAATTTCTGCTGATGAGGCAGTGACTTCGACCGAAAGTGCTGAGAGATTAATATCGGCCGAAGCCGCAGACGTTATCTCTGTGAAAATATCAAAGCATGGTGGGCTAGCCAACGCACTTCTGATTTCAAAAACGGTGAAATCTGCAGGTAAACAGATTTTGATGAATTCAATGATTGAGTTTGGTATTACTCAAGCTGCTTCACTTCATCTTGGGATAACATTAAGCAATTTGTTGCCTTGTGGGCATGCTTATATGTCCACGCTTAGAATGTCGGATGATATTACAAACTTCAGTAATTTGGTAACGGCTGGAAAGATCACCCCATCAACGCATTCTGGGATCGGGATTGAGGTGTCCTTGGATAAGATACTGCAATATGAAAAGGACATAGCGTATGAGTGATACTTTTATCGTTATAGGCGCAAAAGCAATAAAACGAGGTTTCGTCGAGCATTATGAAATCATAAACTCCAACGTTTTAAGCCGTTTTGGGTTCTGGGTAATTGTATTTTTTACCCTAGTAGCAATCTTCGCACCCTTAATTGCACCATATGATCCTTGGGAAATGACGTATGATTCAGATGGAAATTTTGCAGCCTTAAGGCCACCATCATGGGAGTTTCCGCTTGGAACAACACACCTAGGCTATGACCTGTTTTCTCAATTAATTTTAGCTACGCGAACAACATTATTGATTGGAATAGTGTCGGGTTTTATCTCAATTTTCATTGGCGCAAATGTAGGCTTGATCGCCGGTTACTATGGTGGAAAAATCGATGAAGTTTTGATGCGCATAACTGATGTTCTATATGGGATGCCTTTTTTGCCCTTCATCATTGTGCTTATTGCACTATTCGGGCGTGAACTGGAGTTCATTATTCTTGCTATAGTTTTAATCATTTGGCGAACCTCGGCTCGGGTTATCCGCGCGCAAGCTATGTCTATTAAGCAAAGGCAATTTATACAAATGGCAAAGGCTCGTGGAGCTTCCGATCTGCGCATCATTTACCGGCATATTCTACCGAATGTATTACCATTGTTGCTGTTATATGCGTCATTCAATATCGCATGGTCTATTATCACCGAAGCATCAGCGAGTTTTTTGGGGTTCGGAGACGGAGAAACCATAAGCTGGGGTGGAATGTTATATGAGTTGTGGCTCTCGGGTAAGACCCGGGTGGCATGGTGGTGGTTCGCGTCACCCTCCATTTGTATAATTTTGCTGGTGACTTCACTAGTTTTTGTAAGCCGTGCTTATGAGGAAGTTGCTAACCCAAGGTTGCGTCGGAGATAGAGATGGAAAATGCAGAAATCTTACTAAGTCTACGCAACTTGGGCGTAGTGTATGACACTGCACAAGGTCCAGTTCATGCAGTCTCGAATATTGATTTAGACCTAAGGAAGAATGAAGTCTTTGGAATCGCAGGCGAGTCTGGTTGTGGAAAATCCACTCTTATAAAGTCATTGCTCAGGTTGCTGGCCGATAACGGTAGAACGACAGCAGATAAATGCATCTACAAAGGCCGAGATTTACTTCAAATGGATCATGAAACCTTCCGAAAAGAAGTATTATGGCAAGAAATGTCGTTGGTGCCACAAAGTGCGATGGCTTCATTTAATCCCGTTTATCGTGTTGGTGATCAGATTGTTGAATCGATGCAAGCACACAAGTCGATCTCACGAGCCGAAGCAATAGACAGAGCCGAAAGTCTGTTTGATGTTGTTGGACTGGAGCCAGGATTATTACGTAGTTATCCGCATGAATTTTCTGGAGGTATGAGGCAAAGAGCAATGATCGCAATGGCGTTGTCACTAGATCCAGGCCTAATCATTATGGACGAGCCAACGACAGGTTTAGATGTTTTGGTGCAGGAACGAATTTTGCGACGTATACGCGAAATAAGATCAGAATTAGAAAGTTCTATAATCCTAATCACTCACGACATTGCCGTTATTGCAGAAATGAGTGATCGGATTGCGATAATGTACGGTGGTGAATTCATGGAGCAAGCTCCGACCTTAGATTTGTTTGAAAAATCTTACCATCCATATACACTGGGACTGAAGAACGCTTTTCCTTCAATAGAGAGCCTGGGCACGGAGTTAATTTCTATTCCAGGCTCACCTCCAACCCTAATTGGAGAACTGCAGGCGTGTCCATTTTCAGCCCGTTGCCCTTTTAATGGTGAGCTGTGTGCGACAGAAAATCCTGCTTTGATTGAAGTTTCACCGGATCATCTGGTGCGATGTGCTTATCATGAAAAAGCACCCGAATTCGAGAAGCGCGCTAAGGAGAAATCAACATGGCTTTGTTAGAGCTTGATCGACTGACCCGCCATTTCGAACTTAGTCCAAGCTTTATTGGTAGGCACATTCTACGTAAACCAAATAGCCACATCAAAGCTGTAGAGCAATTGAGCGTATCGCTGAATGAAGGAGAAATCTTAGGTATTGCCGGGGAGTCAGGTTGCGGGAAATCTACCACCTGTACCATGTTATCAGGTCTGCTGGCGCCTTCTGGTGGAGATATTCGCTTTAAAGGGCAATCCATATTGGATCTTAATGCCCAAGAGATGAAAGAGTATCGTCGATCCGTCCAAATGATCTTTCAGGATCCATATGAATCATTGAATCCAAGATTTCGGATCCTCGATATCGTTGCTGAAGGTCCGCGGGCGCTAGCACTTTGGGATGAAGAAGAAATTATTCAACGATCTTTGAGCATGTTATCATCTGTTGGCTTGCCTCCCCAAAAATATGCGGAAAGATTTCCACATGAATTATCAGGGGGTGAGCGCCAACGCGTCGGTATTGCTAGTGCGCTGGTGATGGAACCAGAAGTCATTATCGCTGATGAACCTTTGTCAATGTTAGATGTATCGATACGCGCTGGCATTTTAGATTTGATGCGTAATATGCAAGAAAATCGTGGGTTCGCATCTATTTATGTGAGTCATGATTTATCTATTTTGGGTAATGTGGCTGATAGATTGCTGGTTATGTATTTGGGGCAAGCGATGGAGATCGGACCTGCTCAGGAAGTTATAAGAAATCCAAAACACCCATACACAAAAGCGCTAATAAGTGCCGTAGCTATGCCAGACCCTACAAAACGACGGGATCCTCCTAACATCCGCGGTGAGTTATCACAGCCAATAGACCCTCCACCAGGATGCCGCTTTGCTCCACGTTGCCCATACGCCGATGAATCGTGCAATGATGTTTTCGTCGAAATGAATATGGATGATGTAACTTCCCATCAAGTTGCATGTCACCGGCTCAAGGATATCTTTAATGATTGAGTACGATGTCGCAATTATTGGTGGTGGGTTATTGGGTTCTGCCTTTGCATGGGGGCTAACCAGGCGCGGGCAAAAAGTTGTAGTTTTTGACGAAGGTGATGCAGCTATTCGGACGGCGCGTGGTAACTTTGGATTAGTCTGGGTCCAGAGCAAAGGCGCTGGCATGCCTCAATACGCCGGTTGGTCCTTACGTGCCAGCAATTTGTGGGATGACTTGGCCGCAGAGCTTCTAGAGAATACTGGAATTGACGTGCATTACGTTAAAGAGGGCTACAATATTTTAGCCACCGAAGCTGAGCTTGAGAAAGCAATTGAGAGGCAAAAACAAATACGGACAGAAATGGGTGATGGAGCTTATAATTTTGAAGTTTTGGACCACAAAACATTAAAAAAGCATGCCCCAGAAATTTCAAACCAGGTACCAGGTGCAATTTTTACCGGACACGACGGCCACTGTAACCCTTTATTCCTAATGCGTGCGCTACAGCAAGACTTACAAGAAAAAGGTGCGCACTATAAGCCAAACTCCCAGATTTCTAAAATCGAGCCAATCGATGGTGGCGGCTTCGTAATATATGGAGTTAATGAAAGAAAATTAGTTAATGCAGAAAAAGTTGTTGTTTCGGCAGGTCATGGTTCAAAGCCTCTTATTAGTGATTTGGGCATTGATTTACCTGTACATGCTGATCAAGGGCAGGTTCTGGTAACTGAAAAAGTCCCGCCGATCATGCGTTTTGCTACTGGAACCGTGAGACAGACTGACAATGGTTCGTTTCTACTCGGCGCATCTAGTAAAGATATTGGATTAGATGCACGAACTGATCTTCCAACGATGGCAGAGGTGGCGAAATATTGCGCTTCAGTATTCCCATTTGTTGGTAAACTAAGGCTACAAAGAGCTTGGGGCGCTCTTCGTGTTATGACGCCTGATGGCTGCCCTATCTACCAGCAATCAGCTCAATATCCGGGGTTGTTTTCGTTTGCATGCCATAGTGGTGTCACTCTTGCATCTACGCATGCTTACGATGTTGCCAACTGGATTATCGATGGCGCAATCCCACAAAATTACGCAGCTTTTCATCCCGGTAGGTTCAATGTTTCAGCGTAAAACAGCTCTCAATAATCCTTGTTCGATAAT
>Ga0181577_10004736_pt1 | contig 10479 bp, 9 predicted proteins | sample 101ome_21_FD_132468 | JGI IMG/M metagenome (GOLD analysis project Ga0181577, IMG submission 132468) | Coastal salt marsh microbial communities from the Groves Creek Marsh, Skidaway Island, Georgia - 101413BT metaG (megahit assembly) | ecosystem: Environmental > Aquatic > Marine > Intertidal zone... | reverse complement strand
TACTACCTCATCACTTGAGATCAAAACCTCTCCGGTGATGGCAATTGGCTCATCGGTGAAATTGGTAATCGAAATCCACTTTGGCGAGCGCCGGAAGGCAAGCAGTCCCGGTGCCAGATCCACCCACTCCAGCTCATCCGATTCGTACAGCTTTCGGCGAAGCGCGAGGGCCGATCGGTAGAGGCTCAGCGTGGATGAGTCATCCTCCTCCTGGACCGAGGCCGCTACATCTGCATACCAGTCTGGTTGCGGCAGGTGTGCGCCACCGGCGCCAAAGCCGAAGGAGGAGCCGGTTGGCTCCCATGGCAGCGGCACTCGGCAGCCGTCGCGAGACTTGAACTTTCCCTCACCTCTGTGCCACTGAGGATCCTGCATCTGATCTGCCGGGATATCTAAGACATCATGCAGTCCGAGCTCTTCACCCTGATAGATGTAGCTCGAACCAGGGAGCGCAAACATCAACAAAGTCGCCGCCTTGGCTCTGCGGAGGCCCAAGTCAAGGTCTAGGCCATGGTCAAAGCGATGGTTTTGATACCACTGGTTTTCGATGTCGAAGCCATCCTCGCTTGTTCCGTAGCCGGGTATCACGAGGCGGGTTGCGTGACGAATCACGTCGTGGTTGGAGAGAACCCAGGTCGAAGAGGAACCGCTTTCTGCGCTCGAGTGGAGATTGTCTGCAATCACATGCTTGAACTGGGTGACTTCCCAGCCGGAAGCGAGCAAGTCGAAATTGAATGCCTGCCCCAGGCCATCCTCGGAGGCATACGGCGGACGGCGGTTTGGGTGAACCCAGGCCTCCGCGACTGCTACCCGCGGTGGATCATACTCGTTGAACACCGCTCGCCACTGGCGGTAGACATCGTGCACCTCATCGCGATCAAACAGCGGGTCTGAACCATCGTCCTTCATGACACTCAGTGCAAACGAGTGGCGATCCGGCAGCCGATCAAGCTTCTTCTTCAGCGCGTGTGCAACATCGATACGGAAGCCATCCACCCCCCTGTCAGACCAGAAGCGCAGGGTGTCTAGGAAGTACTGATTCACCTCGGGGTTATCCCAGTTAAAATCCGGCTGCTCTTTGGTGAAGAGGTGCATGTACCACTGGCCATCTGCGGTCCTGGTCCAACCCTCGGGACCAAAGTGGCTTGCTAGATCAGACGGGGGCAACTCGCCGTTTTCGCCGCGTCCATCTCTAAAAATGTAACGGTCCCTAGCAGCGCTCCCCTTGGGCGCAGCCAGGGCCTCCTGGAACCACGCGTGTCGGTCAGATGAGTGGTTTGGCACTACATCCACAAAAACCCGAATGCCGTTTTCGTGAAGCTTCTCAACCAGGGTGTCGAACTGCTCGAGGGTGCCAATTCTCGGATCAACGTCCATGTAGTCATCCACGTCGTATCCACCGTCTGCAAGTGCCGAAGGGTAAAACGGGCTCATCCAAACGGCATCAATGCCTAGTGCGGCAAGGTAGTCAACCCGGGAAATGATTCCGTTTAAGTCTCCGATGCCATCGCCGTTTGCATCAGCAAAGCTGCGTGGGTAGATCTGGTAGACAACGGCGTTACGCCACCAGTGGGCATCGCCGGGTAGCTGATTCTTGCGAGTCAATTTAGGCCCTTTTGTGGTTCGGTGTGGCAGAAAGAATGCGCTGGAAGCCTACTTGACCGCGCCGGCCGTGAGACCGCGCACGAAATAGCGCTGCAGTGCGAAAAACACTATTAGCGGAACAATCAGCGAGATGAAAGAGCCTGCGGCAACGTCTTGCCAGCCCTCGCCGTATTGACCAAGCATTCGGAGCAGTCGGTAGGTCATGACCGACTTCTGTTCGCCGACGAAAATGAAGGCAATTAGATAGTCATTCCAGACCCAGAGGAACTGGAAGATTGCAAAGGAAGCAATTGCAGGAATCGACATAGGCAAGACCAGCTTCCAGAAGATTTGGTAGTAACTCGCCCCGTCTACACGGGCGGCCTCAATGAGCGATGTGGGCAACGAAAGCATGTAGTTTCGCAAAATGTAGATCGCCAAGGGCAATGCAAAGGCCGAGTGCACTACCCAGGCGCTCGCATAAGTTCCTGTAAGCGGAATATCAAAGGTCCTCTGGAACCACACCATTCCCTTCAGCACAGGGATAAGTGCAGACTGAAGAGGAATAACCATCAACCCAACCAAAATCGCAAAGAACAGCTCCTTGCCCTTGAAGTTCAAAAAGGTGAAAGCGTAAGCAGCATTCGCTGCAATCATGAGGGGCAAGATTGTCGCCGGAACCGTGACCGCGATTGTGTTCACGAGCGAATCGAGCATTCCCGAGGACAGCGAGTTTTGGTAGGCCTCCAGCGACCAGACGGTACCCAGTGGGTTGAAGAAACCATCCCACCATGGTGAGATCTCAGCCTCAGATCGAAGCCTAAGCGAGGTAATCAGGAGTCCGATTGTTGGAATTGACCAAATGCCAACAAGAATCGTCAGGGCTAGGGTGCTTCCCAAATTCACTTTGCCCGAAAAGTTCCGCAACTTGTTCATCGCAACATCTCCTGGTGCTTCACGGTCCTAATTTGCAGCCACACCAGCGGTGTGATGAGTAGCACGAGGATCATTACTACAGCCGAAGCTGAGCCGGTATCGGTATTCTCAAAATAACGCTTGTACCACTCGAATGCCAGCACGCTGGTGTTGAAGTTGCCTCGGGTCATCGCGAGGATGATGTCGAAGATTTTCATAACGAGAATAAGTACGGTCACAAAAACCGCCATGATTGAGCCCCAAACCTGAGGCAAAATAATGCGGCCGAAAACTTGGAATGGACCCGCGCCGTCTATTCGAGCGGCTTCAATCGTCTCCTCCGGGACGGCCTTGATGGCCGCAGAGATGATCACCATCGAGTAGCCGACCTGGAGCCATACGACGACCGCCATGAGCAGGAAGCTATTGATCCTAAAGTCATCAATTTGCAAAATTGGAACGGGGTCTGTCACCCCAAAGCCCTCAATTACGTTCTGGGCCAGGCCAATAACTGGGCGGCCTGGAGCGGAGTACGCATATAAGTAGGCCCAGATTGTTGAGGCCGCCACGAAGCTGATTGACATTGGCATGAAAATCAAAGACTTGAAGATCTTCTCTCTTCTCGGGCCAACGTTGTTGCTCAGCTGGGCGACTAAGGTTCCAATTGTGACCGTGATGGCGGGAACTACCAAAATCCATAGGAAGTTATTCAGCAAGATGCCCAAAAAGTTGGGATCCGAGAACAGTTCCGCATAATTTTGCAGGCCGACCCATTCAGAGCGTTTGCCCTTGATCTCCATGAACGACCAAACGGCCGTTTGAATTACCGGAATTATCGAAACAATGATCAGGAGCACAAGTGCCGGAGTTAGAAATGCAAATACATTTGCCTTCTCACTAATCTTGCGAGGAAGCAAGGAAATGAGAAAGTTCAGGAGCCAATAGATCCCATAGCTGGCAACAATTCCGATGATTATGGCAAAGATGCCAAAGATGATGTCGCCCATAAACTCCACTCCCGGATTTCAATTCAAGCTTGCCACCGAAATTCAGCGATAACAAACTGAAGTTTGGTGGCACTGGCTCACCAGGAGCCAGTGCCACCAACTACTTATTCAGTAGTCGTCAATGTTTCCAAGTGCTTAGTACTTGGAGTCGATTCGCTCAGCTGCCTCGGCCCAGGATGCACGACCTGCTACGAAGTCGGTACCTGCGGCCCAGAACTCAGCGTTAACCTCGGCTGGCATCTGGTCGGAGCCATCGAAGCCGAACACTGCAGCTGCAGCCATTGCCTCACCGATCTTACGGTTCAGCTCGTTCGGGTAGAGCGCGCTGTCGAAGGTCTTGTGAGGGGAAATTGCACCAGCGGAAACCATGTCCACTAAAACTGCATCGCTTGCGATGAATGCAGCAACTGCAGCAACGTCCTGGTCAACGTGACCATCGAACACTGCGAACAGGTCTCCACCACCGATTACACCAGCCTGTGCTCCATCTGGAGTTGGGATTGGGAATGCGTCGAAGCGGCTGTAGTCACCAGCGTTAACCTCTGCCTGAATGTCCTCAGGGGTAAAGCCAACGATGAATGAACCCTGGCGCAGCATGAAGCACTGTCCAGCATCCTTGCCACCAGTCTCGAACAGAGGGGCTGTGTTGCCGAATGAGTCGGCAGCCATGGCAACTCCACCACCGTTTACCTGACCGTCTGCAAGCAGGCGGGCGGCAACGTAGTCAGCAGCCTTAGTGATTTCCTCGGATGAGAAGGTTAGGTCTCCTGCGATCCACTGTGCGTACTTGTCCGCACCGTGGAACATGAGAACGTACTGCTCCATCCAGTCAGTGAAGGCCCATCCGGTTGCTCCACCGGACTCGATACCTGCACACCATGGGTAGCCAAGACCCTCAGAGACGATCTTCGCCTCGAGTGCCTGCAGCTCTGCCTCGGTGGTAGGAACGGTTAGACCGTTAGCCTCAAACTCGGTTGGGTTGTAGAACACGAGGGACTTCATGTTTGCCGAAACTGGCAGGCCGTAAAGTTCACCGTCTACAACTGCTAGCTGGTCCCAACCAGGAACCAAGGTTGCCTGAGCTGCGGATACGTCAAAGACGTCTGCTAGAGGAACTAGGTAGTCAACCAGGTCCTTCAGTCCGCCTGGCTGTGGCCACATTCCGATGTCTGGCTCCTGGCCAGCCTCGATCTTGACCTTAATGTCGGTGTCGTAGCTGGCTAGTGAGGTGAAAGTAACCTCGATGCCGTTCTCTGCACCCCATGCACTCAGGGTGGTCTGGAAGTTAGCTGCGTCAGCCTCACCGTAACCACCGAAGATGGTTACCTTGCCGTCACCGGCAGGCAGGCCGCTTACGTCTACAGTCTCGCCGGAGTCGGTCGAGCCGGAGTCGGTTTCAGTGCTCGTGTCTGCTGCACAACCTGCTAGGCCTAGCATGGCGGCGGCGGACAGAGCCACGAACTTTGAAGCAGTCTTCATTCGTTTTTGTCCTTTCATGAAGCGCAAAGTGAACCGAAACTCCACCCTGCGTGAGCCAAACCTAATGCCCACATCGCCAAGGAACCGGAGAGGAACCAAATTATTTGATAACAATTTGTAAACGTTTACAGTTTTTACAATTTCAGCCTCGCGGAATCAGCCCTAATTCAGGATCTGCAGTGACCGGAATTGGATCACAAATCTGGCCCACAAACTCGCCGTCTACCTCGTTCACAAATCCGAGCAAAAACCAGTGGCCGTCCTTGTCTTGAACCAAGCGACCCGCATAGACAAGGCTGTGCTCAAACGCACGAGCATTGCGGAAATCAACGCTCCTAAGGTTCGTGCCTACCGGGACAGAGTAGGTCGCATCGCGCTTTCCAAATTCTGCCTGGCGCTCTTTTCCCAGCTCTCGCCAACCGCAGCAAAAAACAATCAGCGGGACGCCATCTACCTCCGCATATTGGAATACCTCTAGCTGCCCAAAGCCCTGGCCGGGCTGTGAAAGCGGTTCCAATACTTGCCAATTCGTCATGTCGCCTGACACGGCATGGCCAATCACTCCCCGCTCAGATACATCTCCGCTCTTAGCTCTTGCCGTGATGAGCATGTGCCAGCGATCGTCACCATCAAATTTGCAAACCCACGGGTCGCGCCAAGCCTCGTCATGCCAATCAGAATCACCCAGCTTCTCGTAAAACCGTGGGTCGGCCGATACGAGCGGGTTCTGATCAAGCTTGCGCCAACTCATCAGATCGTCAGAGACCGCCGCCCCAATGCGCTGAATGAGACCGCCATCCTCTCGTGCCGTTCCGGTGTAGAACATCCACCACTTTCCATCGTCACCCTTGACGCAGCTGCCCGTCCAAGTGGTCCACGAGTCAAAGGCTGGTGAATCACTTGGCGAGAGGGCATCCGGGAGGATCTCCCAGTTCACCAGGTCTGTCGAGATCGCATGGCCCACATTGGGGTTGCGGTGGCGACGATCTGGGTCTCCTAGACCCTTTGATGCGCATAGATAAAAGGCATGGCAAACATCGCCATCCCAGACATACCAGCTGTCCCATATCCACCGGTCCGGAAGTTTGATTGCCAATTGAGCTCCTTATTCTTGCTTAGTTCTAAATGGTAGGCTGGTGGCTCCCTGGCCCCTATAGCTCAGGGGATAGAGCACCGCTCTCCGGAGGCGGGTGCGCAGGTTCGAATCCTGCTGGGGGCGCCGTCAAGCCGCAAGGTATTGAGCCATCTGACTTATGGCCAAAAACCTATGTGAGAGCGAATTCTTCACCTCTGGCAAAAGCTCCGCTGCCGTCACATCAAACCCTTCAGGGATAAATACTGGGTCATAGCCAAAACCACCGGAGCCGGCAGGAACAGTTGCAATTGATCCCGGCCACACGCCAGTGAAGCTTGTCTCGCGCTCATCTGTAACAAGCGCAACCGTGCAGACAAAGCTTGCGGCACGATGCTCGGGGGCAATGTCCTCGAGCTGTGCCAGGAGCAGCTCCCGGTTTCTCTGATCGTCTCGGGTTCCGGACCATATGGCACTGAAGATGCCGGGAGCCCCGCCCATGACCTCAACGCTGATTCCGGAATCATCTGCAAATGCTGGCTTTCCGGTCGACTCGAAGACGTTCCGCGCCTTGATTAATGCGTTTTCCAAAAAGCTGGTGCCTGTTTCTGCCGGAGACTCGCCTTCAAACATCCCAACTGTCAGCCCAGGCAGCTTGGCCTGCAGTATTTGCTCGACCTCTTGTGCCTTGTGACTGTTTCCGGTGGCAAAAATTAGCTCCATTAGATGGCGAGGGCCTCTCCGAGTGCGGCGCGCTGATGGTCTGCTAGCTCGGCATTTGACGCCACGGCCAAATCCAACAGCTGGTTCAGCTCGGTTCGATCAAACGGCTCGGCCTCGGCGGTTCCCTGAACCTCGACAAACAGCCCGCGGCCTGTGACAACGACATTCATGTCAGTGTCGGCCTTCACATCCTCCACGTAGGCGAGATCCGTCATGGGAACCCCGTCAACGATTCCCACCGATATCGCCGAAACTGTGTCAATAATCGGCTTTGAGCTGGCCGGCAGGTGGCCGTTGTTCTTGGCCCAGCTAACGGCGTCCGCGAGAGCCACGAAAGCGCCCGTGATCGCCGCGGTCCTGGTCCCGCCATCGGCTTGAATCACATCGCAGTCGATGACAATTGTGTTCTCGCCCAGCTCTTTGTAATTGATAACCGCACGCAGTGCCCGGCCAATTAGTCGCGAGATCTCGTGCGTGCGGCCACCAATCTTGCCCTTTACGCTTTCGCGGTCATTTCTGGTGTTGGTAGCCCTGGGAAGCATCGCGTATTCAGCGGTAACCCAGCCCTCGCCGCTGTCTTTTTTGAACCTCGGCACCCCGGGGGTGAAGGAGGCGGTGCAGAGCACCTTGGTGTTGCCAAAACTCACTAGAACCGATCCCTCGGCGTGCATTGTGTAGTTGCGCTCAATACTTACCGGACGCATCTCGCCTTCACTTCTTCCGTCTTTGCGCAATTAGTCGCCCTTCCCTATGTGTCTTACTCCTTGGACCTCTGGGCCAAGGAAACGCCTTGCCAGCACCTCAAACTCTGCGGCATCGCCGGTGGCAAAGAACTCACGAGTTGCCTTGGCATCCTGAGGAGCCAACAAATCATGCTCGGTTAGCACTCGAAATACGTCCTTGGCGGTCTCATCCGCAGAGGAAACCAGGTTCACCTCATCCCCCATAACGTAGGCGAGCGCCGCCTGCAACAAGGGGTAGTGGGTGCAGCCAAGCACCAACGTGTCCACCCCGGCAGCCTTCACTGGTGCCAAATAAGCCTCCGCGGCTGCCAGCAATTCAGGTCCCGAGGTAATGCCGCGCTCCACAAAATCGACGAATGAGGGGCAGGCCTGGGAGGTGATTCTGAAGTCAACAGCGGCGGCAAAAGCATCCTCATAGGCCTTGGATGAAATTGTGGCACTTGTTCCAATGATGCCGACCCGGTGATTGCGGCTGGTGGCAACCGCGCTGCGAACCGCCGGTTGAATCACCTCCACCACGGGTACCCCGAGCTGGTCGGTATACCGCTCGCGGGCATCGCGCAAAACTGCCGCTGATGCAGAGTTGCAGGCAATCACGAGCAGCTTCACCCCCGAGGCAACAAGATCGTCCATCACGGACAGGGCGAGCGATCTGACCTGCGAAATACTCTTTGTGCCGTAGGGGGAATTTGCTGTGTCCCCCACGTAATGAACAGACTCGTTTGGCAATTGATCGATGATTGCTCTGGCTACGGTCAGACCACCGACTCCAGAGTCGAAAATACCGATCGGTCGTGCATCCACGCCCCAAGTCTAGGCTCAACTTGCCAAGGCTCAGTAGGCTTGTCGCGTGTCTTACGCCCTGATGACCGACCGATACGAGCTCACAATGCTCGAAGCTGCTATGCAATCCGGCAAGGCTGACCGGCAGTGCGTATTTGAGGTCTTCACCCGAAGCCTGCCAAACGGGCGCCGCTATGGCGTTGTAGCCGGCACCGGGCGAGTTCTCGAGGCGATTGAAAACTTCCGGTTCACCGAGTCCGAGCTGAGCTTTCTGGAAGACGAGGGCATTGTTGGCCCCAAAACCTTGCAATTTCTTGCCGATTACGCCTTTCAGGGCCGGATTAGTGGCTATGCCGAGGGCGAGCTCTACTTTCCCGGATCGCCGATCATGACTGTCGAGGGGAGCTTTGCCGAGGCGGTGATTCTCGAGACGGTGATTCTTTCAATCCTCAATCACGATTCAGCCATCGCATCAGCGGGAGCGCGCATGCGCTATGCCGCCGGAAGTCGAAAACTGGTTGAGATGGGTGCCAGGCGGGCGCACGAGCAAGCTGCCGTGGCAGCGTCGCGAGCGGCCTACATCGTAGGTTTCGAATCAACCAGCAACTTGGAGGCAGGCAGGCGCTATGGGGTGCCAACCATGGGCACCAGCGCCCACGCATTCACCCTGCTGCACGACAGTGAGCGAGAGGCATTCGAAGCTCAGATTGCCAGCCACGGGAAAAACACGACGCTACTGGTGGACACCTACAACATTTCTCAGGCCGTTGACCTAGCCGTGGAATTAACCGATGGCGAGCTCGCTGCCGTGCGGATCGACTCCGGCGACCTGGCGCAAACCGCGGTATCAGTCCGGAAGCAGCTGGACGAGCTCGGGGCGCGCAACACAGAGATTGTTGTGACCAGCGACCTTGACGAGTACACAATTGCGGCACTGGCCTCCGCACCCGTAGATCGCTACGGTGTGGGCACCTCACTGGTGACTGGTTCGGGCTACCCCACCGCTGGCTTTGTCTACAAGCTGGTCGCCCACCAAAGCAAATCTGGCTGGATAAATGTGGCCAAGAAGTCCTCGGGCAAGGCCTCGATCGGTGGCAAGAAATCAGCATCTAGATTGCTGGAGAATTCTCAAGCGGTGGCAGAGCGCATCGGAAGCCCAGATGAAGGTAGGGCGCTGCAGCAACTGCTCTGGGACACCGCGGCAGATTCCAAGCTGCTCGGCTCTACCGGGGTGAACCTGGCCCGAGAGCACCACAAGATGGCACTTTCCGAGCTAGGGGCATCGGGACTCAGGCTCTCGAAGGGAGAGCCCGCAATTCCTACCGAATACGTCTAGGGCTTCAGCTTTTCGTAGATCTCTTTGCAGGACGGGCAGACCGGGAATTTCTCTGGCGAACGGTTCGGGATCCAAACCTTCCCACACAGCGCAATAACGGCATTTCCCATGACGGCTGACTCGACTATTTTGTCCTTCTTCACGTAGTGCGAATAGCGCTCGTGATCACCGTCTTCAACCATCTCCTCCTGTTTTTCGAGGAGGTCAGACTCGGAATTGCTCATACCGCCTAGTTTAGATCTGCCGCGTTGCCCAAGACCACATCAAAGGTCAAAACCTCGTCACCGCGCACAACCTTGACCGTTACCTCTCCCCCGGCCGGTTCGGCCCGAACTAGGGCGGTCAGGTCGGTCGCGCTGCTTACCGGTGATCCTGCGAATTCGACAACAACGTCACCGCTTCGGATGCCGGCAGCTTGAGCCGCGCCACCCTCGGTAACCTGCTCGACTCGAGCACCGGTCGAGAACCCGGAGGTGGAATCGGTGTTGTTGGAGACCATCGCACCGAGAAGGCCGTGGCTCGCGAATCCGGTTTCCATGATTTCTTGCGCTATTCGGAACGCGGTATTCGATGGAATCGCGAAGCCCACTCCGATAGAGCCGGCCTCACCGCCACCGGCGGTGGCGATTGCAACGTTGATGCCAACCAGTCGGCCGTTTTCATCCACCAGCGCACCACCGGAGTTGCCCGGGTTGATTGCGGCATCGGTCTGAATCACTTGAATGGAAATCGATTCTCCCGAGCCTGTCCAAAACTGCAGCCCCGGAGTCTCTGAGACTTCAGAGCTTGCAACTTGAATGGTTCGATTGAGCGCCGAGACTATTCCCTGGGTGACAG
>Ga0181577_10004731_pt1 | contig 10481 bp, 7 predicted proteins | sample 101ome_21_FD_132468 | JGI IMG/M metagenome (GOLD analysis project Ga0181577, IMG submission 132468) | Coastal salt marsh microbial communities from the Groves Creek Marsh, Skidaway Island, Georgia - 101413BT metaG (megahit assembly) | ecosystem: Environmental > Aquatic > Marine > Intertidal zone... | reverse complement strand
GTAGGACAGGTCGGGCTTCAGGTCGTGGGTGACCGGGGTGGGCACCGTCACCAGCACCACATCGCACTGCGGTACGGCCTCCGTCGTCGAGCTGGTCACGTGCCATCGAGGCGTGCCGGGAGGCGGGACGAGGTCGTCCACGTCGGGGTCGCCCGTGGGGTTCTGACCCGCCCGAACCATCGCGACGGTGCGCTCGGACACGTCCACGCCCCAGACCTCGAAACCGGCGTCGAGGAAGCCGATGGCGGTGGGCAGGCCGACGTAGCCCAAACCGATGACCCCCACGCACGTGGTCGCCGCATCAAACGAGCGACCGTCCCCCATACCTCGGGGGCTTCTGTTCTGGTTGATGAAGGACATGCACAACATCGGACGACGGGAGGCGTTGATAAGGCTCAAGCCGAAGGCCAAGCACATGGAGCGTGGGACTGATGTCTCGCTTCACGAGGTGGGCCGGGGGGTGCCGGTGCTCCAAGCCCCAATAAAACACATCCAACTCCTTCATGAATACAGGTTCCTTATCTCGAACCTTGTTCGCAAAGAAATACGTGGACGGTACAAGAATGCCCTGCTTGGGAATGCATGGACGGTGATCGAACCTGCCATGTTGGCCGTAGTGTACTATTTTCTGTTCGCACTCATCAGCGGGAATGAAGACGTCCTGTATGCCGTATGGGTTTTGATCGGTGTTGTGATATGGACCTGTTTCGGAAAGACGCTTCAATCGACGGTAGGCGCGCTCACACGAAATGCTTCGATGATTAAATTGGTTCATTTCCCGAGAGCCGTGTTCCCTCTGACCGTCATGATGGCTAACATCGTGTTGTCCATGCTCTCATGCATTGTTTTCATTCCACTGATTTTCATATTTGATGTAGAGGTCACTTGGAGGCTCCTTTTCATTCCAGTTTCGGTCCTCCTTGCTTCAATGCAAGCCATCGGTCTCGGAATGTGCTTGGCGCCGTTTAATTGCGTACAGCAAGACGTTGAACACACGATACGGTTCGTTGTCCGAGCAGGCTTCTTTCTATCGCCCGTGATGTGGACATGGGAAATGGCCGTTGAGCGAGGCGGGGTGTATGCGGATGTGGTCCTGCTCAATCCTATGGTGCTTCCAATCACCCTTGCTCGGCACGGATTTGAGGGACAACCCTTGGGCATGGGTTCGTTCGCGGTCGTGCTCAGCGCCGTGTGGATTGTGGGGACTTGGATTGTTGGCAGCATGGTGTTTGCCGCGAAGGAGCGGGGGGCGGTGAAGCACCTATGACGGACGAACCCGCGCTCCGGCTGGAGGACGTGAATCTCTCGTTCCCACGTCGCCGAGGCCTGCGTGCCCTCATCGGGGGGGAGCATTCAACTGATTTCCACGCCCTGAAAGGAATCAACCTCGAGGTCCAGCGGGGTGAAGTGCTTGGTGTCATCGGGCGAAACGGGTCGGGAAAATCCACCCTGCTTCGGGTGGTTGCTGGCATCTACAGCCCAGACCAAGGTTCGGCCCAGGCGCATGGGAGGGTGTCGTTGCTCGCCGGACTTGGCACGGGGTTTGCCGGGCACCTTACAGGCCGGGAAAATGCCATGCTCTATGGAAGCATTCTCGGGCGGACCAAGGAGGAAATGCTCCAACTGATGGATGGTATCATCGATTTCAGCGAGCTTGAGGATTTCATTGATGAACCGCTTCGGACCTATTCATCTGGGATGCGGGCACGTCTTGGACTCGCAGTTGTAAGCGCGCTTGATCCGGACATTCTTTTGATCGATGAGGTACTCGGAGTCGGAGACCCCGTGTTCAAAGAGAAGTCAAAAGCGAAAATCCTCAACATGGTCAAAGGTGCAGGAACAGTGGTACTCGTCAGCCATTCATTCGCGTTAATGACGTCGATTTGTGACAGGATTGTTCACATGAAGGCAGGTGAAATTGACTTTATTGGATCACCAACAGAAGCGATCGCCGCATACTATCGAAGTGAAGGAATTGAATCTGAGGTGGAACCTTGAGGATTCACACGCTTGATCCTGAGCATTCCGTATCCTTCGCCGTGGCGGATGAAGTTCGAAAAGCAGTCTTACGTCCTTGGATGCTACCGCTCCTTCCCTTGAACATTCCAAAGCGACTGACAAAACGCAAGATTCGTACTGCTATCCATCGCTCCACCTTGGTTGACGCTGTCGTTGTTATTGATTCGGAAGCCATTCGTGATGCTGACTTGCGTGTCATCCTTGCAGGGCTGAAGAAATCATTCAACAGTGTCGCCCTAGCAATCATCGGCACCGTGAACGGTGTGGTTGCCGATCTTCAACTCCCAAGGAAAGGTGACAAGTCTGAGGTCGAGGCATGGAATACCTTGGTTTGCACCTCTGTACTTCATCTCGTGCAGACCCGGGCGCCTGAACACGTCATCTACATTGGAAAATTTCCCCACGGAGGAATACGGAGAATCAGTTCTCGAATTATCCCGAAAGGGCAACTCTCATGGCTGGCGGTTCGGTCGGATGAATCAACCATTTCCAAGCATGCCTCAAGCTTTCATTCCGTGGTGTCGTTTAACCAGGAAAACACCTCGAACGTTGCCCACATTTGGGTGGACGATGCTCTACCTGTGTCGTGGTCGATCAAGAACCGAACAGATGACATCAACACTGCAGATGTTATCGTCGTTCAATCAGGGGATTTGCCGCTGCTTCGGTCATGGCTGAGCGAAGGACGCGTTGTTGTGATGGTCGAAGATGGGAAAAAACCGAACGTGGTGGGTTTTGAGGAACTCGCAGGCCTTCGACTCATCCATCTGGATGCTTCAGACGAACAACTCGAAGTGCACCTTCGTGCGGTAATGATGCACCTGAAGAAAAACGGACAAGGGCCAGCATTACGGTCAGCGATACATAGTTTCCAACAACTCACTCTTCCGCAGTAGTAAGTCGAATCTCGTGAAGGCGTTCAACTTCCTCGTCGGACATGGCGGATGAAATCTCTTCGAGGGCAACGAGAATCGAATCGACATACTGATCGGGAAGCAGGTCCATTGCTCCTTGATGGAACCGTTCGAGGAAGGAATAATCCAACGAGAGAAGGGGCATCAAATCAGGATGGAGTTCATGGATTTGTGCTTGCTGTTTTTCGGGAAGCTGTTGAATGGCATACAAGGTGGACGCGGCCTGTTTCAAGGGACGAGTTCCAAGAAACACCTCGATTTCCCCGGTCAAGCGTATGGGGCGGCCTTTCATGGAATTCTTTCGGAAACATTTCCAACATTGACCGCAGATTCCTCCTGGCGTGGTTGACCGAAGGCAGCTTTGAGCATAATCCGCAAAGGGTGACGCATCCACAATTTTTTGATTGAGAATCTCCGAAAGACCGGCAACAGGCAACAACAAATCGAGACCAGCCCTTTGAAGTAGTCTGCTATGGTTTTGCCAATACGAGCTCAAGCGGAAATCTCTCCCCCTCCATCCATGGAACAAAAACGCATTTTCAAGCGGCATACCCATCGAAACTCCGCCCAAATCAAAAAAGTCGGCAAGAAGGATGACATGAACGGCACCTGCGAGATCTGTGCTGAAACCTGGATTCTTGCCGTGATCGGTGCGGATGCTCTCGTGGTTGCTTTGGATGCGCAGCACGGGACGCCCATGGACGGCCAATTTCTCAAAGAAACGATGCGCGTTGGAGTGATTTAACACCGAGGGAAGCCCTTCCCGCTCATGGTAAAGCAACACGGTTTGAGACGGTAGAAGTTGCATCGCTGCGGTTGAATCAATGCCACCGCTGAAGGCCAATCCTGGACGCCATCCTTTTGCCCTGCTCGGTATCCATCCGTCAAGAATCCCGCTCTCCCACGGGCTGGTCAGCACAAAATGGGCCACGCGAAGGAGATCGGAATGGGTGTATTCCAGCGACCAACCTTGTGGCATCGAGAACCAAACCGAACGGGTTCCTGCATCGAAATACAAGCGGCGCCCTTCTTGCGCCCACCTGCTTCGGTCGTACGAATCAAGATTCAGCATCGGTGCACTGTACAACGAGGACCGGGCACCCTCTTCGCTGCCCAACTGTGCTTGCGGGATGAACCAAGGGAGAAGTGTACGTAGTTCATCCAGCGAAGGCTGCGGGACGACAAACCCAAAATCTGCATTCCTGGCTTTGAGACGAAGTTCCTCCTCCTCCTCAGCGTCATTCAACCGAGCAAGGTGCTCCTTGAAGATGACTTTTGATGCATTTTTCTGATGTTCTGAGTTGACCCTCGTTACATTGTTTCCGTGAAATCGACGTAAATACACATACGACTTCGTGTGGGCAAATCGGTGTCCAGAATAAGCAACACTCAGGTTCATGACCCAATCCGTACCGAACTGAAAGCGTTCGTCGTATGGATGTTGCAACAGCACTGATCTACGTATCATGCTCGCAGCATGAACAAGCACTTTCCCTCCAAACAAAAGCTCGGCATACCCATGCTTTTTGCCTTGATGATAATCCAAATTGTACTCTTCGTCGAAGTCTATCCAACCCCCGTAACTCCCGTCAACACCGTCGTGTACCACGCGAAGGTGATCTGCGATCCTTGATGGAAGCATCAGGTCGTCGTCGTCCATGATCACAACCCATTCGCCAACCGCCTCTTGCACACCTTTGTTTCGGGCGAAGGGGATGCCAAGCGGGTCCTGTCTAATGTAGCGGATTCGTGGATCATTAAACGACTTCACAACGTCTTCGGTACGGTCAGTTGAGCCATCATCAACAACCACAATTTCGAAATCAGAATGCGTTTGCCAAAGGCAGCTGCGTATGGAATCGGCAAGTAAGTGGGCCCTATTTTTAGTTATTATTACAATGCTTACCAAAGGTAATCCATCTTGTTGTATGATTTTCTTTCGTTGAAATTTTACATTTTTTGCCGAATGGCCGTCCAAATCTGGAACCACTTCCCATGCAGTGAGGCCCAACGAGCGAAGATGCCGTTCCTGGAGTTGCCGAGTGTTTTCTTTTTGAGTCGATGCATAGACATGGCTCGTCGAAGCAGCATGGATGCGGTAGTTGTAGAGGAATGCATCCACGTGGTGAAGTTTTGAAACTGAGGAAAGCCGAAGGTAAAAGTCGTAATCAACCGCGTTTGCCATGGTCGTATCAAACCCGCCAACCCTCGACCATTCGCGCTTTCGAAAGAGTCTGGGAGGGTGCACCATCATGCCGTACATCATTCGAATACGGTTAAAATTCGGCACACTCCAGCCTTCGGTTCGCTCCTCAAGGTTCGATTCAAATCGGAAGTAGGACCCGTACACGCAACCGTGTTCCGGTCGGGCTTCGAGTTCAGGAAGAAGCACCTCGATGGCGGTTGGCTCTAGCACGTCGTCGGCGTCAAGATGGAGGATGTACATTCCAGAGGCGGAGGAAATAGCAGCGTTGCTTGCCGCCCCGATGCCTGCATTTTCTTGATGGAGAATTTTGATCTTCGGATGTTGGCCATACCGTTCATTCAAAATGGACCTTGTCTGGTCGGTTGACCCGTCGTTGCAGACTACGATTTCGAAGTCACGGTAAGTTTGAGCTAGAGCTGAATCAATGGCTTGTTCAATGGTGTCCGCAGCATTGTAGGCTGGAATGTAGATGGAAACAGCGGGCACGGAGGTCTCCACCTCGGGGTCGTACGTTCGATAGAACGCAGGAACCTTGTCGAGGAGCATGGGTTTGGTGATGGCCCGTCCGGCCTCACGGTCGACAAACTCCCTGCCACCGGGAGGCTCCTGATGCATCCCAAGCGCGTCGAGCATTGGGATGAAGTAGTACCCTGCATTCCACACACGGTAGCCGAATTCGTTGTCTTCGGCCCCCCATGCCGTAAACGCCTCATCAAAGGAACCCGCCTCTTGGAAAAGACGGCGGTGGAAGGCAACGTTGCCGCAGGAGCAGCATCGAAATGGATGCGGGGATTGCTTCAGGTAATCTGTTGCTTCGTAAATCGGTTCGCGCCAATCAGTCGAAGGGCTGTTTTTCATGACGGCGTTTTTTGTTTGCACGTTTGGGAGTTCCATCATCACCGTTGGGTCCTCAAGGACGGTGCTTGGGTCCACGTGGTTGGCATCAACGTAGCGTCGATGCCCAATCAGGATGACCTTCTCCCCAACAGCAAGCCATTCAGCGTACGTTTTCACAAGGCCTGGAACCGGCGCCATGTCGCAGTCCAGAATGATGACATGGTCGTGCCTCGCAGCCCGAACCCCGAGGTTGCGTGCGTGAGAAAGCCGATATCCAAGGTCTTGCTGGCGCACGTAATTGACTTCGAAGAAGGGAGAAAATTCATCGATCAACTGTTCCGGGTGGTCCGAAGAGCCGTCATCGGCAATGACCACCTCGATCAGGTCCAGGGGGTAGGTCTGATGCGTGAGCATCCCCATCGTCCGCCGCAACATCTCGATCCGATTGTAGACGGGAATCACAACGCTGATTGGGAAATTCGGTTCAACGCTCCCCACCCTCGCCTCGATGAACGAGTAATTGTTTCCGAGACCACGCAAAGGAGGCAACACCATGCCGTCGGGGAGGGTGGTCCCATACTCGTTCATTGTCCACCCTCCGCCATCAACGCCGCCCAAGCACGCCCTTTGGCAATTCCGTCATACTCCATCCAATGCCACGTGGCTGACCCCGAATGCCATGCTTCAAGCTGCGTCAACAATGCCGACTCCGCTTGCCGATGGACATCGTCCACAAGAAAAGGAACGTCACGAGGGAGTGCATGTAGGCTTTGCAAGAGGCCGGTACGTCCTATGGATCCTGGCGGTCCATCAACGATGACCAAATCAAGGTCATCAGGAATTGTGTCGATCACCACGGAGAGCCGGTACCATCCTTGCTCACCGGCTGCTGACGATGTGCTGTTTTCCTCGATGGGGGCGTGGATGCATGGGGTGGAACATCGCTTCACCCATTCCACATCGTGCTCAATGCTGAGCATGTCGAATCGCTGAGCGAGTCGGCCTGTCCCATGCCCGCTTCCGAACTCAAGGATGCTCGCTCCCTCCGGCAAGGTTGACTCAATCCATGACATGGCCGATTCAGGCAACATCCAGACCGGGTCTGGCTCCATCAAGCACCCTCTCCAAACAACGACAAAACGTGGGATGCGAGGCTTTTGGCCCCGTTTACTTCTGGGGCAGGTAGGGGTTGAGGTTGCAAGGACAGCAGCACTTCAACGTCGTGCGCTATGGAAGCGGAAGAACGGTCGAGGTTGACACAACCCCATCCTTCATCCACAGCGATGGTGCACCGTGCAACTTGGTCGTCCATCCCAGTGGAGAGGTTGGGGAGAAAGAGGGTAGGAATACGGATTGAACGCATCTCGTGGAACGAGTTATAGCCACCGGCTTGGACACTGGCATCAAAGGCCTTGAGGTACAACGAGTTTGGATAATCTCGTAACAAGTGGATTCGATCGAGGCCCACATCAAGCCGTTCACCAAGCATGGATTCACCAAGCACCACGTGGACATCAGGTTGCTTGTGAAGGGCATCGACCACGCGCCGCACTTCGGATTCGATGTCGTTGATTCGACCTGCTCCCAGCTGAACATAGACAGCACGCGCATTCAATGGCAGGCCGAGGCGGCGACGAGCGACGACGCGGTCAAGCATGTCGTCCGGCTCGATCAAAAGCATCGTCTCAACCTCCAGTTGTGCTGTGCCAACCTCGATGCCGTCGAGAGAAGGGGGAAGGGCATCACCAGGCCGAACTAGCAGGTCAAAGCACGAAATGCTGTCAACAGGTATGCTGGAGCCTTCGCGAAACATTCCACGGCGAACCCAAATTCGGTGCATGTTCGACTCTTGCAATATGGCGTTGAGCATGCCTCGGTATGGAAAGGCCCCATCAAACACGAAGACTCCAGGTCGGTGAACATCGAGCACCATGTGAAGCATGTCCTCGACAAGTCCGTTCCACGTTGATGGCTCCAATGCCTGGTGTTTTCCTCGACCAGCAAGATGGTAGGTTGGAAAATTGTCGGCATACGGAATGTGCAAGGTTGGCATGGTCGTAAAGAAGACGATTTCAAGTTCTGAATCAGCCTCTCTAAGTCGTTTTGCTAAGGCATACATCCGTGTAAAATGCCCAAATCCAACCCCGTTTGTCGGGAAGAGAACGACCGACTTCGAGCGTTCCTTCTCCATCAGATCAACATCGGGAAGCAGAGCAGGTGTTCGGCCGAGCCGTTCGAGTCCAAGACGAAAGGCCAGCCACGGGAAACTGACCGGAAGCGCAAGCAATCGCCATGGTCTTCGAACCGCGGTTGTGAGATGAAGTCCGAGACGGAACGAAACGGTTTGACGAAGCCGCTGACGGTCCCGTCGGAGCCGTTGGATTTCGGCTTGAAGGGAGCGATTCCGCTCTTCGGTCGAGGGACCCGGCGCCTCCATCGCTTCTGCGCTCTGCAGAATCATTCTTCACGGTTGGGGGATGGTTGCTTGATTCATGGTCAATCTGCGAACAGGTTGACCTTCACCAAAGGAGATTCGAGGCCCCTCACATCGAGAAGGGCACGGGTTCGGGATTCAACCTCTGCCCGCCACGGGTCCGGTATGAGGTCGAGACCAGGTTCGAACGCCGATTCCCACCAACCAAGGTCCTCCTTCAACAAGGGCTGAAGGTCGGGGACCATATCCTCGAGACCGAGATTTTTGAGAGCCCAGAGCGCGTGCTGTGCCGTTCGCAACGGCCGCTGAGAGAGAAACGTGGAGATTTCGTAACTTGAAACATCGTACGAACGCCCCATTGGACCGTTTTTGTGGAAACACTTCCAACACCGGCCACACCCACTTAGGCCATCCCCCCTCATGCAGGAGTTGACGTCCGACGCCAAAGCACTGGCTTGCACAATTCGGAGTGCGCCTGCTTCCGAGATGTGGTTGATTGGCAAGACGAGGTCCAATCCAGCTTCGTGGAAGCGTGCTTGCCATGCATTCCAGTGTGTGGATTGAGCAAAATTTCGGAACGTCCGGCCTTTTTGCAGCCAGGTGTTGTCGATGGGAACACCGAACGCGATACCAGCCAACTCAAGCCAATCCGCCAGCAGGATGAGGTGGACGCCACACGCATAATCCGTTGAAAAACCGATCATTTTGTCGTGGTTCGTTCGTATCAATTCGTGATCTGAACGAACCACAATGACATCACGACCGAGCGATTGGACCTTCTTGATCAAGTGCATCGCGTTGCGATGGTCCAACATCGAGGTGACATCCCGCTCGTGATACGCGAGAACCGTCTCGTCATTGAGCAACAGCATTGCCGCTGTTGAATCAACACCACATGACCAAGCAAGTCCAAGTCGATACCCCTTCTCCCTGCCTGTGGTCAAGGGGGCCGTGACCTCCTTCACCCAAGGTCGCAACAGCACGTCAGCGGCGAGTTCAATCAATGCGGGATGTGTAGAGTCCAACGACCATCCTGCAGGCATGTCCCAATGGCACCAACCCCATGGGTGCCGAAACCACAACCTCTGCTCAACCTGACACCACATGCGATGAAGATTTGCAGCATCCCAGTCTATGTTCGTAAGTGCTTCCGGGGGCCGTTCAGCAGGGTAGATTTTTTTCGGAGGTTGAATTCGCTCAAGGTGTTTGATGGCACGCCCCGCGAGGCTGTGCAAATCCGATTCTGGCCATCGTCGACAGAGATCAACAACATCCTTCCAACGTCGTCTCCTCCACATGCTTCGAATGAGAACATCGCGAGCAAATGGTCCATGCTTGGGGTGGTCCACTAAGGTGCGCGACAAAAGGTCAACATTGAGGTCGTTCCCTTTATTGTAGGCGCGACGTAAGCGCTCTCGTCGCAACAGCCCCATGGTTCAATTGATTTCCATTCGATGCTTCATGTTGCCGCGATGTGGGTTCAACCTTGATGGACGGCGTCGACAACCCGAGGACATGACAAGGCTGCTCATCACCGGCGGGGCCGGTTTCATCGGCGGTCGCGTGGCCGCCCTCGCCCTCGAGGCAGGGCACGCCGTGACCGTGCTCGACGACCTCAGCACCGGCCGTGCGGAACGCTTGGCCGCCCTCGAAGCCGCTGGCGTGCGGGCCGTGCGGGGGGACCTGCGTGACCCCGAGGCCCGGTCCAACGCCCTTGAGGAGGTCGAGGCCGTCGTGCACCTCGCTGCCCAGGTCTCGGTGCCCCGTTCGGTCGAAGACCCACAGGAGACGGCGTCGATCAACGTCCACGCCACGGAGGCCTTGGGCCACGACATGGCGTCCCGAGGCGTCCAGCGCTTGGTGCTCGCTTCGTCCGCTGCGGTCTACGGCGACGCGCTCGACCTGCCCCTCAACGAGGACGCGGAAGGCCATCGGCTCTCTCCGTACGCAGACAGCAAATGGTCCAACGAACAGGAGGTCATCCGTCGCCGTTCCGAAGGATGGGAGGCCCTCGCCCTCCGCTTCTTCAACGTCTACGGGACCGGCCAGCGGTCCGACGGCGCCTACGCCG
>Ga0181577_10004728_pt1 | contig 10482 bp, 6 predicted proteins | sample 101ome_21_FD_132468 | JGI IMG/M metagenome (GOLD analysis project Ga0181577, IMG submission 132468) | Coastal salt marsh microbial communities from the Groves Creek Marsh, Skidaway Island, Georgia - 101413BT metaG (megahit assembly) | ecosystem: Environmental > Aquatic > Marine > Intertidal zone... | reverse complement strand
AGCGGCTTGCCCCATCAACTTCGACGACGGATGTGTCTTCTGGTAAACATGAACAATGATCGAATCCAGGACATGTTGGAACGCCATCCGGAGTACAAGCCTGAGAAGGGAAGAGTCAGTGTGGTGATGTTGATGCCCTCGCTCGAGTTGGCCATTGAGGAACTTTACCGGGACATGGTCAATCGCAACCCTGAGTTGCGATTCCATCCGGTTTTCAAAAAGCGCTGGGCACCTGCTGCGTGCAGGTTAATGGAATTGCACTGGTTGGTAACGCATGAAAAATGAGGGACCCCACGGACATCCCAACGGGGCTTTATCTCCTGCCGTCACCTATTACGATATGAGAAAGAATGAGAGGAAAAGGTTCCCAGAAGAAAGCTCGTTTGGAACGTTTGAAGAACGAGATCGTGAATTATGTAGAAACAGCACCTGGTGCATCAGCCGCTGACATTGTGGCGTTTTTGTCAAACGAACGTAAAATGCGCAACCACGGATTGACCACTCGCAAAGTTGGGTTGTTCATCCCCTTGCACTTGTCCGAGCGAATCCGATTCAAATTGGATGCCTCGACCGGAAAGCGAATCTATCACGTAGCGTCTTGAGCAAGCACCACCTTCATGCCTCAGTGCCGCTTGGCTTGAGCATGGACTGGCAAAAAGTGGCCGCTGCGGGCGAACTCTTCCCGTCCTTGACCGGACATGAAGAAGGGGCTCTGCCCACCCTTCCCTCGGATCGCCCGGTATGGTCCATCCTCGACCCGAATGGAAGCGACAATCTGAAGCAGCAAATGGCGCAGCTTTCCGGAGACATGGCGTGCCCAAACCCTGGCTTCTTTACCCGAGGCGACGGCATCATCATCGATGCCTCAGCGGTGGTAGAAGCAGGTGCCTCACTCGTCGGCCCTTGCTACATTGGACCGCGAGCCACCGTGCGAAGCGGAGCATACGTGCGAGAATACTCGTGGATCTGTGCAGATGCTGTTGTCGGTCACGCCACCGAGGTGAAGCATTCAATCTTGCTTCCGGGTGCAAAAGCCCCGCATTTCAACTACGTTGGGGATTCCATACTCGGAAAGGATGTCAACCTGGGAGCCGGTACGAAACTCAGCAACCTTCGCAACGACGGAGGCGAGGTGCACCTGCGAATCAACGGCCAGCGCATCCCCAGCGGCTTGCGTAAATTCGGAGCCGTCCTCGGCGAAGGGTGTGCACTCGGTTGCAACAGCGTCACCAATCCCGGCGTGGTCTTGGGTTGCAACAGCGTGGTTGGTCCCAACGTCACCGTCACGGGTGTACACGGTGCAGAGAGTCAACATCGGTGAGTGAAGAACGTGAGCGATTCCTTCTTCGGAACCGACGGTATTCGAGGCAGGACCTCGCTTGAAACTGTCGAAGAACAAGAAGCCATTGAACTCCTGGACGTCCACCGAACCTTGACACCTGCCTTCATGCGCGTGCTTGGAGAAGCGCTGTCTCACTGTCAGCCTGCCATGCCCGGTGAAGGGGAAACGGTGGTCATCGGATGGGATGACCGTCCACACAACGAAGACTTGGTCGCTGCCCTCACCCTCGGCCTCCGCCTCACGGGTAGTCGGGTGCTCCACATCGGCCTTTGTGCAACCCCATCGCTTCACCATGCCGTGCTGGCCTTTGGTGCGCGCATGGGGTGCATGATCACCGCCAGCCACAACCCGGTCAGCGATTCTGGAATCAAAGTGTTTGACGCCCTCGGCTACAAATCAAATCCTGACCTTGAGCGAGAAATCAGCACCTCGCTACGCCAACTCGCAGAAGAAGACAGAGAGGTTGACCAAGCAGACCAACTTGAACTCGCCCAACCCGATGAATTCCATCCGGATTGGGCACCTTCTGCCCACAAAGCGTGGCTGAGTCAACGCTGGACGATGTTTGAACAAGCGTTCGGTGGATGCGTTGATACACTCAAGGCGGGCGGTCTTGCAGTCCCGTTGTTGTTGGACAGTGCCGGTGGGTTTGCCCGCTCATGGCTTAGCCGGTTCCTCAACGAACGAGGTGTCGCGTGTGAAGAGGTGAGCGGTGAAGTGGAAGCGCTCAACAAACACTGCGGAGCCGGTGATTTTTCCCCGACACAAACGTGGACGCACGAACAGGCGGCAGCGTCCAACCATGCGTTGTTGCGCCGTCTGTCTCCTGCCCCTGCTGGCCAGTGGGTTGGTGCTGCCTTGGACGGGGATGGGGACCGTTGTTTGCTCATCGAGGCCACCGCCACTGGCTACAAGGTCGTGGATGGCGATGCCGTTGCGGCCCTGTTAATGGCCGCCAGCACCTCTTCGGGATGGAGGTTTGCTGCCAGCATTGAATCCGATATCGCCTTGCCTTCTCATGTTTGTACCCTTGATGCGGAAGCCACCACCATGGAAACGGCCGTTGGAGACCGATGGCTGGCCTATGCGCTTCGAGGCGATGATGCATCCCCCCTGGAGGCGGCGACCATGCCGTGCATGCTTGGTGTTGAAGATTCAGGGCACATCGTTCTGCCCGCTCCACATCCTTCCCAGAAAGAGGCATGGAGTTTGGTCGGTGATGGAGCCGCCACCTTGTGTGCAATGCTGTTGTCGATGGACCGTGGGCGCTCGACTTCTTTTGTTCGCGGATGGAAAAAACGGACCTCAGTTCTTGACAGTCACCGGGACCGCTGGCATGCTCAATCGGAGGTGTTTGCATCCGTCACTGACCTCGTTATGGCTGCGCTGAGTGCCGACGGTTTTGTTTCGCAACAACGTCGGATTACCGGCGAAGCCGATCTTTTGCTCGTCCATGCCACCAGCGATGAACACGTGGTCTCCTTCGGCGTTCGTAACAGCGGCACGCAAGCAAAGACCAGCGTTTCCGTGCGATTATCCCCCGGATTAGAAGCAGGTCCGTTCGAAGACCTGCTCGAGCGGGTGGTGCAGAATCTGACGGTTGCGCTCACGGACGATTAATCGTCGAGTAAAGCCGCCTCGTTGGCCTGTGTCAAGGTGGTGACGGCGAAGAGCAGGGCAGCAGAGGCCACCAGGAGCACAAGGATGTAACCCGAGCTTGTTCCCGAGACCAACGCCACGGCGGCGAACATCCAAGCAACGACCAAATCCACCGCCCCCATCACACGCCACGACTTGCGTTTGGTGAGAATGCCTGCCAACCACGCCGTGGCTGACACCACTAATCCAGCAAGCGATAGCATCACCAAGGACGCTGAAAGGACGGCGGACGGATAGAACATCAGATGCGTAGCCCACAACGCCGAGGTAAGCCACAACCCGTGATGGAAACGTACGGCGCCCATGACCCACACAAGACTGACCACACCCATACCTGCCGTGGTCACCGTGGGCGTTAACGTACCAGAAAGGGAAGCAAGGAGCCACACCGTCAAGGCTTGCACCGCCAAGGGGGCGCAAACGACGACCGTCAGCGCTACGGCGGGTTGTTGCCAAGCGCGAGCGCGGCGCAGACCTGCAAGAAGAACTACGGTCGCTGACAGGCCGAGTGAAAGCATCACCGTTCCCAAGATCCACGCACTTCGACCTCCAGCCGACCGGTGGTCCACCAACCCCCTTCGCAAGCGTTCGCCCTCCACCCAATCGTAAAGCATGACCATACCAAACAACAACACCTCCATCGCAAAGAGAGGTGCTGTCCACATCAAGGTGGAGGCAAAGGGGTCCATCGAGAACGGAACGGGAACCTGACCCCCAAGAAGAAGACAAAGCATTCGGTCCACGACAAGACATCCCAACAACATCTCAAGAGCACTTGGAATGCGCAATCCGAGATCGTTTCGTCCGAACAACCCCATGCCGACGAGCGCCATCGCACCGAACATGAACACGACTTGGTGAACGGCATCATCGCCAAGGACACCAACGGTCATGCGACCTGCGACGTGAACGAGAACCATACCACCCATGGCGACCACGATGGGGAGTTCCACCCCCAAAACGTCAGGCAGGCGCAATCCTATGTTGTTGGCACGCAATCGGGCAATGCCCACCAACACCACTGCAAAACACGCGCTGAAGCCGAGGGCTTGAACGCCAAACGTGGTGGTGTATGCCAACCAAGACGCACCGAGGAACGCAACCACGAGGAAGAGAAGGAGCACGACAGGCCGATAGTGAATATCGCCCACGAGAAGGTCGTTGTCTGCTTTTACATCGCTTCGTTTTGCCCGCCCTTTTTGGCGCTCAGCCAACTCGAGCAGTTCGGCATCAAGCTCCTTCAGCGTAACCGTGGCGGATCCGTCTGCGGAAGTCGCAGTGACGAGTTGCGTCATGCGTTCGCGCTTTTCTGCGAAGGAGGCGAGGCGTTCGTCTTTGGCAGCGACCGCTTTCACGCCCGCCCGAACATCGCCTTGGAATGCAAGATAGGCGCCAGCGAGGACAAACAAGACAAGAGCGACCAGAGGGACATCGGGGTTCTCCATGGTTTGACCCGCAAGCGCCATGCTGATGAGCACCGAAACGGCGGCGAGGGACGGCATCAACAGCGCATCAAGCACCTCAAGCCGTTGCAAATACATGAACAACGATACGGCACCCATCGCGGTGAGCAACCAGAGATTGGTCACGTCGGGAGCAAGGTTGGCGCCTGTAAGCAGGATTTGGCGGTCCGGGGCTAAGGCAACGGTCAGGAAAAAGCCCGTCATGACGCCCAAATGAAGGGTGAGCAGTTGTCCGGGAAGCGCCCGGTGGTGGTCTTGGGCCGTGGACTCGGTAACCGCTTCCTGAAGACGCTGCAGTGCTCCAAGCAAGAGAAGAAGGCTTCCTCCGGTCAGCAAGACCGCCCAGATCGATTCTTCGCCGAAGCGCCAAGCCAACGCCACAGCAGTGAAGGCCCACACCATCACCAACGTCTGCGGACGAGCCTGATGGATGCCGCGCCACACCATGACGGCGTGGCTGAGCAACAACGCACCCATGCCGCCTAAGAGGCCCAGGGTGGTCAAGCCGTCTGGACGAGCCATGGCAAGATACGTCAAACACGCCAGCAAGAACACCAAGTTCCACAAATTCAACAACTCGCTGTCACGAAGGCGACCGCTGATTTCGGAGAGACCCCCAAACCCAGCACCGAGGTTCAATCGCGCTCCGCCCAACCGGGAGCAGACCAGAATTTGCTGAACCACCAGCGCGCCCATCCACCAGCCAACGTCCCCTTCGGCCAAAACGATGGGGACGAGGTCTGCATTCACGAGACGGGATTCAATATCTGTGGCAAACACGAGCAACCATGCATACGGTGCCAAAACAGCCACGCCCGCCATGCTCGGTGAAGAGCGCATAAGGGCGAGTCCTGCCAAGCCGACCCAGACAACCCCTTGAGAAGCGAGAAGAAGCCTCGAGCCCGATCCACCATCCTCGGCTGGAATCAGCAGCGTAAGTAGAACCACGATCACCAACGAGCCCAACCACAGTACATGGTCGGAAACACGAGCCTGATGATTCAACAAGACGCCTCCGCAAAGCACAGCAGTCAGCAGGGCAAACAAGGAATATTCACTGAGAGAAAACGGGAATTCGGGCGCAATGGCCCCGGTGTTCACCAACGCAACGAAAGCGACCAAAAACGGCATGGGGGCGAGAACATACGGCATCAGCGACGACCAAGAAACGCCGCGTACGACAAGATAGGAGGAAGAAAAGGCGAGCGTGAGCAACATCAATTGAGCAAGGGCATAGCCCGTTTCCTCCCGATGCGCTGCGATCGCCATCAACGCTCCGACCATGCCGAGGGAGACCGATACGGCCCAGAGCCCGGGCTTGCCAAGCCCCATGGCGTTGAAGGCTTGGCTGAGCCAGTTTTCATGATGGACGAAAACAGCGGCCATCCCAGCGTTCGCAGCCGTGACCACCGAAAGCAGAAGGAACAACACCAAACCGTTCTCGATGGGAACCAACACCAACGAGGCGATGGACCAGTCGTTGGAAAGGGCGTGAACACCTACCCACAGATAGGACATTGAGATACCAAGGCTGGCGAGGTTGCCCGATGAACGAACCCAAGCAAGACCGTGCATCAGCGTCATTGCGAGAACGATAAAAACAGCAATGCCCTGTTCTCCATAAACGGCTCCAGCAGAACTCCCGACAGCGAACAAGACCAGTGCCGATTGTGCTGCAATGGCGTCTTCATCGTGTCGGAAGGCCAAAGCGACGTTGAGGCCAACCAGCCCTAAGAGCAACATGCCAAGCGATTGACTCGGGCTCGGGCCGATGGCATCCAACCAACCCCAACGCCAGAGGTCAAGGGCCAATCCGTACAGCAGTTTCATCGAGATGATGACCCATGTCAATCCGAGCAGATGCATTGCTTCTCGTCGAATCCATCGCTCACCGAGGTACAAACCAAACAACGCCATGCTGGCGAGTCCGACAGCACCGATGAGTGGGGGAAGAACGGTCCCGACAAGTGCGCCGATTGCCGTCCAAACGATCACCATCGCCACTGCCAATCCTTTCCCGATAGCTTGCTCCCCATGAACAGCGAGTTGGGTGGTGGTGTCTGGAACCGATGATTCAGATGGCGGACGGTCCGTGAACACGTCCACCAGTTCCCCGACGGCCGCATCTTCTGCCACATTCGCCTCATCTTGTGGCGATTCGTGTTCCGATTTGCTGGAAGATGCCACCATGAACGAATCAAGGTTGAGGCCTTTGGCGCGCTTGAACGATTGCTCGCGGAGGACATCATCGTCGACCGAAGGAGCGTCGCCAGAGCCCTGCGTCGTCTCCTCCATGACACGATGCTGCTCCCTGTTGCCTTGAACTTGACCGAACAACGAAGGTTGAATCGTTCGTTTGTTGGGGCTTGGCGTACAACGGCTTCCCGAAGCGCTTGCAAAGAAAACGAACGTTGAATCAAGGTTGTCCCTCCGCCAAAAGGGACAAAGAGGGGCGGCGGAAACGCTCGGCATGGGCGGCACGATTGGCACCCCCTCCGGGAGCCTCGAACAACACGGAATTTCCACCTCAGGAACGGTCCACTGGAACCTCTCCGCAAGTGATTTGGTCAACTTAGCTGTTGAGCGGGGAGAAGGCATTTTGAGCGCACATGGAGCGCTTGTCACAGAAACGGGTGAACGCACGGGCCGTTCGCCCAATGACAAGTTCATCGTGGACGAACCGTCGGTAACAAGCGACATCAACTGGGGTGACGTGAATGTCTCCACAGACGAAGCTACCTTTCAACGCATGCGCGCTAAAGTCGTTGACTTCCTCTCCAACCAAGATGCGTTGTTCGTGCAAGACCTCTACTGCGGTGCTGATTTCTCCGAAGCCCTGCCGATTCGTGTAATCAACCACAACGCCTGGCACAACACCTTCGCCCGCAACATGTTCATCCGACCCGATGCGGCTCAACTCGAGAAGCACGAGCCTGAATTTACCGTGCTTCATGCCCCGCACTTTGAGGCGGATGCCGAGGCGGACGGTCTCAATTCCCACTGCTTCGTCATCGTCAACTACGCTGCCAAAGAAGTCATCATCGGCGGCACACGCTATGCTGGTGAAATCAAGAAGTCCATCTTCTCCGTGATGAACCTCATTCTCCCGAAGAAGGGCATCCTGCCCATGCACTGCTCAGCCAACACCAACGGTGAGAACACAGCGATTTTCTTCGGACTGTCAGGCACGGGCAAGACCACGCTTTCCGCAGACCCCAAGCGCGCCTTGATCGGCGACGACGAGCACGGATGGGGAGCCAACGGAGTGTTCAATTTCGAAGGTGGTTGTTACGCCAAACTCATCGACTTGTCCGAAGAAGACGAGCCTGCCATTTTCTCCACCACGCGCCGTTTCGGTACGGTTCTCGAGAACATTGTCCTTGACAGCGAAGGCGTGCCCGACTTCCACGACACGTCAAAGACGCAAAACACCCGTGGGTCATACCCCATTGAGTTCATTGACAACCGAACGGCTGATTCCAAAGGCGGTCATCCACAGAACGTGATTTTCCTGACCTGCGATGCCTTTGGAGTTCTCCCGCCCATCTCCCGACTTACCCCCTCACAAGCAGCTTACCACTTTATCTCGGGTTACACGGCCAAGGTGGCAGGAACCGAAGTGGGTGTCAAAGAGCCGCAAGCGACCTTCTCGGCATGTTTCGGTGAGCCGTTCATGCCGATGCACCCCGGCGTGTATGCGGACTTGTTGTCTGACAAAATGGATGAGCACGGCTCCACGGCATGGCTCATCAACACGGGCTGGTCAGGAGGCGCCTACGGCGAAGGAAGTCGCATGAAGATCAAGTACACCAGAGCCATGCTGAACGCTGCTCTGGACGGTGATTTGGACGATGTTGACTTCGTGACCGATGGACGCTTTGGCTTTGAGATACCGACCTCTTGCCCGGGGGTGCCCGCAGATGTGCTTCAACCACGAACAACATGGTCCGATGGGGAGGCCTACGATGCAACAGCCAACAAGTTGGCCATGATGTTCAACGAGAATTTCAAGCGTTACGAGGCCGGTGTATCGGCTGACGTAAACGCCGCAGCACCCAAGCCCATGGCTTGAGGTTCACCGACGGTCTCGCTTTTGACCGCCACGCCGGTTGTTGTTTGGACCACGTCGTTGCTGTCCACCCGAGTCCCGACGTTGATTTCCTTGCCCTCGGCGCTGGTTGTTGCTCTGGGCGCGCCGCTGCTGTTCCCCTGGACCACCTCGTTGGCCAGAAGAAGAAGGACGACGATCGTTGGAACGGTTTGAGCGATTGGACTTCCTCTGGTGGTCATCCCGTTTCTGCCCGCCTCGGTTGTAGCGACGCATACTGTTGCCCCTGCCTGTCCCACGCTTTTGGTAGCCTCCGCCAGGCCCACCTTTGACGCGACCTGGTTTCTGACCAGGTTTTGGAATGGCTTTTGGGAAGTGATAGGGTTGTTCTTCCAGCACTTCGATGTCTTCACCGAGCAATCGCTGAATACCGACGAGATAGCCCGATTCCGTTTCGTCACAAAAGGAGTATGCGAGGCCATCTTTTCCTGCGCGCCCTGTTCGTCCAATGCGGTGAACGTAGACCTCTGGCTCGTTGGGAAGATCAAAATTGAACACGTGGGTGATGTCATCCACATCGATACCCCGACTGGCGATGTCGGTAGCCACAAGGATGAACACATCGCCGTTTTTGAAGGCATTAAGCGCCCGAGTCCGCGCGGTCTGGCTCTTGTCCCCGTGAATTGAATCGGCAGGGATGCCAACCTTGCTCAACTGCTTGGCCAATCGGTTGGCGCCGTGACGCGTACGGGTGAACACGATTCCGCAAGCCACCATTTGGCCCTCAATGAGGTCGATGAGCAGTTGACGTTTGTCCTGCTTCTGCACAAAGGCGACGTACTGTTCAATGCGGTCGGCTGTACGTGTTTCCGGACTGATGTCCACTCGAACGGGGTTGTGCAACATCGCTGTGGCCAGCGTGCTTATGGAATCGGGCATGGTGGCGCTGAACAACAAATTCTGTCGCTGGTCGGGCATCAGGTCCAGAATCCGCTCCACGTCGTTGCTGAAGCCCATGTCCAGCATGCGGTCCGCTTCGTCGAGAACAAAGTGCGTGACCTCACTGAGGTCCACGAAGCCTTGATCGTAGAGATCGAGCAGCCGACCAGGTGTTGCGACCAACATGTCCACCCCACGGCGCAAGGCCTTCACCTGAGGAGATTGTCCAACGCCTCCAAAAATCACCGTTGAGAACAACGGGAGGTGGCGTCCGTACACCCGCAGTCGGTCGCCAATTTGTGCAGCCAACTCTCTGGTTGGCGTGAGCATTAACGCCCGAATTGGACGAGGCTTGCTGACCTTAGTGGCTGCGAGATGATGGAGAATGGGAAGAGCAAACGCAGCAGTTTTTCCCGTCCCTGTTTGGGCAACACCAAGGACATCTTGGCCGTTGAGCAGGGCGGGAATGGTCTCGGCCTGAACGGGGGTTGGCTCTCTGTATCCTTCAGAGGCCAAGGCCTCAAGGATGCGCTCATCAAGGTGAAGTTCGGTGAAGGTTGACATGTTGTTGCCTCAAGGACGAACACCCCGGGACACATGCCTCGGACCAACCGCTCCAGTTCGCCGTCCAACCCATTCCCTAAGAAGACCGAGGGTAACTCCTGCCTCGCAGGTCGTGTTCCAACACCACGGAGAAAGGAGCAACCCCGTGGTTTTGCTCACCGCTTCCTCAATCAAGCATACGAATTGAAAAAAGCCAATTTGCACAAACACCTTTCCAGCGTGCAAGTAAAAAAATGCGAATATTTGTTTGAAAATCGGATATCCAAATGTCATGAAAAGAGAAGGGTTACCTCTTCTAATCCTCGTGCTTCTTCTGCCCTTGGCATCAGCGCACGGCGGAGATGATACACAGCAAGATGAGGTCAGTGTTGTTCAAAGAGGAAGGTCCTTTGGTTGCACTCGCGTTGAGAACCGCTGCGCATTCCCGTCGCTGTCCACCAAGAATTTCTCAAAATTCCAGCGTATGT
>Ga0181577_10004724_pt1 | contig 10486 bp, 19 predicted proteins | sample 101ome_21_FD_132468 | JGI IMG/M metagenome (GOLD analysis project Ga0181577, IMG submission 132468) | Coastal salt marsh microbial communities from the Groves Creek Marsh, Skidaway Island, Georgia - 101413BT metaG (megahit assembly) | ecosystem: Environmental > Aquatic > Marine > Intertidal... | reverse complement strand
TAACAAAACTAAGCTGTGCCATCAATCACGTAAAATTTTGGAAGAGAGTAGTAAATGAAAACGAAACATTGGCTTTTCTTGAGCACGATTCAATTAGTGTTATGGACTTTAGTAATATACAGTTTAATGACTACTTAATATTAAATGCAGAATATGTCTTTAAGCCTCCGAGCAAGTTAAATTTAAATCAATTTAGAAACTATGAATGGAGTGGATTTGGTATTAATAAGTTATCACAGAACTATCCTCTTAAATATTATAGAGATAATATATGGAAAGATTCATTTATGGTCCCTGGAACTGGAGCTTATGCGATAACTCCTAAAGGTGCTAGTAAGATGTTAGAAGCAATAGAAAAATGTGGAATGGATCAATCTGACTATATGTTAAATAGTTTTAATATAGAACTACAATACATATTACCAAGTCCAGTAAAATTTAATTCAGTTAATTTAAGCACTTCTTATGGAATCTAAAAATATAGCACTAAGATCAAAAAGTATGAGAAGCGGAGACAGACCGTTTACGACGCCTGGGCTTGGAGACAGAGCTCATAGTGTACTAATGGCTTATCAATATTCAAGAGCTCATAAAGTACCAGTCACCTTGCATTTAACTAGTGATAAGTACGGTAAACCACATAAGAAAGTTTCTTGGAAAGAACTTACTGAAATGGTAACAGGAGTTGATATAAAAGTATGGGACGTTTGTAACTTACCAGAGAACGATTGGCTTAAGTATCTTAAAGATAAAGGTTATGACGCAGAAATATATTATTACGAAGATACTTTTGGAATGCATCCTAATGAAGAAAAAGTTCCACTAGAAATTTCTCAGTACTTAAAAGAACTTCCAGAGCTTAAACCAGTGATTAGCAACATGTGGTTACCAATAGATGGAGATAAGTTTGTTACTATGCAATGGGACAGTACTGATTCAAGTAGATCTATGACTCCGATACAAATAGAAGGAATTAAAAGAAGATATGAAGAATTAGGATATGAAATAGTTACTGTTGGTGGAAAAGCTAAAAATGATCTCTTAAAGAATTCTTTAAAACACATTGGATTCGCTATGTACAACGCAAAGTACCATGTAGGAGTAGATTCTGGAATGATGCACATCGCTCAGTTCTATAAGAAGTACGAAGACATACATATTCATAATTATGGTTATACATCGCACCATTTGATAAGAGCAAGGAAAAATGGTACTAAAATAAATTATTTGCCACAGAAGGATTAACACTATGATGATATTATCTAAAAATGCAGATGCTCCTAATATTATGGGTTTGATAAAACCCGACACAATAGGAGCAGAAATTGGAGTTTGGAAAGCAAACACGTCTATATTATTTTTAGAGAAGAAAATAAAAAAACTGTATATGATAGATCCTTATGCTGTAGATAATTATGAGTATCTCGGCGAAGCTTATATGCAAAATTTTTATGCTAAGTACTCTAAAGTAACTGGCGAGTTTTCAAAAGCAGGGTTTATGAGATATTACGATAATTTACATAAAGAAGTTGTAGCAAAGGTTAGTCGGTACGAAGCTGCAGAAATTTGTAGAATGACAAGTGATGCATGGTTTAAAAAATATAAAGACATAGAACTAGATTGGATATACGTAGATGGAGATCATTCTTACGATGCCACGTTTAAAGACTTAAATAATTCTTTAAAAGTAGTCAAGAAAGGTGGTATGATACTAGGTGATGACTATTACTGGCCTAATGCTAAATATGGCAAAAGAGGAGTCACAGATGCCGTTGACGAATTTATAAGTAAAAATAATTTTAAAATATATAGACATGGTCAGACTCAGTTTCAAATTAATGTATAATGTTACCAACTTTATTTGCAAGATATAAGTCACCAAGGCAAGATCACGCTGTATATTATGAGAATGAACTTTTTGATAAAAGATTAAAACCAATTAATTTATTACAAGTAGGCGTAGATTCAACTTTGCAGTCTTGGTTAAGGTATCTTCAAAAATCTAATATCTATTGCATAGATAATTTTATTGGTAAAGATCCAAAGGACTTTAAATTTTTAAGTGAACAAAGATTATATTGGTCTAGATGCGACGTAAATAGTAGAAAAAACGTCGATGACATTATGAAAAACGTGTGGAATAAACCTAGGTTTGATATTATAATAGATAATACTAATAATTATGAAAATCTTAAAAGACATTGCATCGGTAAATATTATTTAGAGAATAAAGATAAAGTGATAAGAATATGAGTTTAAGAGGATATATCATAGGTGATGGTCTCAACGAGACTTCTAATAACGCTATAAAGAAATGTTTTTCTTCTTTGTGGGATACAGAAAGTGACGTCATACTAGAATATTTTAAGCAGACTTCTCCTGAAACTTTACAAGAAGATATAGAAAAAGATCTCTTTCCTATGAAGTGGAATTATCCACTCAATAACGAATCTAAAAAAGACGAAGAGTTTGGTATGGTATTGAAACCATATCGAGCTAATAGCATGGAAAAAGTATTCGCGTGCACGGTATCACATGCAAGACTTTGGAAGTTGTGTGTAGAAACATCAGAAGAAATTATGATACTAGAGCATGACGCTATCTTTACTAGAAAGATAGAAAAATTTGATTGGGAAGGCGGGGTTTTAGGACTAAACGATCCAAGAGGAGCCACGCATTCTTCTGGAAAATTTCACAGTGTAGTGGCAAGTAGTAAGGGAATCAAAGAAGCGCCATGGGTAGAAGATCCACTAAGTATGCCACAAGGACTAGCTGGAAACTCGGCATATATAATAAAACCATACTTCGCAGAAAAACTTTTAAATAAGTTAGAAGAAAAAGGTGGTTGGCCAAATGATTCTATAATGTGTAAACAATTTTTTAAAGGCGAGCTTAAAGTAGTTTATCCTTATTACACGACTGTTCAGGGAGTGCAATCAACAACAACGTTATGAATTTAGTATTTCAATATTATATGCCGTACGAAGCTAATGACGCTCATTTAGGCGGAGTTGAAATGCCAGATTGGGCTAAGACCGGTTCCGAATCTGCAAAAAGATATGCTAAGCAATGCGGTGCAAAATACATATTAGATCATGGAAGATACTTTAAACATTTAGATCCAAGACTCGATGCTTTAAAGGTCATATATGATCCACAGTATGACAAGTATGAAAAGATATTATCTGTTGATTTAGATATGTTATTTAAAACAGAAGAAAATATATTTGATATTGAAATTGGCGATGTTGCTATGGTTCACGAACTTGGAATACACGTGTCAGCTGGAGGTTGGATGCGAAGAGTCATGGAATCACCTGGGCATGAGAGAGGAATAATAGCGTACGGCAAAAAACTTTTTGGAAAAGATTGGATGTTTCCTAAGTCTAAATTATATCCTGAAGAAAAATTTAGATACATGAATGGTGGTATGCAGTTGTGGAGTAAAGAAGGTAGACAAAAAGCGAGAGAACTATTTACTTCAGTCGACGATTATTATATGCATACTCGATATACAGAACAAATGTATTTAAACTTGCAATTATCTAATCCAAAATTTAACGTAACAGAATTAGATTGGACTTGGAATAGTTTAGCTACTAGACAATGGCCGCCAAATAATCCTAAAGGAAAGTTTCAACACTTTATAAATTCATCAAAGTTTACGATGCCGAGAATGCTATGATTACTATAATCACTGAAATGACAGATGAAGAATTGTTTAAAACATATTGGATGCCTTTGATATGTAAATATAGAGAATTTAAATTTATATTTGCAAAAACTGAAGGACTTAAACATCCTCCTATGAATGATTGGTCTAACGTATTGTTTGCTCCTACAAAAAGTTTGGAAGAAGTTATAGAACACGCAGAAACTCAATTTGTGTACTTAACAAAACAAAACGAGATACCTACGTACGAATTAATGGTGAAACTTAGAAATCCTGAGGACGGATTGGTTCCAAAGATACATAATACTAATGAACAAAGCAATTCAGTAATGATATCGAAAAAAAGTTACAATAAAATTTCAACTCGTACCGGCGATGTAGGAACTTACGTAGTATGATAAGTTATGTCATAACAATGTTAAATAATTCTAAATCAGTTGAAGCGTCAGAGCGATGCATAAAATCAGCTAATAAATTTGGATATTATCCTATTGTTTTTAAAGCTATTACGCCTGAAGATAATCCTATTGAAATATTTAAGAAAGAAAATTTACCACTAGATAAATTTAAAACAGATTCTAGATATTCTAGACTCGAACCTTGCATGTGTTGTTTTTTATCTCATAGAGAATTATGGAAAAAAGCCGTACAAAGCGGTAATGGAATTTTAGTTTTAGAACACGACGCTGTGTTTGAAAATACTTTACCTACTGAATGTACGTTTCAAGATTTTATAAATTTAGGAAAACCAAGCTATGGCAAATACGTAATTCCCGAAAAACAAGGGTTGTACAATTTATTTTCAAAACCCGGTGGTTATTTACCTGGGACGCATGCTTATTATGTTTCTTCAAAAGGAGCAAAATTATTACTTGATTACTCACAAGTAAATCCAGCACCAGCAGATTTATTTTTAAATAAAAACAGTTTTCCATGGATACAAGAATATTACCCTTGGCCAATCGTGGCAGACGATGATTTTACAACTATACAAAAAGTTGAAGGAAGTTTAGCTAAACATAATTATGGAGATACGTATGCAATCATATGATCAAGCTTTCTTAACAGGTTGCGATGAAAATCATGAGTGGATGCTTGAGTGGTTTTTTAAGAATTATAAAAAATATATGACTACTCCTCTTGTATTTGCAAATTTTGGTTTATCTCCAGAGGGACTTAAACTAGTAAGAGAAAATGTTCATGCCGTAATGAACTTAAAGACTTTTGACGAACAAGGGTGGTTTAAAAAACCAATGTCAATGATAAAGTCTCCGTCTAAAAAAACAATATGGATTGATTTAGATTGTGAGATAAGAGATGATATAAGTAACCTTTTTAATATGCTTAAACCAGACATGTTAAATATGGTAGAAGATAAACCTTGGACTAAGAGAGGGCAAGAACTATGGCATAATTCTGGAGTCGTTGGATTTATAGGAAAGCCTCCAATATTATATCAGTGGGCTAAAGCCATAAGAGAAAATCCTGTACAAGGAGATCAAGAAGTGCTGCACTTACTTCTTAATCCTATAACAAAAATTAAATATATAAATGATATACCAAATGAATATAATGTACTAAGATTACAAGTTGAAAATGATGGATACGCTGGAAACATAAAAGTCATGCATTGGACTGGAGCTAAAGGTAAAGATAAGATAAGGACTATGCTGTGAAAGAAAAAGCATGTAGCGCAGAACAAGCAATATATTATTATTTAAGATACGAGTTAGCAGAGTTTACTAGTTCAGACACAGAAAAAAGATGGAACATAAATAAAAAAGAAAAAGAAGTAGTAGAAAAATGGATGAAAGCCAGAATGAAAGAGATAGGAAAAAAGCTTTCGTCTTAGGAGATTAGTTATGAAGAGAGTTGTACAATTAGTCGGAAACGGAGATAACGCTTCGTTATTTTTTAAAGAACCTAGACCAGGGATGAAGTTAACTTGTAATCTTCCACCATTTAATGTTGCTGGAACTTATGCTTCGGTCATAGTTGATTTTAAGATGATGAAAGCAATGCAAGAAGGATCAATACAAGTCCCAGGAGAATGGATACTTGGAATGAGACCTAAGATACACATGGAGAAAAATCCTACTTTTTATATGAAGCATTCTCATCAAATAAAAGAATTTTATACAGTACTTCCAGAATACGTAGCAAATTATACAGATTTCAACTGTGGTCATATGGCCACTCACTACGCTGCTAATAAGGTTAAAGCAGATGAGATTCACCTTTATGGTTTTGATTCTATATTTGACTTTAATTTAAGAAGTTGTTCAGATTTTTATCTTGGTTCAGACCGAGGTAATCAAAATAATAACAGGTTAGCAAACAATTGGAGACCAGTGTGGGAAAATATGTTTAAAGAATTTCCTAACACAAAGTTTTTCCTACATCACATGCACGATGCTATTAAAATAAACATAGGTAATAACGTTGAGATAGTCACTTACGATTCCAAAGCACAAGTACCATAAAACATATAATTAACATGTTAAGTGTAAAATCGTTTACATTTGCATAAATGTGTGGTATAATAGAACTATAATGGAAAAGGAGTCAAAGTATGGCTAAGAAAAAATCTAACGTAATCGATTTCAAAAAAGCATCTTTAAAAAAATTTAATGAAGAAAACGAAATAGTATTTACTGTTGAAGGTGAAGATTATCAGCTCGGTGAAATGGTTCATCAGGCTCATAATGATAATGGTATGGAGTTTATATTTAAATTGGAGGCGACTGATGATAGCGACGAAACCGTTCACTGAGGTCGACTTGTTAAAAAAGCAATTGGCTGAAGAAACTAAAGAGAAGTACGCCTTATATAAGCGTATTAAAGAGTTAACTGAAGAAGTTAACATGTTAAGTGAAAAAATTCAAATAAGTGAAAAAAAACGTTTACAAAGCTAAAAAAGTGTGGTATAATATACTTATAAAATGGAAAAGGTAAAGATGAAAAGAATAGGAGAAAATCAAAATGACATAGCTACAAGTAACCGACAGGGTGTTGTGATGGACAATGAGATAACGAGAAGCACACCGGGATTTACAGGTACGGAACTACCCAGGGAATCAGAGTCGGAGCATAAAACGTTCCCTAACCTTGCCAAGGGGCGGACCCATCGGTCGGTAAGGTTAGATGTCTTGATCGCCGCCCCACAGAATTTGGAGATGGCTAATGCCTAGTCCATCCGAACTTCAATCAATGCTCCCACTATTACTACAACTCCTCTTCTTCGCGGTAGCTGGAGCATTGATTGTCGGCACATTCGTTTCAATTATTGGTTTCATGTTCAGACATGCATTAGTAATAATAATCTTAGTAATTTTAATTTATGCTATATCGCAAGGACTTTCAATATGACAATGCACTTAATGCCAGTTTATTATAATAACAATAATAGTAAAAAGCGCAAGCAAGCATTTAAAAAACCAGGGTGGCAAAAAGCTCAAGCCGAGCATGATGCATGGCTCATGAAACGTGGTGTCCATCCATCTCAACTTAAAAACAAAAAGAAAGATTCAGGAATCAAAGCTCCTAACTATAAAGAGCTTTCACGTTCTCTACCAACTAGTGACTACACAGGTCCTATCGTTGGTAAGTCCAAACAAAACACTTACACTGGTACCTTCATCACTGGCATCGCTACTATGCATAAGTCAAATATGGTACCTGTAAGTAAAAATGCTGACGCAAAAGAATATGCAACGATGAGACGTAATTAACATGTTAAGTGAAAACTTGTTTACAAATGCAAAAAAGTATGATAGAATATAAGTATAATAAAAATTTAGGAGTTGAAATGTATAATTATAATAAAATCATCGATCAGTTAGAAGCAATGTCGCCAGCTCACCAAGATGAGTTTGCTCAAAAGTTATTAGAAAGAAATAGTGGTTTAGCAGCTGCCATATCTACTAAGATCAATATTGCTCATCAGGATAAGTATTACACCGATACTGAAGCAATGGAACAATCATTCAAGTCAAGAGGTCTTGCTTAATGAAGAATCCTATAGCAAAATATTTAATGTGTTCTTATGCATATTATGAGTTAGATAAGCCACTTATCTCAGATACAGAGTTTGATATGTTAGCAAAAGAGATACTCGATAACTGGGATAACATAGAGCATATGCACAAGCATTTATTAACTAAAGACATGTTAGTAGCAGGTACGTATTTAGGAGAGTACCCTAACATAGTAAAAGGCGCAGTCGGAAATTATATGAAGGAGTTGAATAATGGGATTAACCGCACTTAAAGGCAAAAAGCTTAAAAAGAAAACAATCAGGTCTAAAGCACGTACTGGCTTAGCTGGCGTGCCAATCGAAAAAGGTTTTGATTTTGTCAAGAACTATTTTCATTTAGAAGTAGATAAAAAAGACTGTATCAGTCAAGTTAAAGCATGGATTAAGAAAAATCATGGACCATACGCTAAATATATCTTATCACATCCAGAATACATGTTTGCTATGACTCACGATGCTGCCACCGCTTTCTGGTACAATAACGATATTCATAAGCAATATGGCGAAAGCGCAGATAATCAGAAGGCTAAAGAATTTCTTTCTTTATTAATGGATAAGACTATACAGCTTATTGAATCTGGTAAAGAGATTTATAATAAGAAAAAGCAAGAACAAAAAGCAAAAGCTAATGTTATCAGTATCTCACCTCAAATGAGATTAGAAAGAAAAATTAAAAATACTATAATGCAAGAATTACTTGAACTAGAAGACCAGTGGATAGAGGGTGAGGATGCCACTATTAATCTTTATGATAGATTCAAGTATCACGGCTTAACAAATACTGCAATAAGTCACGTTAAGCCTCAGGTTGAGGGGTGGCTTCTAGATTATGAAGATGCCTATTATAAAAGATGTGAACAGGCTGTTGAAGGCTACTCCCATGTGAAAAAGTCATCCCTCAAACATCGAATTGACGTATGTAAGTCTATGTTAGAAGATATGGAAAGAATTAAGTCTGCTTCTAAAGCTACTAGAACTATCAAGATTAGTAGACCTAAAGCAGCTGATAAACAAGTCTCTAAGATGCAATACAAAAAAGAAGATAACGACTTTAAGATCGTGTCAATACATCCAATCCAAATTATTGGAAAAACAAGATTGTACACGTTCAACACAAAACATAGAGAGCTCAATATGTACTATACAGATAATCCAAGAGGATTTGAAGTATCAGGTTCAACTTTAAAGAACTTTGATAAAGAGCAATCTCTAAAGATTAGGTTGAGAAAACCTAACGATATTCTACCTTTGGTACTGAACAAAACTCCTATTCAACTCCAAAAAGAGCTATCAGCTCTTAAAACCAAAGTTCAAGTACCAAATGGTAGAATCAATAACGATACTATATTATTAAGGGTTTTAGACAAATGAAGTTAGAAGATCAATTTTTAACCAAGTCTAAATTTACAAAGCTTATCGAAAAAACGGTAGCCGAACTTAAGATTCCATACATGGATGCTATCATCAAGGTATGTGAAAACAACGAGATCGAAATAGATGATGTAAAGAAATTTGTATCGCCTGTTATCAAAGATAAGCTTGAGGCAGAGGCAATGGAACTTAACTTCTTACCAAAGAAGAATTCCATTGACGAGTCTTTATTTGAATAGTGTATATATAGTAATATACACTGTTAATACTTCAGTCAATATTTCAGCAATAAGGAGACAATACGATGTCATTTGAAACTTTAAAGCGCAATCGAGGCGCGAACATTTCCAAAATAGTACAAGCCGCTCAAGCCACTAATACTGGCGAAACAAAGTCATACGTTGATGAGCGTATTTGGAAGCCAACTGTCGATAAGGCAGGTAATGGTTATGCTGTACTTAGATTTCTCCCTGGTAAAGATGGAGATATTCCTTTCGTAAGATACTGGGATCACGGGTTCAAAGGACCTACTGGTTTATGGTATATCGAAAACTCATTAACTTCAATTGGTCAAACTGATCCAGTTGGAGAACTTAACTCTAAACTTTGGAACTCTGGTATCGAGTCCGATAAAGAAAAAGCTCGTGCTCAAAAGAGAAGATTGCATTATGTAACTAACGTGTATGTCGTTAGTGATTCATCAGCACCGCAAAACGAAGGTAAGGTATTTCTATACAAGTTTGGTAAGAAGATCTTCGATAAGATATTCGATCAAATGAATCCTGAATTTGCAGATGAAACCCCTGTAGATCCATTTGATTTCTGGGAAGGTGCTGACTTCAAACTTAAGATAAGAAACGTTGAAGGTTATAGAAACTATGATAAGTCAGAGTTCTCTTCTCCTGCTCCGTTATTAGAAGGTTCTGAAGAAAAACTAAAAGGTGTGTATGAACAAATGCACGACCTAACTGAGTTTACTAATCCTAAGAACTATAAGACTTATGATGAACTTAAGACTAAGTTAATGAAAGTTCTTGGTGAGCAAGCTAACGCAGGCTCTTATGCTATGAGAGAAGAAGTTCAGATTAATGAACCGGTAGCTGCGGTAGAACCTGTAACAGCTGAAGAAGTATCTGAAGAAGATCAAGATACTATGTCTTATTTCGCTAAATTAGCTAAAGAAGACTAAGTACCTCCGACCAGTATTTGGTCACCCATATCTAATACAACCGAGCTGCTACCAAATAATGCGGCTTGGTTGTTGTTACTTATGGTAGTATTTCCAGAATTATTATTAATAATTGCAGCGTTACCACCACCAGTATTTCCAGTTGGATCTGTTATAACTGGTCGTCCTAACGAAGTGTTCATAGCATCTGGTCTACGGGTTCCTATTTTACCTGAAC
>Ga0181577_10004717_pt1 | contig 10496 bp, 12 predicted proteins | sample 101ome_21_FD_132468 | JGI IMG/M metagenome (GOLD analysis project Ga0181577, IMG submission 132468) | Coastal salt marsh microbial communities from the Groves Creek Marsh, Skidaway Island, Georgia - 101413BT metaG (megahit assembly) | ecosystem: Environmental > Aquatic > Marine > Intertidal... | reverse complement strand
TACGATGGCGGGAAGGTTAACGGGTACATGATGTTCTGGATGGATGCTGACTCTGGTAAGGCAATGTGCCGCCATAACGTGGTTAGCATGAACCTGGGCGCGGGCAATACTCGCGGTCATGACACTACCCTCAACATCAACGACTACGCGTGGACTGACTTTGACGGCATCGGGTTCTACCTGACTGGCTCCACTTTCAGTAGTGGAACCTTCGAACTCAAGCGTAGACCAATCGCTGACCTCTCTGGCTACGAACTCAACTGGAACTAACTTATGACTGGCAAAGTATTCAACGGCCGCACTGGTCAAATATCCACCAAGGTTGATACAGCAGAGGAAGAGGCTCAACGGGAAGCCGACCGAGCTGCGGATGTGGCAGCACTGGAGTACCTCCGTAGCCTTAAGTCCGAGCGCCAGGACATCGATGCTATCTCCTCAAGGGAAGAACTCTTGGAGGAGATGGCTGACGCCGTGGTGCACATCGCGAGCAAACTTGGCTATCTACAAGACCCCGAGCTAGGGACTGCTATGGGCAAGCTACAAGCAATCAAATCGCGCAAGGCCCGAGGTAAGGCTGAGCGAGGAGAGTCATAGCAATGAAACATCTACTGGTAGCCCTGGGTATCCTGGGGCTTACTGGGTGCGTCAACAGCGTACCCGTGAAGGACACCATCCCCTCACCCACCGAGGAGGTTGCATCCGGTGCCTACCAGATGCGACTACATCAGACCTACGGTGAGAAAGTCATCGATGGCTCCACAGGCATCCTGGCCCGCCCGTACGTGAGCGGTGATGTAGGTGCCGGTGGTAACGCATTGGGTTGCACCCTAACGTCGCTTGGGGAGCCTCCTGCTCGTCTTAAGGCCCGCCTGACCACCAAGGACTGTGAGGCAGTATTGGAGGGAGAGGAAGGTGGCGGGAATTGATGACCTCCGTAGAGCAGGTGACCGAGACATTCACTTTGTTCTAGGGGAGATTGTTGGTACGCAGCGTCAGATTCTCAAGGTTGTTGAGGACAACGCTGCTGCCATCATCGACCAGAACAAGCGCATCGACATCCACCGAGAGCACACCATCCGCGAGTTCGAAGAGAACAAGCAGCGTACTCTGGACCTGGATGACAAGCTGACTGCGCGATACGAGAAGAACGTAGAGCGTATCGATGGTGTAGAAACCGAGATAGTCAGGACCAAGGGCATTATGAAAGGCGCCCTTTGGGTCGTGGGTCTCATCATACCAACGGTAACGTGGCTACTTAGAAAGGTAGAAATAATATGAGTAGAGCTACCGACAAGAAGATGGATGACTTGCATGACCTAGTTGTCGAGCAAGCCATACGCCTGATGAAGTACGGCAGGCCCCTCATCTCTAATGGTGAGCCTGTGCTAGACCCTGAGGGTGAGATTATTTACATCCCACCTACAGCAGCGGAGCTAACAGCAGCTGCCCGTATTCTCAAGGACAACGGCATCGATAGCCCCCTCAAGTCACAAGAACAGCTGACTGCTGAGGAGGATGCGATGCGTTCAATCATCAAGGACATCGAGTCCATACCCACTGGTGAGTATGTTAATTAATGGATTACCAAGGAGCTTGGTGGAGAGAGGAGCGTCCCGAGTCTACCTGGCCCATTTACGAAGACTTCAAGGTCTTCCTGGCAGTAACCTGGAAGCAGCTCAACCTACCTCCACCCACTAGAACCCAGTACGAGATAGCAGACTACCTGCAGCACGGTCCTAAGCGCCTCATAGTGGAGGCGTTCCGTGGCTGTGGTAAGAGCTGGATTACCTCTGCGTTTGTCCTGTGGCTGCTGCTACGGGACCCTCAGCTAAACATCATGGTGGTGTCAGCGGCTAAGGAGCGTGCTGACCAGTTCAGTACCTTCTGTCAGGCCCTGATGGCTGACATGCCCCTGCTGTCCCACCTTGTCCCCAGCAGCAACCAACGGTGCTCTAAGATTGCATTCGACGTGGCACCTGCTGAACCTGACCACGCACCTAGCGTGAAGTCTGTGGGCATCATGGGTCAGCTCACTGGGTCGCGTGCTGACATCATCATCGCTGACGACATCGAGGTCCCTAACAACTCCGAGACAGCGAACATGCGGGAGAAGCTAGATGCCCGTACGAAGGAGCTGGAGGCTATCCTTAAGCCACTGGACTCTTCTCGCATCATCATGCTGGGCACGCCCCAGTGTGAGGAGAGCATCTACAACACCCTGGCTACTACAGGGTACGTACCCCGCTTCTGGCCTTCGCGTTACCCAACACCAGAGCAAGCTAAAGGCTACGGTGACTTCTTGGCACCGCGTCAGGTCGCCTGGATGTCTGAAGGTAAGGTGCAGGTAGGTGAGCCTACGGACACCCGCTTCTCCGATGAGGACCTTATGCAACGTGAGGCCCGCTATGGGCGCTCTATGTTTGCTCTTCAGTTCCAGCTAGACACCACTCTGGCAGACGCTGACCGTTACCCTCTTAAGATTGACGACCTCATCGTGGACACATGTGACCGCGAGACAGCCCCTGACCGAATCATCTGGGGACAGAGCGACTACTGGAGGGACCTTGAGTGCTACGGGTTTAACGCTGACCGCTACCACAAGCCATTCGACTATGAGCGCAGTGAGGCAGGTCACGTTAGCCGTAGTGAGTACCAGGGACGCCTCATGTCCATCGACCCTAGTGGTCGTGGTAAGGACGAGTGTGCGTACTCCGTTGTCTACATGCTGCACGGGTATGTGTACCTGATGGCAGCTGGGGCAGTACAAGGGTATGACGAGAAGTCACTCACAGAGCTGTCCAAGATTGCCAAGGACCACAAGGTTCATGAGGTAATCATCGAGTCTAACTTTGGTGACGGCATGTTCTCAGCCCTCCTTACGCCATTCCTGCAGAAGAACCACCCCGTACATATGGAGGAGGTGCGTAGTAGTGGGCAGAAGGAGGCGCGCATCATCGACACCCTGGAGCCGGTCATCAGCAACCACAAAATGATTGTTGACCGTAAAGTAATCGAAAGCGACTACAAGTCGGTACAGGGTTTACCTATCGAGCAACGCAGGCAGTACAGCCTGTTCTACCAGCTGTCCCACGTAACCAGGGACAGAGGTTCACTGCGCAAGGATGACCGTCTAGATGCCCTCAGTATCGCCGTGGCTCGCTTTACAGAGCAGATGGCTAAGGATGCACAGGTGGCAGCTCAAGAGGCCAACACAAAGCGACTGGAGGAGGAGCTACGGAACTTCCACAGTCACGTTACCGGGTCTGCGCGATTCAACCACGACACATGGGCATCAGCCCGACACACTCTTAACTAATTCTATGGAGGCCTCCAATGGCTACTATTGTTTTCCATGCAACCGTCGCGCAGGCGATGATGGACGCACTTGATGCAGACGTGGGGTCCACGGGCTGTGTTGTTCTTTATGATGGCGCTGTTGGTAGCGACAACGCTGCTGTCCCCTCAGGCACTGAGCTGGTTGTGGTCAATCTCGGTAACCCTGCTTTCGGGTCTGCTGCTGTAACAGGGTCCGCAGGCTCTCGCGTGTGCCGTATCACCATGCAGACTGAGACTCCTGCTTCCCCTACGGCATCTGGTAATGCAACCAGCTTCGCCATCTTCAAGAGCCAGAGCACGCGCACGGTAGCCAACATGACGCTGAAGGGCGACGTGACGACTACCGCTGTAGGCACTGGTGCTCTCCAGCTGGACGCAGTGAACTTGGTGTCCGGTGGTGGCAACGTCGACTTCGATGAGTCCAACAGCTACCTGGAAATGGCGCTTAACCAATAAGGAGTTTGATTGATGGCTTACGACCATTGGAAACTTAAAGCCCTCATCGACAGTGATGAGGATAACCTGGGCCGCACCAACCAGCAGGTCCTTAACTGGCTGAACACGCCGCGTGTAGTGGATAGCAGGGCAAACATGCAGGATGTCATCCGCTACATGGCAGAGGAAGGCATCTGGGCAGCTATGGCAGGCAGCTCTGACACCTCTGTTCAGGCGTTCAAATCCGAGCTGGATATGCTGGCAGAGCGCCTGGACACCATTGACACCAAGTCGGCACGCTTTGCTGCGGCTATGGATGTCATGGTAGGTGCCGGTCTACTCACTGCGGAGCAGCAAGCAGCAATAGCGGCTATGGCTGAAGAATCCCGTACCCCTCTACAAGAAGCTGGTATCAGCAAAGCTGTTGCCGGTGATGTTCTCGTCGCGAGGAACTTACACTAATGGCTATCACGAGACATGAGAGTTCTGTGCTGTGGTCTTCTAGTTACAGCGCCAACGTAACTGCCGGTGGCACTCAAACGAGTGACGTGCTGGCTCTGGATGCTACCTGTGTAAACGCACAGGTAACGCTTAAGGCAGACAACAGCACCACTGCCGCCAGTGACGACATCATCCACTTCTGGCTCTTGCAGTCAGCTGGTGACCCTGATGGTGATGAGGTTGGCGACGAGTACGATACGCCAGAGCACGCTACGCTGCTGGCTGTGCTGAATACGTCTGATGAAGACCCAGCGATTCGCACGGTTACTCTTCCGCTACCCCAGAAGGGCATCAAGATTTACGCTGAGGGTGCCACGTCAGGCACTACCAACACCATCGCTGTGAGTGCTGTGGTGGCTGAGCAGCGTGCAGCGTAAAGAAGTTTGTAAGGTCCAACATGGGGCCTTCTCAGGATTATCTTAAGGAGGTCCCATGTCTAACCTGATTATTCCACGCTACAAGCCAGGGCAGGTCAGAGGGAACACGGTTCCACAATACAACCCAGCGCTATCGTTTGATGGTAGCGATTACGTTGAGTACTCCACAGGAAAGACTGGGTGGACCGCAAATGGAAACCCAGCCTATGTAAAATCTGGGTTTGCCTGGATTCGCAAACGCTCATCATCTGCGAATGCTTACATTTTTAGAGATACAGGAATTATCTGGTTCTGGGCAGATGCACGCGGAGAATTACTAGTACAGAAAAGCTACGCGACAGGAGCGAGAGGAGCGTATCACGCGTCTGTTTTAGAGAACGACGAGTGGACGGCGGTAGGTTTCGATACCGGCTCATCTAGCAATGGTTTCAAGCCTAACCCGTTTACCCATGGTGTTGCAGACGTAAGCTCAAATTACGATACCGCTAGCGGAGGTTGGCAGGCCCCCACGGGCACAATTGAGTACGGCAACAACAGTGGGGACACTCGTATATGGGACGGTGACATCGCATGGCTCACACTATGGAACGTTGAACTAAACGCTGTAGAGCAACTAGCCCTAGCCAACGGAGCACACCCGCTCAGCATTCGCCCAAGAGACATCATCTTCCACCCGGACAACAGTCGGAACGTTGATGTAATTACGCAGACAGTAGGTGAGGTGTCCGGTGCACCACAGCCCGTTCATTTCGACTACGGGTATCGAACGACAAACACGTTCCAGATAGCTGAGGTTTCGACATCTACCTCAAGTTCCTCTCTGGTTATCCCCAGGTCAACCCCTACCCGGACCCCGCCTTCCTTACCAGTGCCTGACTGGGCGAGTCCGCTGCTGAAGCACTGCACGTCCATCGTCACCCTGGTTGGTGGGCATGTGCTGCGGTATGACCGAGGTCAGACTAGCCCAACGTTTCCGACTGTCGATAACTCATCCGGTGATGTAACGCACGAGGCTAATGCTGATATTCAGCAGTTGTCGCGTAGGTTCAGTGGTGATTCAACGAATGACCGGGTAGACCTTGGCACCATAACGAGCGCTGACCCGTGGAGCTTCTATGGGCAGACTGAATTTTCCCTTATTACCAGCTTGGCCAGAGAGAATAGCCACAATTCCATTTACCCCCGAATTGCAGATAAATCAGACGGAGGCAACGGGGCTAACGGTTGGGGCCTCTGGCAGTTCGATGATGGCGCAAACCAAAATCTCGCAATGCGAGTTGATGCGGGAGGTGTCTTTCAATTAACCCCATATGACATAACACCGGGTGCGCATCTGATGGGGGTGTCTCTACAAGGCATTCCACTCAGCGGCACAGCCACGCCTACAGGGGCTTGGTATGACAACGGGGTAAATATCGGGTCTGGCAACACAACAGCGGCTTTTGTGCCATTCCCGTCCACTTCGACAAACGCCGCCATTGGCAACTGGAACCACAGCACAACAGACCACCGCATGTGGGATGGCTTCATCGACTACGTCGCCATTTTCGACAAGGCGCTCAGCGACGCCGAGCATAAGGCGTGGTATGACAACAGGTGGGGATGGGTTCAGCAGAACGAAGTAGTGCCAATCATGGCTGAGGCTGCATCCGAAACGTCCACCTCACCTATGGTTATACCACGCCCGACTCGCAGTACATCGTTCAGTGAGATACGGGGTCTAAGCGCCAAGGGTCTCACACTGGGACTCACTTCGGCTGGTGTCATTGATAATAAAGGCCAGCCGTTTGACTTAGTCGTCAACGAGTTCCTGACACCCTACAGTGATGTCGTGCCCGCCGTACCAACTACGGAAGGGATGGCACTGGAACCGGGCACAGGTGCCACCCGTAGTGGCGATGCGTACACCATCGACCACTTAGGTAGTGACTGGGTCGATGGTGCTTCTGAGTTTACGGTGGGTGTCATATGGCGCTATGACGGCACGGACGACACAGACGAGGATTCGTTGATAGGCCAGTGGAACCGCGTCCAGGGGCTCGATTCGTTCAACGCCCGCCGAGTGCTGTTACGTTACGATAACGACGCCACTTCATCGCTGGACCTCTTTGTCACTGATAGCACAGCGAGTATCGTCAGCATCCAGGCCGACGTTGACCTGGATGACGGTGAGTTTCACTGGCTGGTAGGCCGTTACGACGGCGCTAACCTACAGGTCTTTGTAGATGGGCAGTCAATTGGTACGCCCACATCGTTTACGGGGGTAGTCTCAAGCGCGTCCACAACGGCTGTTCCCGAAGTGTTTGGTGGGCAGTTAGTGACATCAGGTGGCGGCGTCGACTCCCCGCGTGGTCAGTTCAAAGGGTGGTTCATTTCGGAACGCGCCTGGACTGATGCGGAGATACGGGACTGGTACGAACCCACCACCCGGTGGAACTGGGTGGACACGGGTAGTTCACTCATCTTCTTGTCCGGTACAGCCACACCCCCATCGTCAGGCTACACAGCCACCCTAGCGTCATCTCCGGTGGCCCCCTCTATCTCCCTAGCTGCCAAGGTAAACCGCTCGGCTGTCTTAACGTACGACCATGACACCGTGCCTTCCCTGGATGCCGGTAGAGGAACCTCTGCAACCTTCAACCACACGACCCTGTACTCAGGTTCGTTCGAAGGCCTGTCCGCAGGGCTGGCGACACTGACCCACCAGACGGCCTTCAGTGCCTCTCTAGGGGCCTCAGTGTCCCGTACAGGTACCATCACTAGGCCTGCCTCTGTTGCGTCCACTGTAGGGGCCTCTACGGGCCGCTCAGGGCCTCTAGCAGCCTCAGTGACCGTGGGTGGTCAGTTCTACAACCTGAACGACACCCCACGCACAGCCACTCTAGCTGCGTCCGTCACATTCGCTTCCGGGTTGAATGCTGTACGGCATCTCTCTGGAACCACCATCCAGGGTGACTGGAGTGTCCTGGCTGACCTGGAGGGGGCTGTACCTAACAAGGTGGCTCTAAACGGCTCTGTGGGCCTCTCTAGCGGATTCTCTGGACTGGTGAGCCGTATAGGTACCGGTATCGGGTCTAATGCGCTTACAGGGGCGCTCAGGGGGTCTGTGGACCGTGTGGGCACACTGACCAAGGAAATGGCTCAACAACTGGTACGCCTGGGAGACCCTCCATTCACTGGCGTAATCGAACTGGTAGAGAACATGCAACTATATCAAGACCCAGGATACAGCTACAGCAATAGCTACACGTCCGAAGCTGTCAAGCTGAACAACGAGGAGTCAGTGCCCACTATGGCATTCATGGTTGAGTCCGGTAACACGGTCACTCTCCAGGGCTACGTGGACAACACTCCTGATGGTAATGGTGCGTGGATTGACATCTTCAGCCGTACCACCTCCGGGTGGGAAGCTGTGCGTGTCCCACACATCACTAGGGTTGTCGTTACTGGCACAGGCACCACGGCCAACGGTACGTGGGTTGCTGTCCATAATGTTTAACACCCTAGGGGGACCCTTGGCCCTGGGCCGGAAGACCGGCTCGGGGTTCCAGGACTTCAACGCTGTCAACTCGTACCCCATCACCCTGACAGCTGACACGTGGACCACCGTCGTCAATGACGGCGCTGGTGCTTACACTAACCTAACCTACGGCCCGGTGGACAAAGGTGTTCTCATGGACGCCACCACCGGGGAGATTGACACCTCAGGACTCAACCTGGGGGACACCCTCTTAGTCCGTAATGACTTCAGGCTGACACCTTCAGTCAACAACACCTCAGTCCAGTTCAGGTATCGCCTGGGCACCGGGGCGGGGCAGTACTACCTGACCAACCAGCTGGGCATCTTGTCCAACGGTGCAGGCATCGAGTACCCCCTTCAGTTCCTTGGGTACATCTACATGGGTGACACCAACACCAAGGACAACCCTATAGGCCTGGAGATTAACTGCTCGGCTGAGACTTCATTCACTAACTTAGGCATCGTCATGGAGGCGCTAGCGTGAGCATCAGAGTCTATAGAGAGCCTGTGAGCGGTAATGTGTTTATCGCTTTCACGGGTATCGGGGCTGTCCCTGTTAACGCCTGCCAGGCTGTAGGGGAGGGGGACGGTACCGTCTCCATCTGCAACAAGGCCAAGGAGTACCAGGACGGTACCAACTTCTACGAGACCTTCAGTGTCCCCTTTGAAGACTACGAGGACGACGAGGGTACCTCCTATGGGGCCTCAGAGGCCTCTGTAGTCAACGCTCTCAACAACGTGCTTCAAGGTACTGGGGGTGCCTCTGGGCAGGCCCCTGTGATTACCTCTAGCTTGGCCGTTAACATTAACCAGGGGGACGCCCTCAACTACACCCTGGTAGCTACCCATGGCGTAGGGTATCGCTGGGACAACCTGCCTGATGGTGTGACCGTTAAGGAGGGGGACCCAAGGACTCTCGTAGGGGGCACTGGGTTGACCGCTGGTACGTACAACATCACAGCGGTAGCCTCCAACTACTACGGGGAAGACACTGAGACTTTGTCCCTGGGGGTGTCTGCGCCCGCGTTCAGTAACACCCGTAGCGTGAAGTTCGCTAACAATGACTTCGCAACTGCTACAGCCACAACCGCTCACCCTATGTACCGAGCATCTAACGGCTCTGGGTCTGGAGACGCATGGTCTGTGGCTATGTGGGTCAAGGGTGGTACCAATGGTACTGACAACCAGACTCTTATTAGTTTTGGTGGTAACGACGGTACTAACGAAGGCCGTGTCCAGATAAGCTTCGATGGTAGTACCGACCGCCTTAGATTGGTCTACGGTACCGCCTATAACTATCTACGACTGGTTACGGGGAACAATACTCTACCCCACAGCACCTGGAAGCACGTACTGGTGACGTACGATGGTGGTACGACCGGGGTTGCCTCTGGTTCTATTAGTAGCTACTACGGACGCTTTGCTATCTACATTGATGGTGCTCTGCAGTCCACCACCAACTCCAACAATAGTTACGGGTTTAATGGAACTATTAAAGCTGAGCAGTTCCGCATAGCCCGCAAAGCGGGTGGTTCTAACTACTCCCGAGACAACCTGATAGAAGAGATAGCCCTTTGGGCCTCTGACGAGTCATCTAACGTCTCCGACATCTACAACTCAGGGACCACTCACGACCTGACCCAGCTCACCAGCCCTCCAGACCACTACTGGCGTATGGGTGACGGGGACACGTTCCCTACGCTCACGGACAACTCGGGGTCCCTAGACCTGACCCTGTACAACATGACCGCGGCTGACATAGTGAACGACGTACCATGACCCAGGTAGTAGATGAGAACCAGAACAGCCTATATGCCTCAGAGTGCCCCATGAGGCAGTGGGTGGAGCTGCAGAGGCTCAAGGAGGAGAACCGGAGGCTCAAGGAGGAGCTGAGGCAGCTGAGGACTCTGGCTGTGCTAAAAGGTGCACAATAATGGTGCAAAACCAAAGGTTGCATTTAAGGAAAGGGGGAAAAGATACATACCTATAGATACTATAGATATCTAAGGGTATCTAAAGGTACCTAAAGATGTACCTAAGATTCCTCTCACTAGGTAGGGTTACTACCACGTAGTAATGTAACCCTTTACTAGGGTAAAGCTAGAGGGTAGCTAGAGACCCAGGTAACCAGGTATCTCTAGTTATCCTCTAGTAGTCTCCTGTCTACTCGATAAGAATCACCCCCTCCCAGTCACCCCAATCTAGGGGTCAAATGATTCTGAAGTAAAAATCTGAGTGGGTATCAAGTAGTAGGAACCGCGCGAGGCCCCCCATGGCCCCTTCCCGCGATACGCACGCGACTCATTCTAATACCACTTCTGGACCTC
>Ga0181577_10004714_pt1 | contig 10498 bp, 13 predicted proteins | sample 101ome_21_FD_132468 | JGI IMG/M metagenome (GOLD analysis project Ga0181577, IMG submission 132468) | Coastal salt marsh microbial communities from the Groves Creek Marsh, Skidaway Island, Georgia - 101413BT metaG (megahit assembly) | ecosystem: Environmental > Aquatic > Marine > Intertidal... | reverse complement strand
AGTATGACTTCACAAAAGTAAATTTGAGAGTTCTAAGATATGTCCACGTCTCTCTGAACGGTTTTGGAGACATTTCTTATAAGAAATTTGGGACATTAGTCGATATGTCTACTGTCCTAATTTTCAGTACTTCCAAGTGATATTTTTTAACTCATGTCATGGACCAAAAAGGAGTTAAAATATGACAACAAATCTTATGAAAAAAGAACCTCAAAAGACTGATGAAATAAAACAAGTTTCAACCTTTCATCCATCTTTACCAAAATCAATTTATCCAATCTCAAGGTATCGATATCAATGGAAATTTTCAGATCAAATAGAACCTAATGAAAAGATCATAACTGAAACTGAAACCATTGGAATTTTCACTGTAGATTTCGTTTATTATGAAGGAGACAAAGATAATTTAACCTTACTAAGGTTACTAAAATCAGTCAGAAATCAATTTGAACAACGTTATCTTCCTCATGATTTTGATTTCAGTAGATTAAGGAAAACAAAAACAGGATATCATAAGTACGATATCCACTACACTGTAACCTTCAATACTTGTGAAAAATGGGGAGTTTGTGAAACCCAACCCTATCTTGAAATTACCAAATCCTCTCATTGGGGAAACAAACGTTATGATCGATCAAGATCTGAAGTTATTTTTTTTGTTGATAGGAGTGAACCTAGTGTTTTTAAACCGATACTAGGTCATCCAGTGAATTCAAGACCCAAAACTTACACTACCGATTTTCTAATATCGACTAAACCTAAATTTAGTTATTCAAACGTGGTTAATTTCAATAAAAAAATGGATGAAGTTTATAAAGATGATTACTCATTATCTAATCAATTTAAAAAGGATATCCTTGACCTTTCTTCAATAATGTTAGGTTTAGACGAACAATTAGAACACATGAAAAAGAATGGTTCTAGTTGGGGTGAATATGAACTTGGAAATATTGAATGTTCATATTCAGATCTGAAAGAAAAATATAAAAGTATGTATGAAAAACTAAGTGATGACTTTAACCGTCACCAAACATACCTTTAAGGAAAACGACCCTTACTTACGTTGGTAAGGGTCTTTTCAACCCCTTTAATACTTCTTCTCACTGATCGAATTACATCCTCAAAATCACTGTTAGATTTGTATCTCTCAAAGTCACTCATCTGAGGGAGATTGACCATTGATCTTCGAAGTTGAGAACGAACTCTACTATCAAAACTTCTCCTCACTTCGATTAGAAATTGTCGATTGATAGGTGGTTTATTCAGTTGAAGGTAAATTTTATACAATTCTAAGTTTTGGTAATGTAACAGTCCTTTAATTTCCTTTTGAGAAAAACTGTACTTCCCAACCCCTAAGTTCTTTGATTTGAGATTAGATGGATCTTCTCCCAATTCCTTCAGTTTTTCGATCTGAAGTTGTTCAACAATACGTTTCACATCCTTTGTGATTGTCGAAATCTTTTCATTGAGAGGAATACTTAAAGTAATTGTATTAGGGTTATTTGATACTCTACTAACTTCTTTGACAATCTCTTCATCAAACAGAAATTTATTTAGTTTCCACCAATCATCAAACTTTATGTTAGTGACGTCACCCCACTCTGAATAGAAGTCTTTTGATTGTTTCAGGTTCTCAGAATATTGAGGATCAGAGTGACAAATTTGAAGACACTCAAACCACAACCGAATGTGTTGTTTCTTTGATCTCATTGAAATGTTTATCGGTTGAGGGGACATAAGTCTCTCCGTCTACTGTCCTAAGTTGGACCCCTGAAAAGTGATATTTTCTTATAAGAAATCGTTTTTCAAGGAGTACAAATATGAATGTTTCAAATCCACACTATTCTAAACCTATCATCGTCTCAAACACTGATCCTCAAAAGTTCTCATTTACTAATTTTTCAGATCATTTTGACCAACACATATCCAATTCTATAAGGGGATATTCCACTCTCAAAGATGATGTAGTTTCTATCAGTAAATACTTTGTTGAAGACGATACGACGGTCTTAGATATTGGATGTTCAGAAGGGACGTTGATCAAACGGATACACGATCAAAATGATCAATCTACTCAATCTCTCTTTGTTGGTGTCGATATCAACGACAGTTTTAAACGTCATTGGACCAACACCAAACGAATAAAATACTTAGTGGATGACGTAACAACGATGTCATTTCCTAAGAATTGTTCATTCGTTACCTCTCTTTTCACCCTACAGTTTTTGTCTGAAAGGGAACGACCACACCTATTTCGTAAGATTTTTGATAGTTTGGTTATTGGTGGAGGTTTTGTCCTATCCGAAAAGTTACTTTCAGATGATGGTAAAACTCAAAATATGATGGACTTCCTCTACTATGATTTTAAGAAGACAAATTTCACTGAAAAAGAGATTTTAGATAAAGAAGTTGAACTTCGTCATCTTTCAAAATCCATTTCTGAAGACCAACTCATCAAACAACTTAAGTCAGTTGGATTTTCCAAAATTCAAACTTTTTGGAGGAACTTTAACTTTGTGGGTTTGGTATGTTTCAAACCTTATTCAATGGGAAATGGAGGGTCAGAGTAATGTTAGACCTGTATTCTCCTAACCAACTCACAATAGAAGACCATATCATCAAAATTCAAAGTTGTTTTGAGACCCTCAAACAATCAATTTTCAATACTGTTATCTCTATCAAAGAATGTAGGGACCAATTTGGTGAAGAGGTTTTTGAAAAGGATATTTCTGAACGATTAGGGATGTCATCATCATACCTTAATCGATGGGTGTCTATTGGTAATTCAGACTTCATTATGAATAATCAACAGTACCTTCCTCACACATTCTCATCTCTTTATTTCATCACTCAATTAGAGAAGAAATATAATGATTTTTATGGGAATGAAGGATCTGAACGACTTCAAAGATTGGTCAATAGAGGTGAAATTTCCTCTAAGTCACAACAGAACCAAATCAAAGATTTACTTAAAGTCATCGATGATCGGATTAAACGACAATCAAAAAAGAACAGGGAAGATAATGTTCTTAACTTCAGTGGTGGAACAACTGAAGTCTCTATCAAAACAACTTCATTGTCTGAGTGTATTGATAATGGATATCGTTTCCGGTCATTCGTTATTGATTTACCTAATGAGTTGATAAGTCGTTGGGGAAATGAAGGTGTCTTTGAAGAGGACATTGAAAACGAATTCCCTCTACATAAAATTCGTACACCTTCCAATGATCAAAGTGTTCAGTGTCTTCTCATTGTTCCATCAAAGAAAATTGAAGTTGGATTGAAGATTATTAACAGTTTTGGTTTCCGATTTAGGGACATTTTTGTTCCTCAATCAAATTCAAAAAACTTGGTAAGACTGTCTAACGAAAAAGTAATTTTGAGATGTGAAAGAGGTGGGGGTCATAACCCACCTTCGGACTTCATTAAATCAACTGAAATTGAAGATGTGACGGATTGGATTGATGATCATTTCGACTCTCCAAAATGTTGTGTGTTTGGACAAATTGATAAGGAGGATTGGGTATGTCTAACAAAGTAATTCAACCAATAGATCAAAGTATAATCGATGAGTTACAATCAAACTTAGAAACCGAATTACGTCACCAATTTAAGGAAGACAAAATATGTCTATTACTAAGTGGAGGTATAGACTCCACATTGGTTGGATTGGTTGGACACCATATTGGGAAGAAAATCACTTCTATTTCCTTTGAGTTGGAAGGTACTCAAAATATTGATTGTCAAACTTCTGAAAAAACATCTCAAATTATGGGATGGGATTTTCATAAAGTCATTCTTCCAAGGACTAACTTTGATGATTGGTTCTTTCATCTGATTTTCGAACAAAAATGTAAGAAAAAAACAGAGTTGGAAGTTCTATTTCCCATGATCTTTATGTTGAACAAAGTCAAAGAATTAGGATTTTCAAAGGTGTTGTGTGGTTTCACAAATCCATTTCCAAATGGAAGAGTAAACTCAATACAAGGAAGAAAGGATTGGGTTGGTTACGTTGATTTTATAATTCAAAATGGGAATTTTTCAGATGGAGACCATAAGTGTATCAACTACGGAAAATCCATTGGAGTAGAAATAGTCGAAATTTATCCATCAGTTTTTGAAACAGTTAAGAGAATAAGTTACGATCAAATTAATTATCCCCATCAGAAAATACCATCTAAACTGATCTACAAAGATGATATCGAAAAATTAGGTCTAATGAAGGTTAAAAACCGTAGTCTTCAAAAAGGAGACGGTCTTCAAAGTTTGTATCCTACAGTCCTCAACAATCCACAGATCAATATTCCTAATTATCATAAGGGAAATAACATTATTCGTTTGAATTCATTAATCAAATGGTGGTCTGAAAAATCAATTTCAGATTTACCTGTAAACGTAAATGTTAATCCACCCATTACTAACGGTAGTCCATCTCCGATTAGAAAATATGAACCCTACACCTTAAAAGACATGACCAGGGAGTCTGAGAATGAACTCTTCTCCGTTGTTACTACTTTTAGTGGTGGTGGTGGTTCATCTGTTGGATACAAATTGGGAGGTGGAAAAATCCTTCTAATGAATGAGTTCATTAAAGATGGAGTTGATACCTATCTTCTCAACCATCCAAATACCCCTTTTGAACTGTGTGATATTCGTAAGATCACTCGAAAAGGTGGTCGAAAATATGTCGTTGATTTCTTCAAATCGAAAGGAATTGAGGTTGGAAGTTACGATATATTAGATGGTTCACCACCATGTTCCACCTTTAGTAGTAGTGGAAAAGGTAAGATTAAAATCGAAGAGAAAGATGTAAAATATTCTGAAACAACTCAAAGTCGGATCGGAATGTTGATTAATGATTTTGTGTACTTTGTAAATTGTACCAAACCTAAGATTTGTATCGTTGAGAATGTACCAAACATCAAAGGTTCTGATGTATTTCAATATAATTTAAAACGACTGAGACGTAGAGGTTACAAGGTCAATTTCAAAGTGATGAACTCATCTCACTTTGGTGTTCCACAAAACCGTCGAAGATTGATCTGTGTTGGGATTAGAGAAGATATTTCGGAAGAGATTGGACTTCAAAATGAAGACGAAATCTTAGACCTTTTTCCAATGGAGTCCTCGTATCAACCAACAATCAAGGATGGATTTGAAGGATTAGAAGTTGATGAAGTTGAACGTCGTCAATTACTAATCAACACAAAACGATCATCCTCATACGAACTAATTTCAAACCTACCAAAAAATCCAAATCGACCATTAGGTGTTTCAGATATCGATCCGAATTGGACGTCTGATTTCAATATGGTTCGAAGTAGTTGGGACAAACCATCTCCAACACTAACCCAGATGGGACAACAAATGGGAAGAGGTGGAATTTTTCATCCCTCTGAAAATAGGGTTTTTACAACCAATGAAATGAAACGATTAATGGGATTACCAATAGATTATAAGTTTAGTGGAAACTTTAATCAAAGGATTGAAAGGATGGGTCGAATGGTATCTCCCTTAATCTATAAATACCTTTCAAAATCGTTGTATGAAAACGTCCTCAAACCTACTCAACATCTACGGTATGTAGAAACCGTTTAAGTCAATTTCTTATGAGAAATAGGGACAGTAGTTGTATCGTCTACTGTCCTAAATTTTGAAACCCAACATTGGTATTCTGTCTTTAGTTAATCAAAGAAGGAAAACACCAATGACACGTAATGAAATCAATGGGTTAGTAGAACAATACCTTTCTCAAAATAAAGTAAAAGTAATCCCTCAAAGTTACCTCAAAAAACACAATATTCCAACCTTTGGACAACGACAAAAAGTAAGAGGTGGAATGTGTGGACCTCTATTGGGTTGATACAAAATTTCAATTCTCAATTACAAAGGAAAATACCAATGACAAAGAAAATTAAACTTATTGATATGATCGATGATGTTAACTTTATGATCATTAGATTTGTCGATCAAATTGATCCCCAACGGATTGAAGAATGGGAAACATATGTTCGAAATTGTGAGACAATCGTAACTAATGAAGATAACCTCAGAGTTGGTTCAGAAATCCAATATGATGAAGATGAAGTCTTTGGACATTGGGAACGGATTTTACAGTCAGTTTTGACTAATCAAAAACAATTCGTTTAACCTAATCTAAATTGAGGAATGTCTGATGAATGGTATCCATATTCTGAATAAAGTTGTCGAAGGTTCAAACTACAAAAGATTAGGTTTGTCCGTGATCAAAGGTTCAACACCACTCAAATATAGAAGTGGAACTTGGGATCCTATTTCAATGGGTTTTAAAGACGTTGATGAAGTAAGAGAAAAGTTAGTAGGTGGAATGATATTCCTACACAATGATAAGAACACTGACTCATTCGTCGGTGGTTTGATTTTAGACATTGAAGAGGTCCTATTAGAGGAAGAAGGAAAGAGGGAGGATCGTTTTGAAATTACTTTCCAATCAATGATTGAAGGTAAGGGTCAAAAATGGAGAGGTCCTAAAGGTCCGTATGTCTACAATAGTGGTTTGATTGAAGTAGAATAATCATACAATTTTGAGTGTAACAAAAACCCTTTGAAAATGACGTCTCCAGAGGGTTTATTTTTATAGACTTTTTTTGTCATTTTGACTGTATCAAAATCATTTGTTTTTGTTACACCAAAGTTGTTCAGGTTATGTGGTCGATGTACACAGGACCCCAATCTTGTAATATTAAACTTGTTACGTTTGATATCACTGATGTAAACTTACCTTATGAAGATCATCAAACTCTACACATCAATACTTGTGTTATCACTTATATCTTCTCCGAGTTACAGTGAAGTCCTCCCGAGTGATCGAGTGGTAAAGAGAGAAGGGTTATTTTACAAAGTTTTTTCCACTGAAAAATTTTCGGGTGAAGTCACTGGTCGTATCAATGGTGAAATCGTAAACGGATTACCAAATGGTTCGTGGAAAACATTTCATGATAATGGTCAAATCGAAGAGATAGGTTCCTACGAATTTGGAAAAAAAGTTGGAGAGTGGAAGACATTCTTTGAAACCGGTCAGGTTAACACCATAGGAACTTATTCTGATGGAAAACTGAACGGTATACGTGAAACCTATCTTAAAGATGGATCTAAAGAATTTGAAAGTTCTTATCTAAACGGACAACTTCATGGATTATCCATTACTTTCTGTGGTGGTGGATGTAACCGAAATGAAGATATCATTCGTCGAATCTACAATATGAAATATGGACTAAAAGATGGTTTATTTCAGGAGTTTCGTTACGTTTGGGACAAATCCACACAAAAAACGAAAAATGTCATCCTGACCCAAGGTTCATACGTGAATGATTTAAAACAGGGTAAGTGGGAATCTTTTACCCAAGATGGATATGTAGATGGATCCATTGAATATGTTGACGGTATGAAATCAGGATTGTGGTTAAACTACTTTCCTAATGGAAATTTAGAATTTGAACGACCTTATCGTGACGGATTGGAAATTGGAGAACATAAATTTTATCAAGATGACGGAGAACTACGGTTTGTCCAAGGGTTTGAAGATGGAAAACTGTTAAACACTACTTACTACAAAAATAGTGAAGTCGATAGAGTAGTTTGGACTGAGTATGGTATTGAGAAACTGGAGGGGAGTGAATGATTTTTCGATTTTTATCTTTTCTTCTTCTACTTCCTTCAGTGGTCTATTCTGAGGTTGGGTTTAGAGATTTGAAGTTAGGTGAAACTGTAGATGTAATTGAACAAAATTGTCAGAATAACAAAGGATTAATACCCACCAAACTTACAAAACCGTACAAAGGACTGTATTGTTATCAGAAGTTTGATTTGAGGTTTGAGTTCACATTAGACGATACTGAACAATTAATACAAACAATTGAGATCGATTATGGTGAAGTTTCACCAAATACGTTAACTCACTCCAATCCATCAAATGGAACATTTACTCAATTGAAGGATCATTTCAGTCAGAAATATGGTGTATTCAAAAGATGTGAACCTCCAAATAGAAAGATTGAAGTGTTTAAGAACGGAACCTCAAAGTCGATATCGTTTTATTTTGGTAAGGGTGGTGAAGTACAATTGTTTTTATTGAACTTTTTTAACACTAAGACCCTATCGGTATTCTATACTCAACCACTCACCGATGAATATATTGAGTCGTGGTGTTCATACAACAAAATCTCAAAAATTAGTGATTTTTGAGTAAACTTTTAGACCTAAGGGTTATTTTCTAGTTCCCATCATAGATCCCTTTAACTTTTTCAATAAGACATGATCAGTTGATCCAACTCCAATTCCCAACCCTTAACCCTCCAATATTGTGGAAAAGGGGATTTTTCTCGACATCAGTAAATCTCATAATGAGATTGAAATTTTTTACTATTTTGTTATCCTTAAGAAGTGAAAACTAAAGGATTTGTATTATGATGACACGGATGTGGTACGGAATTGGGTTCACGATAATTCCGTTTTTTGTGTTGGTATTGGGTTACCTGAATGTTCATCCTGAGTTGTACAGAACAATCCCTTCAAATTTTACAGATCCTCACTCGTATCCATCAATGTATATAAATTGGAGTGAAGAGGAAAAGAAAAACCCACCTATTCAATTCGTATCGAGTAATCATAAGGGTCTAAACGTTTGGACGGAAATAAAGACTATCACATCGTTTTGGGATCTTTGGAATACACCTAAATCCGAACTAGAATACGAGTGGGAGTACCAAGTCAAAAACCTTAGTGATAAGAAACGTTCGATTACTGTTTATTACAAACTAGTCGATGAGAACGATAATGAATTGAACGAAAACTCAAAGACTGAAACTGTTGAACCAGGAGAGACGATAACCATCACAAATACCTCTCGTATCAATTACGACCTGTTACCATTAGTGAAAGGTAGTAGTTGGTCAGTTAACAATCGAGAAACATTCTAAAAGGTCTAGTCATGAACTGATTTCACTTTCTGATGATCTATTCGGTTTGATCACAATAAAGGAAGTCGGTTATACGTTTCGAAACCTCACCTTTAACGACAACGTTTTGAATATGGTTGGTGAATTCTTCAAATAAAGGTTGATAAAATGATCTTAAAAATTGTGTCACTTATTTTTCTTTTAATTCCATCAATGGTCTTATCCGAAGTTGGTTTTAGAGACTTAAAAATAGGATCGAACATATCTGTGATCGAAGAAAATTGTTTCAGAAATACAAAATTTTACTCTTGTTATGGAATTGACGATCTAAAATTCAATTTTGCCGATCAGGATTCAAATCCGGTAGAGAAAACTTATTTTTTTAAGGGAGAACATTTTAGAGACATCATAAACGGTATGGATATTGGGTCTATTTTACCTTTCTGTGAAGAAGTTGGTCCTCGTCAAAAATCCAGTGATGATAATTTCTACTATGTAAATTTTAACTGTTACGGAAACACGACCCTTAGGATTAGTGTTTATAAAGGTAAAATGGTTGATGGGATTGAAATAATATCTACCGATTACAGAAAAATCGGACAAATCTCAATCGACCTCGGTCCACTGTATCAGACATTTTTGGACAATATCGTTAATGATCCAAATAACCCATACATAAAACTTAAGAAAAGTTTGGAATCTAACTATCAGATGGAGTGGGAGTTTACTGAAAGAGATCAAAAACTCTTCAATGAAGGTGAGAGAAATTCTTTATGGACTTCTTATAATGGTGGTCAAATTTTCTCAGAAATTGTGAGAAGAGATAAGTATTCAAATCTATCATTATCAGTCCACTATCACACAAAAGTAGATGGTAAAAAGTTGTCCGAAAAACGAAAACCACAGAATGTGAACTTTAATGATTTTTAGGTTTGTAACCTTTGTACTTATTCTAATTCCACAGATAGGTGTCTCAGAAGTTGGTTTCAGAGATCTTAAGATAGGTATGAGAAACGAAGAAGTGAAAAAATACTGTAAATATAAAGATGGTTCTCCACACATTGAATCGATTGGAAGATGGGAAAGGGGAATTATTTGTTACGAAAACGACGATTATGAATTCACTCTAAGTTCAAAAGATAGAAAAACGGTTTCACTCATTGAAATCTCTGATGAGGTAAACACCTATCCAATCGATTCAATGTACGAAGAAAAAGACTCTCATTATTGGAATTTACGAAAGAGTCTCTCGGAAAAATATACCAAATTAGACTGTGAGAAACAGAGTTTTATAAATAATTTTTCTAATGGGATCCCAAGAGGTAGGGATTACTATCGGTCAATTCAAAATGGTCAAACCGTCTGGGTAATAGTTTGGTTCTCTTTGTTCCCTGATCTTTCAAACGGAATTCACTATACATGGAGAATTGAGTATATTTCTGACGATCATTACCCATATGGGAATACGGTCACTGATCAAGTTGTAAAGGATTGTGGTGATTTTCAAATAAAAGAATTTTAATTAACACTAATTATTTTTTTGGTCCCACCATAGATCCCTT
>Ga0181577_10004709_pt1 | contig 10503 bp, 14 predicted proteins | sample 101ome_21_FD_132468 | JGI IMG/M metagenome (GOLD analysis project Ga0181577, IMG submission 132468) | Coastal salt marsh microbial communities from the Groves Creek Marsh, Skidaway Island, Georgia - 101413BT metaG (megahit assembly) | ecosystem: Environmental > Aquatic > Marine > Intertidal... | reverse complement strand
GACTGCTTGTGTAGTCGGTCATCGCATTCCTGATGATATCACACTCCATTGCAGTAAGGTCAGTGCCTCCCACAACCATCCTGTCGGTAAACGTTCGGCGCTGGCCCATGTCAAGCGTGATCATGGATTTTGTTGGCCAATTGCGCCCTATAATAAACTCCTGGGCTGCACCCGACTCGACGATCGCCATCAGACGGTGCTGCCCGTCAATCAATTTTCCGTTGACGTCAAAGGTGATTGCGCAGTTGTCGTCGTTCCATGTTTCTCTTTTCATGTACGCGGCATACAGGGCCACTACCCCGGCCTTGGAGGCTCTGTTGTTCTTGGCGTTCTGGGTCAGCCATCTCTTGGCCATCTCAGGTGTGATAACCTCAAGGGTTACTTGCTTGGACGGTGCGGTCATGGTGGGTATTAGCGGGGTGAGTTGGACAATCTTAATATACAAGAAAACCCGCCTCAAGGGGCGGGCTGTTACATCTTGTAATTTGTTCTAAATCACCACCCGAACAATCGTCTGAGGGTCTCGCATAGCCTCTCCAGCCTTGTCCGCCGAACGAGCGTTATACTCAGCGAGTTTGTCGATAATGTCGTAACCTTCGACACCATCCACATTCTGGAGGTCAAACTTGATGCCATCGAGTCCTTGAGGGGTGACGATGTGACAATTTTGCGCTGCTTTCGACACGAAGCCCAGTGCTTCCTCAGAATAGGCGTTAGAACCCACGAGAGAGGCGTTCCGAGAGACATAGTCAGACACCATTGAACTGTGAATGTGTCCACAAAGAATGTGGGTGATGTTGATCCCCTTTGCAGCGTATTTGCCGATCATCGCCTGAACCTTCTTCTGGTCGTCGGCTCGGATCTGGTGGCCATGGATGCCCAGGAAGGTTTCGTTGTGGATCTTAAAGACCACGTCATTAGCCTGGAAGTCATGGAAGCGCATGCCCTTATCTTCGACTGCATCAAAGACAGCCTGCAGCATCGAGTAGATGGTGAAGTCATAGCTATCGGTAGCCACGACGTCAACCCAGCCCAGTTTTTCCTTGGCACGAGACTCGTTGCCAGTAACGCCAAACACGTCGACAAACAGGTCAGCCCGCAGATCCATAAGGAACTGACGATATAGGTGGACCGTCAGGACGGTGGCACGGGCACGGTTGGTGCTCATGGCCAGCAGCTCATCGAGGCGACGGTCGCTGTTCATCAGGTCGCCGCCGAAGAAAACGACAGCACGCTCTGCGCCATAGGCCTTGGCCTGTAGCTTTGCCTTCTGGGCCAGCAGTTGCAGGCGCTTGGCCCCTACTTCAAAGTCGAAGCGGTTGGTTGGCAGATTGACCAGCTCGTTCCAATGGTTGTCCGAAAGGTGGATGACCACAACAGCAGCGCTGGGGTCCAGAGCACCACTACGGCGGGAATAAGCAGTAAGAGCGGCGCTGTGCTTACGAAGTTCCCCAAGGATGGCCTCACTGTAGGACGTGACGGCGTTCTCAATTCGAGCATGCTCTCGGAATGACTTGTTTTGGATGCGATTTATGTCAGCAGCTCGCTGACTCTTCTTGGCGAGCCTTACGTTTTCAGCCAGAACTTCGTGATCAGGAGTTGAAGCAATCACCTCTTGCTTAATGTAACCTCGCAGCTGATTAGGCTTAGCCAGCTCGGGGTGCCGCGAGTAGAGCTCCGTCGCTGCAGCGAGGTAAGACCCGTGCTGCTCATACAGCTCGAGGACCTCCTCATGCAAGTGACTGATCGGGGTCAGACTCATTAGTCGAAACGGCAGGTAGATCTCGCCCCATTATATCAGAAAGGTGTACCAACACGCCTTCGCTGTCGTCAATAATAACATTTGGTCGAACAATGGTCCGCAGTTGTTGCATGAAGTGAGGCTCTGAGCAGCTCACAACGGCCATGACACTGTGTGGGGTAAGATCGGTCGTACTTAACTCTTCCAGCTCCTGTAGCCGCTCTGAGAGCCACATCAGGGCCGGGTTGGAGACATTGGCCAGCAGTGGGCGTAACTGATCACGCTTCTCTGGGCGATGCACGTAGATTCTCATCATGCGACGCTCGGCAGCGGTGCGGATCTGCTGTGGAGTACGTGGCTCCCATTCTCGCTCGACCATCTCGCCATGGCGGTCACCCCAGTTATCGGCTAGCTTCTTAGCTTCCTTGTCATCGTTGGACAGTACGCGAGCAGCCCGATCGATGTAATGAGCCCGCAGGGCCTTTGATTTGAGGCCGTCGATCAGGACGCGGAGCCTTTCCTCCACTTCCGTGATCATAGCAGTGTCTTCCTTATCAAGCTCGGCCGCCCAGGTATCGATAGTCCAGTCCAGCCAGTTAGGGGCTTCCGCGATGTAGTGGTACAGGTCCTCGCCGCCGCGGATGACCTCGTCTGGATCCTTGCCATCAGGCAGAGTGACCACATTGACAGAGATGTCGCCCTTCATGGCCATGGGCCCAGCTACAGAGATGAACTGCTCGGCGGCCCTGGTTCCACCAGCATCGCCATCAAAGCAGAGAATAAAGTTCTTGACACTGCGGCTCAGTCGCTGTAACACCAACGGATCAGGAGCTCCAGTACCTTGAGCTGCAACCACGTTACGGATACCGGCCTGCCACATGCTGACCACATCCAGGTGGCCTTCGACAAAGATCAACGAACCAGCCTCGCGGGCAGCTTTCAGGGCTCGTGGCTCGTTAAATACTAACAGCTTCTTCTGGAAGAGGTCGTCCTCAGCGCTGTTCTTGTACTTGGCAGGCTGTTCCTCCTTACTCTTGGTAGCACGGCCAGTCCAGCCAACCAGTTGATCCCTGTGGTTAAAGATGGGCACAGTAATGCGTCCACCAAAGAAACCAGTAACAGCAAAGCCCAGGCCAAATTCCTTGGCGGCCTCTTTCGTCAGGCCGCGGTCCTTCAGGATCTGCTGGATGCGACGAGCCTTTGGGTTATGCAGGTTTGATTGGTATAACTTCTGCTCGGCTTCATTCTTGGACAGCGCCTTGGCGACTGCAGCCTTGCGACGTGCCGCGACCTCCGGGTCTTCATTATCGGTCTCAATAGTGATACCCAATACATCTGCCACGAAGTCAACCGCTTCACGCCAGGTGTAGCCCTTCAACTCCTGAACAAAGTCAATGGCATCGGCGCTCTTGCGGCAGACGTGACAGAAGCAGAACCCCTTCTGATCCGAGATGGTCAGAGAGGGGTTAGCGTCCTCGTGCCATAAGCACTGAGTAAGAAATTCGTGGCCAACTCGCTTCAGCGGTGCCCCACAGGCCTCGACGACCGCGGAGAGCGAAGCTGACTTGATGGCCTGGATGGTGCGGGGGTGAATTGCCATACGGTCAGTGTATCAGAGAGTAATCAGAACAGGGAGCCTTGCAATCGTCCGTTACCTACGTCCTCCCAGCCGTCGATCAGGTCCAACTCATCTTCGGCCCAGTTTGTTGCGTGGCAGCCGGCAGTATTTAGGAGGCTGTCGATAGCTACTCGAGGGATGCGCTTACCAGTACCTGCCAGGTAGACCTCGATCTGATCAATCAGTTCGGCGTGGTCTGCAAGGTTCTCTATAGCATCTGCTGCCATGTCTAGGTACATCTTCCCGAAGTTGACCTCACTAGGCTCAAGCGGGTCAGTAGGTTTAGCTTGTTCCTTTAGCTCCAGCGGTGGGCCCGAACACACTTTGCGGACCTCCAGCCATTCTTCTTTGGTGATGCCCAAAGCTACTGCAACCTCCAGGTCGGTAGAACCTCTGTACAATAGCTTGCGACCTTTTATCCAGCGCTCACGCATCTTATGGCTAAGGCGGACAGCATAGGTTTTGTCGCGCACCCAGTGAAGAAGCTCCCCACGGATAGTCGGAACCGCCAGGGAGCTGAACTTCATAGCTTTGCCAGTGGTCGGGTGAGGCCTCTCTGGGTCATACCTGTAGGCCGCCTTACATAGCCCCTCGAAGGCCACCGACTCAAGAGTTTGATAGTCGATACCGGTGCCGCGCTGAAGGCGCCATGCCTCTCGCCGTGCAAGGTTCAAGTTGTCGGCCGCAAGCTTTTGCTGCTCGCGGTTCATAGTAAACTTTGCAGGCTTTCGTGCCATGTCTCAACATCGACTTAACCCATATTACCAGGCGTTAAATCTTTCAACTTCCGGCAAAATCCTGTCGCCACGCCCCCAGGTGACCTGAGTCATCTGCGGAGCGGAACGCTGCCCGCAATAATTCAAGGCCATGGTAATAGCATCAACCATGTCATCGTTTTTGGAAGCGGGGAACAACGCAAATTCACTGGTGAATGCGTCAAGCCAGGTAGCGCTAGCAGGCAGATAGACGTTGCCGGCCTCCACCATAGGCACAATACCGGCAGCTCGAGCTTCCTTGCTCTTCTCGGGCCGCACACCGATCAGTCCGGGCACCTTCTTGGCCATCATCTGGTAGACAGCGTAGCCAGATGCTGCAAGTTCTATCAAGCACCCATTAAGCTGGTGCCGCTTGTACATCCTGGCAATCATGGCCATCGTGCCGACAACGTCCAGCTTCTCGCGCACCAGGTCCAGGATGTAGTATTGAGAGCCAGCCTGGCCGATGACAGCGCCAACGACGTAGTCACTCTTGCTGCCAGCGGTAAACGTGGCGTCGACGGACAGCAGGACGCGCTGGAAGTCCGGCATGCGCGTATCCCAGTCGTAGAACTGCCACCACAACGGATCGAACATGTTACCGCCTTCCGGTGCTGGCCTCTGCTGATACAGGGAAGCGAAGTCTCGAGAGCCCACGGCCTCTCTGATGCGCTCCAGGTCGTCCGTATCGTAGCGCTGGGGGCAGAGGGCTAAGCCGATCTCTTCCCGCCAGTCTTCAACTACTGGGCAGTGCTCAGGGAGCTTAGGCCGGTCGCCGTCGTCCTCATACAAAGCAGGCAGGTCTACGATGGTCCAGTTCTCCCGACCTTTCTCGGAAACGTTCTGCTCATTCTCCAGTAGCTGGCCGATCATGTCATTCTCTGACCATCGGGTTTGAATGACCACGATGGCGCCAACCTGGGGCTCAAGACGGGTGTACAGGGTAGATGTGTACCAGTCGTTAAGCTTGTCCATCATACGGGCGCTTTCGGCGTCCTCTCTGTTCTTGACGGGGTCATCAATGATGAGTAGATGGCCAGAACGGCCAGTGACGGCACCGCCCACACCGGCAGCCCACAGACCACCGCCCGTTGAAGTTCCCCATGCGTTAACAGCCTTCGATGATTCATTCAGAAGTCCACCTGCTTCGCGATAGAACTCTCTGGCCTTGCGGGAGAATCCTTCAGCAAGCTCTGCGGAGTAAGAGCTAATGCCCACAAAGCGCTCAGGGTGAGCAAGTAGGTAAGCAGCAGGGAGTAACTGAGAAGCGAGGAGACTCTTGCCGTGTCTTGGCGGGACTTGAAGTATAAGTCGAGTGATCTCTCCAGTGATAACTTTTTGCAGCTGCTCGATAACGGTAGCATGAAATTTGTAGAATTTGTACTGTGGCATCACCTTTCGGATGAACTTCCAAAAGACGACTTCTTTGCCGGGGCCTTTGTCGGCCTTTTTGTCCTTGACGGCACGGACCAGATCTTGCCCTTGAGAGGCGAGTTCTAGGTAATCTCTTCCTAATTTGCCAGCCATTGTTACTCGTCAAGCGGGATGTCGTAGGTGTCTGGGTCTTCCCAGATCTCCACTTGGACCTCTTCTAACTCTTGCTCGACAACGGTCATGAGCTCGTTAACACCAAGAGAGGTTGCCCAAGCCTGGCGACCAGCGTCGGACATGTTGGCGGCTGCACGCATCAAGCCGGAAAGGAGACCCATAGGGATCTTCTCGCCCTCGGCTGCAGCTTCTGCCACTCTTTGCTTGATGATGCCCATCAGATCTGACGAGCACTCCATCATAAGCCTAGCCTGATCCTCGTTGGCCTGACGGAACTCCTCGATGGCATAGCGGTGCTTCTTGCGCTCAAGCTTGTTGGCCTCCTTGAAGGTGATGGCCATCTGCTTCTTATCGTATGCAGCGCAGCGGCGATCCCAGTTATACTTCTTTGCCCAACCCCTGACGGCTTCGGGACCCTTTCCAATAAAGGCTGCGGTTTCGTCAAAGCTTCGATTGCCGGCAGTGTGCAGGTGAAACTGAAAGGCGCGGTATTGTTCCTCGTTTTCGTGGCGACCAGCTTCGTTGACCTTGTAACCCCTGGTAAAGTTCCAGATCGGCCCTGGGTTGTATGGAGGCTTTGCTTCCTTCCAGGATGACGGATCATTATTCATGTCGGATCGCTAGTCGTAGCAGTGCATCTCGCGAGCTAGTATGCCAAAGCATAAAAAAAGGGGCGTAGCTAGCCCCTTGTGTGAATTACGGCAGTATTACCGTGCAGACCATCACTAATATCAAGAATGCCGATATAAGCAAAGTATTGAGAATCCCGATAAAAAACTCCTGCAGTGCTTGCTTGTCGTCCTCGGTCATTCTTCACCTCCTCTTGCCTGCCTATCTGGTGGAATAAAGTAGGCTCTTGTGAAGTCATACTCCATGGGGTCGACTTCTTTGTTAATCAGAGCGCGAATCAGGGTCTTAGCCAGTCTGTTGGCGTTTTCCGGCGAGAGCTTCATATACACCTCTTCGTGGTCGATTTCAATCAGGGCACCGGCTGGAGGGTGCTGGTCGTCATCATCTCCAGAAGAGATCCAGATGGCTAGCGATTTGACATCAATAGCCAGATCGCCACATTCGTTGAAGTTGATAATCATGCTATTAGTGGATTGAGTAGAGCAGGCACGCTAGGGCGCATAGCCGGTGACCATGGCTGTCAGTGAAAGCGGTGCCGATGGGTTCGGAATGGTAAAGATGAAGGATCATGTGAAGGCCGCCTCGTGGATGGTGGGAAACTGCTCCTCAAAGATGCCCTTGACGGTTTCTGCGATCAGCCGATGCTCGAGCTGGGTCTCGATGCCGGCTCGAATCTGGATGTAATGAACCCATGACCGTAGAGTCCCATTCATGTAGAGCCTCGTAGGCGTTCCGAGTGGCAGAATAGACCGAGCACACTCCTTCGCGACACCTTCCGCAAGCAGGTGCTTGTAGAGGTCGACGGCGCTGTGGTAGTGCGTCAGGATCTGCTTCTCCGACAGGGCGACGAACTCGGGATCAAGGTCATCATGGCTGGCCTGCTTGTTCTTCAGGTCCTGGGAGCGCAGGTGAGGCACTCCGAAGGCGCCAAGCTGATCGATGGAACTATAACGCTGGCTAAATTCCTGGAACGAGAATGAGCGGTGGCGTAGGATCTGGGCGGCAATAGCGCGGGTTGTCTCAATCTCGACCACCATGTTAGACATTTCGAGCGGGCTCCAGTGTTTATGCTTCATCAGGTAGCGAAGCAGTTTAGGGGCTGTCCTGATGTTCTCCTGATTCTTTGGGTTCGAGACGCGAGCGCAGTAAGTCACGATAAATTCGGCTTGCGCAGGGTGGCAGATCGGCAAGCCAGTCTTCGGGTCGTACTGCACGTCCTCTTCTTCCTCGAAACACCTGATCAGGACTGCATCGTCAAGCTTGGTCGTACCAATCAGGCGAGCGCTGTGGACTTCGCGGTTCAAAATAGGTCTTCCTCGATGGCGGGCTCTTCCATCTTACCACATGGCTTATACCAGCCGGGATACTCGAGCTTGTGGATCACGGGCTCTCTGTTGGGCCATTCCCCAGTCTCACTGCACTTAGCGTACAGGTCCAGAGCCTTGTCCACCTTGTGAAAACTTTCGTGCATCATGTCTGGAGACACCTCAAAAAGGTCTATCGTAAAGGGCGCCTTGCGTTCCACGGCGACGAAGATGAACCGGAATGGCCTATCGAAGGCCGCCATGGCTGCACGGGTGTAGTGTGCCGCTTGGAAGTCGTAGCCCAGGTTGACAACCTTCTTCATAAAGGTCTCTTGATCGACGCTGTCGGTCGTCTTCAGATCTAGGATAATACCTTCGTCGACCAGCACCCGGTCTAAGCGGGCCTTACATCCAACCTTGCGGTCTTCCCAGTAGACGGAGACCTCGTTGTACTTGATGTAGTCCTTCTGGGACGGATCGAACCAGGCCAGGCGCTCCAGTGACTCAGCCATGCCCTGCACGCTATTCCAGGGATCATCCTTGCCGCCGGTGCTGAGTACTTTCTTCCGGCCAACCTCGGCCTTCCACTCCTTGCCGGCTTTGGTCGCCAGACTGAGCCCCTCAGGCTTCATGATGTAGCTTGCGTCGAACTTCTTCCGGCCATCCAGGGACAAGCAGTGAAGAGCTGTGCCCATCTCCATGGCAGGCGTGGGGATCAGTTTGTTCTTCAGAGCCGCCTGGTAGTGCGCAGGGCTCTGCAGGATCTTATTCAGGGACGACTGGTTGACACCTTCCGCGCGGCGGTAGTCGAACTCAGGTTGGTTGTAGACTACTTCCAAGTCCATTAAGCAATTACCTCCCATTATACCGCATAAATCTTAATCACCCATTTCGAGTCAGACTTCTTAGCCTTGGTCCACTTGACCTCGAGCTGGGGGATAACTGAAACTCGATCGTCAACCCAGAGCGTGCCGTTGGCGCAGTCGAACAGTGCGCCAGCTACGTTGTCAGCATCTGCCCGACCCTCTCCCTGGATTTCGATCTCAACACGGATAGGGCCCTCCAGTGGAGGCAAGGGCCACTGCTTTTTGATCGCCGCCAGCATAGCCCTCCTCTTGTCTTGATAGGCCTTTGGCATGAATGTTCCCCTGCTCGTTACCCTGGGACGGGCCTTGGAAAACAGGGGTTGCTCAATCGTCAGTGTAGTTACCAGTTCCAAGGATGAAGACCCCCGCAATGACTGCAATTGCCAAGTTTACCGACAGGAACACAATTGTGCTCGGGTCAGGCATGGGGATGGTCACCTCCCTCTGGAAAGTGACCTGATCTGAAACTTCTATTGTGGGCACTTCTTCAGCAGCATGCGAGCTGCCTCCATGGGGTCTTTGGCGATGTCCCAGAAGGGACCCTCGTCGACGCCAACGTAACCAGACTTCTTGAGGATAAGCTCGGCACGCTCCATGATCACAAGAAGTCTTCCGCCCACTAGGATCAGTGGCCGTGGCTCCATGTGGCCAACCTGCAGCAGCTGAACCACTGTAAGGATCTCCAGGAGTGTCCCCCAGCCACCAGGAAGGGCGATGAAGGCGTCACAGGTAGCGAACTCCTCTAGGCGGGTAAAGAAGTTCTTGTGGTGGTGATCCTCTTGGACGTGCTCGTTGGTCTCGGCCTCGAAGGGTAGGAAGATACTGTAGCCAAGGGAGCAGACTCCCTTAGTACAGACCTTCTTAGCGCCCTTGTTGGCGGCCTCCATGAGCCCAGGACCGCCGCCAGTGGCAACAGTCCAACCGTTCTTCACCAGCAGCTCGGCGGCCTCGGTGGTCTTGCGGTAGATGGGCTGGATTGACTTGGGTCGTGCGGACCCAAATAGTGCGACCTTTTTCATCACTCACGCCTCCCAAGGTCGTTCAGAATACAGCTGGAGCCATCCTTCTTGACGCCAAAGATGATGCCACGACGCTCGAAGGTGCTGACGATCTCGTCTTCGCCGAACCGATCCAGGTCTTTGCGTGACAGAATGGAGAATATCTCCTCTTCAGTCAGCTCAACAGGGCCAAGAGAGGGGTCCCACATGTACTCATCGTCTGAGTCCCAGTAGGGTAGATGGTTGTCGTCAACGTCGGCCTCAGGCACGGTGATACCGTACTCGTAGAGGGGCACAGAGCCGTTTGCTGCCTCGTATGCTGCATCCTGCAGAACGTCCTGGTAAGACACGTTGTAGGAGGTCCTGGCGCCCTCTCCGACACCGCAAGCCACGGAGTCCTTAAGGACGTCTTCATAGGCAACGGCAGTTGTGCTGGGCCTCTCCTGGCGTTTCAAGGCGATCCTGAGTAGCACTAGGTAGCCGACCAGGTCCTGCAGGGTGTCCTCATCGACAGCCGAAAAGCCAGTAGTAGCGATGCGGCTCAGTTTGTCGTCAATGCGTACCTTGATCTGTTCAACGACGTCAGCCTTTGAGAAGATTCGCTCGGGGTTCAGCGCAGAATCGCCGTACTTTGCGTTCTTCTCAAGCAGCAACTCCTTGATAGAGTCACAGGTCTGCCTGATTTGGTCCTGAGTGTTTAGGGTCATTTGCTGGATTCCTCTCTGATGTTGCGGTTGTCTCTGCAGACAACGGTTTTTTGCTCACGCTTGAGGTGAACTGTTATTCCATCCTTTGTCCATTGTACCACCGAACCTGCTTTCCACCCGCCTCCGCAATAAACCTTAACGGGTGTAAACTTGCGCATGGAACGCATGGGCAGGGGCTCTTGCTGCATCCATTCAGCAGCCTTGACTGCCGAGGGCTTGAACTTCAGCGTGCCGTCACGCAACTTTCTCATTGATCTTGCAAAATCAAACAGTTGTCACAGTCACGCCATAGGGCAATGGCCTTCTCCCAGCTAAGACCGCGAACCTGCTCCTTGG
>Ga0181577_10004706_pt1 | contig 10507 bp, 10 predicted proteins | sample 101ome_21_FD_132468 | JGI IMG/M metagenome (GOLD analysis project Ga0181577, IMG submission 132468) | Coastal salt marsh microbial communities from the Groves Creek Marsh, Skidaway Island, Georgia - 101413BT metaG (megahit assembly) | ecosystem: Environmental > Aquatic > Marine > Intertidal... | reverse complement strand
CACAGTTGATACCTGCCCCGGCAAGGATGGACATAGCCAGATCCCACGAACGTGGGTCACCCCCGTTCTTGTCCGCTGTGGTGTTCGGCTCCGCATCGTTGAGCATGGATGGCATATCCAGCACGGCATCCACATAAACATCCGGGATCGCCTTTGCTTTCATGTACTCGCCCCACGCATTCACATACTCCGGCCCTACCTCGACCTCGAAGACAGCGACCCGTGAGGCAAGGGGCCACTTGATTGCGTTACCTCCGACCTTGTCCTGCGGGCGGTTGCCTGCTGCAATAAAATGTACCTGGGGAGACAGGGCTTTGCCACGGATGTGACGCTCGTTGAACAGGGCCATCAGGTTTCCCTGGATCAGCTCCGGTGCAAGGGGCAACTCATCCACCAGTACCAGCGTAGGATACTCAGCGTTAAACAACCATTGCATGTGTTCGGGGATGACGGCTTCCACACTCTCTCCCATCTTGGTATAGAGGCCCCAGTCCGCAAAGTCTGCGTAGGTACAGTTATACATTTTGAACTGCCAGCCCCTGCGGTCGGCCAACTGTTCGATCATTCGGGTCTTCCCGATACCGGATTGCCCCTTCAGGTAGGGGACGAAGTCTGTGCATAAACACTTATCGATAAGCTTCATGACAGATGTGATGTCTTTGTCTGTGGTGCCCGCGGCACCTTCTACTATTTTACGTTTGTTCATAGGTTGTGGTTGGTTAATTTGTGAGTGTGGTTGTTGTGGTATTTCCCTAACGACACCGGGCTACCTCCCCAAAGGGTGGGTTGAACCTGTTATCCTCGGACAGTGCCCAGAGGACAGGGCAGTCAGGCTCCGGGCCGAAGGAACTACAGCAGCCATCTGTATAATAGAGAACAGCGATCGGGGTTTCATCCCGACCTACGACGTCCTCAAACACAGGGGCAAAGTCTGTACCCCCACCACCTTTCGGGTTGGGTGTGTCGCCGGGGGAGAGGAACTCCCTGCCTTCGATGTCGTCGTCGCAGTAGATGACCTCCACCTCCTTGAAGTTATACAACTCCAGCAAGGTCATGGTCATGGACAGGAACTCCGACACTTCCTCCTTGGAGATGGACCCGGAAGTATCTACCCCGATTACAGGAGGTTTGAACCCTTCCCCGCTAAGGGAGGGGAATACGACGTCCTCGTGGCTGCGATACCTGTCAGGTACACGGTAGCTTAACTGTTTGTTGGTCTGGGCACGGAGCAACTGGTCAAGTGAACTCTGGAACGGGATACTGGTGTCTTCGATCTCGAAGCCCAACTCCTCCATCACTGACCCTGTCCCGCAGCTCCTGGTCTTGTTTTGTTTGTCCCGTTGCTTCTGCTCTCCCATCGCATCACTGACAGCTTCCTTGATCTCTTCCGTGAGTTCGGCCAGTGCGTCTACGTCGATTGGGTCTCCGTTGCCGTCCGTCGGGGACTGACACCCGCCGAAGTCCCAGTCCGGGTGCTGCATCTGGGGAGAGGAGTTCTCCTGGAGTTTCTCGTACACCTGTTCAGTGGACATACCCCGGTACTTCTCATCCAGGCATCCGATAATCTCCCCGCCCCCGTCCTTGGGGAAAGAAGCATCCCCCCAGATATCATAGGCTTGGAGGTTGATAACAAAATCCCCGGCCATGTTCCATAGCTTGGGGTCACGGCTGCCACGCCTCATGTTGTGGAGCATGGCAATATGCTGGTGTTCGTGGAACATAAGCATCTTCAACTGGAGTGGTGTCCAATCCTCCAACCCTTTCGGATTGAACAAGATGTTGCGGTAGTCGGTTGCGGCATACTTAATATCAGGGTGGTCCCCGATGCTAACATACCTCAGCCGTGCCAGCGTCCCGAACAACGGGTACTGGTCGATGAGTTCATCCCTTGCTGACAGTATCTTCCGCAGCATTGGGTCTAAGTTGATCATAGGTCTTTACTTCTACTTCTGTGTTGGGTTCTAGTTTGAGTACATCTTTACGGGGGCAGGGTATGCCGTGCACAAGGTAGATAAGTTTCTTTCTACCGTGCGATTCTTCAGGCAGCTTGCCTTTGAATAGTTTGGCCAAGCGGCCAGCAGTGAATGTTCCTGGGTTCATAAGTTTTTTATGACAACGATTGTTAAAACAAACAGCCCTATAAAAAGGCCGAATAGGAATGCAATGAGTTCAGTCATAGTACCATTTCCATTTTGGTTTTGAGGATCTCCCACTTTTCTTCGCAGGCTCCCTCGTCTTCAGTTGCAGCGTCATTGAACGCTGTGATAGATTCAGCAAGGATCTCCGAGATGTCCGCAGGTTTCCACATGCGGGGGACACGCTTGCCTTTCAAACAGATGTCCGAGCTTTCACCCTTGGTGGCTACGGTATCGAACATGATCTCCTCGATCGACGCCTTGTGCAGGATGCAGCGAATGATCGCACCCTTACTCATCAACCTGTCCACCCTGCCAAGGGCTTGGTCAAAGGAGCCATAGCTGTACTCCAGTGAGGTGATGATGAGGTTGCGGCAGTTGTCGAAGCTGTGCCCCTCGGCACACTTGATACCCATCAGGAGTACGCGGGTCTTACCTTGCTTGAAGTCGTTGGCCTCCCGGCTGTGGCTTCGGGTGGGGATGGTGCTGTCGATGCGTCCGTAAGGGATACGTGCCTCCTCCAGCCGCTTGGCAAGTTCATTGTTGAACCCTTGTCGGGCAGATACAATAACTACTTGCTCCCGTGCAGCGAGGATCTCTGTTGTTACCTCAAGGGTAGAGATCAACTTGGGGTTGAAGTTGGACTTAACAAACGGTGTCCTGTCCGTCCCGTCCCCGTTCTGCTCACAGGTGGCAGGGTCGCAGCAGATGTTGCGAAGGTAGGAACCCTGCACCGCTGCCTTCACCATGGCACTGGTGCTGGCGATGTTGGCACGGTCCATGTAGTGGGCATACAACTTTGCCTGGCCCACTCCGAAGGGGACACGGATGTCCCGGACGTCGGGTGGTACGTAGGCCGGGTTACACATCGGCTTATCAATATAGGCCAGACAGTTCTTAACCATACGGAGTAGGGAGGTGGGCCTGGATAAGATGGGTGAGGTCTTTACACAAGTCCCTTTCCATGTCGGGTCAGCCCGCTTGCGGTCCCGCTCGGCCGTGACATCCCGTTCCTTGGACAGGTAGGTGTTAACAAACTTCGACGCCTGATCTTTGGGGAAAGGCCAGCCCGCAGAGGAGCGGCCCCCTTTGTACCAGTCCTTACAGTTGAGCCAACCCATCAGCGGAAATAAGTCTCCGACGTGGTTCTTGATTGGTGTGGCTGTTAAACAATACCTGTACCTGGGTTGCAGCCGGAGGGCAAGGCGGGTAATGTTGGAGTTGACGTTGGCTATTTTATGGGCCTCGTCCATCACCACCATGTCGAACTGGTCCCCGATCAGGATGGACATGTTGGGTGTGGCCAGGCACCGGATACCTGTCTGGTCCTGTTCCTGACCTAACCCTTTGACCCACTCAGCGTTACCGCTTGCAGCCGTTAGTTCGTCAGGGTCGTGGCCCGGTTGTTTGGGTGGGTAGACATAGGGATAGATCGTATCGTCCTTCATATTCTCGCCACGATCCATGACAGCCCGACCGGGATGGGTGGTGCCTGCATAGAAGAACGCTTCGTAGTAGGTGAGGTAGATACCTTCAGGCAGCTTACCCTTGTTCGCCTTCTGCAGATCCTCCACATCTTTCCACCGGAAGATCTCATGCACGTCAAAGTATGGAGCGAACTTGGCAATCTCTTCCCTCCACTGGGCCAACTCGCCCACACCGGACCCACCCCTTGTCGTACCCTGTGGTGCGAGAATCAGGGCACGCTTGGCACTCTTCATCGAGGCAAGGGACAGGGCGAACAGAGTCTTACCTGTACCTGTCTGGGCTGCGGGCAGTCCGTGATCCCGTATCGCCACCCTTGCAAGGTAGTCCAACTGCCCCGGCAGGTAGCTGAACCCGGAGATGGCGGCGTGGTTTTCGAGGATGGCAAGGTTCTTCCGGTACTTGTCAGGATTTCTCTGGGCCAGGTCAAGTACCTGTGGCTGCTCAAAGTAATCCCAGATCTCCATCTCCTGATGGTCGAAGGGGTTGCCCTTGGGCGGGCGGTCCATGAACCGGTGGATCTGGAAGTTATCATTCTTAACTGTTAACATACGGTCTTGTCCGATCAACTTGCAGTCGTGCTCTTTCATGTAGGTCTCCTGCTGCTTGCTGTCGAAGTGCACCTTGTTACGGGTGAACTCGAACTCGAACTGGAACTTCTTCTCTTCCACCTTGTACTCCCTACCTGCGGTAAACCCGAGGCCAGTGGTGTGGCACTTGATCTTGGTACCATTCTCAACGTAGGCAATCTTCTCGAAGTCCGTCGGTGGCATGACCGGCGTAGCCAGGTTGACCGCCTCACGGATGGCAGACTTTATAGCCGTCACCGTGTTGGGGTCCGCTGTGAACTTACCTGCCTTGATATGTTTGAGGGCAAGCTTCAGCTTATCCCGGTCAATCTTATCAATCGCCATGGTGTCCGGGTAGTTGTGCCGGAGGTTGTTGACATCCATCTCCTCGGTAAGGGAGAACCCGCCGAGGAACTTGTGCTTCGGGTGGATATCTACCTTGATCGAGGTGTTGGCATAGGATGAGATCTGGTACTGGGGGACAGGGCCAGCGTCTACGATGTCCCGAAGCTTGCACCAGAAATCAGCAAGCTGGTGCTGGTTGTCCTTCGTATCAATAGGGTTGGGCCGCTCAAAGAACAGGGCCTCCAACTCATTGTTAACATGGGGAATGGGTGTCCGTTTGTACACACCGGGTATCTTGTCCAGCCCAAGCTCGTCGATCTCTTTGGAGTCAACCACTACATAACCTGAGTTGGCGTAGTGTAGCCCAAGCTTCAACGTAACAAGGGCTGCCCGTTCCTTTACCTGTTTGGTGGGGGCGGGTTGTCCTGTGTAGATGTCCCTTACCACCCAGGTATTTCGGGCTGGTGGGTAAGCAACCATGACGTCCCAGTGCAGGGGCCTGCCGCCGTTACGTTTGGTGAACGTGGGCTCCAGCTCCTTTACTATCTCGAACGCATTGACTGTGGTGGCGGAGACCATAGTGACCTCCGGGTTATACTTATACTTTGCGGCAACATCGATGCCGAACCGTCTGGTACCCCAGTCGGTGAAAGCTTTAAGCAATCCTCCTTCCCCTGCCTGGGGATCGAGAACCGCTTTGGGCTTCTTATATTTCATGAGTCCAAGCAGGAAGTTACTCACTTCCAAAGGTAGTTGGAACTCTGGGTCTTGACATTTCATAGGCTGTATGTTTATTTGGGTTTGTTATATTGTTAACCTACTTATTAGGATTAAATCATGTCGAACTTGAAAACAAAACTCTATCACTCCGTCGAACGCAGCGACGGCAAACGCTTCGAGCTTCCTATCCAGGGTAACTCGATCCTCCAATTCGGAGCTGACGGAACCCCTTCTCTTGTACCCAGCGTAGCCGCTGCTTCCGTGAAGGGGCTTGATTTGCTTGAGTCGTACACCATCACTGAGTCTGAAGCGATCAACGGTGTTGAGTCCCTCCGTGTAGCAGGAGATCAGACCGCCCGCTTTGTGCCTGGTGTCAAGTTCACCATCGTAGGTGGGTCTGAAGCTCTCAATAACAATAAAGTATTCGAGGTTGCCGGTTCCTATTACGGAGAGGTTGACACCGATGGAAATGACGTCACCGACTTTGGTGTGGCCGGCAGTACCACCATCGTGGTCAAGGTAAGTTCGGACCACCCGGTCGTGACAGATACTACTGACGGTGTTATCCATATCATGGACCTGCTGATCAAGCCGCCTGCCGGTCAGGTTGTCCGTGTAAGTTCTGCTGTCCTCCGTACTGTCACTGTCAGTGGTACTGCTGCTAACGATGGAGACTTCGAGGTGACTGCATATACGCAGTCCGCTGCGGGTAACCCTGCCGACGGCACTATCCTGGCTGATACAACCTTTGCTCCAGGTGCAGATGCGACCACCAACACCCTTGGTGTGATGGCCTCGGTTGCAGAGATCCTTGTCACCAACGACAAGCCGCTGTACTTCCTGCGGAACTCCCTCGATACGGCTGCGACTGCAAACACAGTCGACCTGCTCCTCGACGGACAAGCTATCTAACAATTTATCCCTAGCGGATATCATAGGTTGTAACCCCTATCTCTTCGGAGGTAGGGGTTTTTATTGAGAAGCTTCATGACAGTGTTTTTATTTCGATGTTATTTTTTAGGTTGATGAATGCACCACGGTAGTCGAGACCCCCGTGGCGAAAGGCTTGCCACAACATCTGTGAACAGGTGGTGGCAACCATTGAGTTGATGTAAAGCTCCTGCCTGCCGAGGGATTCGGCAAGGGAGCAGGTTGGTGTTGCGTCCTCCTGCCCCTTAGTCAGGCCGGGGAACTCAGCAAAGGTATCTGGGCAGCTTGGGTGCTGCATCAGTACCTGTCCTGTGTTGGCGGTGTTGCCGCAATCGAAAGCCCATACCCCTGTGCCGTACAACTCCCGCCTTGCTTTGCGGGTGTCGACACAACCTATCAAAAGGTCGGGGTGTCGAGTCCATTGGTTTGTGTCGACGCGGGTATACCCCGAGGCATGGGGTTGGATGTTAATGCAGTAGTGGTTACGCAGCTTGAGGGCGAGGGCTTCCGCTTTGTTAGCCCCGACCTCTGCCAGGGTAAACATCTGCCTGCCTATGTTGTGAGCCTCAACGACATCCGGATCCCATAGGTTTATATTGAAACCAGGATGCCCGAGGGCTTTCATCGCCAGGTCAAGGCGGACAATGTGGTGGGCAAGGATACTCCCCGTCCCGCCTACTCCGACAAGGTGTAGGTTAACTACTCCTTTGGTTGGGTTTTTGTATTTCATTTTATTGTTTTGATCTCGAAGCTAGCCATGTTGATAGCCTGCCTTTCCAGTTATGTGTTTGAGTTAGGGCGTGGCTGAATGCCGACTCCCAGAAATCTTCCATCGCCTTCCGCCCTTTGGTTATGTCAGGCTTGGGCATCGTACCCGCACAGACGTGTCCGTTTTCGGATACGTTCCATAGGCGTGGGCTTAGTAGCATGTAGTCATCCTTATGTTTGCGGAACCTCCACACGTAGAGGTTCCCATCCTGCACCGCCCACATATATTGGGGGTGTCGTTCTGTTTCCGACCAGACTTTTACTTTCCGACCGGCCCCTCCTGAGAAATGCTGGGTGACCTTTCGGGGAGGGGTCATGAATACGTAGGTCTTATTGTCCCGGTAAACATCTCCCGGTTGGATCCAGTACTCATGCCGGTTCGCTATGAACTCAGGCGGTTCAACAAACCCACCGGGCAGGACACGGTGGTCTTTGATCTGGTTCCGTGTCACTACCACCCGGCTGTCCGAGGTGGACTTGTAAACAAGGAAGGCTTGCTGCAGTTCAAAGTCAGGCGGGCTGCGGTGTTCGATGTTAATGTCCATCATGCTATCCTTTGTAGTTCGGTTAATAGTTCTAATGTTTTGGTGAAAGAGAGGATCACCTCCCCTGCCGTCGTGTGTAATTCTTCAAGGGTCTCCAACTCCCACTCATCCGCAGGGTTGTGCCCGATGTCCGGGTGGCGGATGCGGAGAAGCTGTTCGTCCAAAGACCCGATCCCTGCCAGTATGCCCCATGGCAGGTAGGTAGTGTTGTAGTGTGTAGTAATTATACTGTTAACCTTCTCCGGTACAGGGACAGTCTCACGCTTCTCGTAGTTCTGCATCTCGTGGACACGCTGGTCAACGGCTTCCTTGGTTGGTCCATCGTACTGTTTGAAGGGGAGGTCGTGGGCCTCGCAGTAATCCTTTTCATTCTGCTCCCCACCCCATGACCACTCGGCCAGCCATTTAAGGTTGAGGGGTCCGGCAACCACCGAGCTGTCATCGATCCAGTCAAGGATAGGAGCACGGTCAGTAGCGGTCAGGTTGTATAAACCCTCCATCGCCTGTGGGAATATATTATAATTCCACAGGTCAATGGACAGGTAGTTCAGGTCAAGGTCCAGGTTTAAACACACCCCCTCGGCAGGAGGCAGGGGAGGTAGCTCGCCGAGCTTCTCCCACTGCTTCCGTACCTTGGATGGTGGGAACCCAAACTTGTAGGGTACGCTCCCTAGATCGGGGGCGTACCAACTACGAACCCTGGCGGCGACGGCGCGGGCCTTGCCTCCAGGTAGTGTGCGGGTACTACACATCTTGTTAATTTCCTAGCCTTTCGTCCCGACACTTGTTTTGAAAAGGTAGACCGCCTGGTCCCCTTCGATTGTCGGGCCTTTGATGTTTGCGTTTGTGAGTTCTCCATGGTCGTTGGAGTAGAAGGACCGCACCTTATCGGGCGACCACTTCGGGTTAGGGTCGGGCAAATCCCGACCATCGAAACGGAAGACCCGTTTCGCTTGTGTACTTTCAGTGGCCATCTTACAGTCCGTCTATGTCCATGCCGTCCGAGGCCGGGGCTGGCTTATTAACAACAATAGTGTCACTACTCTCAGGGGCTGGCTTCGACTCCAGTGTGTGCGACACTACCTCCAACTTCTCCTTCGCCTTGGGCTTCGCTTTCTTGGCGGGAGCTTTCTTGGCAGGAGCTTTCTTGACCTTGGCTTTCTCTTTCTCAAGGTCTGCCTTGATCGACTCCTGTATGGATGCAAGGTTGGATGTGTATTCGATAGCGGCTGTCTGATACTCCATCAGTACGAGGGGTATCTGGATGTCCACTTCCTCCCACGGTCCTTTGACCATGAGGGGTTCCTTTAGTGCAGGGGGTACGTTGTCCCCCTGGGCAGTAACCAGGACTGCGACTGACTCCTCCCCCTGTGCAACTACACGAAGGGAGAAGGCTTCTATCCCTGACTCCTTCCCGTTACCGGGTATGAGCAGGGGTTTCAGGTATTCTATCATAGCTATGATTTTTTAGTTGACACGGTATCTTATCCCAACCTAAGTTGGGATCGTTAACCGCAAATATACTGTGTTGGTTACTCTGGCAAAATACGGGCGTCTGAAAAGGGCGTCCGTTTTTTTTATGCTAATAAGAGTGTCCGATCCGGAACTCAACAAAGCCTGCATCGATGAGGGTGTTGCACAATGCACGGGTCCGCTGTTCCTGTTCCCCGAACTTACCAGGCACGTCGAAGGTGACGGAGATGTCGGGGCGGTGGGAAAGGGTACGGGCTTCAACTTTGTTAACGTCCCCGCACTGGTTCTGTTCCGTACTGAGCGGAACATCCGCTGTAATTATGTAACTCACTTCAGCAACTTGATTTGGGTTACAGGTTGGGTGTTGTCGATCACGTCATCGAGAACCTTCTGCACCTCCTTGTTGTTGAGGAGTTGGGTCAGGTCAGGGTTGGCAACCGTACCGTTGATGTGCCCACGAGCCTTGGCACGGTAATCCTTCACATACCTCTTCTCTACGTGGGGGTTGTAGGACTCTTTGATATCCTCAAGCAGCTCGGCCCACGTAGCAGGGGCAGATGCCAAAACTTCCACACCACTATGGGTCTGGAAATATTTAAGCATCTCCTTCGGTACGTTGACGGGTCGTTGGGCATGGAGTTGGAACGTCACCTTTGGGTGTTCCTCCGTGGGGACGCAGTACAAGTGGATCCGCTGCACCTCAGCATTGGCAACGAGGCTGCCTTTCACCTTCTTACGTTGCCCCTCCACCCAGGCGTCGATCTTCTCCCCGGACTTCTTATAAGTCTCGGCTGCCTGTGCCACATCACGCTCATACATGCGGGCGGCAAGCAGTTCGACCTGCTGTGTCTTGGTCAGTTTGGGTTGGGTCTGTATCGTGTCGGGTTGTTCCCTACGCTTCATTGGTTTCTTTTTAACTGGCATGGTTTTATTTATATTGGTCGAACCGGAACTTAATCCATCGGGCGTTCCGGTACGTGGGTTCGGTTTGTTTGAGGACAATGCCCTCATAGATTTCATTATCTGAAAGTAGTTGTAAGGTTTGGAACAGTTCCTCTGCACTGGAAGCAGGGTACTGTGGTATGATATAGGGCTGGGTCGCAGGTGGTAGGTTAACAGGCGGTCCCTCGAACGGATCGTGGACAGGGAAGCCGGTGTTCAGCAACGCCTGCCTCCGTTCCGTTGCGTTGCCCAGCCCACCATAGATGTCAAAGAATATGACAGCGTTCGGGTGGCCTGCCTTGCGGCTGGGGGTAAGGTACTCCCCGTCTGCATACTGGATGTAGCATTCCGCCAACCGCTGGTGCTCGGGTGTCTCGTTCCGATCCTTGGTGTAAGGTTCGAGGTGTCGGTTGTATACCTTACCCTCTTCGGAAGCAATGATGACCCGGTGCCCGTTGTACTTGGGCTCCACGACCCACCCCGCAGGATCAGGAGGCAGCCATACTCGGCTACCCCCTGACGCTGGGCGGTTCGGTGGATGGAACAGCTTGACGGACATTACAGCCCGTCGCCGTCCCCGGCGGGTTGTGCAGGT
>Ga0181577_10004705_pt1 | contig 10508 bp, 10 predicted proteins | sample 101ome_21_FD_132468 | JGI IMG/M metagenome (GOLD analysis project Ga0181577, IMG submission 132468) | Coastal salt marsh microbial communities from the Groves Creek Marsh, Skidaway Island, Georgia - 101413BT metaG (megahit assembly) | ecosystem: Environmental > Aquatic > Marine > Intertidal... | reverse complement strand
GTGCTGTCTTTATCGGCGGCGGTAACCAGGACTTGCTCGAACCCCTGGACGAATTCGATCAGGCGCTTTCTGCGCCCAGGATCCAACACCGCAAACACGTCATCCAGTATCAAAATTGGGTCACCACCTGGACCCGATCGGAGCATCTCCGCGAGCGCCAGCTTTAGGCCAAGCGCAATTGACCAGGCCTCGCCCTGTGAGGCGTGGGTTCGCGCGGGAAGCCCAGACTTTTTAATTAGCATTTCATCACGGTGGGGGCCTGCGAGTGTGATCCCCCGCTCAAGCTCCCGGTCCCTTACGGATACCAGGCGTTCCCGCAGATGGTTCGCGAGCTGGGCCTGTTCAATTTGTTGTTCCCCCTCATCTTCTGAGATCGAGACTAGGCCAATTGTTATATCGTCATCTGCGGCGGCGAGGGTTTTGTAGAAACGATTTAGCGCGGGCTCTAGCTGGGCAATAAGGTCCAGCCGGGCGGCCGTGATTCGACTGCCAAGCTCCACCAGCTGGTCATCCCAGATATCAAGCGTCCCAAGGTCGGGATTTTTTACGCCCCGAGCCGATTTCAAGAGTGCGTTGCGCTGTTTCAACACCCTGTCGTAATCAAGCTTCAACGCTGCCAACCTGGGTTTTATCAAGGCCATAGAGGTGTCGAGGAAGGACCGTCTATCAGACGGGTCGCGTCTTACGATATCCAGATCTTCCGGCGCAAAAATAACGGCGGACACGTAGCCGGCGAGATCGCCTGCGCGTTTTTGTTGCTTCCCATTTAGAAAATATCGATTTGCTGCGCCGTTGTTAAGTTCCGCTGCCACCAATAGTTCGCGACCCGCGTGGTTTACTCGAGCGGAGACAGTCGCCCGATCTTTACCCGATAGAACCAGTGTGTTTTGCTGCCCCTGTCGGTGTGATTCGAGGTGGCCTAAGAACCCAACCGACTCGACCAGGTTTGTCTTGCCTTCGCCATTCTCACCATGAAAAAGGTGAATGCCTGGTTGCAGGGCTAAGCCAAGTTGCTGATAATTCCGAAAATCAGCTAATTGGATTTCGCTCAGCCACACCTTTTTACTCTAGGAAACCAGGAGGTTCGGCTGTAGCAGGTAACGGTATCCGTCTTGTCCCACCGGAGTAATAAGAACCGGCCCGGGCTTATTGGGGTTAGTCGGGTTTGCCGTGAAACCTAGCTGCACCATTTCTGTTCCAATGGCGGTTAGGGCATCGATCAAGAACTGTGGCTTTAGAGACACGATGATCTCATCTCCGGTTAAAGAGGCGCTGATCTGTTCCGAAGCGTCAGCGACATCGGACCCAACAGACTCGAGCGCCACTTCTTCGGCTTGGAACTTAAATCGCACTGGCTTATCACGATCAACAACTAGTGAGACGCGCTTGGTGGCATCCAGTAGGTCGTGAGTGTTTATAACCGCAAAGTGTGGAGTTGATTCAGGGAACAGCCCCAGAACGGCGGGGTACTTCCCCTTAATGGTCGATGTAGTCACGGATTTACTGCCGGCCGCAAAACCAACCATCAGCTTGTCGCCCTCGGCTAAGCCGATCTCAACTTCGTTCTCATGTGAAAAAGTCTTTGCTATCTCATTTGCAACCCGCGCAGGAATAAGAATCTCTTGTTCTGATCCATATCCTTTCCAGGAAACATTCTTAACGGCGACGCGGAATCTGTCTGTTGCCACGAGAGCCATCTCTTTATCTGAGACGATGAGCATAACTGCTGTCAATACCGGGGTTACTTCTTCGCGAGATGCGGCAACAGAAACCTGAGCAACCGATTCTGCGAATTCCTCGCTTGAGATTTTTCCGGATGCGCTTGGTGGCTCTGGAATGTTTGGGTATTCGGCCAGACTCATTGATGACAGTGAGAACTTGCTGGATCCGCTCTTCACAAGCATGCGACTGTCTTGGAGCTCAAGGGAAACGGAATCACCTGGCAGCTTCGAAACAATCTCAGAGAGCAGTCGGGCTTGAACCAAAACCTTACCTTCGGTTTCGGTAGCCGCTTGAACAGTTACTTTTGCTGCAACTTCGTAGTCAAAAACAGAAAAGGTCACGGTGCCAGCTTCCGCGTTGATCAGAACACCGGAGAGTTGGGGCAGCTGAGGCTTAGGCGACAAAAGTCGAACTACGAACGAGACTGCGTCAATGAGAACTTCGCGATCTGCTTGAAATTTCATATCTGGCTTCCTATTTACGGGGTTTTATCTTGGCACAGCAGGTAGAAATCTTCATCTTTTCCACTTGGCCCCATAAACCCCAGATATTTAAAACTAAAAATCAAAAACAATAACCACCTGTGGAATATGGGATAACTATTGGAACTCTTTGTAATTACTAAAAACTACAACGCTGTAACTTGTTTACACAGCTGTGGATAAATCTGTGAATAGTTTCGTGGCCTGTGGAAAGTTTTAAACATACTCAGCTTTAGCAAGGCTGTTTACACACGGTGAAGAGGGTTATCCACAGAATAAATCGTGTTATCCACAGGATTTTTGGAAATTATTTGTGTGAATCTTTGATTCTTTGAATTATTTCTGAGACCTGGTTGTAGATGTATCTACGCTCACGCATCATTCCGCTCACTTTTTTCGTAGCGTACATAACCGTCGTGTGGTCTCTATTTCCGAAATGGGTGCCGATCTTGGGCAACGACAAATCAGTTAGCTCCCTGCAAATATGCATGGCTATCTGACGAGCTAGTGCCACAGCCTGCTGACGACCAGATCCCGTTATCTCGTCAATCGAGATCTTGTAGTAATCAGCGGTAGCCGAAATGATCGATAGCGGCGAAATGTTTGTTTCTGCGTCTAAGCTGAAGCTGTCTTTCAACACAGACTGAACTATGTCCATGTCTATGGCCTGTTTGTTTAGGTTTGCAAATGCCGTGACACGGATGAGGGTGCCCTCGAGTTCGCGGATGTTCGATGAAATCCGTGTCGCCATATATTCAATGACATCGTCCGGCACCGAAATCCGCTCTATTGCGGCCTTCTTGCGCAAGATGGCGACACGAGTTTCAAACTCGGGTGCTTGGATGTCGGTGATAAGTCCCCACTCAAACCGAGAGAGCATGCGATCTTCGAAGCCCGCTAGCTCCTTTGGCCTTAGATCTGACGTGATAACAACCTGTTTGTTGTGATCATGCAGGGTATTAAATGTGTGGAAAAAGGCTTCCTGGGTCTGGTCTTTACCCTGTAGGAACTGGATGTCGTCAACCAAAAGGATGTCAACGTCGCGATATTGAGCCTGAAACTCGGAGGTCTTGTTGTTTTGAATCGCGTTGATGAAGTCGTTAGTGAACTCTTCAGAGGAAACATAGCGCACCTTGATCCGAGGCTTCAGATGGATCGCGTAGTGCCCGATGGCGTGGAGCAGGTGCGTTTTACCCAAACCCGAAGAACCGTAAATAAACAAAGGGTTATAGGCCTCGGCCGGCGCCTCAGCTACGGCGAATGCTGCGGCGTGGGCGAACCGGTTCGATCCTCCGGTGACGAAAGTGTCGAAACTGTATTTGGGATTAAGCCCGGAAGACGCCGCTGTGGGAACCGGGCCGGTGGCTGGGTCCCAATCAAACTTATTAACCGGTTCGGGTTCTGGTGCAACCTCGGTTCTAACGGGAACCTGTAGCTCCTCATTCGTTATAGCTACGAAGTTTGCGGGCCCACCCAGATCGGCGAACTCGCCCAGGGCGGCAAGAATGTGATCTCTGAGCCTGCTCTGAATCATCGAGCGAGTCGTCTCGTTCGGCACCTCTATGTAGAGGGTGTCATCTAGCACGCCCTTGGGAACGGCCAGGTTCAGGTGTCCGCGTAGGTGTGGGGTGACCTCTGGATTCTCAGTGACCTTGGTGATGAGATTTTGCCATGAGCTTTGTAGCTGCGCATCGGCCATCTCGTCTCCCTCGTCTCCAAGTTATCCACAGAACTTTACACACATCCACGCCACTGTGGAAAAGGTTTAGATTCCTGTGGAAAACCTTGAACTTCTACCCCAAATGTTCAAGATGCTTCATTCAACAGAAACAACTGGAATTAATCAAATCCAATCGGCGTGTCGTTAATGAGTATCTGATTTATCTGGGTGTAGGGGTCCGCCGCCGGCCATTTTTGGTCTGTTGCTTGACGTATCAGTTACGAGGCCGTAAATTATTCAGGTTGCCTAGGGAGTTTCCCACAAGTTTTCAGGAGTTATCAAGTGAGCAAGCGCACTTTCCAGCCAAATAACCGTCGTCGCGCGAAGACCCACGGTTTCCGAGCACGCATGCGCACCCGCGCCGGACGCGCCATCCTGGCTGCCCGCCGCCGCAAGGGTCGCACCGAGCTCAGCGCATAGGAAGCGCTTGCTTCCGCGCGAGCACCGGCTCCGCTCTTCTCGCGAGATCCGCGAGGTAATTTCTCGTGGTAAGCGAGCATCTAATTCGGTAGCCACCCTGCACTACCGCCCCGCGCCGAAAAATCGCTTCGCCATTGTCGTTTCCAAAGCAGTGGGCAATGCCGTGCATCGAAATCTAGTTAAGCGCCGAATGAGATCAATCTTGGCAAAGCAGATCAACGCCAACCCCGCAATCGAGGGTGTCTTTCGGATGCGGCCAAATACCTCAGATGTGAGCTACACAGACCTGTCATCCCAGATCGAGCAATTGATGGGGAGGGCCCGTTGAGGTTTCTGGGCCTGCTGTTTCTAATGCCACGCAACATCTTGATCGCGCCGGTTCTCGGCTGGCGCAAATTAGTTTCCCCGGTGTATGGAAACGTGTGCCGCTATTACCCCAGCTGCTCAAGCTATGGCCTGACTGCGATTCAGCGCTTTGGGCTGATTCGGGGTGTACCGATGACAGCATGGAGGATTCTGCGCTGCAACCCCTGGTCTGCCGGTGGCGTTGATGAGGTTCGAGAAGGCCCAAAATGGATTGCAGTAGGCAAGCTAGGATTTGTTAGTCCCGCTTTTCCAAAGGAAACGAGGTAGTCAGTGGATCTGCTATGGCCCATTAAGTGGATGATCGAGCTAATTCTGGTTGGCTTTCACACCGGATTCAGCGCGATCGGTATCGACTACGACTCCGGCCTGTCCTGGGTGCTTGCCATCATCGGCCTAGTGCTCGTTGTCCGTGCTGCCCTGATTCCAGTTTTCGTAAAGCAGATCCGTTCTCAGCGAAACATGATGTTGGTTCAGCCGGAGCTGATGAAGCTGCAAAAGAAGTACAAGGGAAAGACCGATCGAGAGTCTCGCGAGCGCTTTGCCAAAGAGCAGATGGACCTCTACAAGCGCACCGGGTCCAACCCGTTCAGCTCCTGCCTTCCCCTGATTCTTCAGATGCCTATTTTTATGGGCCTTTTCTTCGTGCTCAATGGGGCCCAGCGAAATGAGGCCGGTGTTGGCCTGCTAGACGCGGATTTGGCCCAGTCGTTCTCGTCCGCCCAGGTTTTTGGTGCGCAACTTTCGGACACCTTCTTTGGCAGCCCCGAGATCAACGTAAAGATCCTTGCGGCAATCATGATTGTTTTGATGAGTGGTTCTCAGTTCATCACCCAGAAGCAGATCATGGCCAAGAACCAGAACCCCGATGTGCAAAACAGCCAGTTCATGCAGACGCAGAAGATCATGCTCTATGTATTGCCTTTGGTCTTCCTGGTATCCGGCCTTTCTTTCCCATTGGGCGTGATGACCTACTGGCTCGTTTCCAACTTCTGGACCATGGGACAGCAGTTCTTTGTGATCAGAAACATGCCAACACCGGGCTCACAGGCCTTCAAGGAGCGCCAGGCCAGACTCGCCAAGAAGGGCAAGCCACTAGAGGCCGAGCCACCCAAAGCTTCCGCCGAAGATGGCGAGGAACCAGCTGCTGAGCCAGAGCCAGACTCTGGTCAACGCCAGCAGCCGGTGAGCAAGAACCGAGCCAAGAAAAAGAAGAAGAAGTAATGACCGAAGAGCAAAACACCGAAGTTGATCTAGAAAAAGAGGGCGAAATCGCCGCCGATTTCATCGAGGAGTTTCTGGATCTTGCAGATCTTGATGGCGATCTTGAAATCGAGCTTCGCCAGGAACGGGTTTATCTGACCGTTTCCAGCGATGGTGAGTCCAACCTCGGTAAGTTCTCCGATCCCGATGTGGTGCAGTCGCTGCAGGAGATCACGCGACTGGCGGTGCAAAACAAGACCGGCCAGATGAGCCGCTTGATCCTTGACATCGGGGGCTCACGCGAAGCAAAGACCGAGCAATTGCGCCAGCAAGTGGAGCGCGCGGTCGCAAAGCTAGAAGAGTCGGATCGCGACCAACACCTAAAGCCCATGTCCTCATACGACCGAAAGCTGGTCCACGACATGGTTGCGGAGGCGGGAATGGTGTCCGAGTCCGAGGGTGCAGGCAAAGACCGCCACGTGGTCATCCGCAAGCCCTAAATGTTTCACGTGAAACGAAACTAAATTGATCGAGGAAATGGAAGTCGAACCGGCGTTTTCCGCTTCGGTATTTGGTGATCGTCTCCACATCGCTCGCGACTTCACTGGCCGCTTGGCCCAAGACTCCGAAACTTACGGACTACTTGGCCCCAGAGAGCTACCGCGGATCTGGTCCAGACACGTGCTGAATAGCGCGCTCCTGGCTGAACTAATACCCCCAGATTCCTCCGTGGTCGACGTCGGCAGCGGCGCCGGACTGCCTGGCATCCCGCTGGCAATAGCAAGACCGGACTGCCAATTCACCCTCGTCGAGCCAATGGAGCGTCGCTCCAGTTGGCTGCAGCAGGTGGTAGTGGACTTGAATCTCAAGAATGTTGAGGTAATCAGGTCTCGGGCTGAGGACGTGCAACGGACCGATTTCGACGTTGCCACGGCGCGCGCAGTTGCTGCCTTGGACAAGCTGCTGCGGCTCCTGACCCCCCTCATTCGCGGGTCTGAACACAAAATGGTTCTTGCCCTCAAGGGCTCTAAGGCGGAGGAGGAGATAGCCAATGCATCCAAGAAGATTCAGCTGCTTGGTTATTCACAGCCCGAAGTGCTCACGCTGGGTTTAAACAAAGCCCCCGAAACTGCCACGGTTGTGCGCATGATGCTGAAATGATGGTGTCGCTATGAAAGAGAATCCTGCTGACGCAACCGCGGAAACCCAGCCCTCAGTTGTTCCGGGCATGGGATACCCGAACGGCCGCGAGGAGGTGTCCCCCAGCCCCATCGGTTGGCAAGGCTTAGACACCGAGGGCATCGAGCACGTTTCACGTGAAACATCGAGTGAAAAGCATGACTGAACAGGCTTCAACACCCATTCTCCGCGAGATGACGCTCAATAATGAGCGCGCCAAGCGGGTGGCACAGGTCAGCCTTACCCCACCAAGTAAGGCCAGGGTGCTGACCGTATCGAACCAGAAGGGTGGAGTTGGTAAGACCACTACCGCTGTAAACCTCGCCGCAGCGCTTGCTCGAAAGGGCATGCGGGTTCTTGTTATTGACCTCGATCCGCAGGGAAATGCGTCAACTGCGCTTGGCGTCCCCCACCACAGTGGCGTACTAAGCAGCTATGACGTGCTCATGGGCGATTCCACGATCTCCCAGGCGGTCCAGCAAAGCACCGAGCACGAAAATTTGCTGTGCCTGCCCGCAACAATCGATCTTGCTGGCGTGGAGATTGATCTGGTTGCTCGCGAGGGCCGCGAGCGTGTCCTTACCGGAGCGTTGGGGCAATACATGGCAGGGCATCCACTCGATTACGTTTTTATTGACTCCCCGCCTTCCTTGGGCCTGCTGACGGTCAACGCACTCGTGGCTGCTACCGAGGTATTAGTCCCAATTCAGTGCGAGTACTACGCGCTGGAGGGCGTTACTCAGCTGATTTCAAACATTGAGCGCATCAAGCAGGCTCTGAATCCGTCCCTAATGATCCGCTCCATCCTGCTGACGATGTTTGACAGCAGGACCAACCTCAGTTCAGATGTCGCAAGTGAAGTTCGCAAGTACTTCCCGCGCCAGACGCTCAAGACCACTATTCCGCGATCGGTGCGCATCTCCGAGGCCCCTAGCTTCGGCCAGACCGCTATTAGCTACGATCCTAAGAATTCTGGCTCGCTTGCTTACCAAGAGGCCGCCATAGAGCTAGCACAACAAGGAGATCGATAATGAACGACGACAAGCGCCGCGGAGGCCTGGGCAGGGGGATCGGATCGCTAATCCCAGGCGGTGAAAGAAGCGCCGTCGACGTCTTCTTCTCGAGCGAGAGCGAGGGAAACCTAGCCAATGTGCCAGGAGCTCGGCTAGCTCACATCGAGCCCTCCAGGATCGTTCCCAATCCAAAGCAGCCGCGGTCTGTCTTTGATCCGGAGGCTTTTGCAGAGCTGGTGCACTCTGTGCGCGAGTTTGGCGTGCTGCAGCCGATTGTGGTTCGCCCAAAGGGTGACAACTTTGAGCTAATTATGGGAGAGCGCCGCTTGCGTGCTTCGAAAGAGGTCGGTTTGGCGGCGATACCGGCCGTTGTTCGTGAGACCTCCGATGAGAACATGCTGCGTGATGCGCTACTGGAGAATCTGCACAGGGCGAACCTCAACCCGCTGGAAGAAGCCTCCGCGTACAAGCAGCTACTGGAGGACTTTGGTTCCACTCAGGAGGAGCTGGCCGACCGACTGGGCCGCTCCAGGCCGCAGATAACCAACACCTTGCGCCTTTTGCGTCTACCTCTTGAGGTCCAGGGCAAGGTCGCTTCTGGGGTCTTGAGCGCGGGTCACGCGCGAGCGCTACTAGGCGCCCCAGACGAACAAACCATGCGCGATCTGGCCAACCGAGTGATTCGTGAAGGCATTTCGGTCCGCGGTCTAGAAGAGCTGGTCTCGGGCGTGAAGGTCAAACCTCCTAGACCAGTGGTAAAGCCTGGAGGCAAGACGGCCATGCTGTCAGAGCTGGCTGCCGAGCTCGGCGAACACCTCGAAACCGTTGTAAAGATCAACCTGGGTCGCAAAAAGGGTCAAATAATCATCGATTTCGGCTCGGTTGCTGATTTGCGCCGAATCGCAGATCAAATCAAGGACTAGCGAAGCGCCGCTTCGACCAGTCCCAGGTAGCTCTCCGGAAGCGAGCTACCCTCTGCCGCTACCGCCTGCGGAAACAGTGAAGTCTCGGTTAGTCCCGGAGTCACATTAGCCTCCAGGAACCAGAAGGTACCCTTCTCGTCCATGATCAGGTCGATTCGGCTGAAATGCCTCAAGTGCAGGGCCTTGTGGGCAGTCAGTGCCACCTCAGCAGCTTCCTGTAGCTCGCTGGGACGCAATCTGGCCGGGACGAAGTAGTTTGTCTCCCCGGGCACGTAGCGCTCGTTATAGCCAAACTCACCGCTTTCTGGCACGATTTCCACGGCCGGCAACGCAAATGGGCCCGAACCCAGGTCCATTACGCTCACGGATAGCTCTGTCCCCGCCACGAACCGCTCGATCATCACCAGGTCGTCGTATGCATAGGCATCAACCATTGCCTTGGCAAGCTCTTTTGCGTTGGAAACCTTGGTCACACCTTGAGCCGAACCGCTTTTCGCAGGCTTAACGATGAGCGGATAGCCAAACTCTGTGGCGACTACCGCGAGGACAGATTCCGCATTTAGCTCCTTGAAGGTGGAGCTGGGCAGGCTTATAGCCTTGGGAGAGGCGACTCCGTGTTGCTCAGCTATCGCCTTGGCAACCGGCTTGTTCCAGGCAAGGCGTGCACCCTCGGAGGTTGATCCAACAAACGGGATCCCTGCTAGTGCTAGCAGGTCTTGCAGCGATCCGTCTTCGCCAACGGCCCCGTGCAGAGTGGACCAAACGACATTTGGTCGGGTGGCAATTAGGTGGCCGATGAGCTCGCCATCGGGCTCCCTGATTTCAACTTGGCACCCGGCGTCAATCAACGCATCGGCAACGCGCCGGCCAGACTTGAGCGACACATCGCGCTCGTGGGAGATTCCTCCGGCTAGAACGAGGACTTTGTGGCTCACGATTTCGAACCGAAGGTGTTTAGCAGGTCAACCTGGCGGTCGATTACGTTAGCGAGGCGCTGAATACCGACCTTTACGTTCTCTGCGGTTGGGTGGGAGAAGCAGACTCTAATGTTTTCCTTGCCGCGCCCATCTCCGTAGAACGCGGTTCCGGGGGTGTAGGCGACGAGCTCGGTGACCGCTAGCGGCAGCATCTCTTTGCTATTTAGCCCCTCAGGCAGCGTGAGCCAAAGGAAAAAACCGCCATCGGGCCTTGTGGTGGGGACGCCTGGCAAATACTGCGCCATCGCCTCCAGCGCCGCATCCCGCTTGCCCTGGTAAAGCTCACGGAAGCTCTGCACCTGCGATTCCCAATCGCAGACAGACAGATACTCGCTGATGAGCATTTGGGCGAAGGAGGCCGGAGACAAAATCGCCGATTCGTTGGCCAAAACCAGCTTCTCGCGAATTGCAGGCGGCGCAAGAACGTACCCAACTCGCAATCCCGGGGAAAGAATCTTGGAAAAGCTTCCCAAATAGACAACGCCCTCGCTGTCTTGCGCCCTGAG
>Ga0181577_10004704_pt1 | contig 10508 bp, 9 predicted proteins | sample 101ome_21_FD_132468 | JGI IMG/M metagenome (GOLD analysis project Ga0181577, IMG submission 132468) | Coastal salt marsh microbial communities from the Groves Creek Marsh, Skidaway Island, Georgia - 101413BT metaG (megahit assembly) | ecosystem: Environmental > Aquatic > Marine > Intertidal zone... | reverse complement strand
TTTCGACGCCGCATTTGACTACTTCGTTGAGAAAGACGCTCGCCAGATTTAGCCGGCGAGATTCCACGGACTAACACCACAGCAAGTGACGTAGCGCAGTTAAACGCCGCGAAAGCCGCGTGTCGCTGTAATCCCTCATTGGCTCGGTGATCGGTCGATTGAAATTTTTAATTTGCCAATCAGTGAACCTTTAAGGGGAGAAAATTTATGGCAACTACCACTTATTCCAGCCTTTCGCAGCGCACCAATGCGTTTGCCGCGAAGGAAATGCTGGCCCACGCAGAGCCGATCTTGTGCTTGAACAAGTTTGGCATGGCTAAGCCTATGCCCAAGAACAAGGCGAACGTCGTTAAGTTCCGCCGTCCTGTTCCTCTGGCAGTGGCAACCACACCTTTGACTGAAGGCTCACCGCCCACAGCAAAGGCTCTGACCTACGAAGATGTAACGGTCACTCTGAGCCAGTACGGTGATGTTGTTGAAATCACCGATGTCGTTAATGACCTGGCTGAAGATCCGGTTCTGAAGGATGCCTCCATGATGTGTGGTGAGCAGGCCGCAGAAACGATCGAGACGCTCACTTGGGGTGTTCTCCAGGGCGGCACTAACGTCTTTTACGCTAACGGCGCAGCTCGTAACGCAGTAAACACTGTGATTACGCTAAACAAGCAGCGCGCTATCACTCGTCAGCTCAATGCGAACCGCGGCAAGAAAGTTACTTCAATGCTTTCTTCATCCGTCAAGTTCAACACTGAGGCTGTAGCGGCCGCATTTATTGCGTTTGCTCACACTGATCTCGAGTCAGACATCCGTGGCCTGGCCGGGTTTACCCCGACTGAGCAGTACGGATCTATGAAGGCTCTGCCTTACGAGATCGGCAAGGTTGAGGATGTTCGTTACATCCTGACGCCTGTACTGAGCTCTATCGCTGATGCTGGTGGCGCTGCTGGTGGAAACTTTGTTTCTACCACCGGAACCAGCGCTGACGTTTACCCCGTTGTCTACGTTGCTAAAGACGCATACGGCCACGTTGCTCTGAAGGGTGCAGAGGCTATGTCTCCCACCATCATCAACCCCGGCCAGCTCGACAAGTCTGATCCTCTGGGTCAGAAGGGCATGGTTGGTTGGAAAACCTACCACAAGTGCTTCATCGCTAATCAGTCTTGGATGTGCCGACTGGAAGTAGCGGCGACCGCGCTCTAAGCAGTAAGCAGCAGTAACCACAGGGGGCTTCGGCCCCCTTTTTTTATGGGGCTGGCAGGCAGGCAAGACGTTGCCACGCGAGGCGAGTATTCGCGCCTCAGTTAAGGCCGCACAAGGTACGTTGAGGGGATACCCAGGCGCTTGTGTCAGCCCCGCCTTTTTTAAGCCGCCTACGGGCCGCAGGAGATCAGTATGTCTGAAGTCAATCTATACAACCTAAGTCTTGAGGAGCTGAAGGAACAAGCACGAATTCTTGGCATTGTCATTCGCGGCAATCCCAGCGCAGACACCTTGAGGGATCGCATCCGAGCCGCAGTCAACATCGAGCCGGCAGAAGGATCCGAGCCTCGCGCAGAGGAATCGCCTGACAGAAAGAAGGGCTGGAAAACGGTGGTCATCGCTGAAGATGAAAACGACCAGCAACCAGTCTTTGTCGGGGTGAATGGCAAGTCTTATTGGATCCGGAGAGGTGAGCCAGTGAAGGTTCCGCCGGAGGTAGTCAATGTTTTGCAAGACGCAAAGCAGGCTGTATGGAACGGCAAGGATGGGGTCACGAAGATGATTCCCACTTATCCATTTCGCGTAGAGGGCTAGTATGAATTTTTTGGATCTTTGCCAGAGATTGGTGCAGGAGACGGGCATTGCCGATGACGGCCCTGCCACAGTCACCGGCCAAACTGGCGATATGGGCCGGGTAGTCAACTGGATCAATGACGCCTGGCTGAAGATCCAATCTATGAGGGCAGACTGGAATTGGGCGTGGGGAACTGGCACAGCGACGCTGACTGCCGGCACCTACACCATTACGCTGCCCTCGACAGTAGAGACGATCAAGCGTGTTTCCCTGGGCCAGTCGTATTTGCAGTCTGAGGACTACAACGATTTTGCCGATGCGTACCGCGAGATCCAGGAGGGCGACCCGTCTGTTTGGTCGATCCGACCTGATGGCGTATTGGTTTTTAACGCTAAGCCTACTGAAAACAAAACGGTCACATACGAGTCATTTGCCACGCCATCGAAGATGGTTGCCACGACTGACGCCCCGGCGTTACCTGATCGATACCATATGCTGATCGTTTACGAGGCATTGCGGTCATACGCGCAGTTTGACGAAGCGCCAGAGCTGGAGAAGAGGGCGTTTCTGTATTTCGAGGAGATGCTCGCAGACTTGGAGCGAGATCAGCTTGCTCGGATAGTCGCGCCAGAGGCTCTTGCGTGAGCGTACAGCTCGAGTATTTCCCAGCGGTAGGTGGCCTTAACCAAGAGGCCCCACCTCTCTCCTTGAGCCCTGGAGAGCTTGTAGACGTCGCAAACTACGAGTGCCTGCCAAATGGTGGGTATCGTCGCATTTTTGGCTATGCGCTGTATGACGGCCAAACCACGGCGTCACAGGCGGTGCCCGGTACTGGCCCGGTCAAGGGTGTGCATATTTATCAAGGCGATGTTTATGCGATCCGCGAAGATGGCACAAACGCTCGGATGTACAAGGCAACCAGCAGTGGCTGGTCTGAGGTTAATTCCGCAAAAACGTGGTCTTTGAATGGCACGTTTAGGTTTGCGAACTATAACTTTCAAGGTCAAGACGCCAGCCAGAAGATGTATATCGTCAATGGCATTGACCAGGCTACTGAGTTTGATGGCACTAACTTTACGTTAATTTCTACTGGTGCCACTCAAGACAACCCATCGCTTGTGGTGGGATACAAAAAGCACTTGGTTCTCGGGATCCAGTCATCCTTACAAATTTCTGAGATCGGCAACCCCGGCGGGTACACGGTGGCCGGCGGCGCGGCTGAAATTGCTGTTGGCGACACGCTAACGAATCTGAAAGAACACTCGAGTGCTTTGATTGTTGGTTGTGAAGATTCAACCAAGACGCTCTACGGATCGTCCTCTTTGGATTGGCAGCTTGATGATCTGAACAAGGCCGGCACATACGGCGGCACAATGCAGTCAATCGGCGGTCAGGTTATTGGCCTGGATCGACAAGGTTTAATGAGCCTGGCAGCGGCCCAGCAATACGGCAACTTTGCGTATGCCTCGATCTCTCAGAAAGTCAAAACACTAATTAAAGAATATTCCGATGCCTCGGTCAGCGTATTGAACCGGGCTAATGGGCAGTACCGATTGTTTAATGGCAAAGATGGCCTGTATTTCTCGTTTAACGGCCCTGATCTGATTGGCGTAACCAAGACGCGATTCCCGCATGAGGTGAAGTGCGCGGCATCTGCTATTGATGAGACTGAAACAGAGATTAGCTTTTTTGGTGATGAGTCCGGGAACGTCTACAAGATGGATACCGGGTACAACTTTGGCGGCACAGCGATCTACGCCTTTGTGCTCACGAATTTTACGGCCTATCAGGGCCCCACATTGCGTAAGCGGTTTCGGTTGGTACAGCCCGACATACGGGTAGAGGGACAGCCGATACGGGTAGGGATCCGGGCCACGACAGAGTATGGCCTGGGAGAAGCCTCGAGAGGGCTGTCATCGCTTCTGTATACCGCCCCCGGCTCGTTGTACGACATTTCTGAGTGGGATGAGTTTTCCTGGGGCTCCGCATATTCCAATGACGCGAAGGTACGGGTGTCCGTTGCCGGCGCGAACATGGGCGTTTACATCGCCACAGACGGCACAGAAAACGCTGTTCACACACTGCACGGTGTAACCCTGCACTACTCCCCCAGGAGGCTTTTACGGTGACAAACAATTACGTCCCGACAGTTTCGGATCTATTGCCAGGAGAGCTGGCAAGATCAGCGGATATCAATACGCGGTATGCCCACGTTATTTCTGGGTTTGACAAGCTCCCAGCGCCTCTTTCGAGCGGGCAGGGGTTTTCTGTACCCGTTCCTGTTGGAGAGCCTACTGACGCAGGCCATGCCGCGACTAAAAACTATATGGACACAACGGTTGTGTCTGCGGCCCAAGCGGCCGCGGTGCCGGCCGCAGAGACAGCGGCTCTTGCGGCGGTAGCACCAGAGGTTACCAATGCCGCGAATAGTGCTACAGCGGCGGCTAACTCAGCTACAGCGGCGGCTGGTAGCGCTACCACTGCAAGCGGTCATGTTACAGACGCGCAGGGTCATGCAAATACCGCGCTAGGACACGCAAATGCTGCGGCGACCAGTGCGACTAATTCTGCGAATTCTGCGAGCGCGGCCGCGACTACACTCAGCGACTTCCAGGCCAAATACCTGGGTGCGTTTGCGAGCGCTCCGTCTACGTCAGGGGTTGCAGAAGGCGCGATCTACTGGAACAGCACCTTAAATCAACTGTATGTGCTGGATTCTGGCTCATGGAACCAAGCAGCGTTCAATGTGGCCGGCGCTGTATTATCGGCAAACAATCTGAGCGACCTGTCGAATGTCGCTACAGCGCGCACGAACCTGGGATTGGATATCGGAACTGATGTTCTGGCCCACGATGCGAACTTGCAGGCATTTGTTACTGCGCTAAATCTGCCTACCGCTGACGGATCGCCCGGCCAGGCAGTCATTACAGACGGTGCCGGTCAATTAACTTTCAGCACAATTTCTGGTGGATCCTCTGACGGCAGCGCCGTTGGCGGCGGGGCCCAGGCTTATCAGGTGATTTCCTCCCCGGAAGGCTCATTTGTATTCAAAGAGACGTACACCATCGTCCCCGATACGGTGACGGTGACGGGCACTTACCAGGGTTTTACTAGCGCAAATACCACGCTCCATGTGTCAGATGTTCCTACGATCTCGACAGATGGCAGTTACATCGATCAGACGGAATCCACTTCCGGCCATATTTTCTACCAGATCCTGCACATCGCAGATGCGGCGACTTACACGGTTACAGCGAGCGGCACGGTGCAAGGCGTTGATGAAGCGCCCCTCGTAGGCGAGTCATCTGATGCCGTTCGCTCAAGCGGTGAGCTCATTTACTTCGGACTTATATAGAGGTTTAGCCAATGGCTTCACGAACATCCACGATTGTGCAGGCAGAGAAAGGTGCGCTGTTACATACCAATCTCAGCAGTAAGGCTCAATTGATTGCCGTCAATGCAATCTCAAACACTTCGACAGTTAATCCGAAATTATCCTTGCTTGTTCATACGTCAGCCGACGCCCCGCTGAATTATGAGCAGGTGGAGTACGCGGTTAATTTACAAACTCGAACCGTAGACATAGACATCCCAAACGAAGGGGCAACGGTTGTCGATAACACCCAGAACAGCCGTTCTTATATGGGCATTGGCGGAGTTCCGTTTGCAACGAGCGGGAGCCAGTGGAACATTCGCTACCAAGCATATGACCCCTGGATGCTGCAAAAGCCAACGGAGTATGGCAACCCGACTGACGATCAGTGCGTGTTTATGCACAATTACTCAAATCAGGTCAACCTGATAAAAAATGTTTTTGCAACCAAAGAAAATTGGGCCAGCTACTTCCAGAACAACGGCAACAATTCTGATCGGGACATCGCCAGAGGTATAACTTATTACCAAACGGGAATAGTTTTCGACCACTACACCAACGCATTTCTTGGTTACAACAACAGCAATTATTCTAGCGCCGGGATGTTTATGATTGCTGGCAATACTGCTTCTGACGGAAGCCGCAGCACTGACAGTATGCACTACAACGCTAGTGCAAATTCCCCTCCTCAAAGCTACCTATCGACGGCCATAACAGAGCCCGCCTTGACGGCAGATGGTGGATTGATTGTTGCAAGCGGACGTCGCAATGCCGGCACCGATTACGTTGCCATGTTTCCGTTTGGCAGAGGGGAGTGGGGCGGCACTCTTCCTGGTGACAAAACGACAATGGCTACTACTTCTAACGGCTCTCTGTACCTTGCTACACCGGCAAATTTTTCAGACACCAGCAGGGCAACCTGGATGCAAGTAGAAAGCGATTCTTTCCAATGGATGAAGTACAACAAAGCTAATGATAGATATTACTTTTGCTTGAGTACTGGCAGTGCGGATGAGGCTGGGATTTGGGAGGTCGAGTGGGGGAAGTTTTGTAACAGCCAAACTAACCCTTGGGGAGACGAAGGCTCTGGCCCCAACAGCCAATCGCTCAGCAACCCGGGCGTTTCTCAGTTTTCTAAGTGGAAACAGGTAGCAGACTACCCGGCTGCTGTCTCCGTAACAATGAGTATTCCGGCCAAGATCGGATCATCTTTGTGGGTGTCATACGATTCAGCTAATACAGCTTTTTTCTCTGCAGATCTTAAAACGTGGCAATCAGCATCTGACTTTTTGCAAAGCGGGTATCTTTTTAAAGCCAATACTGCCGAAGGGAAAAAATACTTTGTTAAGTCCGACGGCTCTGTGATTCAAGTGGTGAGCGGATTTAGCGCAATCGCCCAGGACGGCCTGCTTGAAAAAGAAACCGAGATTGGGAACTACACCCGCAACGGCTTAATTCTTAATCCCGGCGATTCTGTGTATGCGGAAAACCTGGATCAAGCAGCAGACATTTCTATCACCATCACAGAGGTGGCGATCTAAATGAGCAGAACAATACGCCTTAATAGTACTACCGGGGGGCCTGGCGCCAGTAGCGGTAGCGCCGGCCTTACAAGCGCTGATGTTAAGACGATCATAGAGCAAAACAGTGAATGGGTTTTGGATGCTCAGGCTGGATACTCATCCGCCCAGTCTTGGCCTCTTACGATTATTCCCAGCGTTGATTTTGACAACGTGCAAGCCTATCGAGTCGTTTTAAAGAATTTTGGAGGCAGCTCAGCGGGTTACTGCTATCTCAATATTCAAAGCGGTAATAGTGCGATTTCTGGCACAAGCACTTGGTCATACCAAATGTACCGAAATGCCCAGGCTCCCTACGACTCAGGCAATACGAGCTTTTCTAGTGGTCAGTTACAGCTTTCAGCAGGCAATAGCGATTCCTTCGAAGGCTCCAACTGGCGTGAAATAACTATTTGGATAAATAAATCAGATTCGCCCAACAACGGCAGCAGAGTATTTAGCGTTCGCCATGAAAACGGGATTCCTAACAACGGTGGTTACCAGACCTACAGAAAAGTTGTAGATCACCATGTAATTGCGTCAGCAGTTTTCAATTCGTTTGGTATTGGTTTTACGGGGAATGCCCCTTCCAATCCATCGACCCTGTACGGAGATAGCAATATCTACGTTTACAAAAAACTTCGCGCCCCCGCGAGCTAATTTCAACATAGGAACTAACCATGTCTAAGATTATTGTAGATCAGATTCAGAAGAATGGCGGGGACGTACTGACTCTGCCCGCTACTGATGCAACAGCAAACAACCAGGCGCTTGTCGGGTCAACTACCGGGGCGCTTACGTTTTCGCCCTTGGCGTTGCCTGCGGCTGACGGCGCTGCAAACAAGCCCCTCACAACCGATGGCTCCGGACAGCTTCAGTTTGGCGGATTTGCTCTGCCCGCTGGAGCAGGCACTAACGGCCAGGTATTAACAACCAATGGCACTGCCGCGTCATGGAGTAGCGCGTCACCCGGCCTGCCAGTTGACAGTGACTCAGGCTTAATTATCGGAACAATCGAAACGCAAACCGCTCGCGGCAATGCTTACTCTACCGCCAGTTGGAATAGCAATGACCCAAAGGGCAATAACTATCAACCGGAAAACGCTTTCAATGACACCAATGACGATGTGACTTGGAATTTGTTTTTGGGAGATGGCGACCCCCATCTGACCACAGGCACCAAGATGTATGCCAATAACCATTTCGGATCTAACGTCAGACAGATGGTTTTTGCCCATAACAATCGCGTAGGCAACTGGTGGAAGCACTATGAATATATATCAAACTCAACCAGCTATGGTGGTCATACTTTTAGGGTTCTGCCTATCAGAAACAGCAGCGGAACTGCCATCAACGTAACAGTTAAGGCCAAGGGGTCGAGTTACACCTCCAACCAGGGCACTTGCTTAGGCTATTACGCCCCCAGCGGGACTGGCACTCTGTATTCTCAGCAGACTGGCGGAGCTTGGACGCAGCTAAGCAACACTACCTCTAATGCCGTTGACCACGACCACGGAAGCCAAACTGTGCCGGTGCCCGGCAACACCACTGTTCTGGTAATGCTGGTATCTACGCACTCTTACCGCACAACCGCTAAATTCCCGGACACCAATCAGTTTTACGATCTGACTACGACATTTGCCGATTCAAGCATTAGCTGCGATGTCAGGATACTTCATGCGTTGCACACTGCGCGATGTACTACTGCAACAGACACCGCGAACTACCCACACACCATTTACACCGCCGCTGCGGCTTTATACGGAGATCGATAATGCCTGTTTCATTTGCACAATTTGATGAGTCTGGGGCTTGCATTGCAATGTCTGCAACCACGCGAGATGACTTCGAGAGAGTCGAGTTTGCCGTGGGCGACCAGATTAAAAAGAACTCAGATGGCGATGTCGTTGCCCTGACTGATGATGAGATCGCGGCTATTCAATCCGCCGCCAACTCTAGCTTCGGTGAGGTACACAACCGCGATCTCCGCAACCAGTTTCTGGACGAGTCTGACTGGGTTGTTGTTAAAGCTATGGAGGAAGGCGGCGTTGTTGATGCTGACTGGGTTACTTACCGTCAGGCGCTCAGAGATCTGCCTACCCATGCAAATTGGCCTTTACTAGAGGATGCTGACTGGCCGACACAGCCGGCATAAACCCTTCCCCCTCTAGCGTCCCGTAAAGGAGTAAACAATGCCGACAACCGGAATGTCCTACATGGGCAGGCGTGGTCGTGCCCGTAGGAACGACGATGAAATGTTGGAGCTTCCAACACAAACGCCTGTCGCGCCTGGCACATCCATGCCTGCTGGCTTGCTTAATCGTGGTATGTCAGCGCCCAGGGCATTTGTCTCGGCTAACGGTGACCCGTCTGCGGCACCAAGCCCGCAGGATTTTGTTAATCAGGCTTACCAAAACCTGTTAGGCCGGGCCCCGGACGCTGGTGGTGCTGAATACTTCACTGGGTTGCTCCAGGGCGGTGCCTCAATGGCTGACATTGGCAAGGCAATTGCCAACTCGCCAGAGGCGATAGCGTACCGGGAGAGCCAGCAGGCTCGGGATAACCAACAGCCACAAGTGAATATCCCGAATCCGGTCACCGCTGTAGAGGATCCAGCGGCAAGTTTCACAACGCCGGAAGCGCCTCCAGAGCCTGTTGTGATGCAGTCGGTCGCTCAGCCGCAAGCTACACAGGCGGAACCAATCAACGCAGGAGCGGCGGCGACAGCGCAAGCGCAGGCCAATGAGGCAAACGTAGCCGCTGTTAATGAGCTGTACAACCAGTACCTGGGCAGGGATGGCTCAGCAGAGTATATGCAGGCGTGGGCTGACCAGATCGCGGCCGGCGTTCCCGTTGAACAGGTAGCCGCAGCAATCGCAAGCTCTCCGGAGGGCCAGGCGTATGCGGCTCAGACCCAAGCGGCAACCGATACTTCTACTGCTGACACCACCGCTACTGACACTCCTGCTGCTGACGCCCCTGCTACTGCCACACCCGCCTCTGATACCCAAGCCGCAGATGCCAGCTCAGCGACCCCCTCTATGTCTATCGACAATGAGAACACGTTGCTTGCCGTCCAGGATGGGCTCGACAGCGGGCTTCTAACCTTAGAGGAAGCAGCAGGCGTCCTTGGTGTGAGCGTTGACGAGTTAAGTGCGGCGCTTGGCGGCGATAGCCAAACTCCGGCTACTGATCCAGCGGATTCCGATACCCCGGTGACAAGTAGTGGGGTCTCTGCTGAAGAAGTGCAGGCTCTGTATCAGGCGCTTTTGGGCAGACCTGGCGCTGATGAGTTTGTGCAGAACTGGGTTAATTCCGGAATGTCGAGGGACGAGATTATTGCGGCAATTCGGCAATCTCCGGAATATCAGGAATCCGCGACTGGAGTGACAGCGGAGCAAGTGCAGGGGATATATCAAAACCTTCTAGGTAGGTCTGGGGCCGATGAATTCATCCAGGGTTGGGTGGATTCTGGAATGTCTCTTGCAGAAATAGAGGCTTCGATTAGGCAGTCACCAGAGTTTTTGGAAGCGCAGGACGGCGCTCAAGGAACAGCAGATGGTGAAGGCTCCGATAGCTATGTCTCAACGGATGGCCTGAATTACAACATCAACGAGCTATATGCGGTTGCTGACGCCTTAAAGAGCAATTTAATTACAGCGCAAGAAGCGGCAGAGGTTCTTGGCGTTTCGGTAGAGCAGTTAATTACTGCCCTGGGGCCCTTAGACCAAGAAGCAGCGGATATCGCCGGGTCAGGTGAAGATACCGACACTGAAGATGAATTCGACGAGGCGACCGCTAC
>Ga0181577_10004699_pt1 | contig 10517 bp, 15 predicted proteins | sample 101ome_21_FD_132468 | JGI IMG/M metagenome (GOLD analysis project Ga0181577, IMG submission 132468) | Coastal salt marsh microbial communities from the Groves Creek Marsh, Skidaway Island, Georgia - 101413BT metaG (megahit assembly) | ecosystem: Environmental > Aquatic > Marine > Intertidal... | reverse complement strand
TGTCTTCAAAGTTTTAAGATCGTTCATTTCAACATAAGCAACTTCACCCATTGCATAATTTTTACCTTCATTCGCAATAACAAATTGTGCTTTGTTTCCTATTATAGTGAATAACTTTCCTGTAGCTTTATAGTAAGGACAATTAGGATTTGAATCCATTACTATATCTCCAAGTTGTGGTCTTCCTTCAAATGTAGCATGAGTCCATTTTGCAAGGTTTTCATAATCAGGATCTTGCTTAATACCATTTGCACCTTCTTGTGATGCATCCTTTTCAGTTATTCGAGTAGCATGTGGAAACAATCCAGGACCTACACCTTGACCAGGAACCATAGTTGAAGAACCCTCATAATAGTTTTCATTAACGAAATCTTCTTGGCTTTTAATAATTTTTGACATATTCGTTTGTTTTATTTTGTTGTCATATTTGCAACTTCTTGCGTTTCATCATCATCATCTTCATTAGAACCTTTTCGCTTTTTCTTTGACTTAAGAACAAAAGGCTTTGGCATTGGAATTCTATCTTCTTGACTACCAGCTAAAGCAACCATATTATCCTCATTTAATTCAAAACAAAAGCTTTCAAACTTTTTGAAGAGTGTATCATTATTATATATCATCAAACCTTCTATAATAGGTTTCATGACTGGAGCTATCCTTTTTAATGCTTCTTTGAGTGGAACAAATCCGGCCCAATCGATTTCCTTGAGTTGTAATTGTCCTTTAGGAATTACTTCATCATTCAATCCAATTTCACCAAGTGAATCGATTACAATTACATAATAATAAACATCTTTCCAATGATTACCTTTCTTTATATATGGACATGTTTTAAATGATGATGGAATTAATCGTTTTGGTATTTTAACACCTATCTCTTCATAGGTTTCTCTCAATGCAGCTTGTAGAATTGTTTCTCCTGGTTCTAAATGACCCTTTGGTATCGAATAAGATTTCCACCAACCTTTTCCAGTTGCATGTCCTAACAAAACTTTTCCTTCATATACAATAGCAAAACCAGCGGATTGCTCCACTGATTTAGCCTCATTAACCCCCTTAGATTCGTCGTCAAATGTTTTGTATGAATGGACCGGATCAGACTTTTTCATCTTTTTCTTCTTTGGATATTCTTGATCCCATTCTTCCCATGGAGTCATTCGAGCACCCTTCTTCTTCCAAAAATCTTTATAGTCTTTCCAATTAGCTTTGAAATGACGTATCTTATCGTATTCTGGGTTCTCCTTATCTAATTGATTATCGTCCATTCATAGACTTTATTTTTCTACTGTTTCGTCGACTTCAATAACTGGTGTAGATGATTTAGTTCCTTCGCTTTTCGATACTTCATCGATAAATTGAAGAGCTGAATTGATCTTTGCAGCATCGGCAAATGAATATACACCTCCTTTAGCTTGTGCAATGTTTACTGCTTGAACTAATACCGAGATTGCTTCTCCTAAATTTTCAACGTTTTGTTTGTCTGCCATAATTTTAGTTTTAGTTATTATATGATTGATATTATTATTGGTTTCATCCTACATAATCGGGTTTGATTGTTCCTGCACTTGGTTGTATAGGATCCGATCCCATAGAGTCACAGTGTGTTGCCGTTAGAACATGAGCAACGATATCATAATTACTATAATTATGAAGTTTGTATTCCTCATATGGCCATCTAGAGTTTAACATAATCAAATCTTGAATAGGATATGTATGTGTTGTATAGTCACCTAATCCATTATCTTCGAAATTAATCGAATCGAAATTCGTTATTGTAAAACTTGGTAGTGTTATTGCTGCTAGTCTTTCACTTTCTTTAGCATCATTAGGCCATTCGATATTAACATATAAAAAGTTAGCATTGAGTGGTCCTGCAACTTCAATAGAACCTCCAGCTGCAATTGAATGTTTACAATAACAATAATCACAAACCTCATCAAACCAAGGACATAAAGAAAGCCCTTTCGCTTTGAATACAGTTTCTGAGTTTTGTGTAACTACAAGATCACATCCTATAAATTCTAGGATGTATCTTAGATCCGTATTTGTACAACTTACATTAGCCATTTAAAATGATATTTTTATATTGGATTGGTATTAGGTCGATTGGTCTTTACATAGGTAACACCTGTTTCTTCATCAACCTCAACCTTTAATTCACCATCCGATTTAGTATATGTATCATCTTTCTTTTCTTCAACTTTTGGTTCTTGTTTTTCTTTAATATCTTCAAGAATTTGTTGATCTTCCTTTTCGATAGATTCAATTATATGTTGATGCATTTCGTCTTCCATTTGAACTTGTGCATCATATTTCGATTTGGCTTCTCTTTCAGCAACCATCTCTTCCATTCGACGATTACGTGATTCATAATAAGATTCCTTAATTTCTTCTTCAGTAGGACCTTCAGATTTTGTAGGTTTCATATAATCAGTAAGAGATTTGATAAAGCCTAGTGCAACGATAGGAAGAACAGCACCACTTACAATTGACAATATGCGTTTTTGAAATATAGGTTCTTCATCTTCTAAGCCAAACAATTCAATCCATCCCATATATTCTTCAAGATTTACGAATGCATGATATGAATTTGCCATCATTTGAAAGGCAGTTAGCAATATAAATAAAGCCCATACCATTGTTTTGTTAGTTCGATCAAGTATAATTATAGCAGCAAGTGATGCAGCTGCACCCATTTCAAAACCAATAGCCAATGACCAAGACATCAATCCGTCGTGTGCTAAATCAAAGAAAGCTACAGAATTTATCATCGATATTGTAGCTACAAGGAAATATAAACTACAAAAGATCCCAATGATAAACCAATGAACTAGGTTTTCTTTAAGAGTTCTCATAAGTTTGTTTGTTTTTTTATATATTTGGATTGTTTATTTCCAAAGTATCTGTATGCCGATAATTACAGCAGAAAGTGATACACATACTAGAGTTTTAGCATTAACTCCTTCACCTTTAAAAAAGTATGCACAAAGAGAAAAGACAAGTATACCGATAGAAAAACCAATGAATCGACTTGGCCAAAGTTGTCCATCGAAATACTTATAAAAGTGTTGTTGGGATAGAATGAAAAGATATGCAATAGGTGCACCTAAACTAACAGACATCAGAAGTGGGTTTTTTTCAACCCACTTCCAAAGAAATTGTCCATTAATTTGTAGGAATACCATAAACTGTCCAATTAGGACAAGGAGCATTCCCATGAATAAATTCCAATTACTCATCAATGCGATTCTTAATCTCAGATAGACTAATACGACCTTTATCTAAGTCTTCTTCGTAAATTAAAAACTTATACATTGTTTGTTCCATTTTGTATTCAATCACATCTTCATTGAAGTCTTTTTGATTTGCAACTACTTTGGTAAGGGAATCGATTTTGATATTCAAAGCTTCGATTTCCTTTTTGTTGTCGGTAATTTTCCCTCGAGTTCCACATGTATTAAGGAAACATAGAAAGCACAATGTTCCTACAACATAGATGAGGTTGCTTTTAATCTTATCCATTTGTCTTATTTATTTGTTGAGCTGCTTTTTTATAGTCTTCAACAGTTATACCGTGTTTTGCAGCTTCTGCTTCAGTTGCTAATTCCATTAAAGCTTTTCTATCTTCATTAAGTGTAGCCATAGCAACAGAAAAATCTTCACAAAGAAGTCTATGAGCATTAGCAACTTCTAAACCGCTTGCAGTATATTGTTTCATAAAATGGAATACCGCTTCAAGAATTTCCGGTTTTACACTAAAGCTTATTTTACCATTTGAAGACGGCTTAAGTTTTTCTTGAATTTTTTCAAATTCTTTATGAGTTTCAGAGATAGCATAACATTCATATCCTGCCCATGAAACAGTTGAATAAAAATCATTCATTAAGAAACGAAATGTCGCTTCTGTTGTTTTTACTCTATATTTCTTTTTAGCAAGTTTGTCTTGCATTTCAACCATTTCTTCTTCGAGCTTCATAGCCTTCTCATCAAATTCATTAAAAGCTTTTACTGGTTTTGTTGCTAATGATTGAGGTCCTTCCATTTCTTCTGAAGCACCATTCATGTTTACGACTTTTAGATTGTCTTCCATAATTTTAGTTTTAGTTATTATATGTTATATATTTGTGGTTAGTTTCAATTCCAAGTGCAAAAATAATGCACATTATCCGATGTTAGAAAGAATTTGTCAGGGTTTAGTTTTTCTTTAACTGCTTCCGGGTTTTCATATACTTGAAGATGTGCAACATAAGGCATATTATGTGGAACACTAGCAATTATAGAACCACCTTCATTTAGAAGTTTTTTTGACATTTCGATAATTAGTTCTGGCTGTTCAAGGTGTTCTAATACTTCAAATATAGTTATGACATCGTATTTATTTCCCTTTTCGATTTCACCTTCTAAGAATTCATAAACATCATTCAAATGAAATTCAGCATTTTTGATGTTTGATACCTTAGCCATATTTACTCGTATCGTACAATAATCAACACCTACATATTTTGCATTACTTTCACTTTCAAAAACTTTTGCCAATCCTCCATTACCACATCCAACATCTAATATCGATTCAGTTTTTGATAGATCTCTATCGAATTGATTAAATACAGCTTTCATAACTTCTGAATTATTAGCAAAGCTATAATAAGTTGGATGGCTTTCGTAATGAGGCATTAAGTCAGCTTCCCTTTTGTGTCTTACATTCATATTGTTTGTTTTTGAAATTCTTTGAATTTAGTTATATATTCATCAATTTTTATTGAAGTTTTCCACCATTTTGGTGGATTGTGTGTAGGCATAACCGATGAAGATCTTTCACCTTTGGCAGAAGGTTTGAATTCTATATCATCAGAAAACATTGCAGCAATATCGATTATCTTATGATTAACACCAGTTCCTAGATGATATTCACCATTCGATTGATTTTCTTCAGTAAAGATGTTATATAGTCCATTTACAATATCATCAATATGAGTGAAGTCTCTTGATTGGAGTCCATCACCAATGACAGGAATTGGAAGACCTTTTTCGAATGCATCTTCGAAGATTCCTATTACGGTTGCCATCTTACCGGTTTTGATATGATTTCGACCGTATACATTATAGAAGTATGCTATTCCAAATTCGAGACCGAACCATTCTTTGTAGTTATTAATTAATTCTACGCATTTAGTCTTTTGCCAAGAATCAGGTGATAGGTTTTCAGTACCACCATTACCAGAACTTGATGCTGAATATATAAGCTTTGCATTTTTTCGTAGACAAAACTTTAGAACCTCGAAGGTTCCTAAGAAATTGTCATTCATTATCGTATCAATATCATCAAATGAAGATCTTATACGAGAGTATTCACCAAAATGAAATACTGCATCGTAATCGAAATTACCGAAAACTGAACCATTAAGTTTCTTTGTAGAAAGTTTTTGATAGTAAGCACCTTTATGACGATTATGTGGTTTAGGATCATTATCTATAGAATATACAGTATGACCTTCGTCTAAAAGCTTTTTGATAAGATTGGAACCGACATAACCTTCGCCTCCAGTAACAAGGATTCTTTTACTCATTCTTTATTTATTATATGTAAAAGAGAGCTACAGGTTTCAAAATGATCCATCGGTTGTTAACCGGGGTGAGGATCGAATCGTCGCTTATTTATAGATAGTTGTTTTTGCTGAACGAAACCTTTGCTCTTTTACAAATTTCACCCTAGGTATGTATTACTTTATATCTTTCTGTGTTTATAGTCTTTAGCATTATTTGTGTTGGTGATTCAATTTCACCAGACAAAATTGATTTAAGTATTGAAGGACTGAATCCACTTACCAATGCCGTGTTTTCATCTTTGGCACCGACTGGTACATTTCCTTGTCTTCCATTAACATTCCAAAATACGATACCTGGCATTTTATAACCTGAAGTTTCGTATTTTTCTCTAATCATTTCGATTGCAGATTGATTATATGCAGGAACATGATCATTCCAATTATTACTCGTTGCTTGATCGAATTCCATATCTGATATGATAAGAATCTTAGTTGGCATTTCGGATTGAGGGATATTGTTATCAATCGCTTTTCTAAGTATCAAACCAAATGTAGCTTCTAGGTTTGTGTTCATACCCCAATCAGCCATTGAAAGTTGTCTTGTTCTTTCCCAAATTCCACCTTTCAAATATTCCATTTTAGGTTGGGCAGAGAATGTCATGAAAGCGTCTTTAAATACCCCTTCATTTCGTTCACTTATATAAAGACCTAGTGAAATACTTACTTCCATTGGTAGTCCACTCATTGAACCGGATACATCACATACAGGAATTATTCGTTCTTTAGATCCTTCCATGTAATTCGGAAGTGCATTCCATTGCTCATTAATAGCATCATCATTTGAAGACCATCTATTAAGATAAGGTTTGATTATATCGTTAGGGAAGATTGCACCGGCATTAATGGATGTCTTTCCTTGTTTAACATCACTTAAGAATTCTTCGAATCTCGTTGGATCGTTTCTATAGAATGCTTTTCGGTATTTAGCAAAAGCTTTCGAAGGAACTGTTTTATAACCGATTTGATTCCATTCTTTGTTACACATACGAGTTTCGATAACGTTTGTAAGTGCAACAAGAGTTTTTCGGTATTCTTTTGGAGTCATACCCATTGCTTTTCTAATTTGATTTGCAACCGGTCCTTTCCTTGGCATCCATTTAGCACAAAGTCCATTGGCTTCTCCAAGACCCCAAAGAATTTCTTGAATTGCAGTATCCGTATCACCCCAAAATATATCGTCCCATCTACCATATTCGGGAATATGTGGTGTTACCTTTTCTGAAATTTGTGGAAAGTTTTCTGAAAGACAATACATACAAATTCTAAAGAAACGTCTTTCACCGGCCCCTCCTCGAATATCTCTTGCCCAAAACAAGATTTTCAAAGCCATATCAGGGTTTTCACCTAGTGCACCTAAGAACATTGATTCAATAGATTCTTTTGACATTCTTCTTGATGCCCCAGCAATAAAGAATAAGTCTAAACATTTGTTTAAACTTGTGGAATTTGTAGCCATTCCATTTGCTGTTTTTGTGTCTTTCGTGAGTGTTGCTTCTACTAAATTCATCTTTTAAAAAATTTCAGGTTACGTTACTTATTAATTATGATCTGGAAATTATAGTTGTAAGTTTTGCTGTATGTAACCTTTGTTATTAATTTAATTTTATAGTTATATGCATCAACTTTTTAAAAGTTTCAACATAATTCATAAATTTTCAATTCTTTTTTGTAATGGTTCATATCCATATCGAACACAAAATTCTTCTAAGAGTTTCATCATATTTTCTGATATCATTCCCCATTCATCCTTAGTCATATCGCTATGATTTCTTGCATTAACCTTTTTATCGCCTAAAGATTTCGTTATAGCTTCTTCATTAAGATCTTCCATTGCTTTTTCGATTCTTACTATATGAGTTCGCATTCCTTGATCTTCGATAATTTTATTCCACCCTAAATATGAATGAACTGCATTATCGAATTTATTATTGTCGGGAAATCTTACAAACTTTCTTCTAAACAATTCTGATACTGTTCTCCATGATTGTTCACCTGGTTGTGGAGTTTCCGTAAATGCAATAGATGGTATTGCGGTAAAAGGATCCCTTATATTATGTATGATAACATCGAAACTGTAATCTTGTCTTACTCCACTTGTCCAAGGAAAGCACTTTTCGTGTGGTATAGCATATTGCCAATCAGATGTTCCATTTTTACCCATAACTTCATGTCCTACATCTAGATCGTTATGCTTAAACAATTTTGACATAAACCCAGTACCACATCTAGGATGTCCTATTATTAGATATTTCATTTGTGAAATTTTTGGTGGTAAGCTAATACCAATTCGTAAAACTTAATGAACCAATGCTTTATGTCTTGTTGATTCATTTCAAATATTTGTGGACGGTCTGTAATATCATTTGCTATCCATATTTCAACACCTTCAGGCATTTCATCATACCGATCATAATATGCTACGGCATAAGCTGCTCCTTGCATTTTGTAATTTTCTATCCAATCTTCTTTCTTTGGCTTTCGACTTGATTTGTAATCAACGATCTTTAATTTACCGTCAATCATTGCAACCTTATCGACTCTCCCGGCATAACCACCACCTCGATTCGACCAAAGGGCTTCTTCTTGTAAAATGAGTTTATCTACTCTTTCGAATGTCTTATTATTGACAAATTTAAGAAACAAATTTTTTCCATTTTCCTTATTTTCATTGGATATCTCGGTCATCTCTGGTTTGGCCAGGACATCTTCGAAGGTTTTCTTTAATATACCATTATTTGCATCAGAGTTCACGAGATGGAACATATAACGTTCATTAAGTTCGTGCATAAATGTCCCTCTATCAGCACTGTTTCGAGATATAAGTTCTGCTTGCTCTTCACCAACTCGAGCTTTCCATTTTTCAATTCCACTTTTATCAGTCATATTACCAAGTATAGTGGTTACTGATGGTAGTTTTAGATCTTCCGAAACGATGTAATATCGTCCTCCGTTCTTTCCTGTTTCAGTTTGCATTAATTAAAGATTGTGGATATCCATCCGATTATAGAATTCCCGGAAGTTTTCATAACGATTGCATTAATAAGAAACATTATGAAAAACCAAATGCCCATTTTGAAAAGCCATCCAAGGCCTTTCATCCATGATAAACTATCTTTGTCAGTTTCAAGTGTTAGAACATAGGCAAAAGAATCCGGGATATCAGTAATAAGAGTAAATTCGGGATATAGTATTTCGCTTATACCAAGTCTAAGAGTTAAAGATTCAACTTTCCGAAGTTGATCGATTAAGAATGTTTCCCTAGCACCAGCAAATTTCTGATCATACATATCTTGTGGAATGTTAACAACCGTATAGAGTCTATAGATTTTATCGAATCGAATTTCTGGATCATTAGACCTAAATATCTTTTGAACCGATTCGTCTTTACAAACCTTTCTTATTACATACCAATCTCTCAAGTCCTCGTATAAGGCTTTAGGCCAGTCAAAAGGTTTGACTAGCCATTTAAGAGAATCTAAGAACATATTATCTTTTGCCATTTCGTAGTTTTATAGTTTATATATTTGCCATTTCTGAGCATGTTTTTTGTAGTATCTTTTTACCACGAGATATACGATTTTTTATTGTATGAAGCGGAAGTTTATGCTTTTCTGAAATATCGTGGTAAGACATATCGTTTAGAATTCTATCTTTTACGATGTCTTTGTATAAGGTATCGAGTGATTCGATTTTTTCGATGATTGAATTGTAACGATTTTCCATTTCGAATTCTCGATCTTCAAGTGTTTGGAAATCTTCGTCGATGTAGTTGTCTTCATCGATCGTTGTATTGAACATAATTTTATCGTTTACACGATCGTTTTCGTAGTATGATTCGAATACAGAGAAGTTTGTTGTGTTTCTACGATTCTTTTTACGAAGATATAGAAGTGCTTCGTGATAAGCAATTCGATAGATCCAAGTAGAAATATGATATTTTGGATTGTATTGTTCGATTTTGTTATAGACAATTGACATTGTTATTGAGAATAGATCTTCGGATTGATCTGGATCTTTAACGATTGAATTGATATAATTCAGAAGTCCTGGTTTGATTCTAACGTATAGATCATTGAAGATTCTTTCTGATTTTGTGTTGGCGAATTGAAGCCCTAGTTCCTTTAGATTTGACATAATTTATCCTTTATTTTATTTTATTATTTAATATAAATATAATCAAAAGTTCCCAAATAGTACAACTTTTAATGTTAACAAATTGTTAACTTTTTACCATATTTACAACTTCATTTAGTGCATCTATAGATATTGGAGTTGATGACCATAGATCACAATTTACATTAAACCTTAACTCTTCTTCTAAATTTGCTTTATACTCTTTATTTCCTCCATGTATATGAAGAACACCTTTATCTTTTCCTACCCAAGATTTTAATGGAAAGTGTGACAATACACAATTTCTACTCGGTATAGGATGTATACCGTTTTCAATAACCATTACATTGTTTAGTTTGAAAATTTCTATTAGACCTTGATCCGTTGGTGAAGGAATCAAATTGATGATTCCATTCAACTTATGTAAAGCTTCTTCAGTTGAGATTATGTCCCAACCAAAATTCCCAAGATGATAAACAATATCATCTTCACCAACAACGGAATTCCATTTATCAATAATCGAATTATTCATTTCTTTTATCGATGAATACTTCCTATCCTTTAATAAGGATGACCTTCCGAAATATGTATCGGAAATTAAATAGACTTGACTTGCCATTAAATAGACCTTTTACCTTTTATACTTATTATTTAATTATATACTACTTATTTAAAAAAGTTTCAAAAACTTTTAATTAAAAGTTTACGCTATCTCCACCTGAATTTGCTGACTTAACTGTAAGTACAACTCCTCTAAGTGCTGATTTCAATTGAGCTGCCATATCTCCACCTCCTCCG
>Ga0181577_10004694_pt1 | contig 10520 bp, 9 predicted proteins | sample 101ome_21_FD_132468 | JGI IMG/M metagenome (GOLD analysis project Ga0181577, IMG submission 132468) | Coastal salt marsh microbial communities from the Groves Creek Marsh, Skidaway Island, Georgia - 101413BT metaG (megahit assembly) | ecosystem: Environmental > Aquatic > Marine > Intertidal zone... | reverse complement strand
TAGAAGGTATCCTGCGCTTCTAAAAACACTGAAAGCCAAGAAAAGATCCCCGCACTGCGGGGATTTTTTTTGGCTGCGCGAAACAGCCGTTTGGCTGTTAGAGAGGAGAACTATGTCGAAGCGAGGCTTTCCAAAGACCTTTACGCCACACACCAGGTGAGAACACACATGGCCCTATCATTGGGCTGGCATTGAGCTGGCGTTGAGCGAGTGATACGTCTCAGATAATGAATCTGAGGGGTGACGGCTCAACCCTGCAAGATGTCCACCCTCGCTTGATAAGGTGGTAAGTGAGGGGCTGGCAGCGCACTATGGCACTTTAGTAGCTAACAACACACGAACAGCCATCTACCACGCAGCGCATTACCTAACAAAGGAATGTAACGCGACGCTGCTTTAACGCCAGCTCACTGTAGGCCAAACTCAAAGGGTTCGGGAGATCATCAATTTCATAATCTCTGAGGTGCCACCGTGAATGGTATCGATGCGGGCATCACGATACAGCTTGGCAATCGGGTATTCGTTCATGTACCCGTAGCCGCCAAAGAACTGCAAGCAGCGACTGATACCCTCAACCTCGCGCTCGGTAATCCAGAGCTTCGCCATTGAGGCAGTCTCGGCATCCAAGGTACCGGCAACCAGCTTGCGGGTGCAGTCATCAACAAAACTACGCGCAATAGTGGTTTCAGTTTTAATCTCTGCCAAGGTAAACGCGGTATTCTGAAACTTGAGCAAATCCTGGCCGAACGCACTGCGCTCCTTGGTGTAGGCCACGGTCAATTCCAGCGCACGCTCCAGCATGGCCAGCCCCATGGCCGCGATACCCAAACGTTCCTGCGGTAGCAAGGTCATGAGCTGCTTAAAGCCTTTGCCGGGCTCACCACCCAAGATGTTGGCGGCCGGTACACGTACATTGTCAAAAAACAATTCCGAGGTGTCTTGCGCGTCTCGTCCGACCTTATCGAGGTTTCGCCCGCGCTCAAAGCCCTCCCGACCGCGCTCCACCAACACAATAGAAACGCCCTTTGAGCCTGCGTTGGGATCTGTCTTGGCGCAAACTAAGACCAAGTCGGCACATTGGCCATTAGAAATAAACACCTTGGAGCCGTTAATCACGTACTCATCACCGTCTTTTACGGCACGGGTTTTAATCCCTTGCAGATCGGAGCCCGCAGCAGGCTCAGTCATGGCAATGGCTAGAATCACCTCACCGCTAACCACCTTAGGTAACCAGGTACGTTTTTGCTCTTCCGTACCAAACTCGACCAAGTAAGGCGCAACAATCATGTTGTGAACGGCCACGCCCCAGCCCTCAAGACCGCGCTTGCCAAACTCCTCAATCATGACCCGTTCGTGACGAAAGTCACCACCTAAGCCGCCGTATTCGGTGGGCACGGACGCGCCCAAGAGACCAAACTCACCCGCCTTAAGCCAGGCTTCACGATCAACGACTTTGTTTTGCTCCCAGCGCTCAAGCACTTCCGGCGAGGCCACGTCGTCTAAAAAACGGGCCACGCTATGGCGAAAGACCTCTAACTCATCAACCATTGGTTCAATAGCGTTCATGGTAAGTACCTATTGCAGTTAAGACGGGGCGCACGACCACGTCTGAGTGTTTCTATGAAATACGCGATGTCTCTGGGTGCCAATGTACTAATTCGCCCCAGTCGGCGCCCAATGCGTCTTTTAAGGCCGACAAGCGTTTCTTACCAATTCGATTAGCCAGCTCACCCTCAATATGTTGCAGTGCTTCGATAGCGGCCAACTGTAAAGCGGTGGCACGCGCACTAAAGCGTACAGCCGTGGCACGCTTGTCATTCGGGTCGGGGTAAATCTCCACCAATCCTTTGGACTGCATTTCGTCGAGGGTTTTGTGCATTGCTTGTCGACTAACGCCCACATTGGCGGCAATCTTAATCGGGCGCGTCACACCGTTGGCGATATTGAGAAAGATCATGGACCAGGTCCGCGATACACGCTCAAAACCCGCCTCGGTCAGGCTAACCTGCAAGCTTTCATCGATCCAATACACGGCATTGAGCAGATCACCCAGAATAAATCCCGCTGTCGGCGTACCTTTACTCATGAGGATTACGCGGTCCCTTTTAATTGTACGTTGGCATTAGACTGCTCCCGGACGATACGCTTTAGCACCTTATTCATGGGCGAGCGCGGCAAAGGGTCGGTTACAAACTCAACACTGCGTACAGCTTTGTAATCGGCTAAATGCTCTCGGGTATGCTGCATCAGGGTATCGGCATCCAATTCACCCTCGGGCGCGAGTCGCACAACGGCATGCACCCGCTCTCCCCATTTATCATCGGGTACACCAATCACAGCGCACTCAAGGATTGCCGGTAACAAATAAATGGCTGCTTCAACCTCACCGGCGAACACATTCTCACCGCCCGATATAATCATATCCTTAATGCGATCGACGATGGTTACAAAGCCATCAGCATCCTGCACACCGACATCGCCGGTTCTAAGCCAGTCATCGAAAAAAAGCTCTGCGGTTTTTTCAGGTGCGTTCCAGTAACCAGGAGTTAATGCTGGGCTTCGCAGGCAAATCTCACCCGGCTGGCCCTGGGGGACATCCTGGCCTTTGTCATCGCAAAGGCGTAAATCGGTGCCGACTACCGGTCGACCCGCGGTGGTTTGCTTGCCAGTCTGAGGACCGGACAGCACGTGGAACTCTGGACCCAAACAGGTGGCCACGCCCCCAGACTCTGTCTGGCCATAAATTTGGTAAAACGCCGTTTGCGGCATACCTGCTATAGCGCGCTCTAGTATCGGCAGCGGCATGGGCGCCCCGCCGTAACTGACTTTAGTCAGCGAGCTTATATCAGCGCTGGCAAACTCGGGCGCACTGATCATCATGTCCAACACAGCGGGCACGAAAGCGGCTTTGCTTACGCGGCGTGACTCGATTACCGCAAGGGTCTCCGCCGGCACAAAATGTGGTTCTATCACCAGGTCGCAGGCCAACACGGCAGAGGCAATGGCGTTGAGGCCCGCCGCTAGGTGAAACATTGGGATAGCAATCAGTACCCGTTCATCATGCCGAATAGCCATGGTCTGCGCCCACTGCATAGACGCAAATACCAAGCCCGCGTGAGTCAACGGCACACCTTTGGGCGCCCCGGTTGTGCCACCGGTATAAAAAATCGTAGCGGGGCTATCACCCGCTGGTGAAGCCGCTGCTATCTTGGGACGAGCTGCCAAATCGAGACAACCAGGGCATGCAGCATCAAAGGACACAATTGAGGTACTCACGTCGGCGTGGGCTACCGCCTGTGTGGCCACCTCGTAATGTGCGGCATCAACTACGACAAACCGCACATCCGCGTCGCGTAGCAAAAAGGCAATTTCTTCAGCATTAAACCGCGCGTTGACCGGCAGGCTAATGCCCCCGGCCCAGGGAATGGCGTAATACAAAGCCAAGTAATCGACGCTGTTACTGGACAAAATGGCCACACGATCACCGGCAAGCAGCCCCTCACCCTGTAATGCACCGGCCAATGTCGCTACACGGTCGCGCACCTGCGCCCATGTCCATTCGGCATCACGGGTAAAAACACTCGCACGCCCACCTGAGAGGCGGGCAGCGCGTTCGAGCTGCTGCGGTAATGATGTGCTCACGACATATCCATCGTCATACCGGCGTTGCGGGATCTAGACCCAACCTCAGTTTACCGACATTCTCTGCCGCCACGTCCAGATCAAACACCGTGTGGCATGAGAGCATATTAATGTCACGCTGGAGGCGCTGCATGGGGTGATCATCCATGTGAGCACTGGCGCCACTGGCCTCGACTATTGCCATAACCGCATCCCGGCAACGCCTAACGACACTGGCCACCATGAGGCGTAATTTTGCGCGCTCACTTCCCGGACAAATCGCATCTGAATGGCCCCATTGCTGTAGGGATTGCCCCACTTGCCGTAACACCCATTCTGCGGACTCAATTTCTGCTGTGGCCATACCCAATCTAATATGCGCGCTCTGCGACTGTCCCTGTTTTTTACCACTACCGTACAGTGTGCGCTGCTCTAAACGCTGTTCGAACAACATCAAGGCTTTACGCGCTGCGGCGAGCGCTGGAATAGCAGCGGCAACAGCCAGCAACGGCAGCATGGGATGCCGATAACAGGGGCTGCCCAGAAACTCAGCGCCCTGCCCTCGGCCCACAGACATGCCCTTCAGAGGCTCACTGAATATCTCGGGCACAAATACTTGCTTGGCCACCATGTCGTTACTACCGGTGCCACGCATACCCGAAGTAAACCACACATCCTCTACCTCAACTGCCTCTCGAGGCACTAGAAACAGACGCGGCTCGGGTTTTTCACCGGCGATAATGCCGTTAAGGATCACCCAATCGGCGTGCATGATACCCGTACCCCACGCCCATCTACCGTCTAAACAATAACCACCATCCACCCGCTCGGCTTTGCCGTTGGGACTGATACTGGCTGGCGCCATGATAAACGGCTGCTTTTCAAAAACGGCTGACTGGGCCTGCTCACAGAACTGTGCCAGCATCCAGTTGTGTTCCATGTAAAACGTGCTTACCCATCCCGTGGATGTGCACGCCTCACCGATCATCAACCCCACATCGATGAAGGTATCGATGTCAATTTCCAATCCGCCAAATTGCCGGGGCACAAACGCTTTGAAGACGTCGGTTTTCGCCAAAGCAGCCATGACCGCGTCATCAGGTTTGCGGTTCTGCTCGGCACTCGCCGCCGCCTGCTCGATCAAAGGCAGGAGATCAGCAACCTGCTGACGCAGGTCGACCGCTTTCGTGGATGTCTCAAAAATATTGGATTGCGCTGCTGTCATCATTTCCTCAACGTATCCGACTCTGGGATTTACAAACGTCTTCTTCCAGCACAAGTCGGCGTGGGGTGCGGATGAAGAAGCGACTTACAGACCTCTAACCAGGGCGCCCATTCGCTGATCGAGCCGCTACGGTTTTAGCCAGCTCGACAGCCCTTTCAAACCCGGGCGTCGCCAATAAATCCCTGTCATAAACAACAGTAGCTTTACAGGCCCGTTTAAGTCAACTATATTGACAAAAAATACGCGACATACCGAAAATTGGATCACAGCATGATGGACATTGCTCAAGCCCTGCTAGCACCTTGGTACTTGCAAATAAAGTTTGTACACCTGCTGTTTGTGGGTGTCTGGATGTTCAGCACATCCATGGCGTATGTCTATTACTTACTGCCCGTTATGAAAGCTTGGCGGCGCAACCCCCAGGACGGCGCCATCATTCCGCTACGTAACTGGGTAATGGAGCGCTTTGACGAGGGGGCCGTATACGAGCACGTCGCGTTTCCCATGGTTTTGCTCACCGGATCCATGCTCTATGTGGCGGGCGGCTGGGGTCTTAGTGCGGCATGGCTAGACCTGAAACTGCTCATTATCTTTCTGCTGTTTGTGCCCATGGAAATGTTCGATTTCTACCTATCGCACTTTGGCGGTAACAAGGCCAAGATTTTGGCTACGGGTGATATGGGGAACTACGAAAGGCACATCCACATACATTGGTGGTTCTTTCTAGTGACCACCCCAGCGGTCATGCTCTACGGATTGACTGTCATGTTTCTTGCCATAACCAAACCCATATAGAGCAAACCCATTTAGAGCGATATTGGCCATGTCAGACGCGCAAACGGCGGCGCCGACCTTCTCAGGTACACCGGCGAAGTATAGAAAGATCACGATTGTGTTCCCGATTGTGTTCAACGGCCTGTTGTACCTCGGCATGATCGGGGTGGTATACGGGATCCTGGGGCAAACGTGGATTTTGGGCTGGAAACCCGCAGCCATTGCCTTGGCCGCCACAGCGTTTTACATCCGCGTGGCGTTTCCTTGGATTATGGGATTAGATGCCCAATACGGCCGTGGCAGTGGCTGGAAGCTGGATAGTCGCCCTATCAAGCTTCCTGAACGCAGCCAGCGCCCTAACATTGACTAGCACACTGAGGCGATAACCATGTCTGACACTGCTTCGAATCTAACCCTTAAGCCACTGGGTAACGTGCACCACGCTGCCTATCGCTGCCGCGATGCCGAGCAGACTCGCTGGTTTTATGAGGAGGTGCTGGGGTTGCCCCTGGAGGCCGCCATGGTCTTTGACCATGTCTCAGGAACTGAAATGCAGCGCGAGTACATGCACTTATTTTTTAAACTGGCAGACGGAAACTTTGTAGCCTTCTTTGATGAGCCCGCCACCGCCAGCAGCGACTCGTTTGAGCGCAAAGACTCGTTCGATGTGCATATTGCGCTAGAGGCCGAGAGTGAAGAAGCCATGCTGGCATGGCAAGCGCGCATTAACAGCATGGGCAAGAGCTGTCTGGGCCCCATTGACCACGGCTTCGTGAAGTCATGCTACATGTACGATCCCAATGGCATTCAAGTTGAAATCACCTGCAAAGCAGACGACTACGACGCCATTATGGAAGAAGATCGCAATCAGGCACCGGCGCAGATGGCCGCCTGGACAGAGAAAACGCGGGCGCAAAAGCTGGCCTTGTTTGGTGAGAAAGCGCTAGATCAGCGCGGAAAATAATTCTTTATTGGCACACGCCTCCGACCGAGGCAGGTTAAGGAACGACCATGGCAAGTTACGAACGCACCCCCTATCTCATCATGTTTGAAGACAAGGGGCCCTACAAAGACACCTACGCTGGCGAAATTGGCAAAGTGGTGTTGAAGTCCCACTTACTCAAACCCACTGGCAGCAGCAGCAAGAGCGTGATCATCTTGATGCATCCCATTGGCGGCGGCGAGTATTTGCCCATGACCATTGCGTTGGCTAAGGCGGGTCATCACGTGATTTACTGCCAAAGCCGTTACCCCAATAACGACACCGCCTTGATCATGGAAAAAGTCGCCATCGATATGGGCGCCTGTGTGCGCGACGCCAAGGAGCGTTTGGGTTACGAGAAAATCATCCTGGCGGGCTGGAGTGGCGGCGGCTCGCTGTCATTGTTTTACCAAAGCCAGGCAGAAAACCCCACGGTGACCCGAACGCCTGCGGGCGATCTGCCAGACCTGACGGTACAAGAGTTTATTCCGGCCGATGGCATCTTACTGCTGGCGGCCCACACCGGACGCTCGCATACCCTGACGCACTGGATGGATGCTTCCATTCTTGATGAGTCTGATCCGAGCAAAAAAGACCCTGAACTCGATCTGTACAATCCGAACAACCCGAATCAACCGCCCTACTCAGCAGAATTCATCGAACGTTATCGTGCCGCACAGATCGCACGAAACCGTAAAATCACCGCATGGGTAGAACAGAAATTGGCCGACTTTAAGGCCGCCGGTGAAGACAAGCGCGAATTTGGTTTTGTGGTGCACGGCACCATGGCCGATCCCAAATGGCTAGACCCGACTATTGATCCCAACGACAGAAAACCACAATGGTGCTTTCTGGGTGAACCCGAGGTGGTTAACAACAGCCCTGTTGGCTTGGCGCGCTTCTGTACGCTGCGCAGTTGGATGTCACAGTGGAGCTTTGATAAATCCAATGCCGACGGTATTCGCTGCGCACAACACGTGACCATACCGGCGTTTGTATTAGAGAACAGCGCCGATGATGGCTGCACACCGGGCGATACTGACAATCTCTACAACGCTTTGGCATCAAGCGACAAAGAGCGCACCGAAATCAAAGGCGCGAATCACTACTACTTTGGTCAGCCCGAGCATCTTGCCGACGCAGTGGCTCGCACGAGTGCCTGGCTGCACAAAAAAGGATTCGCTGACTGAGTAATGCCCGACCTGTCACCGGACTGAAGCGGAGATTTTAGGTTCAAGGTGTTAGGACCTAGATGTTAGGACCTAGGTGTCAGGACTTAAGTGTTAGAACCTAAGTTCTGAGTTCCAAGGTCTGGGTTCCAGGTTCTGGGCCCTGGAGTTTAGCTTCTGGGTTTTACGCCTGGTCTCGGCTTTGATCCCAGGCTCGGCGCCTTCGTTTTTAGCTCTCACCTCGGGGCTTTGAGCTCTAGCCCCACTGCTCCGCTTTTTCAATTGCCTGCCTGACAGCACCTAACCCCGACCCCATAATGACAATGGCGAGCGGGCACAGAATGGCGGTGGCCAGCGCCAGCGATTTACCCAAGGCTGCATCATCCATGAACACGTAGTCGGTAATACTCGCCACGACTGTGGGCCCTAAACCCAAACCGAGTAAGTTTGCCGTCAAAAAGTACAAGGCCACCACCTGCCCCCGCATTTCGGCCGGCGCCATCAGCTGAATAACGCCGCCTGCAATGCCACCCTGGAAGGCTGCGAAAAATAACGCTGCCGTCAGGCAGGCAATACCCAATACGTCACTGTCCACAAACCCCAGTGCGACGCCAAAGGGCACCACTGCGGCGGCCGACAAAATGATTAGGCGACTGTAGGCGTCACGTTGCCCCCGGGCATACCACTTATCGGCGAGCACGCCTCCCAGTAGCAGGCCCGATGTGGCGCCGATCATAAGCACGCCGCCCATGGTCAAACCCGCCTCAGCCGGCCCATAGCCGAATACACGAATAAAATAGGCCGGGCCCCAGATATTGAGGCTAAACACAATCATGATGTAAATCGACATACCCAGAACGTGGGTCAAGATGGCACGCTGGCGCGAGCGCAGAAACTGCAGCACTTCAGTAATGGGCACACCTTGTGCAGCACTGTCGTCGGCACGCCCCTTGCGCTGCGGCTCTCGCACCGTGGTGAACATTAAAGCCGCCACCAACAATCCGGGCAAGCCCACCGCCAAAAAGGTCAGCTGCCAGCCCTGCATGAGCCCAAAGATGGGCACTTTAATATCACCCAGCGTAGAGACCCATTGCACCACGCGGCCGCCCACCAAATAGGCAATACCCGAACCCAAGGTGACCCCTAAGGTGTACACGCTAAACGCTTTTGCTAGCGCTTTTTTGGGGAAGTAGTCAGTGATCATAGAATAGGCCGCCGGTGACAAGGCCGCCTCACCTACCCCAACGCCCACCCGAGCTAGAAACAAGCTCCAAAAACCCTGCGCTAAGCCACACAGCGCTGTCATCACGCTCCACACCGCGATGCCCACAGATATCAGTACGCGCCGGCTACTGCGGTCGGCAATTCGCGCCAATGGCAACCCCATCACCGCGTAGAACACCGCAAACGCGAGGCCTGCCAGCAAACTGAATTGGGTGTCCGATATGTCGAAAGCCTGCCGGACAGGACCTACCAGCAAACCCATGATCATGCGGTCAATAAAAGAAAACGTCTGGGCCAGCATCAGCACCGACACCACATACCACGGATAAATACCCACCCCTGTCGCGGGTTGATTTGAGCTTTCGGTGCCTGCCGTCATCGCCTTGTACCTTGTTGTTATTCGTTAACTTAACTGACAATAATGCTCAGTCTACTTTATACTGTGGGCAAGTGCTAACGCGGTTTTGCTATTAACCCAGTGACGAATACCGAGTTCGCCATATTGCGACTTCGCGGTAGACCAATCTAGCGCACTGCGCGCACTATGTGCCTAAGATAAAGTACCCAAAGCAAAAACAACGGACACAGCCACGATCCCAATATGACTCCTCAGCATGCCATCGCCACCCTCGCTGATATTCCGCGACACCACGCTGCCACAAGGCCATACAGTCCGGCGCTATGTTTCAACGAACAAAGCACCGACTTTGCCACACTCGATCAACGCAGTAATCAGGTAGCGCATGCACTGCGCGCTGAAGGACTGTCAGCCGGCGAAAACGTTGCCATCCTAAGCCAGAATACCGATGTGTTTTTCCCCCTGATTTTTGGCTGCGCCAAGGCGGTCATAGCACTCGTCACCGTTAACTTTAGACTCACGGCTCGCGAGATTCAGTACATTCTGTCAGACAGCAATGCCAAATTATTGTTTATAGCCAGAGACTTACTTGGAAATATTGAGAGCATTGCTTGCGAGCTGGAGGGACTTAATCGCATTGTGGTTATCGATGACGATGGCCCCCAAGGACTATCCGCCTGGCTTGCCAATCAATCCATTGAGCAGCCCGCGTGGACGCCACCGGGTGCGGAAGACCGTGCCGTTCAAATGTATACCAGCGGCACAACGGGCAACCCCAAAGGCGTTGAGCTGAGTCACCGCGCCATGATTGCCGCCGCCCTCGAGGGACTCACGGTTTGGCCGGCCATGCAGACCACAGACTCAGCCGTGCTAGCGATCATGCCCTTGTTTCATATTGCTGCGGCCAACCTGGGGCTAGCCGGTTTATTTGCCGGTGCTCGGGTGGAGATTGTCAGAGAAGCCTCGCCGCGTGAAATCGTCACTCTCATTGCCGAACGCGGTATTCGAGTCGCGCCACTACCCGTTCCCATCATCCATGCCATTGTCGATTTACCCGACATTGCCAGCTTCGATCTGTCAGGTTTCGATACCCTTTTGATTGCCGGTTCCGGCATCGCGGTAGACCTACTGCAGCGTGCTCAAGCGGCCCTCAACTGCGGCTTCGCC
>Ga0181577_10004693_pt1 | contig 10522 bp, 10 predicted proteins | sample 101ome_21_FD_132468 | JGI IMG/M metagenome (GOLD analysis project Ga0181577, IMG submission 132468) | Coastal salt marsh microbial communities from the Groves Creek Marsh, Skidaway Island, Georgia - 101413BT metaG (megahit assembly) | ecosystem: Environmental > Aquatic > Marine > Intertidal... | reverse complement strand
CGGCAATTTTTGGGCTATCAGATAGCGGGCTCATTTTCATTTGCTGCGCTGTTTTGCTACCTGTCGACGGTGGCGTATTTCTTGCCGGATGTCTTTGACATACCCACGGCCCAATTTGGTTATGCGTTTGCCGTCACGGTGCTGGGTTTCATGACTGGCAGCCTTTTCAACGCCAGAGTCGTCGTCCTGTTTGGACTCAATCAAACGTTGGGGGCTGGACTTGTCATCAGCCTGTGTTCGGCGGCAACCATAGCAGTGCTTGCACCCGCGGCATCAGATCACCTGCTTGAGTTAGCGCTACTCTCGTCCGTGTTCTTTTTTGGCGTAGGGTTAACAGCAGCCAATGCTTCGATGGGGGCAATATCGCTGTTTCGAGCACAAGCCGGCGCCGCTTCTGCTGTATACGGATTCACTCACGCCCTTCTGGCCTCAGCTATCGGTGCGCTGGCTGGCAAGCTCTACCAAGGACGCTTGTTAGAGCCAGCACTGGTGATTCTCGCCTGCGCTGTCGTGGCCATTTCCGGACTAGCACTCACTCGAAGGGCTGACGGCGCCGCGCACGTGACCACCTCATAAAAGACTTCTCCGCACGCCCCGGCTTCCAATGTAACATCCGGATTGATTTGGACAGGCTACTGACGCCCCCTCGCACGCGAACCAGGTCCATGAGATGAGTGACACACGTTGGGAGCAGATACTCCGCTATCGGTTTATCGAGATTATCGCCTTGTGGGAGGGAAGGTTAACCACTCGACATCTATGCGAGGTCTTTGGCATCGGCAGACAACAAGCCAGCAAAGACATCAACAACTACAAACGCTCTATTGGTCCGGCAAATCTTGAATATGACGCCACCGCGAAGGGATATCGCCCGACCCCTCAGTTTACGCCGCGGGTCAGTCTAGGAACGACCGAGGAGTACTTGGACATCGTAGCCGGCACCAGTGACATGCAGCAAGTGCTCGGTCGTTTGCCCGGCGCGCTTGCGCGTACCGAAGTGCTGTCAGTACCGCGCCGACACATCCCCCCCTCCATTTTGCGGCCAGTCGTGGAGGCAGCAACGGAACACCGCCGCGTAGAAGTCGATTATGTGTCCCTGAATCAGCCAAACCGTGAAGGCAGAATTATCGTTCCGCACACGCTCGTCTGGACGGGGATGCGCTGGCACGTGCGAGGCTGGTGCGAAAAAAACCAAGGATACCGGGATTTTGTGCTCAGCCGCTTCCGCGGTGAACCCGAGGTAATGGATGTGTCGGACCATACGGCCGCGCGGGACGCCGAGTGGCAAAAGCAGATAGACGTCATTATCACGCCAGACCCGAGGCTCAGCTCGGCACAACAGGACGTGGTGGCACAAGACTACGACATGACAGAAGGACAACTGGTACTGCATGTCAGGGCGAAGCTACTACCCTACGTCATCAAATTTCTACAGATTGATCTCAATGTGCGGGAACAGAACCCGAGAGCACAACAACTCGTCATCGCGAATCAGCAAGAACTGCAGCATTGGCTTTTCGGGGCAGACTAATTGCACCCAAACCCTATTTTACTTGTGTCGATCTCACCTACTGTCGCTTGCTCGCAGGCCCGTTTACTCGCCTCAAGCGCTGGCGCATCAAAGAGCGAGGCATTCTTGGCTTCTTCCCGGTGAGCAGGTAGCGGTGAATACTCTCCTGAGCCTGAAGAGCAGATGTTTTGGGCGCTCTCTCGACCATTCGATTGTCCTGCGTAGCGTTCAGCACACGCGCCTTAACATTGTCATGCCACTGCAGATCAAGAATATCCTGTAACTGGCGCTTAACAGCCGGGTCCTTGACAGGACACAGCACCTCAACCCGGTAGTCGATATTTCGCGTCATCAAATCGGCTGAACCTATTAAATACTCAGGTTCGCCCCGGTTGTGGAACGCATACACCCTCGGATGCTCCAAATAGCGATCAATAATACTGATCGCTTCAATATTTTCCGAGATCCCTGCTACACCGGCCTTCAGAGAACACATTCCCCTGACAATCAACCGAATCTGAACACCGGCCTGACTCGCCTCATAGAGCTTCATCGTGAACTGCCGGTCGACCAGATTGTTGCACTTCAAGATCATCATGGCACGGCGCCCCTGCCTCGCATGTTCGATCTCTCTGTCGATACGCGCCATCAGACCGGGCCTTGAACTATGGGGCGAAACCAGCAACTCTCGGTATTGCGGGAGCCGGTAGTTAAACTTGAGAAACTCAAAGACAGAGGCAACGTCTTGGCCGATTACTTGGTCTGACGTCAGCAGCGAAAAATCGGTATATAAGCGCGCGGTCTTCTCGTTGAAATTACCGGTTCCAATGTGGCTGTAGTAGCGAACCTGCCCCTCCTCCCGACGCTCGATCGAGAACAACTTGCAGTGCACCTTGAGGCCTGGGATGCCAAAGATCACCTCAACACCCGCCTCGGTGAGGCGGTGAGCCATCTCGATATTCGCTTGCTCGTCAAATCGCGCAGCAAGCTCAACCACGGCGACAACGCGTTTCCCGTTGTGTATCGCGTTTATCAGAGCCTCTGCGACACGAGAATTAGTGGCCGTGCGGTACAGACAAATTTTGATGGCCGAAACATCGGGATCGAGCGCGGCGGTCTTCAATACGTCCACGATGTAGTCGAAGGGATGATATGGGAAGTACAACAGCACATCGCGCTCTCTGATGACCTCAAATATGCTGGCCGGATCGTCCATTTCGGGAATGTCGACTCTAGGAAAAGGCTTGAATTCCAGACTTTTCCCACCAGGATTGGGGAAAGTTAGAAAATCCTTCGAGTTATGGTAGCGACCGCCGGCAATCATGCTGTCGTACCTTCCAAAACCAAAGCTCTTGCGTAGCGCATTGAGCAATGCTTCTGGCATGGTTTTATCGTAAACAAACCTCACAGCGTCGGCCCGACGTCTTTGCTTAAGGCTTGAGGCCATTTTCTCGATCAAACTTTCATTGATGGAGGGATCAAGCTCTAATTCGGCATCGCGCGAGAACTTAAAGCAGTAGGCGCTGACAGTCGCCTTACCGAATACCCCCCGAAAAACCTGCACCAGACAGGCTCGAATGACATTATCCAGGGTAATGTAGACAGTGCCCTTCCGGCGGCCTCTCTGTCTGGGGATCTCGATAAAGCGGCCCAATTGTTCCGACGGCACCTCTATAACAGCAAACTTCTGACCCCCTCGGTTTTTGATAGTCACGGCGAGGTACAAAGACTCGTCAGCGAGGTTCGGTATTGCAAGCGACTCGTCGAGCAAAATCGGCTCTAACTCAGGCAGAACCGTGTCACGGAAAAATCGCTGTACAAACTCGATCTGTCCCTCGTCGAGTTGGCGTTCGTTGATGAGATAAATTTTTTGTCTTTGGAGCTCTCCCATCAATGTTACGTAGATGGCATCGAACTCTTTCTGCAACGAGACCACCTCCTTCTGAATTAATTGAAGGAGATCTTTTGCCGCCTGCCGCTCTCCCCCCCGGGAAACAGAAATCAGACGTCTCACTTCTGCCACACGGACGCGAAAAAACTCATCCAGGTTATTAGAAAAAATACCGAGATAGCGCACCCTCTGAATCAGAGGCACGTCAGCATTGCGAGCCTCTTGTAACACCCTCGAATTAAAGGATAGCCAGCTGATCTCCCTGGGGAATAGCAACCTGCTGTTGACATCGGCTAGGCGCAATTGCACGGGGTTTTTCATGTCTACTCCTCCCGTCTTTAAAAGCGAGGCTCGGTCACCACTGGCTGACCGCTTCGATAACACTACCCACATTTTGATGTCGGGCGCCACCGAGCTATTACTCCCGCCAAGTCGACACTGCCCTGACCCTGATCGGTAACCAAAGCGCCACGGCGCCCTATTAAGTCCCTCGGCCCCCATTAGCATTTGAGGACCGTTGTAATCCGCCAAGGCACCTCCAACCCATAGTCCTAAGGGCCCATGCGGCTATCGGATCAATCGCTGTGAACTGTCAATCGCTGTGCACTCTGAATCGCTGTGCACTGTGATGTACCGGGCGATGGCATCGGCACATCGAGCTGGGGCCTCCAAGGGCACGAGATGACCACCCTCAATCTGCTGGACATCAAGATCTGAATTGCGTCGTCTGATCCATTTCAGGGTACTGGCGTTCAGAACATAAGATTGGCTTCCTGCGATAATCAGGCAGGGCTTGTTAATCGATTTCAGTGCGCCCGCAACACTGGGAACTGACCGATAGACGCAGGCCTCCCAGGCGCCAGAATAACGCAGTGTCACACCCTCGGCTCCCTCGGGGCTGTGAGCAGCATTTACATAGGCGTGCAGTGCATCGTCACTAAAACCCGAAAACACTTTTTTTGAGCGATAAAAATCAAAAGCGGCCTCGAAACTGCTGAATTGTTCCGGACGCTTGAGAGCTCTTTGCACCATGGCAGTCCCGTTCGGACGCAATAAATTCATAAACCGGGCTAGAAGCCATACTGAAGTTCGAGGCAGAACCGGGTCGATAAGCACCAACCCAGAAAACAAATCAGGTCGCTGCTGATTTGCTAGCACACCCGCTGCCGCTCCCATTGAGTGACCCAATAACCAACAAGGCTCAGGCAAACCCTCGACGTGCTGGATCAGGTCTTTGGCGTAGGTACGCCACGATAAAAAAGTTGGCGCGGGCCCGTCAGCCCAGAGGGGTCGATGGTCATAGGCCGAAATATTCGATAACCCGTTACCGGCCAAAGCCTCGAACAAGGGCAGATAGGCGCCAGACGGGTACCCGTTGGCATGCGAGAAAACAATGTGTGGCATGACGTCAAAGATCTCAGAGGGGCGCCGAGTTTAGCGCTTTTTCCCTCTTGTCGCGCGATTGATGCGCCTCGTCGCAGGAAGGCGACTCGATGGGGGGGCCAACGTGGACAATCATGGTGCAGCGCAGTTTGCGCTCCCAACGGCTTCGAGCGGTCGAAGCAAAACTTCATAAAAAGGGGCATCAGGCATGAAGATCATCCGGCAAGGGGCAGTGTCAGCTATCACACTGATAACCGCTTTCTTATTACTCATTTCCAATCTTGCATCAGCACAAGACGGGGCTCTCGAAAACCCGGCAGCGGGTTCTACTCAATCAGGGATCGGCATGTTCTCAGGCTGGCACTGTGACGCAGAGAACATTCACATCGAGCTGGCAGACGGTAGCCAAGTGCTCGCTGCCTACGGCACAGGCCGTGGAGATACGGCTGGCATCTGTGGAGACAGCGACAACGGGTTCGGTCTGTTGTTCAACTTCAATCTACTGGGTACGGGTGAGCACACCGTCGTCGCCCTCGCTGACGGCGTAGAGTTCGGTCGTAGCACCTTCAATGTCTTGAGGATGTCGACGGGAGAGTTTCTTTCAGGCGCCAGCGGCCAAGCTACTGTCTCCGATTTCCCGAGCGCTGGACATTCAGTCACGCTGCAGTGGAGCCAGGCCCAACAAAACTTCAACATCATCTCTGAAACCATTCCGGCTCAGGGCGAGGGTGGCGTTTTGGATAATGCCGTCGTCGATTCACAATGGAACAACGGTCTTGGCGCATTCGACGAATATATCGGGTGGGGAACGTGCTTCAACGACGGCGGAGAGGGCTGTGCGAGCTTGAGCTGGGCCACGGTGGATGACGAAGACCGTGGGTCAGTGATCGAGGTCACTTATGCCGCAGACGCTGGCGTAGCGGCGATCTTCACAGAGGCTGCGCCGCCCATCGATATGTCAGAGTATGCTGCCGGCGCTATCAACTTCGACGTGAAGGTGATCGACGCGGGAGAAAATACGACTGGCTGGATAATGAAAGTAGACTGTGTCTACCCCTGCACATCGGGCGATCAAGCGATCGGAACCGCCGGCGGCAGCGGCTGGGAAACGGTGCAAGTGCCCGTATCGCGGTTGGTGGATGGTGGTCTCGACCTGACCAAGGTGTCGACTGGCCTAGTCATTTGGCCAGACCCTGCAGCGAACGAACTGTTCAAGTACCGAATCGACAACGTTTACTGGTCAAAGTAGATCAACGTAGCTGGTCTAGAGGCGGCATTCGTGCCGCCTTTTTTATGTCATTGCGTGCGGGCCTCGCTGTGCGCAAGCCTCTTAGAGTTTTGCAAACTCCCGATTGAGGTCACACTGCCGCGACGTCACGTAGCGCTCCATCGCCTCAATGCGGCTTGCCGCACTGGCCACCCGCTCCTTCGCTTTTCGCACTCGCTCGGCGGGCGCATCGGTATAGCGAAAAACGGTTTTACGCCGGTACGTGTGCCGATCTTCGTCGTACTCCATGTCGATCTCGATCTCCTCCTCAGGCGCAGCTGACCAGCGCGAGCCTCTTGGCGCGATGGCAATCCAGGCGATGACATACAACCAAAACGCAAGCGATCCCGTGAACATGAGTAGCGCGACCGCTGCCAACCGCACCACCCAGTTCGGTACGTCCCAATGGGCTGCCAAACCCGCACAGATGCCGCCTATCCATCCTTCCGAGGGGTTTCTGTAGAGACCCATACCCCAGCCCCGCCGGCGGCTCTCACCAAAACTTCGTTGACGTTCCGTCATGACTATCCCTCCTCCCTGGCCGCAGCACCGGCATCTTGTCGCCAGTTCGGATGATCAGCGTCCAAAATGGACTCCAGCGATTTGATGCGATCAGCCATCTGATCCACAGCAACCAGCATTTCCTCAAGCGCCTGTCGATCTTCCTCGCTGAGCTGACTACTTGAGCGATTGACGCTTCGGTAGTGCATCACGATCCACGTCGGCGCCACGATCACCATGAACAGCACCATCGGCACGAATAACATTTCAAACGGGCTCATTCCCCCTCCCTGTCGATAACCGTCTGCAGATCACAGACGGCCCCATTTCCTATGGTTTGGATTATGCCAGCGTGATTCACGACGGCTCCGCATCCTTACCACTGTCAGTTGGCGCGTCGGCATCAGCGAGCGCGCCTTTGATGCGGAGCAATTCCTCATCCAGCCAGTCGTCTTCACCCAGCGCCTCTATCTCAGCAGCCAGGCTCGACGCAGTATCGCGACCCATGTCCATGGACCGCAATTCCCCTTCGAGGGTATCTACTTTGCGCTCGAAGCGTTCAAATTTCGCAAAGGCATTGTCCAGCTCGTTACGCTGCACCTGCTTTTTAACTTGAAGCCTGGAGCTCGCCGGCTTGCTGCGCAACAGAATGGTCTTCTGCTTGGCCTTGGCATCATCAAGTTTTGCCTGCAGTTGACCAATTTCCTCGTTCAGCTGAGCAATGTGCTCGCCAGAGGAGGTCAGCTCCTCCTCAATCACGCGCAGCGTTTCCTCGACGGCTCGGCGTTCCTGGAGGGCCGCTTTGGCAAGGTCATCGCGACCCTTCGAGACAGCAAGTTTCGCCTTGTCTTCCCAATTTACAACCTCGGCTGCTACCCGATCCCGTCGGCGAACCGCTGTCTTTTGATCAGCGATGACTCGCGCCGATGCACTTCTTACTTCAACCAGCGTATCTTCCATTTCCTGAATGATCAGACGAATCATTTTTTCCGGATCTTCCGCACTGTCACACAGCGCATTCAGATTCGAATTAACAATGTCCGATATGCGTGAAAAGATGCCCATTTCCCTCTCCCTCTAAACTGTATCTGTTTTACTGATGCCAGCGACATCTGCACGATCGAGCGCGGCCACCTCAGGCGCTACACCACCCGCTTCCCGTTTATCAATGCACAGCGCGTAATCGCTGCGTGACTCTTCACTCACGACGGTAACCATGCCGCAACCCGCCATGAGAAGCAGACCAGCCATCAGTGCGCCCATCATTTTGGCTCGCGCGACCGTTGGGTTGGTTACCTGACCTCTCCCATCAATGCGCATAGCGACCCCCTGTTTCGCCCTCATCGCAGGGCTTGTCCGCCGACCCATACCGCGCAGCCAGCGCGTTGCCGATCCAATAAGCGCCCTCTACCGACGCCGTCACCAACCCAAAGGTGGCAGCGGCTCGTGCGGGTCCCGCAAAGACCGCCAAGGCACTGCAAACAAATAGCACCGCCATGTAAACCAAAGCTCTCTCGTCGATAACATCCATTTCATCTCTCCTTTTTGGCATGTTGAACTGACTCCGTGTTCTCACAGGCAATTTTTGCCTGCTCGCCAGTTCTATAGCGAGCCGCGTGCCACATTATTTTTATCTAATTAAAACCTTAACTTAAAATACACCCGAGCCATCGGGGCATGATTATTAGGTTTTAATAACCTCTTATAGCTGTCTTTTTATCCTCATAAGAGGTAATTTTGTTGCATGGAAAGTCGGGCCCCCACAATCATCGGCGAATCAACCGCCCTGGCCACAGCGCTGGACCATATCTCCAGGCTCGCAGGTATTGATCGGCCCGTGCTGGTGATTGGAGAGCGCGGAACGGGCAAAGAACTGGCCGCCGAGCGCTTGCACTACCTGTCTCCCCGCTGGAACGAGACGTTCACTAAAATCAATTGCAGCGCAGTCACCGAGACGCTGCTGGAGAGCGAACTATTCGGTCATGAAGCCGGCGCATTCACTGGCGCGACTAAACAACACATTGGCCGCTTTGAGCTCACCGACGGCGGCACCTTATTTCTCGACGAACTCGCCACGATGTCGCCGCGACTGCAAGAAAAACTCCTCCGGGTCATTGAATATGGTGAGTTCGAGCGTGTCGGCGGTCAGAAGACGCTCCGAGTCGACCTGCGATTGGTTGCCGCGACCAACGCGGACCTGCCTGCAATGGCAGACGCGGGTTTATTCCGATGGGACTTGTTGGATCGATTGAGCTTTGACGTCGTGACGTTGCCGCCGCTGCGAGAACGCGAAGATGATCTGATGGAGCTTGCCCATCATTTTGGTATGCGGATGTGCCGCGAGCTCGGATGGGACTACTTTCCCGGCTTTACCAGAAGCGCCATTCTGCAACTCCGATCTCATCATTGGCCGGGGAATATTCGCGAGTTAAAAAATGTCGTCGAACGCTCGCTCTTTCGAGCGACAGAGGCAGGTCATCCTGTTCGACAGATTGTCATTAATCCGTTTCATCGGGGCGATGACACCACGCAGCGTGCCGAAAAGCCCACAGAGCTCGGAAATGCGCCCGAAAAGCATCCCGCTGTTGAGGGACCCGAGCAGGCGACAGGGCCCCAGTCGTCCTCGGGACAGACATGGCCAATCGATTTGAAACAGCGACTCAACGACGAAGAGCTCTCATGGCTAGAGCGCGCACTAGACATTGCTCATCAACGTCAAAATGACGCGGCCAAATTACTGGGGCTCAATTACAACCAAATGCGCGCTCTGGTTCGCAAACACGGTCTTAAAACACGTCGAGGCCGAGACAAACACTAGCGCAGACCTTGTGCCGTCACCCAGTCCAGTGTGGTGCTCAACGCCGCGCCCAGCTTTTGCGAGATCTCGTCAACATGCTCACGCTCGATAATCAACGGCGGACACAGCGCAACGCGATTGCCGCCCAAAGGCCTGATGACCAGACCATTTTCCTCAGCGGCCTTAGCGCAGAACTGCCCAACTTTCATACCCTCGAAGGGCTTTTTGGTTTCTTTGTCGGCGACGAGTTCCAACGCACCGATCATGCCGACGCCCGATACCTCGCCAACCAAAGGATGGTCGGCGAAAGCTGCCAGCTGAGACTGCAGGTAACTCCCTACTTGCTCGGCATGATCGAATATGCGATCGCGCACATAGATGTCGATCACTTTACTCGCCACCGCACAGCCTAGTGGATGTCCACTGTAGGTATAACCGTGACCGAACACCCCCACCTCTGTGGCAGAGGCGTTGATACAGTCGGCAATATCGCCCTGAACGATGGCCGCAGAAACAGGCACGTATGCCGAGGACAGCGCTTTCGCCAGCGTCATCATTTGTGGTCGCATACCCATCTTATTGGCACCGAAATCGGTACCCAAGCGGCCGAATCCGCAGATGACCTCATCGTCCCAGAGCCAAATCCCATAGCGATCCAGCACCGCCTGAATCGCCTCGAAGTAACCCGCCGGCGGCACAATGACGCCGCCCGCGCCACTCACAGGCTCGGCAATCATCGCCGCGATGGTGTCGGGACCCTCAGCCAGAATCAGTGACTCCAATTCGCTGGCGCGCCGGGCCACAAATTCGGATTCGCTCTCGCCCTCGAGCGCGCCGCGATAATAGTTGGCGGAGCCTGTTCTCAGCACACCGAGTGCCTCGAAAGGAAGCTGGAAGTGAGCGTGGTTAGTGGGGATGGCGGTGAGTGCCGCAGAGGCCAACGTGACGCCATGGTAGCCCTGCTCTCTCGCAATCACCTTGATCCGGTGAGGCTGACCAGACGCCTCCGCGTGATAGCGGATCAGCTTCAGCAGCGTGTCGTTTGCGTCAGAACCCGAGTTACCCAGAAAAACCCTGCCATCTGACATCGGCACCATCGCTGAGAGCTTGTCGGCAAGTTCCATGGCAGAGGCGTGAGTCTTACCACCAAACATGTGGCTAAAGCTCAATTCG
>Ga0181577_10004690_pt1 | contig 10533 bp, 12 predicted proteins | sample 101ome_21_FD_132468 | JGI IMG/M metagenome (GOLD analysis project Ga0181577, IMG submission 132468) | Coastal salt marsh microbial communities from the Groves Creek Marsh, Skidaway Island, Georgia - 101413BT metaG (megahit assembly) | ecosystem: Environmental > Aquatic > Marine > Intertidal... | reverse complement strand
GAGTGGGTGGCGTATTTCCACATGGAAAACACGCAAGGCAAACGTGACTTTTCACCAGATGACTTTCAACAGATAGCGGCAAAACGTTATGGCTAAAGTTGGTCAACTACCCGTAGACGTGCTGGCCAGAACTCCTGGCCTGCAAAAGGGCCTCAAAAAAGGCCAGCAGTCGATGCAGCAGTTCAAAAAGGTGGCTGGCAACATTGCAGCTGGCATTGCAGCGGCGTTCAGCATCAACGCTATACGCAACATGATCGACGATTTTGCAGAAACCGGCGACATGCTGCAGAAGATGAGTTTACGCACTGGTTTGTCAGTCGAAGCATTATCTGGACTTAAGTTTGCAGCTGAACAGTCAGGCGCGAGCATTGAAACACTTGAAACAGGTGTCAGAAATATGCAGCGTGTTTTGCTTGATGTTCAACAGGGATCATCCACAGCGGCTACAACGTTGAGCATGTTGGGCCTTAGCATTTCACAACTGCAAACGATGTCACCAGAGCAGCAGTTTTTGCAAATGGCTACTGCCATTTCGCGTGTAAAAGACCCAAGCAAACAAGCTGCACTGGCCATGGAGTTGTTTGGCAGAAGCGGTACACAGTTGTTGCCAATGTTGCAGCAGGGTGAAGCTGGCATAGCTAAGTTGGTGGAAGAGGCAAAAAATCTTGGCATTATTATGTCTACTGAAAATGCAAACGTGGCGGCTGATTATGTTGATGCAATGAACCGTCTGAAAAAATCAATGCGGGAAATTGGTTTTGCGTTAGCGCGTATTATTGTTCCAGCGTTAACTATGGTTGCAAATTTGATTGCTTCTATGGGACCAATGCTGACCAATCTTGCGACTCTAATTCTAACGTGGACCGGTACATTCTTAACGGCAAATGCAGCAATTAAAGTCATGGTCGGTTTATTCAGAACCGTTGGAACCATCTTGACGTCCATTGCAACTAAAGAAGCGTTCATTGCTGGATTGCGTCAAAATTGGGTAGGTATCGCAGCGGGAATAACGGCAAGCGTTGCAACAGCAGCTGTGTTTGCTAATCAAATGAGTGAAGCGGAAACGAGCACAAAACGCATGGCCATGAACATGCAGGACGTTGAAGAAGCAGTAACAAGAGCCGGACGTGCATACCAGCGTGCAAACGGGTTTAGCATACGGAGCATTCATGGACCTGGTAAACCAGCACAACCACGTTTGTCGGGTGACCTTGCGGCATTAACTCCTGTCATCCGGCACCTGTCAATGCAGGAGGCTGTCAAGCAGCGCATGGATGAAGAACGCAACAAACTGCTGCAGGACAGCAATGCACAACACAAAGACGCGACAAAAAGCCTGCGACACATCGCAGCAAAACAAAAACGCAAAGACATCGACGTCAACAAGGCAGCGAGTTTCTAATGGCTGTAAGCAACATACAAGAGCGTGAGTTCGTGGGTGGCTCCTTCAATAACAAGGAGTACAGCTACGAGGTTCTCTACCAGTGCGATACTGACAACAAAGATGGCCCTGACGTTGTTCGGCGTGATCCATTTTTTCGTATCGGCAAAGCATACTCGTTTGGAAATGACAGAAACCCATCAGCCAGATTGCAGAGCGTTGAACCAGCTTTTCTGAGCAAGGGCAACAGGACTAAATGGTTGGTGTCTTGCACTTTTTCTACAGAACAAAAAGAAGCACAAGAAACTGACGGTGGTGGCGCTGGCGGAGGCGACAAGCCCACCATCGGCACATCGGACCTGCCAGACATACCCGGTGCTGAGGACAAACTACAGACACTTGAGCTGCGTTTTTTAACAGACACTGACGTTGCATATGGTGCCAAATGGCTAGACACAGGAACAATCGGAGCAAGTGCTTGTCCGTACGCGCCTGAGCCATCGTTCAAGCTGGGACCAGAAGGCAAAGAATTAGATGGGTACATTGGCGTGCCTGTGAATAGCGCACTGGTGCCATTCGATCCAATACCGACTCGAACCATCCCACAAAGCGTTGTGCGTTGCTACATCTACAACAACTTCGGCTATATGCGCGATGTGATACTGGGTGAAGACGCAATAGGCAAAATCAACGATGCACCGTACACAATTAATGGACCGGGCAATCAATACAAGTTGGAGTTTGCAACAAACACGCTGCGTTTAATATCTGCGTCTGTTGATCCACATGACTTCACTGATGAATGGGCATGGTACTCGCTTGAGTTTTTGTACAAGCCATGTGGCCATTACCTAATCATTCCTGACACTGGAACGATGGTAGAGAACGATTTTGTCAAGGAAACGGAAGGTACGGCCAGTGGTCGCTTACCATATGAAACAGCAATCGACGCAGAACATGAGAACGTCAAAGACGAAACAGGTGATCCTGTGACAGTGCCGGTCAGACTAGACGGCAGAGGCAAGCCGTTAACTGGTGCAGGCCGTGGTGTGACTTTTGCGTTGCGATATTTAGAAGACAAAAACATTGAGTTTGATTTTGAAAAGCTCCCACGATTCTAGGAAATAAATAATGGCAGTTAGAACATGGGCTGGGGATGACGCTACAACACCATACGACTGGAGCGTGGCTGGGAACTGGGAGGAGGCAAGCGTTCCAGTTTCGACAGATGAGGTTGTGATCCCGGCTGGATCGCAAAAGATAACAGCAGGACTGAACCAGTCTTCAGTCACATTGGCTGGACTACAGGTTGAGCGTGGCTATGACCAGAACATTGGCACATCTGCTGGGTACTTGCAGATTGGCCTTTCAGCAGCTGCCAGCCTACAAACAACAGCTGGACAGCAGTTCTTCGACTTTGGCTCGAGCAACGTCAACATTGAGGTGCTTGGGTCTGGCAGTGCATCAACTGGCCAAAATGCCATCAACGTGGTTGGCTCCAACTTGGCCACGGTAAGCATAATCGGCGGCAGCGTGGGAATTGCTACAGCTCTGGCAAAAAGTGCGACAGTGGCCACGTTACGTGTGCTTGGTGGCAGTGTTTGGTGTGGCGACAACGTCACTCTGACAACGCTTAACCTGTATGGCGGATCAGTTCTACAGCAGTGCAGCACTACCACCAGCACCGTCTACGCTGGAGGGCTAACGACCAAAGGCACAGGCACAATAACAACAGTCAATCTTTACGCTGGCACGTTCACTGGCAACAGCACTGGCACAATCACAACACTGAACGGATATGGTGGAAGCATTGTGCTAGATGGCAGTGGATTAGCCAGAACCATAACTACGCTAAATGCGAACGCCACTGATCCATTGTCACTTGCCTATGACCCAAATGTTGTGACGGTTACGACACTAAACGTGCCAAGCACTCCACAGAGCGTACGATACGAGGCAGCATAGAATGGCTGGACTGTATGGCTTCGACGAAAACACAGCTAGGCAGTTGGTGCGGTTGTTGTATGAAACACGACACCAGGTCAACAGTCTGCAAGGCAAGGTGAACAGGCTGTCCAGTGGTACTGTGACCCGCAGCATTCAGTACGCATTTCCCAAAACTACCATGGAACCTGGCTCAACGTGTGATGCGTATTTGGCAAGGTATGACAGTGCATCGGGCACACTGGTCGCGAACACACGCGACACAGTAACCATTAAAGACCTGAATGGATGGTGCTTTGGCGTTGGCACAGATGACTACACTAACTCAACACATCGTTTGCCTGTGGCTAAACATCCACTTGCACGTTGCTGGGTAGTCACAGCCCCTACTGGCCTAATTCAACAGGCAAAGCCTGACAACACGATTGCCACAGGTGCCACTGGCACTTTCAGCATTTACCAGAACGGCGTGGACACGACTGTCAATATTAGTAACGTAAATGTTACTTGGGGTGACAACGGCGAAGGTGTAACGGCCAACAAGGAATCCTGGGTGCGTTACAACGGCAGCCAGTGGGAATGGATCGGTGGAGACTGCGAATAATGCCATGGGGTAAGCGTGGGTCTAGGTGTTGTTGTGCAGATGGCAATGTCTGTGATTGTCCAGGCAACGTTGACCTGACCGTGTCTGGTGTAACTGCAAAGCAATGCTCGGTCGCAGATGTCAACACATCTTTTACGAGCATCGGCGTCGTTAGCTCATCCGGCAGCGAAAGCTACATTGGTTCCTATACTTGCACGACGTTAGCTGGTGCAAATACATCTGGCTGGTTTCCAGATAAAGGCTACGACGACGATTCCTCAAGTTGCACAACTTTTAGTGGTACTAACGGCGCAGCAATTTATCTAGATTCGTCTGGTTTTATTTGGCTGCGTATTCAATGCCGATGGACTAAACAGGAAGGATTTGCCACTCGAACCTGGTTCTATCGTGATTATTTCAAATCGACTGCTGTTCTCAGTTCATATTCCATTGGCGACACTGTCAATTTTTCGCACGTTACACAAGTGGCAGACGGCGCTTCTGGAGGCAGTTATTCAGACCCTGGCATTAATGCGATGCCATTTGACGCAAGCACAGCCACGGTCAGTATGACGTTCAACGGTTGTTGCTATTTGTGCGGCGATTCCACACCGTTGGAAATGCAAGTTGTCCTAGCAGGCGTAGCTAACGACACTGGATGTTCAGACTGTAGTGAGTTCAATGGAACTTACATCTTGCCAGCAACAGACGCTTGCGAGTGGCAGCTATGCACTGGATTTGACCCTGACCCTAATTGTTCATCGACAACTGTCCAAAGTATGCGAATCACGATGACCAACTCGAGGTTGTTAGGCACCACAACAACTGAGGTAAAGTGCCAACTCTACACCTCGGCAGATTGCTCGTCAGGTTTTGTTGGGCAGCAAGTGTTTCAAAACACAACATCAAACGCCAGAGTTTATTGCGAGTATTCATCAGAGAACATTAGCGCGTCAGCATCGTCTACATTTTGCGATTGGAGTTCTGCAACATGCACAGTAACAGCGTTGTAGATTGGAAATGCGACATCTGCGGCAGAGCGTTTAAAAACGTCGTTTTACCAGTACGCCATCGCTGCAAGTCACGCGGTCTTGGTGACACCGTCGCCAAAGCGTTGTCTAGTGTTGGAATTAAGAAGAGTAAAAACTGCAAGTGTACGCAGCGACAGGACAAGCTAAACAAACTGGTGCCATACAAGTCAGGGCAGTAGTGGCTTGTAGATGGTGGTCGGTCTGCCAGAGTTTTTGACCGACTCAACGGTGATTTGCTCCATTTCTTCCAGCTGGCTGATGATGTCGCGAAAGTCATTGTTGCGAATGCCTCGAGTGCGTTTTCGCAGCTCGGTCTTGGTCAAGTTTTTCTTTTGTTTAAATGCTGTACGGATGACCTGCAGTACCTGGTCAAGCTCGCGTTCACGTGTAGTGTGCCCACCTGCAAACTGTTTGCTGCGTGTGATTAGGCTGGCACTGCACCACTCTGCGATAGCGATGCCCCATGCCATGTCATCCTCATTGACTTGCAGGTCTGTCACGTTGGTGGCACGTGATACAGCAGACACGATGGACAGCCTTGCAGCTTTCTCTGGCATACGCTTCCAGATGCCGAACTCCATTTCCTGTGCTGGATCGCGGTAGTTTTCGCACTTGGTCTGTGCAGCGCGAAACAGCTTCCTAGCCTCCTTTGTTCGTTTGACAACAAAGGGCTGTATCTTGTCAGGTGCCTCATCAGGATCAAAGCTGAACTCACCACCATAGTTGAACCAGTAACGTACCTGGTCAACCAACTCTTCTGGTATGTCAACGAATGCCTGCTGCTCATTTAGCTCACTGGGCATGTCGGTCATGTCGAACAACAGGATGCGTGCCAGAAAGCCGTCAGTCAGGTTGTCGTCTGTGACTGTCGGCCAAAACATGCGTGGCGTAGCCCATCCACTTAGGCTGCAATTTGGCTGGCTTAGGATGCGTGTCTTGCGTTCGTCACTTTTCGTTTTTGTCTTGTGGTAATTGCCTGCACGCTCCCAAAGTTTCATCAGCAGGCTGTTGACACTATGAAGCCACGGTGCCTTTGACTGTCCACGCCACTCGCTGCCGTACTCATCCTTCAGGTAGAGCATGCTGGAGTGCCTTGCCAAGTCATACTCAATAGCGGTGTCACTGGTTGCCTCTTCACCGATACGCTCGAGCAGCTCCACGTTCACCTTGCCGATAATGTCTTTGATGGCGTTTTGTGGTGTGCTCTTGCCTTCACCAGTGCCTGCGAGGTTGACGATGTACAGATTAGTGTACGTTTGCATTTCGTCGCATACCCGGCGTGCAACGGCAAGTGCAACTAGGCTAATGGCTGCACTCATGGCCAGCACAGGCTGCGTCCTGTAGCTGTGTGCGTTGATGTAGTCACATATTTGACCGAGCAGTCCAGTGGTGGGAATTAGGTGCTCTGGGAATGTGTGCTTTTCCAGCCAGTGCTTGTCGTCGGATGTGTACCACTGATGAAACTCGGCCACTCCTGTTTCTATCGTCTGCAAATCGTCTGCGTACATGTAGCCACGCTGCTCCTGCGTGCCTACCTTCACGGCTTCTGCAACTTTGTGTTCAAGTTCTTTAGTCGTCCAGGGTGGATCACATCTAGTGTTCCACTTGTCGAGGATCGGCCACAGTTCGTCTTCTGTCAGGTCAAAGCCATTAAGCAATTTGCAGCACACGTGAAACGTTCTGCCATGGCCATCCTCACCACTGACAGCCGGTGCCATTGTTTCTGCATATCGTTCTGCACGCTGGACAGCATTGATGGGACGTTTGCCTGCGCGCTTCGCTGGCTGTGGCTGTTTGGTGTCAAGGTACTTTGAGACGATGTTCTCAAGTGCGTCAGATGCGTCTGACAGATTGGTGCTGATGTTAGGCAAGCCTTGGCCAGTAAAAGTGAAGTACCTGCCACTGGTGTACAGTTCAAGGTTTTGCCTGTCGTCTATTTTGCAGCGTCTGCCTGTTTCCAGGTCTACTCGTCCACGGCAGAAAATTTTGATTCCGTTGCCACTGGGTGAGACTTCCGCATAGCTACCGATGGCACGCACGATGTTGACAGCTTCCGGTGTCAGAATGCCGTTTTCATTTCGGCAGTGGTCGATATCTACGCCACACACGCTGTCTTCAGCAACAAAAACAATGCCCAGACCGCTGTACTGACTTTCACGTGATGCCTCAACAGCGTCAACAAAACTGCACCAGTCCTCTGGATTGCTAACACTGGCACGATTTCCAGTCTTTGCGTTGTACGGCACTTTGGCTGGCTTGCCATTGCCTTTAACCTCATACCTCCAAACCACCCAGCGGTCCAGCTCGGCCAGTTCCCATGGCACATTATCCAGCTGCACCGTGTCACTTTGGCCTGCGTCTTTTGGGTCTGTCATTTTGTTTTTTGCTCCTAAACTTGTTCTGCACAAAGCTCCAATTCACTGGATTGCCTTGTCTTGTTTTGATTCCTTTCGCGGCCAGCTTGTCAGCAATTTCCTGCCATGACAGTCCTTTGTCTTTCAGACGGTGCATTGCTGTGAGAATGGCCTGCTCCTTGCGACACTTAATGAGCCTGGTCTTTCCCTGCTTGTAGCCATAGGGAATGTTGCCATAACGCTTGCCTGCCTTTTTGGTGGCTTTCCAGCTGCGCTGTGACAATTCGATAATGCCGACAGAATGCACCAAATCGTGACAACGACCGCACAATGGGACTGTGCGTGTACCTCCGCGTGATTTAGGTACGACATGGTGATTGTTTTCAGCTGCGCGGTTGCACTCAAAGCATTTAATCCTCATTTCGCCATCCTAACTTGGTGAGGTTACGTGCTATGTCATTGGCTGCCTGGCTGATGTCCTCCTCGTCTATATTCCAAAAACACGCATGCAGCTGCTCATGTATAAGTACCTCCAACAGCAGCTCACCTTTGACGTCTGCGTCAACGATGATGCGTTTGTGTTTTATGTGTGGTCCCTCACAAATTCCAACACAGCCTGACCGTTGGCGGAATCCACGCTGGAAAACCAACCTCCAAAAACGTCCACACAGCTTGAGTCGCATTGCATCAATCCAGTTCCTGCTCCATGAATAATCTGGCTACGGCACGTCTTTTCAGTAGTGCCACGTGTGTCTTCGATAGGTTTAGCTGTTTCGCAATTTGCCTGTGGCTGTAGCCATGCAGCCAGCTGTGACAGATAAACCTGTCACGTGGTGTTAGCTGGCGTAGCATGTCATCTAACTCAGGGCTGTCATCGCGTGTGTCAGGCACACACAACGACCTGCGGCGTTGGTTCCATTTAGCCTCCTTGCGCATGTCACGCCAGGCATGGAGAAAAGCAAACTGGTGGACTTGACCCATTGCGCGATACATCGCGATGGTCTGTCTGGCATCGTCAAATTCGACGCCCAGAACACGACAAATCTTGGCTGCTCGGTGGTCCAGCCAGCGTGCCTCATCCATGGTGTTACCATTCGAAAACCTGCACCAACTCGTCATCGTCAAAAAGCACATATGATCCGGTGCGCGGATCAGAGGCCAATCGGCAGCCCACCTTGCAGCCGATCATCCCCGCTCTGACGTCCAGTCGCCACGTGACGCCACCATGTTTAAAGGTGGTGCCAACTGGCAGTTCATACATTCTCTTCATCGTGCACACGTATGCTTTTTAAAATGGCGTGTCAGAACCGGACGATGCCGAAAACGTCTGAGCTGGCTTGTAGTCAAAATACGTGTTGAGCCTGTCGTTTTTGTTTTTCTTCTGTGTGATCGTCGCTGTTAGCTCATGACCCACAAAGCCGTCCAGACTCGACACATTGCCGGTAATGCCCATGCAACGCATCATGTGGCCCAGCCGCGTCTTTGAATCGGTAACCCAGCTTTCTGCAGAGATGTGTTTGATGCAGAAGTTGTCCTGCACCTTGCGGCCTGCGTACTGGCCATCAGCTATCTCAAACGCCAAGTCAATGACCTGTCCGCCTGTGATGTCTCTAAAGTTGGCACTGACACTTGCAATACGATAGTCAGCACGTGGCAGTGGCTGGTCATTGCGGCTAGGTGCTGATGCAAACTCTGCGTCCTGTGGGTTAATCGAAAAAACGTCAAATTCCATAGCTATGCTCCTTTGGGCAAAAATTTAGAAAACTCATTCCAATCAAGTGCAATCTCATCTGGAAGGCCAAGCCTGTTTTTTGCTGTGGCTGTCGGCCTATCGTTACATCGCAGGATGCGTGGTGCAGTCGCGATGGCTTTGGTCTCTGTGCGTCCAAATCCAGCGTCAACCTGCTTGGTCCTGGTGGCATACCTAGCGAATAATACATTGTCCGCCCATTGCACTAAGTGAGCATGTACACAATCGTGCATGGCAGGCACAAACTTGTCGAAAGATTCGGTTTCAGGATCGTTGTGGCGCGTAGTTTTTACGTGTGCCAGCAGCATACAGCCCATTCCTTTGTCTCGCAGCTTATCCAGTGCTTTAGTGACACGCTGCCAAAGGTTGAGCGTGTACAGCCTTCCCTTTCCCCATCCAATCTTCTCAATGTTATCGACGCCATTTTCTGCTGCTGTCTGCTTGTCGATCAGCTCTTGCAGCTTGGTGGCTGTGTCGATGACCAGCCATTTGTATGGCACCTGCTCTTTGATTAAATAGGTAAGTGCACTTTCGACGTTCGCCCAATCCTCCATCAGTTCTGACTTTGCGACGTCAAGGTGATCGACGCCACGTTCTAGTTGCAAAAACAATGCGTCTGGTGCAGCTGCGGCAAATGTGCTTTTACCTACGCCAGGCATGCCTGTGATTAAACACCGCTGCGGACTAGGTTGTGGTCCTGTTGTGATTTTCATTTTGGCTCCTTAAATATGTTGAGTACCTTCAAATCGTGTGACCCAGTTGTCTGTACGTACTGCCTCCTTCCATTGCATGAGATAGCTATCCAGGTCGTTCATTGCCTGCTGCATCGTGTCTTCTGACACGTAAAACACACCGCACACATACGGGAATGTTTTTTCGACAGCGATAAAGTAGAAACGTGCGTCTGGCATGTGCGGCTGCACCATGCGTTTATAGAAAGCGGCCTGCAGGTTGTATCGCAGGCTGTAGAACTGTTTGCGAAACAGGTGGATGTTCTGGCAGGTCTTCAGGTCACAGATGTAACCATCACCCAGCCAGTCGATTTTGCTCTGCACTGGAACGCCATCAAACAACCCGCGAAAGCAGACTTCCGGTTTGCCGTATATCAGCAATTCGCCAGCAATGTCATGACTGTGCACACTACTGGACAGCTCCATGACCGTTTCGGCCTTAGTTGCTGCGATGTGATCAGTGCCAGCTGGCAGAGTTTCTACCCACTCGCGAAACTTCTGCGAGTCTGCACCATACGCTTTGCCAGTGCGTGGGTTAATTGGTTCGCCACCAACGTTGAAACGCCTAAAAAACTCTTCCTGACCCTCAAGCACACACACATGGGCTGCACGTCCAAAGTACAGCGCGTCAGTGTCTGGTTTGTAGTCTGGATGCCGTCGTTGAAAATCAGCAAGCCACGGATTCTCCGCAAACATTTTTAGCTGTGATGCCGTCAGGTATCTGTCATAAGCTGCGTAGTAGTCAGCGTCCGGCACCTG
>Ga0181577_10004686_pt1 | contig 10536 bp, 19 predicted proteins | sample 101ome_21_FD_132468 | JGI IMG/M metagenome (GOLD analysis project Ga0181577, IMG submission 132468) | Coastal salt marsh microbial communities from the Groves Creek Marsh, Skidaway Island, Georgia - 101413BT metaG (megahit assembly) | ecosystem: Environmental > Aquatic > Marine > Intertidal... | reverse complement strand
CATTCACATTTGTAACTAGCCATGTTATTTAATTTAGTACGCCTGACAGGATTCGAACCTGTGACCGTTTGCTTAGAAGGCAAATGCTCTATCCAGCTGAGCTACAGGCGCATACGTTAGCGCCTGCTGTTTCTCTTCTTGGGCCTATTGTTGGCCCTGTTTACGCTTGCTTTCACAAATCCTTTAATTTTTGACCCAGAGTGATAAGCGTCTTTGCCGTCTCCATTCCCATAGGTCTTTTTCTTTCTATTGTACTTATTGAGAGCTGCGCGATACTTCTTGGCGGCACGGGTCTTCCCATACTTCCTGTACTCCTTTTTGTAATCGCGCTTCTTCACAAAACAAATATACGGTTATCTGCCTTGACCTCTGTACTTCTTAGAGTAGTGCTTAGAAGACTTGTTGTTAGAGTGCTTGGTCTTAGAGTGGACATCAGCTCTTTTGACCTTCTTCTTCTGAATGTAGGTTGATGCTTGTTTTTTTGCCATTGTATTTAATTTGTCCGCGAGGTGGGACTTGAACCCACATGTGACCAGTTACCCTTTCTACAAGGTATAAGCTTGAGGGGATACTCGCGGTTAGTCCTCAAACTCGTCGTTCCAAGAGTCTTCCCAAAATTTATAATCTGTCCTATTGTATTGCCACACTATTTTTTTCCAATCATTTAGAGAATCTCTCAGCGAAACCTCCTGTGTAGTCTTTTGCTTGTCCAATTTCTCCATTGTTTCCTAGATCTTTGATCATTTGCTCCAATCGCTGTCTTTCAACGATTAGCTCCTTACAATCCGTAGCTGTTTGTTTTATGGACTGAAGCTCTGCTTTTCTAGCAGCGCCTCCAGCCTCTGGATCAACTGGCTTTTTGACCTCGTCGATCATGTTGTTGATGGCCACCTCCATTGATGCCATCAGGCGCTGGGCGGCCTCAACCGTTGTGAACTTCTTCTTCGACATAGAAAATATCAGTATAATCGACGCGGTAATACTCCACGTCATCGATTTTAAACCTGTAATCCATGTTTTTCTTAAATCCAACGACGTCTCCTACCTTTAGTCCGAGCTCTTTAGTCTTTTCAGACTCAAATGATACTATCCCCTTTGTTACTGGGTCCTCCTTAAGCTTTACAACCTCGATGACGTCGGATAGCTTTTCCTCCTCTTGTTTTACAGGGGAGAGCACGACCCACCCTCCAAGCGGATGCACCTCACCAGTCTCTTTCGACTTGTAAGCGATAGCTTGATTGTTTACTACTGAAATGCTTGGCGGACAATATCTTACGAGATAGTTGTTGTCCTCTCCAGTAAGAACCTGGCCCTCATTCAGTACTACCAGGTGATGAAAGTAGAGAGTGTCTCCTGGCTGTGCGCCAGTGTCATACTTAAAAGGCACAGCAACCAAAGGGCCAGCATTAACGCGATGCTTAAACTCGTTGAAGCGGTTGTCCACATAGAGCTCAAGGCCTGACGAAGTTTGAATAGTGTCATTGATTTGTTTTTCAAGTTCAACGACGAAGAGATCAAATGTCTTCATTGAATTAGAAATTGAGATCAAACTCAAGCAAGCAGGGCATGTCGTCTACGACTTTCCACAATACTTGAGACTCGTCTTCCTCTTGCAAATATACAAGATATCTCTTCTTTCCATGCACATGAAGGTGCTTTTCATCCATTACTATTGCGCTAACTTTGCCTCTGCCAGCGTTCATGCCGACGTAATACGCCATGGCATCCTTCGGGTCTCGCCCGATGATAATTTTTCTAATAAGTCCTTCCATTTTAATTTAATGATATCCCCAACCCGTTGAGGAGATCATCAAGATCTGTGTCGTCATCGGGAGGGGTGTAAGAGTCTCTCATGAAGTCGGTGATGATGTTAAGCTCATCTTTTGACTGCATATTGTAGTTGAAGAAAGCCTTCATGTTGCTTTGATCTTCCGATAGTGGCTCAAGAAGACCCACCACAACAGCAGATATAACACGATCTTCCATGCCATACTTGTGTACAACCTCCTGAATTGCTCCAGAAATTTCCTGGATTTCAAACCAGAAACCCTCTTCCTCCATATCTTCATAGTTGCCCATACCTCAATTATGCCTAAAAGTTCCGTATCCAAAAAGAAGCTCTTTCGAGACTTCTCCCGACTCCATCAAAGGTACGTAAAAAAGAACTACCTAAAGCACCTTCGATCCGTCACCAATGACTTTTGCAGAAGGTACGACATCTTTGAAAAAGAGCTTCAGTTCATGCTGTGGGCCTACGACCTGGAGTTTTGGACTTTGGCTTACGCGGCCAAGGATTATAACTACAACAAAAAAAAGTTAGGCGAACGCATTGTATATGAGTTAGTTAACAATGGTTACGTGTACAAACACTTTGATAGACTAACTCCGTCAGACACGCTGGAGGATCATTTATTCAGGGACGAAACGAAGTACAACTACAGGGTTAGGTATGCCCTTACCCAAAAAGCAAGGCTTCTCGTCCAGACATATTACCGCTGTCTAGAAGACGCTGGTACTTCCTCGGATGCACCGCAATCTTGAAGCGATCCATGTATTCGAACTTTTGACGATCGAACCTGTACCCCAATCCTATGTGTTTGACGATATCTTCAATCCTTGATTCAATGTCGTCATATTCTACCTCCAGCACATTTGTAAAAAGAGCTCGAACACCCTCAAGTTCAATAAGGGCCTGAGAAATTATTTCACCGTATTGAAACGGGAATGCACCCCCGACACCACTAGGAAACTCCGTCTTCAGTGACTCAATAACCTCAAGAGGGTCTCGGTTGATGATTACTATCGGACGATCTCCGTATGCGTTGTAAAAGTCCTTTGCCCACAAGGGAAAGCTAGAGTCAACCCCACCGATTGGTGTGAGTATTCCAGGCCATAGATCCCCAGGCATAGTGCCTTCCATTACACGTAGTCCAGGCTCATGCTCGCAACAAGACATAGTATTAAGGTAGTGAGCCAACCAAGCCCCGCGAGTGCGAGGCAAACCAGTCACAAAAAATGACTGTCGTTCATGATTTTCCATTCAATTAAGAGGGTCTATAGTGCTTAACTACTATTGAGTCGAAATATACAAAATCTCCCGCGCCTGGAGCGGTAGATGGAGAAGAAAATCCAATTTGCATTACGGAACTGTCTCCAGTAGCCGCAGTTATTTCATTTCCTTCGGAAACAACATCATCCCAAGTAAGGTCAGGCGTGCTCTCGGTAACTCTTCTGCTTGCTTCAAAGACCGATCCAGCCTGAAAATAGTGGCTCAAGTTTGAACCGTCTTGTGGGGAGTTATCCTCTGAGTAAATGCTGTACTGAATATCAAAAATGTCTCCATATTTAAAATCTTCCCCCCAAGGGGTCGACTTCTGTATTCCAAAAAGCACAGTTTCGTCTGTGTCATATTCCACCCTAAGGACACCGCTTCGGCCACCAATGCTTTGATTGTGAGTAATTGTAACTGTGCCAGTAGTTCCAAAAGAAGCCCATCCGTCGTCTCCGCTTGCGAAGTCGCTGGTGTACGTGCCAAGAAGAACGAGGGCCCTAGTAGGCGTAGAGTTTACTATAGAATTTCCAAGTCCAAGCATATCAAAGTGATTTTCCAAACATTACTTCGTAATAAACCTTTCCTTCATCATCCCGAAGAGCTTTGAGGCAGCGACCACGATTAACGCCATCATGCACATAACTGACGTGAACCCAATCAGGATTATCTGAATCGCCAAATTCCCACACCATTTGATCAAACGTAACGTTTTCTCGTATCCACTCGAAGATCTGACTGTTTGTACAGCGCCCAAACACGTCTGCGTCAAGGTCGAGTGCTCTTCCCTCCATGTGCTGACTACGAAGCGAACCGCCGATAGCGCGGTTGAGCTCAGGTCCACGATAGCCTGACGACACGTATATAGGACACCCGAAAGCGTCCCTAAGAGGTTGAAATACATGTTCTGCAATCGCTTTAAGATTTTGGATGACCCATTCATCATCTGGAGTGTTATTGATTCCCAACCTTGAGGCGGTAGTGCTTTTTGCGCACTCCGCAAGTGTCAGGTTTTTAGATAGTTGCATGTCTATTAACGAATTTTTACGATCTAAAACTTGCACGGAATTGATTTTTCTCCGTACAATGAGATCAGCAAACAGCTCAAATTTACGAAATTCAGTTTAATCTTTTAATACTTACACAATGAAATTTACCATTGCATCAGCCGCACTCGCAGTAGTAGGCCTTCTCTTTATCGATGACGCAGCTTCAAAGCAAAACCGCTTGAACGTGCGTTACAATGCGACACAGGTCCAAGACATGATCATCGCAATCAACCACTTGAATTCTCCAATGCCGTGGGAACGGGATTGATAGGATGTATATAGAATGAAAAAGGGGCGCAAGCCCCTTTTTTGTTTTCAGTATTTTCCTCCGAACTTATACATTCGGCCTCCTTGACCTCGGCTTTTTTTGGGGCGACCAAACGTCTCCATGGAGGACCCCATGAAGCCAGTGCTTGAGAGGCGATCCTCCTCTTCTTCCATCGCCTTTCTTCTATTTCTCCGACCAAAAAGGGCAAGCTTACCTCCATAACCATATCCAGGGGGCATGTTGGCTCTACCTCTTCCCATTGATGGGTCTCCAGACAAAAGCCTTTGTGCAGCTCTGGCAGCATCTTCAATAGTTGGGTAGGGGTCAACCTTTACATACTTGCCGTCTATCATCTTTGTGCCTCCCGCACCAGGAATCTGCTGAGAGTACAAGTATTGAGCCAGTTCCTCTATCTCAATGGGTCTTTCTTTGTATGATCCAGCATCGTAATCGTACTGGTACATAGCTCTTGGTCTTTGCTCCCCCCTCATCTTTGGGTCAAATACCATTTCTGGAGCGTACTGGTCTGGCATAACTTCTCTGCCTTGCATTCCAAGAGGAACGATTCCTCTTTCTGTCTTGATTAAAATCGGACCTGGCTGTCTTGGAGCTATGGGTGAAACTCCTTTTGGAGCTACTGTTACTACAGGCTCGTCAGGTCTTTCTTCTCCAGATGGCGCGATAAACCCTTTTATGGGGGCAGCCGTAGCGTCAACAGCAGATGTGTACCCAAGTCCTTGAAGAAGAGCTGGGGATGCAGACGATCCAGTTACCTCGACACCAGGGGTAGCCATAGCCCTTCTCAATACATCAAGAAGTGCTGACTCATTTGTAGTGAGTTCTTTTTTGTCCTCTCCATCATCAGTCAACCCACCCTTATCATAAAAGGTGACTTTTGTTTTGTTTTTCTTCTCGTTTACTTTGGCGACCTTGTTTCCTTCGTTGTCGTACAAAACCTCGTCGGCACCAAGGAGTGATCTGAGCTTACTGGTTTCCTTTCTAGTTCCAACAATGTTCCCGAAATCGTCATACACATTTTGCTCGTCTGAGCCCCTAAAGAGGCCTGCGTTTCTTTCGGTTATACCCCCTTCAGCGTACATCTTTCCACCCATGCCGTAATCCTTAATAGCCTTCATGCCCATTGCGGCGTACTGCTGCTTTTCTTTTTCGCTAAGGCTGTTTATTCCGCCCATTGCCATCATGATCTTCTTGCCGTACTCGGCCATAGCCATGGGGTTTTTCATCCCGTACATGGCTTCTTTGCCAGTAATTTTTTCGTATGCCTCTCTCCCTTTGGGACCAGAGTTCTTGAGGGCCATTAGTCCTTTGTTCATGTTAGCTCGCTATAAAAATTTCGACCTGGCAAGTAGCTGTATCTGCTAGGGCCTCTATCTCGTCTACGTTTGTGAATGAAACAGCTGCGCCTGTTCCTGCGTCGTTAGCATCGGCAACCGAGTTACCCATAATAAATGAGTCCCCAGCTTCAATCTTAACGAAGTATTCCTGAACACTTGTTTCTCTCACGCGAAGCGTGACAAAATTTGTCGAATCAAGATTCGTAATTCGAAGATGCTTTACAGACCCGTCTGCGATTGCTACCCCAGAAGCGGCTGCATCGAAGTTTACTAGGTCGATATACCCTGAAGTCGGTACAGTTACAAGCCTGTGCAGCACATCGCTCACGCTTGTAATCGTTTGCGTGTTTGTGGCACCGTGAGCGGTACCATTCAGGGTGACCGCTTCTGTGATGGTTAGTGTCAGATCTGCCATGGATGCAAATATAGTCTATTCTAGTTACTCGGGTGAGAACATTCTCGCCGCTGCCCCGTACTTCATCTTGGCTCCAAACCCACCACCTTCGGCCTCAGTGAGGTTTTCGAAAAGAAGGTCGGTATCCAACCCCATCTTCCTAAGCGCCACGAGGTTGGCGTTGATCTCATCGGTCTTGGACAAGAGGTCGCCGCCTGCTACGAGGTTGGTGATCTTAGCGATAAGCTCTGGTGGCACGTTCTCGTAATCGTCACCCATCGTCTTTTTAAACGCTTGGCTGTACATAGCCATCTTCTTGGGATCAACGGGTTCCCCTTCATCAATCATACCCCCTTCATCCATCTGTTTGCCGAGCTGGAAACCCTCAGGCAGTCTCTTTGGGTCAAACTGGCCAGCAACGATACCCTTTACGTAGTCTCTTGTTTCTTCTGGCCAGAAGTACCCATCGTATTCTCCCCCTCCTTTAGCATCCATCAAGGCCACAAGTTCCTCTGGCGTCTTCGGGTTGATATCATACCCAGCTGCCTTAGCCGCGTTCCACCCCTCAACAGCTCTACCGCCTCCTTGGTTGTATGCGCTGTACGCCCTAGCAAGCCTAGAGATGTTGGTTTCAGCATTCTTAACCCACCCAGAGTTGTACATCTTGTCAATGTAGTAGTCCCTGACCTTCTCGTTAACCGCGGGGTCGTACACATCGGCACCCTTTGGAACGATGCCAGCGTTAATAGCGTCGGCCATAGCGCCCTCTGCAATACCATAAAGACCGCCTGCATACCCAGAGTCGGCACTGGGGTTGTTTGAGCTCTCATACCAGCGCTGAATAACTTTCCTTTCCGCACTCGTAGGCATAGCGCTGCCACCCTGAGGCTGTTGTACCTGCGGCTGTGGAGTCGGTTCTTTTATAGGGAGGGGGCCAGAAGACCCTTTGGCACGCCGCAACATCTCATCGGTGACCACCGCATCATCATCGTAAACAAACTCATCCTTAATAGGTGTGAATGCAGGGCCTTTTGACTCTGGTCTTTTGGGGTAAGACAACCCCTGATACCCCTGAGGCTCTTCTTCAAAGAAATAGTCGTAAAGACGTTCCAAATACCCCTTCTTCTGTTCGGGTGGATCGTCCTGCGTGACAGGTACTTGAATTCCGTTTTGAGCGAAAAAGTCCAAGGGTCTCTGAACCCTGCTTTTTCTTACCTGATAACCCTGTGGGCGTCTTGATCGTGTGAACATACAGCTAGTCTTGCGTTTAAAACAAAGATACCGATTCTTTCTTTTACATCCTTCAACAGTAATGAGGCCATTTTTGTCTTAATCACAATGACTTCGCGAAGTTATAAAACATTTTTTTAAAAGTCAACCGTCAAGTAAAGGTTCATGTAACGTCGCTTACGGTTTTGATAATGAGTAAGTTAGAGTATCTCAACTGTTTAATGGCAAATGAAAGACCGAATCAAGATCAGTCGTAAAAAGGGGTGAGATATGTACACCGTGGGGATTATATACATACACACGCGTCCGCAAACGCAATCCGAAACGGATTGCCAGCACCTCCCCCCTGCACTTTAGTGCAGTTTTTGCTACAACTTTCAGCTTTTTGCCTGACTTTCAGTCAGTTAGCCTTGGTTAGTTCAAGCACAGCTTGAGACTAACTTCGCAGACGTGTTGCCCTGAAAGGGAGGACAATCCCCCTTGTAACTCAGTGAGTTACAAACATCCCCCCACTACTGGGGCTTCACTGACCGCTCTTTCAAGGTCTTGACCTTGACCTGATTTGAGTTGTCAGTCCCTTCACGCAGTACCCTGTGAGTCAACGAGTTGACCGTTGGTACCGCGACCTTTACTCTAACTCGTTAGAGTATCGATGCCGAACCCTAGAGATATGTATTAGAATGAATGAATTCTATGAATTCATTCTAATACATTATCTCATGTCAAACTTCAATTTCTCCGACTGCCGTAAGGCCGTCAACCAAGCCCTCTTCCGTCCAACCGCTCAGCGTAAGGCCGCCGCGATGAAGCTTCTGCAAGAAGCTTTGGAAATGGTCAATAACCTCGAAGAGGTTAAAGAGTCTTCGAAGAAGACTACGAAGAAGCGTCGTCGTAAGACGACGAAGAGAACACCTTCACAGAAGGTGGCAGATGCTCAAGACCGAGCCGCTCTCAAGACCAACGAAGTTGGTCCGATCAAGCCTTCTTCGAAGGCTCGAAAGGCCGACGTAGCCAAGGCCGCCGCTTCCGCTAAAGCGGTCAGCGTAGCCACGGGAGCTGCTCAGAGAGCAGCCAAGAAAGCTCAGCTGAAAGCTGAAGCGGACAATAACGACAAGATTGCTTCGTTAGAAGCAAAGATTGAGTCGTTGACGCAGTGCCTTGCGGTTGCGATGGAATCTATGATTCCTGCTTCTCCTGCTAACGAAGTTAGCATCGAGGATACTAACCTCCCCTTCTAATCCTAAAGGATTAGTTTAATTGATAACCCTTAATTCATTGAAAATGAACTTTTATGATTACTTCGACAGCGTAGCTGTCTTCGTTTGCTGTCTTGTCACTCTCCCTTGTGCGGCCTACGTGCTGTACGACGCAATCGACTTCTTCTATGGCGACTAACCATTAGAGAGTCCGTGTATATACTCTCTCTGAACGTAGTGAAGAGAGTATATACACTGGACACTCTTAGACAAACATTTTTCAAACTTCAAATCAATTCAACATGGATATGCACAAAAGCATCCGCCGTCAGCTGATTGCTGACATCCTCGACTCTCACCTCTCATTCGACGCAGTGCGTGCCACCACGGACTGGGAGCAACTCACTTGCCTTGAGCAAATGACGTTGGAGGACTTGATTGATATGTAATATCAATTCACAGGCATACTGATGAGCGCTGAATGCGCGAAACACCACGAAAGTGGTGTCTATGTCAAACTTCAAAATTCATCTACGATGACAAAGCTTCAAGAATTATACTTCAAGATTCAAGATTGGGACGGGTTCAGCGTCAAGCACGACCTGAGCACATACGAAGGCGGTGGTTACGCCGTGGGCGGAGCGTCCGAATGCTACGAAGTCAACGTCGAAAACCTGTCATTCAATCGGTTTGCCGACATCATGGCTGACCTGTGTGAGCAGACACGAGGCAAAGCCTCTCGGCTCCTCATCGGAGGATGGGTTGACGATAACGGATGGGCCTACCTCGAACTCTCTGACATCGTGCAGAACCGCACAGAGGCGATCGCCTTGGGCGAGGACCGCATGGAGAAGGCCATCTACGACCTTTGGAACAACGAAGAAATTAAATTACAATGATGAACATCTGGCAACGCTACCCCAAGCGGGGCACGTCAAACGACTGGCTCCCCAAGTCCTGTCCTTCAACGGAGTTCAGGATGGTGTACCATCGTGGCAACGACCGCGACGACTGGTTCGAGACTACGTTCAAGGCATGGTCGCTTGACCATGCGAAAGAGCGTGCTCATGAGTTGTGCCCTGACGGGCACAGCGTATGGTCAGTCAAACCTGTTGATAATCAGTAAATTAACCCTTCAAACTTCAATCTATGGTACAACTACTTTTTACCGCAAACCTCATGCTTACAAGTGCATTCGCCCTTTTAGGCATCATCATGCTTGTAGGCATGGCAATGGATGCTGTTAGTAACCTGAAAGACAGCGAGTTATGAGAAACTACTTCAACAAATTCTTCAACCCATTTCGTGGGTGCTCACACGAGGAACTGGTGCTTGCGTACCTGTTCATGAGCGACGAGCATGACTACGAAGGCGTGGCTCTCGTGGCTGAAGCATACGATGAAGACACCTTCATCGACCTCCGTCCCTTCGGCATCGCCACTCGAGACTTCCAATAAGAGAGTGTTAGTATATATACTCTCTCTGAACGTAGTGAAGAGAGTATATATACAACACCTCTCAAATGTCAAACTTCAAACTTCAACCCGATGGAAAACATCAAGGACATGACGAACGACGAGTTCATCAGCCACCTCATGACGGGGTACAACAAGCACGGAGCACTCGTGCAAATGGTGGTCATTGACTGCCTCCAACGTGGTCTCGACCACTACATCTCACACAAGGATGAAATCCTTGAAGAGCACAACAAGTCCCGTGAAGATGGGCGCATCTCACTCATCAACATGGAGGCATGGGTTGCCTGCTGTGAAGAAACACAACAACGAATCAACGACAAGTACAATGGATAACTTTTTCAAACGACCCGTCGGTGCGGCAGTGCTCGCACTCAATGACCTCCACTTCGGAAAGCATCTCGACGACCTCAATCGGTGCGCTCGGCTCGTGCCTAACGACGTGAAGGGCATGGCTTCTTTCATCTCCAACACCACATTCATGAGCGACGACGCAAAGGATGCGGTTATTGACACCCTT
>Ga0181577_10004684_pt1 | contig 10536 bp, 7 predicted proteins | sample 101ome_21_FD_132468 | JGI IMG/M metagenome (GOLD analysis project Ga0181577, IMG submission 132468) | Coastal salt marsh microbial communities from the Groves Creek Marsh, Skidaway Island, Georgia - 101413BT metaG (megahit assembly) | ecosystem: Environmental > Aquatic > Marine > Intertidal zone... | reverse complement strand
TTGTGCATCACGTGGCGGCTGCTCCAATTGTCAAAGCTTCCCTCGAGCTCCACAGAGTTGCCACCCGCACCCCAAGAAAAGACCGTCGCTACCGCCTTACTCTGCAGGTGATGCGTCGTGGACACGCTGTCATCGCGTGCAAACGAAAACGGCTCGCTCGGAAGCTGCGGACTGAACGTCACCGGAGAACCCGGCACCGGTGACTCTGCGTACGCAATGGGCTGCTGCTGGCTCGACTGTGACGTCGTTGTCGACGGCACCCGAGACGCCACCTCGCCGTTCTGGTTGTTCACCACGCCCGAACCGGCCGACCCTCCCGGCTTGGTCTGTGCTTGTCCCTGGTGGGGCGAACGAACGCGGAGTGAGCGAGCGAAGAAAGAGTCGGGCGCGATTTCCGACGAATTTTGACCATGCGCACCCCAGCACGCCAGATTGGGAGTGCCTTGACACGTTTGTGAATACCGAAGCGCCCGTCCAGGTCGCGCGAGCGCTCCACCGCGACGGGGGAGGGGTCGTTTCAATTCCTTCCGAAACCCAATCTCTCTTCGCGGTGTTGGTGCCGAGACGACCGAGAAGGCGACGACGACGTACCATCTCAACGTGTCATGGATTCAATTGAAGACAGTCATTTGGTTATGGGACGCCGGATAGCATTGTGGTCGCTCGAGTCCTCAATTGACCACGGCCATTGCTTACATGGTGAGTGTACAGATGATGAGCGAAACAACAGGTGACACCTCCCCGCCCCCGACCCTCCGACGATCACTTCCTACCTCCTCGCTGCGAGCCTCCAGCCGGTTTTGTCGGCGAGCTGGGCGCGCAGCGCAGCCTTCTCCTTCCGCAAGGCAGCCAACGAACTCATTTCCTCCGTGGCCGCCATCTTGGCGCTCGTCTTCGTCTTCTTCGTCTTCTTCGTCTTCTTCATGCTCGCATTCTCCTTCTGCCTGAGCTCCTGCAAGAAATTTTCGGCGTACCAGACCGAATCCTCGTCGAAACCTTCCCCCTCGTAGTACGTCAGCCGCTCGCCATCGTACTCGACCATAACGATCGTCCGCAGGCAGGTAATGTCATGCGCTAAGCACCTTCCCTTCTGGATGTCGCCCACGATCGCCTCGGCGAGCTTGCACCCGTCGTTCCCCCCGGAGATGACGACCTCGCCGAGAGAGACCTCCACGCTCACCCCGGTGTACCTTTTGATCGCATCCACCGTAGCCCCATTGCGACCAAAAAGGGTCCCAAGGTTGAATCCTCTCTCGACGGGAACGGACAGGCGTGTGAACTTCTCTTTCCCGCCGGTGCTGCCGTCGATGCGGCGCCCATTCTTGAACTGAGCCGATGCGTTGCGATGGAGAGGCATGGTGCCTGCCGCGACCGAGCAAAGCGCAGAGCAGTAGCACGCGAGCGCGAGAGCGTGTGAGAGCGTGTGAGAGAGCGTGAGTCGGCCAACACGAACCTGTCGGATCCCCTTGCCTCGTTGGTAGATAATCGAACCGGTCGTCGCCACGTCCTTGTCAGTCCGTCACCCCGTCTCTCGTCTCCAGTCACCTGTGAGTACGATATGTTGACAACCAACAGCTGTGAAAGATAAAAAAGAGGCCCGTTGTAGCCGAAGACGCTTCCTTTGAGCCCACCGGTCCCGCAACTCCTCCGTACCCACTTGATTTTTTAATTTCTACACGCGAATCCAGACGTAGACGCGCAGTCATACCTCGACTTTGAGATACTACCTGCGCATAGCGAGCGCCGTAGGACCATCGGCGCGCAGAACCGTGGCAAATTTTAAAAACGACGGACGAACCGAATTTTTAAATGTCAACCACGATACACCAGGTACGCTTCCCCGCGCCACCGCAACGCGCATCTTGCGTTGGAAATGTTCATTCCTATGCCCAGATTGGGCGCGCGCGCGCGATTTCGCCCGACCCTCACCCACCTCACCCACGCCCGACCCTCACCCACCTCGCTCGCGGCGCAGGCCTCCACGCCTGGCTCTGACAGCTCGCCCTGCGTGCCCTCCACACCCTCCACGCCGTGCACGCCCTCCACGGGCTCCAACAACGGCACGTCCTTGCTCAAGAGGAGGAAAATCGACCACGCGGACGACACTGCGTCGTCGACCAAGAAGCGCCGCCTGAGCCCCGGTTCGTCGGCCGCCGATTCGAGCGCCACGGTGGAGAAGGAATTGAAGGCATTGAAGGGTTCCAACAAGCGGAGTCGCAACACGCGCAAGCGCAAGACCGGAGAGGCCACGGCCGACCTGCCGCGAAAGACGAAGAAGCCAAGGCCAATCCCCGTAGGGCCAATCCCCGTAGGGTTTGCAAACGACCGGAATCTCTGCTACCTCAACAGCATCGTGCAGATCCTCCTCGCCCAGCCCGCCTTCGTCGACGCCATCCTAGCCGCCAACACGGCCAACGTGACGGAGAACAAAACAGCCGACGCCGCGGTCACCACCGAGCTCGCCAGGCTGATTGCCGAGCGCACGCGCCTCCAGGCCAAGCCGACCATCGCGCGCGGCGATTTCTTGAGCCTCCACGCCCTCAAGACTGCGCTGGCCACCCACTCTGCGCTTTACAACAACGACGAGCAGCAGGACGCGCAGGAGGCCTTTGAGCAGATCATCGAGGCCATCGGCAAGGAAACCGACTCTTCGACGCTCGCGTTCGCCTGCCCGTTCACCCACACCATCCAAGAGACGATACGCTGCGCCGGGTGCGGTCACGTGACCATCATCGAGGAGGAACACGTGTCGGCCACGATGAACCTCCGCGGCGACCCGACCTCGGCCTCGTCCAACAAAACGGACTCCGATCCATCCATCCAGGACATCCTCGACGGCACCCGCGAGACCATCGAGCGCGACTGCCACTGCTGCAAGGCAAAGCTCGCCACCCACGAACGCACCAGGAGAATCGAAGAGCTACCCAGCATCCTCGCAGTCCACATTCCCCGCGTCGACGACTTTCTCCGCAAGATTGACGACAAGGTCGCCCTGGACGAGACGCCGGAATGCGTCCTCACCGGCATCGTCCACCACCGCGGCACGGGCGCCCGCGGACACTACTACGCGTCCGTGCGAAACGCCGACGACGGCACCTGGACCATGGCAGACGACGCCAGGGTCAGGCGCATGACGCACAAGGAGGCCTTCCAGCGGTCGTCGACCAGCAGCATGCTGTTCTACGCCGTCGATTCCTGATTCACCGTACCGTTGTCATCCCCATCCGTAACGCTTCATTCTTCACCCTTCACCCTTCACTCGTGTGTCGTCGGGCGGATCGAGAATGCCGAGTACTCGACCGCCCCGATTGCCCTCACGCCCCATTCCACCCGGGAGACCCGACTCGACGGACTCCCGGTGGTCTCGAGCCAGCGCTTCATCTCATTCACCCGCTCCTCCCGGCCCTGCACCACGCCCGCCACCGTCCGCTCGGAATCCGCCTTGACGTTGCGCACGTGCCCGACCAGGTCCAGCGCAGAGGCACGCTCGTATGTGTACTTGCGGAAGAAGACGCCCTGGACCTTCCCGTGGACCACAAAGTCCGCCGAGACCAGGGGACCCGAGCGAGGTGGCGAGGAGGAGGAGGGAGGTGGCTTCATGCGGAGGAGCAAACGCCACGCACCCGCGTTCTCTGTGCTCGCTGAGATCCGCGCGCTCTCCTCCTATCTCCGTACTGTTCACGGGATGAGCTACGCGCCGGGTGAAGCTGAGCACATGGGAATCGTGCTTCAATTTTTGTGCTGCAATTTTTGTACCTCCCAGATCTGGGAGGTTCTAGAACCACTCCACCATTTATCTTATTGATCAGATCACGATGTTCCTGCGCGAGTTAGCGAAGCGGAGCAGGTCGATGCTCTCAGCCCGCGGTGCGAGCATCGCGCCCTTTAGTCTACGGGGCTTCGCCACGGGGGAGGTCAAAGTACGTTGCGCTCCTGAATTCGCTCATTCCGCACGCACGTGGGCGGGATCCAGGGGGCCCATACCCGGTCCGACGGCGTCTCGTATACATGATCGTGTTCGAACCGGACGCGGCGGCCGGTGCGGTGCCGAACGGGCGAGATCCCTCAAAACCTCCTACTATTGGTCTTCCTCGCACGCCCACGCTCGCTCGCTCACTCGCTCGCTCGCTCACTTTCCCTCCTCCCTTCTCTAGGACGTGGTCGTCATCGGCGGTGGTCCTGGTGGATACGTCGGCGCGATCAAGGCTGCCCAGCTGGGCCTGAACGTGGCGTGTGTGGAAGGCCGCGGGTCGCTCGGTGGGACCTGTCTCAACGTCGGCTGCATTCCGTCCAAGGCGCTGTTGCAGTCGTCGCATATGTATGCAGAGGCGAAGAATAACTTTGCGCATCACGGGATCAACGTGTCCGACGTGGCGGTGGACGTGGCGAAGATGATGGAGCAGAAGGATACTGCCGTGGAGGGGCTGACCAAGGGGATCGAAGGGCTGTTCAAGAAGAACAAGGTGGACTACGTGCGGGGGTGGGGGTCGCTCAAGTCGCCGACGGAGGTCGAGGTGACCAAGGACGACGGGTCCAAGGAGACGATTGCCGCGAAGAACATCGTGATCGCCACGGGCTCGGACGTCATGCAGCTGCCGGGGATTACCATCGACGAGGAGCGTATCGTGTCGAGCACTGGCGCGCTCAAGCTGAAGGAAGTGCCGAAGAAGATGGTGGTGATCGGGGGCGGGGTGATTGGGCTCGAGATGGGGAGCGTGTGGTCTCGTCTCGGGTCCGAGGTGACCGTGGTCGAGTTCACGGACACGATCGTGCCGTCGATGGACGCCGAGGTTCGGCGGGTGTTCCAGCGCAGTCTGACCAAGCAGGGGCTCAAGTTCAAGCTCAAGACCAAGGTGTGCGAGGCCAAGGTGGACGGTGATACCGTCAAGCTGACGGTGGAGCCGGCCAAGGGCGGGGACCAGGAGTCGCTCGAGGCGGACGTGGTGCTGGTGGCGACGGGGCGCCGGCCCGTGACAGAGGGGCTCAACTTGGAGGGGGTTGGGGTGAAGGTGAACGGGCGCGGGCGGATCGAGGTGGACGATCACTTCAAGACGAGCGTGCCGAGCGTGTACGCGATCGGGGATGTGATCGAGGGGCCGATGCTGGCGCACAAGGCCGAGGAGGACGGGGTCGCCGCGGTGGAGAATATCGCTGGCAAGGTCGGGCACGTGAACTACAACACCGTGCCGGGTATCGTGTATACGTGGCCGGAGGCTGCGAGCGTGGGGATTACGGAGGAGGAGGCGAAGAAGAGCGGGGTGGAGTACAAGACTGGGAAGTTTTCGTTCATGGCCAACTCGCGTGCGAGGGCCGTGGGGGACAGCGACGGGCTGGTGAAGTTTGTCGCCGACGCGGCCACGGACAAGATTCTTGGGGCGCATATCGTGGGGCCGAACGCGGGAGAGCTGATCCAGGAGTGCGTGTTGGCGATGGAGTACGGGGCGAGCACGGAAGATATCGCGCGAACGTGTCACGGGCACCCGACGATGAGCGAGGCGGTCAAGGAGGCCGCCATGGCCACACACGGAAAGCCGATCCACATGTAGATTTGTTTTAAAGAACGTGAAACTGAGGTGATGAGCGGAGCGGAGATGAAGATGAAGATGGCTCAGAATTGGGGCGGTCGGGGTTGCAGCCACCTGGCGAGCGGGCGGGCGAGGCGCGAGTGAGCGTGCGCGTGAGAGACTCCCGCTCCACAAGCATCGTCGAGGTCAATACGCACTGGCTCAGGTCCAACGTGTCGAGCGGGGCGGGGGTGGCGCCCGGAAACGGCAGGAGGACGACCAGCGGCACGAGCAAGAGGAGCACGTTCCGCACGACGTCCTTGCCCTCGAGCTTGGATACCTCTTCCAGACAGGGGATGCCCGGCCCGCGTTGGATCGTCAGCACCAGCAGCAACCAGAACAACGCCAGACCGTTGGCAAAGGATCCCACGCCTGGCGGGGGGGAGAACGAGCGACGGCGCGAGTGAGCGAAAGCGCGAGACGCGAGCGATGAACGAAACTCACCCAGCGCGATGAAACTCATGACGCTCACGAATTGGGCGCCCGGCCGCCCGAACGTCGCGAGAGAGAGCTTCCCGCCGTCCAGTTCGCCGGCCGGAATGAGGTTGATCGCGTTGACGATCATCGCCGACCACCCCGCGATGAACACAGGATGACACGCGACCGACTCTGCCGTGAACACCTCCCCGCCCAGGATGGCGCTCGACAGGCCGCCGACGAGGAACGACTCTGCGAACGACGCCGTATCCAGCTCGATGCTCCCGCCCGCGTTGGCCTTGGTCAGCAGCAGCCCGACGATCGTCAGCACCAGCCCCACGCCGAGACCCGCGACGGGCCCGGGTGCAATGACGTCGCTGAGCACCTGACGGTTCTGCACCTTGCTCTTGATCCGCGTGATGGCCCCGAACGCGCCCAACAGGCCCAATCCGGCGGGAAGCAGGATCGGGGGCGACAGCGTGACCCCGTGCCGCTTTGCACCGAGCAAATGGCCCACCTCGTGCGCCACCATGACGCTCAAAAACGCCAGCGTCCCAGGCACCGCCCCGGCAATCTTCTCCGGATCGACATTCGCCACGAGCAACGCCGCGTTGAAAATCTCCGCGTCAAACACGTTGAGCGTCGTCACGAACGTCGCCAGGCCGAGCACCACCGCCAGGAGCAGCTCTGCCGCATCCGCCGTCCCGACCTCTGCCGCCGAATCCCGGATCACCACCACCGTCGGCTTGTCGTCTCGGTCGACCATGAGAAAGAGCGAGTAGTCCGGCATCTGCTCCCTCAGCTTGGACTGCAGCTTTTGCTGCACGGCCGAGGGCTGTGCCCCGCTCCGGATGTTTCCCTTGAACAGGACACCAGATTCCCCGTAGTTGTCGACACTCTGCACGAAAAACGTGTCCAGTCCAAAGACAGTGTCTCGCAGGTTTCGTATCTCTGCCGGCGTCAACGGGGAGGAAGAGGAGGAGGAGGAGGACGAGGAGGAGTTGTCGACGACGACCATGTCGTCGTCGTTGGGACGGTCGTTGGTGCCGTCGTTCCGTCCGTCGTTCAGTTCGTCGTTCTGTCCATCGTTCTGTCCGTCGTTGCCGCCACCGTTCTCACTCGCGCAAACCCGTGCCAGGCGCTGTTGCACGGGACAGAGCCCACGACGACGGGAGGCCAACCTCGCCGGCCTCCTTGGAGCAGCCCGCAACCCGCAAGAGATCCCGCCACGCCTTCCCGGTGCGATCGCGACCATCGCGACCACGGCCATACTCGGTCTGATATCTCCTGTCCGTGCGAGGCCCGATCTGTGCAATACTGAACGGTCCGGAATGAAACAGAGGCGTTTTGTTTGTCCTGGCACAACGTTAACGTTTCATACTCGGACCATGGACGACGACGCGCTCAGGTCCATGCTTCCGATGTCGTTCGGTGGGGGTGGGGGTGCGAAGAAACCACAGCCGGGGCCGCGGGAGCCGCACACGAAAACCGGGCGAGAAACGGAGGAGGAGGAGGAGGCGAACGAAGTCTTCGTCGGCCCCCCGGTGCCCGCTGACAACGGCGACGAGAACGGCGAGAACGACTTCTGCGGGCCCGTTCTGCCCCCTGGCTATGAAGATATCGGTGCCGGCACCGGCACCGACGACCAGCCGACGACGGCGACCTTTTCGTCGTCGGAGCATCGTGTCCCGGTACGTCGCGGGACGACACGACGAGAGGCCTCGCATGCTCACTCCCACCGTATGTATGCTCACTCACTCCCCAAACACGCACCCACCCACCCACGTTTTTCTTCTTCCCTGCAGTGTTCCTCGGAAGCTGCGCTGGAACAGCACACCAAGGCGGTCACCGCCCTGGATATCGATCCGCAGGGCGCTCGTATGCTGACGGGGTCGTCCGACTACACGGTCAAGCTGTTTGACTTTGCGGGCATGAAGGCGGACTGCAAGGCGTTCAAGACCATCGAGCCCAGCGAGGGCCATCCGGTGCTGGCCCTCTCCTGGTCTCCCACCGGCGACGCCTTTATGGCCGTCACGAGCAGCGCGCAGCCCAAAATCTACTCCCGGGACGGGGTCCAAGAGGGGGAGTTTCCGCGCGGTGACATGTATATTCGGGACCTGAAGAACACCACGGGCCATATCACGAGTTGCACCGACGGGTGCTGGCATCCGACCGAGCGGGGGAGCGGCGTGACGAGCTCGGCGGATGGCACCGTCAGGGTGTGGGACATGTGGAGCGCGACGCAGAATACGGTTATCAAGCCGTCGCTCAAGAAGCCGGGACGGACCTCGGTGACTGCAGTGCGGTATAATAAAGACGGGACGCTCATCGCCGGCGGCCTGGAAGACGGTACGTCGTCGTTGGAAATCCCCTCCTCTGCGCTCGCCTGCTGCTCTCTCACACGCTCTCACACGCTCTCCGCGCTTGCTTGCGCTCTCAAACCAAAACCCTGTAGGCACCATCCAGATCTGGGACGTTCGCGGCAAGCACCAGAACAAGGCCAACGTTGGGATGGTGGCCGCGAGCACGTTCCAGTCGATCAAGAAGCAAAACTGGACCGTCCTCAGCAAATCCAACCGGATCGCCCGCAACGCCCACGCGCCATCCACGGACATCACCTGCCTCCGCTTCGGCACGCAGCGCAGCCACGCCCTCCTCTCCCGCAACGAGACCGACGGCAGCCTGAAACTCTGGGACCTCCGAAAGTTCACCGCGCCCGTCGCCACCGTCCAGGACCTCCCTACCGGATTTGTCAGCATCGGCAACACCCAGTGCTGCTTCAGCCCCAACGAAGACCTCGTCCTGTGCGGCGTCGGCGCCACGCAAAGCGCCGACGGCCACATCGCCGTCTACGACGCCGACACCCTGCGGCTCGTCAAGCGGCTCGGCTGCCGCAACGCCGGCAGCGTGATTGCCGTGACCTGGCACCCGAAACTCAACCAGATCGCGTACGGTTGCGGCGACCGCAAGCAGGGCGGCGCGAGGATGCTGTACGACGTGGACGTCTCTGCACGCCACCTGGGCATCGTGCCGGCCGTCGGCCGCCGCCCGAGACCCGCCAGCGACGCGGACGAATTCCTCAACGTCCAACACGAGATTTACGACCCGAGCACCGTCCGGATCGTCAACGGCCGACGGGTGGTTCCGAACGAGCGAGACGGGGCCAAGCGAGGACGGCATTTCGAGGGCACGGCCGCGACCACGACGACGACATCGGCCGCGGCCGCGACCACGACATCGGCGGCCCGCAAGATGGCCAAACTCTTCAAACCAAAGACATCCGCCGAGATCGAGGCCCAACGCGGCGCCGCCTCAAACTATGGCGCCGGCGGCAGGATTGGCGTCGGCACCCACAGCTCGATCCTCACCCAGTACCTCCTCAAGAACCAAGGCGTCCTCAAACCCCCCGAACAGGAGGACGTCCGCGAGAGCATCCTCCGCCACGCCGGCGAGGGCGAAGCAGCCCTCAAAGACCTGACCGCGGCCTACCGCACCACCCAACCCAAGGCAATCTTCCAAGACGCCGCAGACGGCAACGACGACGACAGAGAAGAAGGCGGAGACGACAACAAGGACGAATAAATCTGTAATTTACATCACAGCAGCAATCGTCATCGTCCTACGTCCTACGTCAACCCTATACCCTACGTGCCCCACGGGAACTGATCCTCGGGATCGTCCGGATCGAATCCCTCCTCCCCGCCCTTGCCCGGCCTGAACGTCGGCTTCACCCGCTTCACCGGCACCGCCACCGAATAAATCGTCCCCATCTCCGGATCCATGTTCATGTTCACCTCGACCGCCTCGCTCTGCTCCACCTCCACATACTGCGTCATCGCCTTGACGATCGACTCGCGCATCCCCACCAACGAATCCGACGACATCCCACACCGATCGGCCACCAGGATCATCCGCAGACGCTTCTTCCCCTCCTCCTTCGGCGACAACGACGTCTTCTCCGGGAAGAAGATCCGCCAGGCCGCCTTGACTTTGGTGAAGAAATCCGCGTCAGACGCCGGCGACGAGGTCGACGGGAGGTTTGTTCGGTACGACTGAACCCGATGGGAATTCATCCGGCGAGCAGCGGAGGGCGTGAAAGTCTTGGTCAGGGAGGAGGGCGTGGCACCGGCAGGCCCACCGACCCGGATACGCTGAACCAGCGTCATCGTCACGCCGTCACAGTCTGGTTGAGAAATCGGATGGCCGAGAAGAACCCGTGGTCGTCGTCGTCGTTCTCTGTTCGGGTGGACACGACGGCAGCGGCAGGAGGAACGGGCTCGGGAAGAGAGAGAAATCTGGAGGATTTCCAGATAAACCGCTCGCTCGCTCGAGTCGAGTTGCGTCGAGAGGGGAGAGACGTCGTCGGTGTAGTTGGTACTGAGCAGGGTACCGAATACCGAACGGACTGAGTGCGATACAGCGCAGCGGTGGGTTAAAATTTGAAATAGTCAGGATCCGATCCGCCTCTGTTCGCACAGAACAACGAACAACGACTGATGGTACGATTGGTGGATCGTGGAGATGGCTCGGAGGCGGAGGTCTTCGGTCTTCGGTC
>Ga0181577_10004682_pt1 | contig 10539 bp, 9 predicted proteins | sample 101ome_21_FD_132468 | JGI IMG/M metagenome (GOLD analysis project Ga0181577, IMG submission 132468) | Coastal salt marsh microbial communities from the Groves Creek Marsh, Skidaway Island, Georgia - 101413BT metaG (megahit assembly) | ecosystem: Environmental > Aquatic > Marine > Intertidal zone... | reverse complement strand
GCGAAAATGGACTTGGTGAACAGCTTGCAGGTACAGTGAAATACACAAATCTGAGCAGCTATCACATCCCGGCGCAGATTCTTCGGCAGCGAGGACACGATGCGGCTGCGCGAGGCCGAGGCGCTCGCGAACCTGTCGACGAGCACTGGGACCTGGGGACAGAAGTTTTCGCTGAAATCGATCAACGTAATTTTCTTGCGTGCCTCGTCGTACAGTGCGTTGCTGGGTTTTAGGTCAGTGCATGCGAACCCAAGCGTGAGCATGCGATTGAGCGCGCTGGTGTACTGGCGCTTGGCTATCGCCATAATCTCAGCCTTTTTCTCAGCGCTACTCTTCTTCAGTACTTTGCTCAGGCTGGTGCCCTTTTTCATATGAATCCAATTCACCGCGATGCCCTTTTGGCTTGTGAACACAAACCCAGCGTTCAGAATCTTGGGTCCGATGCCGTTGCTTCCAAATAGTTTGCCGAGGAAAATCTCACTCGTAACATCGTCTAGTTTCCGCTTGATATTGAACACCTGCACCTTAAGCACGGACGCGCCGTCGCTCATTGAAAACACTTTGCCGAAGCCACCTTGACCAATTTTCTTAACAGGCGACGGCGATGGCTTTCCCGTGCATTTGCGCAGTATTTCGGAAACTGTGTCGACCGTGAACGCATCCACAAGCGACTTTGTTCGAGCCGAACTTCTCGAATTGTCAGGCATGTCCAGAACGAACGAACGGCACACTTTTATATCATGCTTAGATGGCATGCGCACCTCTGAACCGGATGTTAACACTTTGTTCAGACTCATTTTAAATATAATAAACAATAAAATGCGAGCCATGCCGCCCAAAAAGCTCAAGCAATCAAAAATAGCCGATTTTTTCAAGCCCGAGTCATCGGCATGCATGGATGAGTTTTACGCCGAGCTCGACAAATATACGACCACGCGCGAGGTTTCTCGGGCCATGCCGACAATAGAAAACGTGCGCCGACGGTTTGGTCGCAACCGAGTCAATGAGTACAAGGCGCTTCTTTCGAGAGCGGAGGATGCTGATGTACAATATTTCATGGACAGAAAAGAAAATATGAACGCACGCACTATCGATTCGAGGTGTTCTGAAATGCTTGAAATTATAGAATCAATCTACGAATATTAAAACAAATTAAGTTTGCCCTTCTTTGGAGCTGAGAATTTGAGCTTCGAATTCTTGCCCTTCTTCTTCGTCAGCTTCAACTTGATGTGACTGAAATTCGTCTTGTAAAACGTCGGCCCCCCCTTTTTCTTCTTCATAATACTCGAGCGCTTCTTGGCGTCCTCGAACAGCGAGCTCGTGGTCTTCCGCTTGCCTCGCCTGTTCACCCTGCGGCACTCTTCAAACAGATTGTAGCCAACCGGAAAAAGCCGGATATTCTCTGGAATTGCGCGCACTTGCGTCTGTCCTGCCCTGAATTCATCCAGAGTCAGGTGCCCCCCGTATTCCTTCAGCGCGCTCCAGTGCGGCGCGGGGCGGAGTGGTTCTGCCAGCGGAATGCCGGCGATGTCGCGACGCATCAAGCACAGGTAACTCCCCGCGAACATGCGCATGCGCATGGACCCAGATTCCGTAGACCCAGCGAGCGCGCATTCAAACGAACAAAAGTTCCCAAAGCACAGAAACTCGTTGACGCCCTTGACCCTTTTGAACGGGATCCCGATCGGACGCGTTTTGAATTGATTGCGACACCACCAGCATCGAATATCGGTCGTTTCCGGAAACTCGTCTCCGTTTCTGGTGATATATTTGGGCGATCGAACCACACCCAGCTTCGACAGCTTCATGTTTAAGCCGATGAGAACGCTAGCTTTCCACGCAGTGGTGGGGATCGACTTGGCATGCTTGGAAATCCTCTCGTGGTTCTCGTCTCGAAGCGGATAGACCGCCACGGGGTCGGCGCGCGGCGGGCCAACGAAAAGGAAGCGCGTGCGCGTGGCGGGTGCCGAGGCGGAGACGCTGGGCGGCGGCGGCAGCGCCGCGAGAAGCGAGTCGAGCTTGGCGAAATTCATCCCCTTCTGCGCGTCTTAAATTGGGTCTAACTTTTTGTTTTTGAAAATAAAAAAATGATCGCTTCGTTCGCAGAATCGATGACCGGCAAGATTGTTCTGAGCATAGCGCTGGCCGCAGCGTGTGCGTACCTTTATTGGAAGATCCAGAAACGTAAGCGAGCGGCGGCGGAGGCGGCGGAGGCGGCGGCCAAGGCGGTGGAAAATCCCGAGACGGCGGAGACGGCGCTGCAGAAGGTGCGCGCGCACTTTGAGGACGAGAATGCGTATCAGCGTTTTTTACGGAGCAAGTGCACGCTCGACGCGAAGCACGAGCCGGCGTGCGCGGGGGGTACCTGCGAAGTCGAGGTCGAGGAGGTGGAGGTGGAGACGCAGGTGGAACAGAAGGAGTCGGCACCGGTGGTGTCGAAGGCGAAGGTCGTAGCGAAGCCGAAGCGCAAGACTCGCGCGAGGAAGTCAGCGAAGGCGCAGACTGTGATAAATTTGGACGAGCCTCAAACAGTGGGCGAGGAAAAGTGAGGCGGTTATTACATTGGTGGGAGTCAAAAATCGGGGAGGTTCAAAATTAGATTTTGGGGGTTGCCGACTGCGCGCCAGAATTTCCCGCGGGGCCAGCCCCAAAAAGTCAAATAGCAACAATGCTACTTAACCTGCCGATCGAAAATCTCTACCAGGTTGTCAGCTTCCTGGGGTCCGGCGCCACCTACCGTCGCGACGCCACGGCGCTGGCGCTTACCTGCAGAGCCCTGGTCCCCCGCGCCCCGGACTTCCGCGGGCTGTCGCTGATGATTTCACCCTCGTACGGCGCCTACGTGCACCACGGGCCGCGGTCGTGGATTGGGCCGCAGTGCACGCGGGAGATCCTGTGCGCGATCGACTTCGACGCCAAGAAGTGCGCCATCGCCGGCTCGTACGCGCTCCACTCGTACATGCGCGAGACGCAGCAGCACTGGCCCAGCTGGTCGCCCGGCGACATCGACGTGTTTCTGGCTGACGCGGGTGATCCACACTGGTGCTACAACCTGGTGAAGCGCGCATTCGACTTCTGTTCCTCGCTGCGTGCGATGGGCATCCAAGCCAAGATCCTCAACCTGGAGCTCAGAAACGAATCCAGCAAGGACAACACCACTTCTTTCTTCGCATGGAAGGCATGCAAGTGCTTTCTGCAGTACTACGACCGCAACAACCCGAGTACGCTCAAGATCCGCGCAGCCGGCTATGATCAGAATACGAGCGCCGAACCCACTGAGGGCCCGTTCGGCGAGGCGTATTACCCTCTGATTGATAAGCCGGAGCGCGACCTGAAGATCGTGAACGTGTCGGTGTCCATGGATAAGTACACCGACTCGTACGCCTTCTACACCAAAATCTCATTTATCTCGTCCCGGCTGATCCAGCCCGAGGGCTTTGAGAGCGTGTCGGATCTGATTGCGGCCAACTTCGACATCTCCGTGTGCAAGGTGCTGATGGTTCCGCGCGGGCGCAGAGCTACGTACCACCTGTCAGGGGAGACGCGCAGGCACATCGACGAGCGGGTTCTCAGCGCTCGGATGACTCGCGGAAACAGCGAGATAGCAGCTCAACAGCTGGTGGATCGGTGCCTAAAATATCGCAAGCGAGGTTTCAAGACCGTGAACCCCGAGGTTTTTTCTCCGTACTTGGACGGAGTGCTTGTCGATCCTGACGATGTCGAGATGCTCTCAGTTCGCGGGCCCACATTCTGGTTCTGCAAACACGACTCGCCGTACTCGCGGTTGTTTCGCATGACCCGCAAGCCACTGGCGGAGTACCGCGACCACCCCAATGAAAAATACACGGACGAAATGGTGATTCGATACGCCAAGACGTGCTCTCGCTGCCAGGTGGAGGTGGCGTGGTTCATCATGCTCGGGCACATACGCATGCGCAGCCTCGTTCGCCAGCGCGCCCTGAAGCTGCGTGTTCTTCGGCGGCTGCTCACCCCCGTGCATGCGTTCCGGAGGTTCAAGATTCAACTTAAATGTTTCCACTGGGCGAACATGGGATTCAGGATGGACCCCCCGTCCTGGTCTCATACGATTAGGAGGCTGGGTAACAACCAGATGCGCACCTTTCCCGACTTCAATGTCGCCTAATCCATGCGATGTCGTGCTCGGAGCTAGCCTCGTCTCCCCCGCGGGCGTGGAACTCACGCGTCGCATCGTCGAACACCACGCCCTTGCACGCGAGTGTGCGATTGCAGTGGTCCTGTGCCTCCTCGAGAGACTGGAACGTTCCGTAGTTGGGTCGGAATATGGTTTTCGAATTTTGTTTTTCGTAATTGTACGTGTTTTTGATCTCGTCGAATGTCCGGTCGACTGAAGCCATGCGACACTCGCGCGTGGGAATGCCACAGAGGTCGCGCGCCGTGCCGACACCGGCGCTGGCTTGCGCGCATACATCGTACATTGTGCCCACACCGAACGCGCTCTCTTTGGAGAGCCGATCAATCATTTTGGGTCCTAGTTTGTTCGGACAGCCGGTCTTGGTGAAGGCCTCCTGCAGCTTGTCCTCGAGGCTGGCGGCCTTGACCTTGACGGGCCTCCTGCCTCGCGAGTACTCGGCGCGCCGGCGCGCGCGCACTTTGCTTTTCGAGGCGGCAACGGGCTGCTCGGTTCGCTTGTCACAGTCACACTGGCCGGCATGCCTGGCATTTCCGCCATCGCAGTCTGGACAGGGTTCGCACTTCTTGTGGTTATTTCTAAAGTGTTTGGCGCCCATGACGAAGAACATCGCGCTCATGCCGAGGATCGAGAGCGAGATGCCGATTGTGAGCAGCAGCTGTTTCATTTTATTTGATGCAACATTTTTCACTGCTCTTGCTTTGCCAGCACGATTGCGCGGTCCTTGAATTTGCACGTGAACGTTTTTCCTTTGTCGTTGTAGCCGCGGCAGATGCTGCTGCTCTTGCAAAAGGGCTCTGCCTCGCTGGCGCTACCGAATGCGTGAGCGGGGTTGCACGGGAACGAGCCGGGCCGGGGGGTCGCGAAGCCGTCTCGCTTCAGGCGAAACACGCCGTCGTCTGCCCTCGGGGGAATCATCTGCGCGTTGGAGTAGGCGGTGATATCGAAAGGCGAGGTGATGGCGAGGTGCGTGCATTTGACATCGCCGTTGCATTCAACAACCGCCTTGTCGACCGATGAGTATTGGCCGACGACTTGCCCCGTGGCCCTCCCCGGGGAACTGGTGTAGGTCTGACCGAGGAGCACTGGGTTGGGCCCAAGTTTGTCAAAGTCTAGCTGGCGGCGGAAGCTCTGCTGGTTCTTGGAGACGCCGTCGACCTTCTCGCGGTAGAGGCCGCGAAAGCACAGCTTATTCTTGGCCAGGTCCTTCTCAATGGTTGTATCGAAGTGCACATCCTTGTCGTACTGCGCGCAGCCCAGGGATGGATCTGTTTGGTCAACGCATGTATCTCCTGGTTCGCAGTACGTGGAGGCGAGGTGCTTGGCCTGGCCACTGTCCACGACCACGAGGGTGCCCTTCTCGTTGGAACCGTGGGTCCTAAAATTGGGGTTGCGCAGGATGCGCGTGATGCGATCGAGCTCACTGGGTGCATCTGGGCGCGCGCGGTCCTTGGTGAAGCAGGAGAAGGCCTCGCGCTGCAGCTTGGAACCCTTCAAGCCGTAGACGCGCGCTCGCGGGTTGTCTCGACCGGAGATGAGCTGGCAACCCTTGCCTCGTCGTTTGTCGAACGTGAAGCCGATGCACTCATCGTCCTCGTTGCACAGGCGGAAGCACTTTCGCTCGGTGTCCGCATCGGTTCGGCCCTCGCTCTGGATGCGCGCCGCCTTAATTCCGGCGCCGATGCATTCACCGGGTTCGCTTGTGTACCCCGGGAACGAGGGCCGCGCGTTCTTGCGCGAGAAGCAGGCCGTGGAATCATTGACGGCGTCGGCGCCGCTTGTGGCCTGGGTGCCGGCGTTTATGAGGCACGTGTTCAGCAGAGAGTTGAACGAGAAGCTGGAGCACCCGCCGTCGTTTTTGCACTGATTCGAGCACTCGAGAAAGGACTTGGCTTGGCTATTTTTTTGGGCGGTGGGCGCGCGCTTATCGCCGCTGGAGTGCGTGTGCAGACACTCTCCCCTCCCAACCAGCGTGAACGTGGCGGGGTCGACGTGCTGGTCGGCTCTCGGGAGCCGCTTGCGGTAGCACTGTCCCGCGCCGCCGCGGTTGCTGCCAAACACAGAGCTGAGCTTGTCCTGGTTGTCGTTGGCGGAGATCAGCCAGCAGCTGTCGTTTTGGTGGTCGAAGCCCATGCACGCGGAGTCGTTGGCGCACGTGCCCGCACATGCATCGAGGGACTTGAGGTCGAGCCTCCTCTGGCGGCGCAGCGGTCCGGCAGCGCTCGAGCACTTTCCCTGCAACTTGTCGAACATGTCGAGGTGGGGAGACACCACTCGGATGGCCTGCCTTGATTTTTCCTTGCACAGGCCCGTGCACGGTAGGCACGGCGCGCACGTGCACTTTTGCCTCGCTACGTCGTAGCTTCGCTGGTAGACGAAGAAGACGATGCTACCGATGAGTATCAGCAGACACACACTCACGACGGTGTCATTCATTTTACTTCATGTAAACTTTTTTTTACTTACACTCCGCAGGCGCCGCAGCCGACCCGCGCGGGGCTGAAGAGCACAGGCGGCCGGCTGACGGCGTCGCTGCGCTTGGCGCGGCGGGCGCGGCGGCTCCTGGAGCGCCTTCTTGGGCGCGAGCGCGAGCGGCTTCGCCTGGTCCTTGATCGACGCGAACGCGAGGTGCGCCGGCGCGTGCGTCTTCGCGATCGTGAGCGCGAGCTGGACCGACGTAGAAATTCAAACATGTTTTTATTATAATTAACTTTTTTTTGTTCACTTAAATAAACAAACATGCCATACAGCAGACACCGATCACGAAGTCGCCGCCGCAGCCGTTCTCGCTGGAGCCGCCGGAGGTCGCGCAGCCGCCGCAGCCGCCGCCGCAGCCGCCGCCGGAGCCGCCGCAGCCGCCGCCGGAGCCGCCGCAGCCGCCGCCGGAGCCGCCGGAGCCGCCGCCGGAGCCGCCGCCGCAGCCGCCGCCGCAGCCGCCGCCGCAGCCGCCGCCGGAGCCGCCGCCGGGGTGGGTGCGGGGGTCACCACGAGAAGAAGGATTACTAAGCTATAGAAACATAAAGACGGTGGGTTCGGCTTTTTCCTTTTTCGGTTCGTCCTTCTCGTCATCCGAGTCGCTCAGCGAAATCGACAGAATGCGCCCCTGCAGCTTCTTCTTCCTCTGCTCCTTCAGGCCGGCGAGAAGATCCTTCTGGAACCGAACGAACGCCGGACCGTAGAGGTCCATGTACTTGGGATCGCGCTTGATAACCGATACCTCGCAGATCTCATCTGGACAACCGTTGTGGCCCTTTGGCGCGAAGTCGATAAAATGAGCGACGTGCAGGTCGTGGACGTAAAGATTCAGCTGGATCTGGTCAAGGTAGTGCGAAGGACAAACCCCTTTGATTTTGCGGCGGTATGGACACTTTATTTCAATCAGAATGCCACACTTGGTAACGCCGTCGCACGAGGCGCCGACCACCGTCTCGTAGGGTCCGCCCTCAGGAATCATCAGGCCCAGGTCGCACTCGATTAGCTTGAGCCCAGTCTTCTTCTCGTACGCAAGAGCAGCCCACGGCTCGAAACGATTACCGTGTCGCGTGGCCTTGTTTCCGGTGAATGGCGGCGCGAGCCCCAGCTTCTGGTCCAGCAGCTTCTTCCGGCTCTGGTACGGGTTGTGCCCGAGGATCGCAGCGGTCGCCGAGCCGGTGACGCGGCCCTTGCGCATCTTGAACCACGGGGCCGTGCGCTGCTCCACGAACGAGCTGCGCTCGATGAGCTTCTTGACGGCCGGTATGATGAGCGGGTCCTTGAGAAGCTCCTCGCGCGACTTGCGTGGCTCGTCCAGCTTCCACAGCTCGTCCAGCTCGTCCTCCGTCAAAGCCTTTCGATTCTGCATGGTGACGACGCGCAACCCACTCATCGACCGCGGTCCGCTGGTCTCACAGATGGGACCAGCGGACGCGGCAGGGGTCGGCGGGCATAGAGAGCTCACGCGCATCCCTGGCGGAGCGCGAGCGCGAGGCGTGGTCTTCCTCAGCGAACTGATACGAAGCATTTTCGGGTTTTGTTACTCGCGCGCATTTTTTCCTGGCTGATTTGGCCTCGTCTTAAAATTGATTTTTGGGGCCCAATTAACGTCGCCGCGACTGGCGCCTGGGGATCCGCCTCCGACGCACCCTTACCTTCCGAGCCTTGCGGGCAGCGGCAATGTCTCTTGCCGCAAACACGTTCGAGACTGCGGTGTCCAAGTCGGGAATATCAGAAGAAAGACCCTGAGTCAAGTAGGGACTGTACGCCCTCTCGCCTCCCGTCGTATAATAGTGAGCTGGTGCGCCCGTGCGAATATCTGGTGTGCTGGGATTCGAGAATGACTTCTTCATATTGGGTCTGGGTGGGAGATCAAACGGAATGATTGTATCCCTTGGGCTCCTGACGAAACGATGACCGAATCGAAAGTCATTTATTTGGCGCAAATTCATGCCGCGCAAGCCGCACAGCGCTAGCGCCCTTTCGCCCCCAATTTTGTAACACTTTTTGCTCTTGAGCCTCGTTTTAACACATGCTTCGCCCTTTTTGTTTGTGCGAATTGGGCACGGTACCGTTTTTCCTAGTCCGCCGCGCTTGCCGCACCTCAGCATCGCTGTCTTCGAGCCAATTCGCATGCACCGACCGTTTATGCCGACCTTGATCCCATCTGCTTCGGGGTCGTAATTGTCAGGATCCATGGGGTTACCGATACCCATGCAGTGCGTGCATGAATCAGGTTGGAAAATTTGCCTAGACCTTCTCTTATTTTTTGGCCCAAACTCAATGTTGTTTTGCATCAGCGTGCGTGCATACACGAGCTCTTTGGTTGTCATACCGAGCCTCCGAGCAACCCGCTGCAGGTCAGTTTCCTGGGACTTTCGGCGACGCCCCCTCGAACGAGAGCGCGATTTCGATGACTTGGACGATTTCGACGTGCGGGAGCGCGAGCGGCTTCGTCGGCGACGGCTTCGGCGGCGACTGCGTCGGCGGTAGTGAGGCATTTTTTACTTTAAGCATTCAAAAAAAGTTTAGGGTTTCATGGTATTTTTAATTGTTTGAATATGTTATATTATTTTTAATGTTACATTTCGATGAGTAGGGGTTGCGCCCGCTGTGCATGAGAAGATAATATATTATTCGGTTAGTTTATATAGATGCGGCGGCGCTCGAGGTCTCGGTCGCGTCGAATGAAATGCAACAAGCCCCAAAAGTCGTGGCGAAGGGCCAAGAAGCGAGTCGTACGCGCGTGCTCTCGTGGTCGCAGTCGGCTCATCCATTTTGGCGCAACTGGCTACAAACACAACTACTCGCGACGCGCGAATCGCAACTTCAGAGCGAGACACCGATGCGCGAGCGCTCGCGACAAGCTCAGTGCAAGGTATTGGGCTTGTGAACACCTGTGGCCAAAACGCTAGCGCCGACAGTCATAGTAGAGGAGCAGCCCACCCAGCACGCTCATGTTGGCGAGCAGCTGAATTTTTTTCAACTTGGGGTATACCTTGAACAATAAAGTAGCGGCCACGGTGAATAGAATCAAACCCGCTATGCCATGGCGCGTGATATAGGATCTGCGCGCTGTGGATGTACCACCAGAGGATGCGCAGCGGGAAACTACAGTGGAACGTTGTTTATTGAAACGAAACGGTCACGAACGAGTCGACGTGATATAGCACGTGACCCTGCGCGGGTTGCGCGCTTTCGCCAGCCTACACGGCGCACAGCGCAGCGGTAGGTTCTCTTTGATCCATTCGCAGACCTCTCCGACGTCGTCAGAGAAGTGCTTGTTTCCTCTCCAATAGTAGGACCCATCTCGTTTGCGGCGGCGACCAACGAAGCCCTTTGTGTCGATGCGCACAACCACTCCCGGGCGAGATCCCATCTGCTTGTTGATGGTTCGAAGGCGCTTCTTGCATTGCTCGTGGTTCACCTGATCCTCGTCGATCTCGATCTGAAGGTACCACAACTTGAAGTCCCACAGCATGTCGGGGCGATAGGCCTTGCCGCAGGCGCCGTCGATGGGACAGTCCCACGAGTGGAAGTAGGGTTCGAGCGCCGGTATTTGCCGTTGGATCTCAGCGAGGAATAGGTGCTCGCGCCGAACCTTACTGGTAGAGGCAGCCGAAGGATATAAATGCGAGAAGCAAGAGTGACACAGCTGCACACCATCGACACTGGTGTACATTACTGGAGGAAACTCATCAAACTGGTGGACGTCGAGACGAGTGCATCGCTTGCCGCCGCCGTGTCGGGCGCACTTGTCGGTCTTGCCCCGGGCGCTCTTGGTGCAGCCCGGCTCGGTGCATCGCTTGCCGCCGCCGTGCTGGACGCACTTGTCGGTCTTGCCCACGGCGCTCTTGGTGCAGCCCGGCTCGGTGCATCGCTTGCCGCCGCCGTGC
>Ga0181577_10004680_pt1 | contig 10539 bp, 9 predicted proteins | sample 101ome_21_FD_132468 | JGI IMG/M metagenome (GOLD analysis project Ga0181577, IMG submission 132468) | Coastal salt marsh microbial communities from the Groves Creek Marsh, Skidaway Island, Georgia - 101413BT metaG (megahit assembly) | ecosystem: Environmental > Aquatic > Marine > Intertidal zone... | reverse complement strand
TTGCCTTCGCCCCTCTCAATGATGGGCAGGGAACCATGGTGGTCGCGGATCAGGTCGGGACCCTCAGTCTTGTCAACTCTGCAGGGATTCAACGAGGACAGCCTTTTCTCTCCATCACCGACCGGATCACTAAGTTGAATGCCGGATTTGATGAGCGTGGTATCCTGGGGTTTGCTTCCCATCCGGATTTTTTGCGCACTGGAAAAATTTATGTGTATTACAGCGCTCCACTGGGTGCCCATGCGGATCAAGAATGGGACCATACGTCGCGCATCTCTGAATTTTCCGTCTATGAGAACGATCCTGAGTTGGTGGATCCGCGAAGTGAGAGAATCCTCCTGACCTTTGACCAACCTTATTTCAACCATAATGCTGGGGCCCTGGCTTTTGGTCCACAGGATGGGTTTCTCTACATCGCGACCGGTGACGGTGGCAATGCCAATGGAAGAGGTTTGGGTCACTCGGAAATCGGCAACAGTCAGGATTTGAGCAATCTCCTGGGGAAAATTCTGAGGATCGATGTCCATCAAGGTCAGCCTTATGCCATCCCAAGTGACAATCCTTTCCAGGGGGCGGATCAGCGTGCAGAGATTTATGCGATCGGTTTGCGTAATCCGTGGAGGATGAGTTTCGATCGCGGCGGAAGTCATGAGTTGTTCGTGGCCGATATCGGCCAAAATCTATTTGAAGAGGTTAATCTGATTACAAAGGGTGGCAATTATGGGTGGAATATCCGGGAGGGCAGGCATTGCTTTGACCCCGATTCCCCAAAGTCAGCTCCTGAGGCATGCAGCCAAACCGATATCCGTGGTCAGGCTCTGGTGGATCCCATTATCGAGTATAAAAACCTGAATGCCTTCCGCGGTGAACCCGATGCTTATGGAATCAGTGTGACAGGAGGCTACGTTTATCGAGGCTCCAAACTAAAGGGGCTCCAGGGAACCTACATCTTTGCGGATTGGAGTCAGAATTGGGCCTTGCCGCAAGGAGTCCTTCTTGCCGCAAGTCCCCAGAGTGATGGCAGATGGAATGTGCGTAAACTCTCACATGGCGATCCTGTCCTGAGAGGATATATCGTTGCTTTTGGTGAGGATGAAAAGGGTGAACTCTACGTCCTGACCAATGCTTCCAATCAATTGATCAACCGAAGTGGAAACGTTTTCAAGTTGCTGCCTGATTCTTGAATGGCACTGGTTTGAAGTCATCTGACGCATGAACGGACCATGCAAGCGTTGTTGATCGATTTATTCAACAACCCGGAAAGTGGGCCAATTATGTGCAGATTCAATGCAATTATCATTGTATTGAGCGTCAAGATTCGGATTTTGGTGGGGGCATTGAAGTGTGGACTCTACCCCAGCGAGGATCTTCGAAAATTTTTTGGCAAGATCCACAAAATCAAACAGAATCAATGAACTTGCAGGGCAGTAATCGTTGATCTGCGGCAAAACCTTTTTTTGGAGTTCTTAACCGCGCATCTGACGCTAAAAACCTCACCTATTTCATGGAACTTAAACTGGTCCCACCGGTGGTTTTTCTCCGTCTTCTTTTAAGTTGCGATCCTTTTTATCGAGTACCTTTAGGTCAATATCATCATTCAGGACAAGTGAATCCGGTGGTACGGAGTGCGTGAGGAATACATTGGCTCCAATGGTGCTTCGCATGCCAACGGTGGTGTCTCCCCCCATGATGGTGGCCTTGGCATAAAGGGTGACGCGGTCCTCGATGATGGGGTGACGTCGCGTGCCCCTTAGTGCTTGTCCACCCTTCAAGGATCGGCCGATTAAAGCGACCCCTTGGTACATCTTTACATGATCCCCAATGATGCTGGTTTCTCCAATGACCGTACCGGTTCCATGATCAATGAAAAAATGACTACCAATGCTGGCGCCCGGGTGAAGATCCATTCCTGTTCTGGAATGCGCCCACTCGGTCATGATTCGTGGGATGAGGGCTACTTGATTGCGATACAACTCATGAGCCATTCTTTGCACTGCAATGGCCTCTACGAACGGATAGGCAACGATAATTTCGTTTCGACTCAAAGCTGCTGGATCGCCGTTGTAGGCCGCATCAATATCTGTTCGAAGGATATCCTTCAGATCAGGAATTTTAGAGAGCAAGGTCATCGTCAACTCCTTGGCTAACGAAGTAACATTGGTCTCTAGCCTGCCTTCAGGCGGGTGGTATCTTAGGCTCTTTTCTATTTCGTTTTGCAAGCAAACAAAAACTTTTTCCACAAGTTGATGCGTCTCTGTTTTTAGCTGGTGTGAGTGGATTAGTTTCTCTTGAAAAAAACCTGTACAGAGCAGGGTTAATAAATCCTTTGTGATGTCAGCGATGATTGATTTGGAGGGTAAGTTGACTCCATCAAGATGGTTGATGCCACCGTGGGCGTCGTAGGATTGCATCAGGGAGGAAGTCAGTCGGTGAAGGATGTCTTGCATGCGTCAATAGGGTGTTCAGTTTTCACTGAGATCATCAGTTGCTGTTGCCTGGAGTCGCTCTTCCCAGCCCATTTGACTCATGATGTCTCTCCAAAGGCTGCGTGGAGGATGGTCGAAAATGAGTTCTTTACTGCCAGGGTGTATGAGCCAAGCCCCTTTTGATACCTCGTCATCCAATTGACCAGGGCTCCAGCCGGCATAGCCGGAAAAAAGTCGGAAGCTTTTCTGAGGCGAGTAATGCTGACACCATTCTTCCAGTTCCTCCAGATGATGTCCCAATGCGATTCCCGGCAGAATTTCCTCGGCATCGATGAAGGCATCGGTCATCAGGAAACTCAATGCTCCAGGCTGAACGGGGCCACCGACAAAAACGGAATGGTTTTTCAATGAGTTGGGAAGCTTGAAGGGTGATGCTGTCGCTGGAGGAGGTGATAAGGGCCGATTGAGTATGAGCCCAAAAGCGCCTTCTTCATCGTGTTGACAAATCAGCAAAACACTTCTGTGGAAGAATGAACCGGCCAAACTTCCACCATCCAGGATGAGTTTGCCGCGCAATGTGTTTTGAGGTAAGTCCATTATGTGGTTTTCACCCGACTACCATGGCTCGTGAGAGACGCCTCTTTCTTTGTGACTCCAAATCGGTATGTTCAGAGAATGATGGGTGATACTTGAAAAAAGCATATTTACTACCTTAATATGACCTTGTTTCAACCATTTGTCCAAATTATGCCGCTATACGAATTTGTCTGCGCCATGTGCCAAAAAGAGCACGAATTGTTATTGAAGAATCACGATTGCTCCAATGTGGCATGTCCCAGTTGCGGTTCCTCCGAATTGGTGAAAAAATGGAGCGTTTTTGCAGCATCCGCCAGTGAATCGATGCCATCGATGGACTGTTCCGGAAACCCCTCTTCCTGTGGGCGATGCCACATGGATAACTGAAAGCCAAAGCGGTCCCCTTAGCTCAAATGGATTTTGACAAAAGCTTTGAGCTGCTCAAGAACTTGTTCGGTGCTCACGTCCTGCAGACAGTGAGGCGTGTCGAAGCGGCAAGTATCGAAGCATGGCTTGTAAGGGCAGTCTGCTCCTTCAACCACCATGCCGCCTGGGTGAGCCGGACGAAACCACTCGGTGCGCTGAGGCCCAAAAATACTGAGGGTGGGCAGGCCCATTGCCGCTGCTAGGTGGCCGGGACCGGAGTCATTTCCTACAAATGCCTGGCAGGATTTCATGGCTGAAGCCAGCTCGCCGACGGATTGAGGCACACAGACCTTCTTTTGGTGAGCTTCCCACCAAGATCGCTGATGCTTGTCACAAATGAGTAAAACTTCAATTTTCGCACTTTCGAGCCAGTCCAGCAGTCTCAGGAAGCGGTCCAGAGGCCATTCCCGAACAGGCTGAGCTGCGCCGCTGTGCACCACACAGCGTGGTGGCCGATCCAGGCCGATGGCTTTTTCGATGCACTCCTGTGGCTGATAAACCGGAACATCGACCCCAATGGTCTGGCCCACCAAAGACCATTGATTGAACCGATGGGCTTGATCGGGTGGCATCGGAATGCCTTGAGTCAAGAACCATTGACTTCCTCTTCGCGGAAAACCGATTCGCTGGGATGCTTTGGTTAACCACATGAAAAGATGGTCGCGTGGATCCCATCGGGCGGAGACAGCAACATCAAATCGCTGGCTTCTCAAGGTGGACAAGGTTTGATGGAGCGATTTCCAGGGCCACCGATCAAAACGATATTTTCCACGGAAAGCTGTCCAAGGAGCATGCCAGGATAGGACTTTCGCATCGGGCCACAGCAGGGGGCGCAAATCATGCGCATAGGATTTCGCCACAACGGTGACCTGAAAACTTTGGGTTGCCTTGTTGATGAACGATGAAGCAATGGCCAGGTCTCCTAGTCCCCATAATTCCAGCACCAACAGCTTGGGCAGGTTCTTCATGGTTTGCGTGCCACCAGGTAAGCGGACCACCCCAGCCAATGAATACGGGCCGTGCATCTTTGGCGACTTGGAGGCAGGAACATGAAAAACGGCCACAAGGCGGCAAAAAAGAGGTTTCTTGAAGTCCCGGAATCTTTCACTTCAAACCCCTGTCTGCGACATAATTGCGCCAATGCCCCCATGCTGACAATGCGGGTATGAGACAAATCATCCCAGAAATTCATGGTAAAGGTGCCCACGGCGGCCCCTCGGGCACTACCCAGGCTCAGGGTTTTTGGATGAGGAGTTTCAATGTATAGCCGACCGCCGGGTTTGAGAAGGCGATAGGATTGTGCAATCAGCGGTTCGAGACGTTCCAAATGTTCGACCAAATGCATGCAGCTGATGGCGTCGATGCTTTGATCCTCCCAAGGTAAAGGCTCGTGATTGAGATCACCACGGTGAAACCTGCAACCTGTTGGATAGGCGTCGGGTTGACCCTCGATGTCGGTTGCGAAATAATTAAGATCTGGCCGCATTTCATGGAAATGCCTCAAGGTTTCCCCGTCGGATGATCCAATGTCCAGGAGCGCACCACGGGTTGGGGCCGATGATAAAAATCGAGCCCGAGTGTCAATCCATGGGATATGTTTGAACCATTTCCAATGCATGTGCTTCAGGGCAGTATCGCGATTTGTTCCATCAGGTCAAATCTCCGTTCAGTTGATGATACAGCTTCTTGTACTGGTTGAAAACGACGGATGCAGACCGATGTTTGACCGATTCCCGTATGGCCTCCGGTGTGGCCATAGGACGCTGGTTTTGCAGCAACTCCCTCAGGGCATCGGCCAGAGATTCTGGGTCATCGGGTTGAAAGGTTTTGCCGCAAGATTCCTTGATGATATCCACGTTTCCTCCACTAGCGCTGACCAAGGCTGGGCATCCAAGAGCCAAGGCCTCCATCAAGGCCACCGAACAGGGTTCATTGGTCGAAGGAAGAATGAACCAGTCTGCCTCACGAATCTTTGTCTCAACTTCGTGAGTGGGACCTCGCAGGCGAAAGGAATCTTCCAAGCCAGCCTGATGGAGACGCTCCCGAAGTGCTTTCTCGAAGGCGATTGCCTCTGGTAAATCCGGGGTAGGGCCCCAAATGTCAAAGCACAGTTTGGATTGTTGGGAGGGCTCAAGCAGTTCAAGAGCCTTCAGAATGAGATCCCACTTTTTCCATCCTATGACATTACCAACCCCAACCAACTTGATGGATGTGCGGGGTGGGGTCGCATGAACCGAGGGGATCGGGCTGGTGAGAAGATCCTGTGCAAAGCAAGCCGAGATAATGGAAGTCCTGTCCCCTGATTCAGGAATGTTGTAATGCCGAGCCATGTTCGGCGTAAGCATGACGGTGTGGATGCGGGGTTGCCTGGCTGCCCACCGGTAGAGTCCCGTGCGGTGTGCGTAATTGTGATTGGTGAACAAGACCTTACGCCGAAGCATTTTTGATGCGAGTATGGCCACCAATAAGGTTCCGCGGCTGTGTGCGTGCAGCAGGTGAAAAGGTTCGTTTGACAAAAGCGATTGGAGTTCTCTGAAGGCCGGCCAGGCTTGAGCCAAAAGCTTCCAATGATGAATGGATTCCGCAACCACCGAACGACTGTAACGATATTGCAGTGGTGGTTTGCGACTCTCTCGATAACCTTCCTTCACCCAGACCGCATGCTCCATCGACGAAGCAGGCGTGACCATCTGAAGATTGCGGATGACCGAAAGAACCCCTCCTGCGTCCTCGTGATCTCCAACAAGGTGTAAGATTTTAAAAGGTTTTTTCATGATGGATCAACCTTCATCGGCGGTCGATGCGCCATAGCATGAGACTGCCAAGCAACTGGAAAAACAAATTCGGAAACCAGATGAGGAGGTGTGGAGCAAACTGAGCCTGGTTTTCAAGAGCATTGGCCAGAACAATGAAGGCGTAATAAAACGCTACCAATAACAATGCCATACCGATTCCTATGCTGGTTTCCCTGCGGTGAGCCCGCACACCCAGTGGAATGCCGATCAATGTGAAAGCAAAGCAGGCGTAGGAAAAGGCAGCCTGGCGATGTATTTGAACTTTGACGGGAGTGACCGGGTCGAAGGGTTTGATCAAATAACTCTTCAGCTCAGCCCTCAGGTGCTCTGCATTGAAGGAGGGAAGAGCCTTGAGGTCCTCAGCCAGTGACTTGCGTTCATCCAGTTCTTCACGCAACTGAGCGAGGCTCATGTGGTGCAGCTTTGGTTTCCGAAAGCCAATGGAGTCGCGCTTGATTTCAAAAGGGTCTGCTGCAAGTTCCTGGGCCTTACCTATGTGCCAGGGGGTTTGTGTGGACGGCTCATTGCCTTGATCCACTTCCGAGGTGCTGGACTGAGCCAGGCTGAAAATGGTGCAATTGGTCATGGACATGAAGAGTTGTGAAGTCTCTTCATTAGCCTCCAGGATGCCGCCTTCGGCATAGATCTCCATGACAGGCTTGTTCCCATCATACTTGATGTAATGGATATTTCCCAGAGCCACCCGATTCCCCTGAGTCCTGCGATTCTGAATATGAATCACCTGTCCGGGAATTTCGGTCATGGGAATGCCTGGCTGCAGTAAATCGGTCAGCTGTCCAATATCCACCTCACGGATCAGATTTTTGTAAGCAGCTCGACACTTGGGTGCGATGTCGGTGTTGATCCAGGCACAAAGGCCGCTCATCAATAGGCTGATCGTGATGACTGGTAATGAGAGCCGGGTCACACTGACCCCACTGGCTCTCAGGGCAGTGAGTTCCTGGTCGGCACTCAACCTGCCAAATAAAAGCAAAGTGGCGGTGAGCATTCCCATGGGTAGGGCGTAGACCAGAACAAAAGGAATCAAGAGCAGAAAGGCTTTGGAAATGAGCAGAAAGGACACGTGCCCTGTGACCAGCAAAGCCAGGATTTCCTTCATCATGTTGCCCATTAACAGGGCAAACGCAAAGACCATGACCGTCATGCCCATGACCGCCACTGTTTGACGTATCAAATAAAGCGTGATGGTTTTCATGAACAAATAGATCGTGAGTGGGCCAAGCGCCTTCGCATGAGTGAATCACAGTAGCGAGGGTTGGGTCATCAGAGCATTGATTCGGCTCAGCAGGCGACCCGCAGCTCCCCCATCCAATACCCGGTGGTCAAAGCTCAAGGTCATTTCAGATTCCAGAATAGGTTGAAAAACGCCTTTTTCTTCATTCCATGACGGTACTTTGCGACCCGCACCCAGACCTAGAACAAGGGTCTGCTCGGGGAGGGGGATAGGCGTTGCCCAGGTTAATCCAAAGGTGCCGAAGTTGGTGATGGTGGCTATGGAGCGCCCCGTAGCGTGGCTCGGAAGTTTTCTCATTCGTGCCCATTCAACCAGTTGTTGATATTCCTCCACCATGGTTTGGAGAGGTTTCCGGTTGGCTTCTCGGATCACAGGTACTAGAACCCCATCATCTGCCTCGACGGCGAAACCGATGTCAATCGAAGCGGGATGAGCAATCTGATGACCGATCAATCTTCCAGCCGTGGCACTGTTTTCCGACAAGGCCAAGGCCAGGGCCCGCAGGGCATAAAGTGCCGGTCCGGGTTTTGGATCACTTTCGGAGCGATGCTTCAGCAATGGATCAAGGCAGACGGGTTGGCCGACAGTCGCCAGAGGCCGAGACCAGCTTCGTTGCATCGCGTCCGCTACCGCGACCCGCATGGATGAGGCTTGAGTGAGTCGAGTTTGCTCCAATTCGGTGAGAAAACGCTCAAAATCCTGAATGGTGACCCGGCCTCCGGCACCGCTTCCTGCGACGCCCGCCAAGTCGGCCTCTCTCAATCCCAACTCATGCATGCGTGCCTTCATGCGTGGCGACATGTATTGAGCGCCGGTAAAATGCGCTGGAACAGGAAGCCCTTTGATGGTGGGCTTTATCTTTGCAGAAGCAGGCTTGTGCTCTACCGGAGCTACCTGTCTTTCAGACGGTTTTACTGACTCAAACACTGCATCTTTGGGAAGATCCTTCGGCGAGTCTTGTTGCTGAGCTGAGCTGGGTGCGTCCTTTGCCGTGTGGGTGACATGACCCAAAACCTCACCGACAGCATAACTGTCCCCTGGCTCGACCAGAAAAGACTCAATAACGCCTTCGCAGGGGGAGGTGACATTCATCGTGGCTTTTTGAGTCTCCACCTCAATGATATCCTGGCCCGCATCGACCCTTTCGCCTGCTGAGACCAATAATTCTATGACTGTGGCTTCGGCGATGGATTCGCCTAACTGGGGCATCAGAATGGGTGTTTGTGACATGATGGTTTTAAGGTCCCTCTGGAGGTCTCAATCAACTTCTCAACAGGTTGCGTGCAGCGGCGATGATGCTGGCTGCTGCAGGACGATGAACAGACCATAATTTAGGGTGGTAGGGAATGGGAGTGTCCTTTGCATTGATGCGTTGAGGTGGGGCATCCAGCAGGTTGAATCCTTCGGCGACCACTCGACTGATGACCTCCGCATTGACACCACCCCATGGCCATCCTTCTGCGGCACAAAGGAGTCTTCCGGTGCGGGCGACCGAAGCGATGATGGTATCGGTGTCCATTGGCTTCACGGTTCTCAAGTCCACCACTTCCAGTTCGATGCCTTCGGCGGAAAGTTCTTCAGCAGCTTCCAGACATTCATGCAGCATGGCACTGTAGGTGACGATCGTACAATCCCGGCCTGCTCTGGCAATACGTGCCTTGCCGATGGGGAGGGCATCTTTTGGGAGGTTCGGAGCCTTGAGGTGGAAGTAGAGATACTTGTGTTCGCAGAAGATGACCGGATCGTCGAGGGTAACCGATTCAATCAGCATGCTGTAGGCATCTTCGACCGTGGCAGGCGTGCAGACTACCAACCCGGGGAAATGTGCGTAAATCGACTCCAGGCATTGGCTATGGAAGGGCCCTCCTCCCGAAGTGCCTCCACTGGGCAGGCGCAAGGTGATGGGGCATGGGGTTTCTGTACGCCAAAACAAGGTCGCTGCCTGATTGACCACTTGATTGAAACCAACGGTGGAAAAGTCAGCGAATTGAATTTCAATGATGGGACGCATGCCTTCAATGGCCGCCCCGACGGCCGAGCCAATCATCGCGTCTTCGCTAATGGGTGCATCGATGACCCTTTCAGGGAATCTTTGTGCCAGATTTTTGGTGGCCTTGAAGGCACCTCCAAAAGCTCCCACATCCTGGCCATAGATATAGACTCGGGAATCATGCTCCAGAAGGTAGGCTTGAGCCTCTCGAATGGCCTCAAGATAGGTGACGCTCATAATCGGTAAAGCACTTCAGTTGGGGTTGGTCTGGCCTGGATTCCGCTTTAGACGTGCTCACAAAGCTCCCTTGTGAAAAGACTTTTCCATGGGTGATGATAAGGGTCCGGAGAACCTTCTCCCTGGACTTGTTCAATGCCTTCATTGATTTCCTTCAGAGCTCCTTCCTTCCATAGGTTGAACTGTTCGCTCTTGATGGCGTAGGCCTCCCGGAGCCACTGCTCGGCAAGATGCATGCAGTCTGTTCCAAGAGCGGAGGCTTTCAGAGAATCGCTGACGTAGTGAGCGTCATCGTGCTCACCATGTCCGCACAATCTGAGAAGGTCTGCGATGACCAGTTGAGGTCCATCTCCATTGCGGGCTAAATCAGAGGCTTCTCGCATGCCTTCAAGGCATGATTTGAGGTCTGTACCATCCAATGTGTGGGCTCTGACTCCATACCCTATGGCACGATCACCCAAATTCTGGCAGGCAAATTGGCTCGCCACCGGAGTGGAATAGGCAAACTGGTTGTTGGCCACGACCAGGACGAGAGGGAGTCGTTCAATCGCAGCTTGGTTGAGGGCTTCATGAAAAGCTCCAGTCGAAGTGGCACCATCCCCAATGCTTGCTGCACCCACAAAATGCTTTTCTCCTTTCATGCGTTTGGCCATCAACGCCCCATTCACTACGGAGATACTGGCTCCCAAATGACTGATCATGGGGAGATAACCCTCCTTGGGTTTTCCTCGATGCACATTGCCGTCGCGTGCGCGCATGGGGCCCAGGGGTGATCCAAGGCACGTTCTTAGAGCGTCCAAGGGAGTTTCCCCGAACGCCAATCGGCCCGCTCCA
>Ga0181577_10004668_pt1 | contig 10555 bp, 11 predicted proteins | sample 101ome_21_FD_132468 | JGI IMG/M metagenome (GOLD analysis project Ga0181577, IMG submission 132468) | Coastal salt marsh microbial communities from the Groves Creek Marsh, Skidaway Island, Georgia - 101413BT metaG (megahit assembly) | ecosystem: Environmental > Aquatic > Marine > Intertidal... | reverse complement strand
GATCATGGATAATGAGAGCGACGATGCCGACGAGAAGGTCAGCATCATGACACTGCACGCGGCGAAGGGGCTGGAATTTCCTATCGTCTTCCTCCCCGGTTGGGAGGACGGCTTGTTCCCCAGTCAGCGCAGCATGGATGAAAGCGGGCTGAAGGGCTTGGAGGAAGAGCGGCGGCTGGCCTATGTGGGGATCACGCGGGCCGAGGAGCTGTGCACTATTTCCTTTGCCGCGAACAGGCGGGTTTACGGGCAATGGCAGAGCCAGTTGCCGAGCCGGTTCATCGACGAATTGCCAGAGGCGCATGTGGATGTGCTGACCCCGCCGGGGCTTTACGGCGGCGGCTATGGTGCTGCGGGCATGAGTGCTGCGGCTTCACCTGCTGCCGAATATGGGCGCTCCACGTTGCAGGACCGGGTAGGGCGGGCGGATGTCTATAACTCGCCGGGATGGCGGCGGCTGCAAGATCGTAGCCAGCAGCGCCCAATGCGCCAGCCCACCGAGCAGCGCGGAATGACGATTGATCTGGAGGCGGTGTCGGCCTTCAGCGAGGGGGATCGCGTGTTCCATCAGAAGTTCGGCTACGGCGAGGTGATGGGGATCGAAGGCGACAAACTGGCGATCAGCTTTGACAAGGCCGGCGAAAAGAATGTCGTGGCCCGCTTCGTGGTGCCTGCAGCAGAGGCGGATGACGTTCCGTTCTAGCGCATGCGCAGGGCGACGTCGATCATCCGGTTTGAGAAGCCCCATTCATTGTCGTACCAGCCAAATACCCGCAGCAGACCGCCGCTGGTGACGGTGGTTTCGTTCCGGTCCATGACGATAGACTCTGGGCGCATACGCAGATCGGCGGAGACGAGCGGCAGGGGTGTCAGGCCGAGGATGGTGCCTTAATGGGTTTCGAAAAGGGTGTTGACCTCAGCCGCTGTGACAGGGGTTTTCAGCTCCGCCGTAAGGTCGATTGCAGAGACTGAGGCGGTCGGCACGCGCACGGCGCGGCCTTCAACCCGCCCCGCCAGATCTGGCAGGACGATATCGGTCAGGCGGGAAGCGGAAGTGGTGGTTGGCACCATCGAAAGGCCCGCAGCACGGGAGCGCACCAAATCGCCGCGCGGGGCGTCAACGGTGGGTTGGCTGCCAGTGTAGCAATGGATGGTGGTCATGTGGCCAGTTTCGAGGCCGAAAGCATCATCTAGAATGCGCAGCAGTGGGGCGAGCGCATTGGTGGTGCAGGAAGCGTTTGAGACGACCTGTTGCTCCTTCAGCGCGGTGTCATTCGCGCCAAGGACCACGGTGAGGTCAGCGTCGCTGCACGGGCCGGAAATGAGAACCCGCTTGGCACCTGCTTGCAGCGCGCGCTCGGCGAAGGCGCGGTCTGTGGCCTTGCCGGTGCAATCGATCAAAAGATCGACGCCGGAGAGGTCGATATCGCGCGGGTCTGCGTGACTGGTCAGCGGAAAGCGGTGGCCGTTGATGATGAGGGCCTCATCCTCATGTGCGACGGTGCCGCCGAAGGGGCCGTAGACGCTGTCATGCGCAAGCAAATAGGCGCATAGCTCTGGCCGTGCGATATCGTTGAGATGCACAATCTCCAGCCCTTCGCCCGCGCGGGTGGAGGTGACCAATCTGAGCACGGCGCGGCCGATCCGGCCAAGCCCATTTATCGCAATACGCATTGGGGTCTCCTTTGCCGGCGATTCAATCCGAAGCGCGGGACGACTGCAAGAGGGTGTGTCGCTGCTTTGGGGCGCAGAAGGCTAGCGGACGGAGGGGATCGGACCGTCGGCGCGGCCATTGATGAACTGATCGAGATAGGGATCGCCGCTGGTGTCCATCTGGGCGACAGGGCCATGCCAGCGGATCTTGCCGGCATGGAGCATCGCTACCGTATCTGCGATGGCGCGAACGGAAGTCATATCATGGGTGATGGTGATTGCCGTGGCGCCCATTTCGGTGACGATCTCGCGGATCAGATCATTGATCACGCCGGACATGATCGGATCAAGGCCGGTGGTCGGCTCGTCGAAAAAGATGATCTCCGGTTCAGCGGCGATGGCGCGGGCAAGGCTGACGCGCTTCTGCATGCCGCCGGAAAGTTCGGCTGGGAGGCGGTCAGCCACTTCGGCCCCAAGGCCAACACGGCGGAGCTTTTCAACGTCGATCTCACGGGCCTCGTCTCGCGGGCGCTTTAGGCTGCCGCGCAGGAGGCGGAAGGCGACATTCTGCCAGACGGGAAGGCTATCGAACAAGGCGCCGCCCTGAAACAGCATCCCGAAGCGAGCAAGGAAAGCATCGCGCGGCGCACGGGAGATATCGACGCCATCGACGCTGATTTTGCCGCTGTCGATCTCGACCAGGCCAAGGATGGTTTTGATCAGGACGGATTTGCCCGAACCGGACCCGCCTATGACGACGAGGCTTTGGCCCTTTGCCACGGTGAGGTCGATGCCGCGCAGGACGTGGTTGCTGCCAAAAGAGCGGGTGACGTTGGAGAGTTCGATCATAATGTGAAGAACGCCTCCGTCAGTATGAAGTTGGCGGCAAGGATCAAAACGGCGGCGGCAACTACGGAGGATTTGGTCGCGCGGCCAACGCCCATCGCGCCACGGCTGGAGTTCATGCCGAAATAGCAGCCCATCAGCGCGGCGATAAAGCCGAAGACAGCGCCTTTGACGAGAGAGGACACCACATCGCGGGTTTGCAGGAAGTCGACGGTGTTCGTGAGGTAGGCGGCGGCGTTGAAGCCAAGCCGCTCTGTGCCGACAAGATAGCCGCCCATGATGCCGATGATATCCCCCACGCCAACCAGCACTGGCACCGCGAGCGTTGCGGCCAGAACGCGCGGCAGGGTGAGGTATTTCATCGGGTGGGTAGAAAGGGTGACGAGCGCGTCGATCTGTTCAGTCACTTTCATCGTCGCGATCTCGGCGGCGATGGAAGATGTCACGCGGGCGGCGATCATCAGGCCCACCAAAACCGGACCAAGCTCGCGCACCATGCCGATAGCGACAATCTGGGGGACCACAGCCTCCGCCGAGAAGCGCGCGCCGCCAGCATAAATTTGCAGGGCGAGTGCGCCGCCGGTGAAGATCGCGGTGAGGCCGACAACTGGGAGGGAGAAGTAACCAATTTGCAGGAGAGCGATGCCAAATTCACGCGGATAAAAAGGAGGGCGGAACAGGTGCGAGAGCGTTTGGGCGGTGAAAAGCGTAATGCGCCCAATGGCGGCCAGTGCAGCGAGAACCGTTGCGCCGATGGCGGAAAGCGCACGCATCATCACCCGCCGATATAGGTGCGGGCATAGCGGTGGCCCAGCGAGGTGAGAATTTCGTAACCGATGGTATCGGCGAGATCGGCCAAGACATCGACGCCCTGATCCGGCCCGAGGAGGGTCAGGTGTTCAGGTGCGGGGCCATCAAGCGGAACTTCGACCGTCAGCAAATCCATCGATACGCGGCCGCGAAGCGGGCAAGGGGTGCCGTTGTGCCAGAGTGTGACCTTTGAGGACAAGGCGCGGAGGATGCCATCGGCGTAGCCTGCCGCGATGGTGGCGATGCGGGTGGGTGCGGTGGCTGTCCAGCTGTTGCCGTAGCCAACCGTTTCGCCCGCCTCGACGATGCGAGTTTGGATCACTGGGATATCAAGGCACACCACGGGGGTTGCCTCGGTGAAGGGGAAGCCGCCGTAGAGGCCGATGCCGGGGCGGGTCAGCTCAAAGTGATAGTCATGCCCGAGCAAAATACCGCCAGTAGCCGCGAGTGAGCGGGGCGCGTCGATCCCGTCGACCATTTTGCGGAAGGCCTGCAATTGTTGGCCATTCATCGGGTGGTCGGGTTCGTCGGCGCAGGCGAGATGGCTCATGACGAGCGTAGGCTTGCGGGCGAGGATATCAGGCGCGAGCGCATGCCATTCGGCGGGCTCCATGCCGAGACGGTTCATGCCGCTGTCCAACTGAACACCGAACGGGTGATCAGGTAGCGCTTGTAGATGCCGCTCGACCTGTTCGCGGGAATTCAACATCGGAACAAGATTGAGGCGCTGGATCAAAGCGGCATCGCCCGCCATGTGACCAGAGAACACGTTGATCTGCGGCTCGGGGCCGATGGCAGAACGCAGCTTGATCGCTTCCTCCGCCACGGCGACGAAAAACTGACGCGCGCCTGCGCGACGCAGAGCGGCCGCGACGCGACCGGAATCGAGGCCGTACCCGTCTGCCTTGACAACGGCGGCGGTTTCACCGCTGGAGCGGGAGGCAAGGGCGCTCCAGTTATCGACGATGGCGTCGAGATCAATGGTGAGATGTGCTGCGGTCATAGCGCTCTTTTGGCAGGGGTGGGGCGGGGCGACAAGCCCCTAGAAGCCATCCGAGTCGCTGCCGTTCTGCTGCCACGGTTTGACGAGGTTGCCGAAGCGGGTGAACTGGCCCTCGAAGGAGAGATCGACGGTGCCGATGGGGCCGTGACGCTGCTTGCCGATGATCACTTCGGCTTTTCCGTGCAGGCGTTCCATCTCCTCCTGCCACTGGGCCATCTTCTCCATCTCGTGCTCGCCTGGTTTTTCGCGCTCTTTGTAATATTCCTCGCGGAACACGAACATCACCACATCAGCGTCCTGCTCAATGGAGCCGGATTCGCGGAGGTCGGAGAGTTGGGGGCGTTTGTCGTCGCGCGATTCGACCTGACGGGAGAGCTGCGAGAGTGCGACAACGGGAATATCGAGTTCCTTGGCGATTGCTTTGAGGCCTTGGGTGATTTCGGACACCTCGTTGACGCGGCTGTCTTTCGCGGTGGCGGGACGGACAAGCTGCAAATAGTCCACGAACAGCGCATCAAGCCCGTGGGTTCGTTTGAGGCGGCGGGCGCGGGCGGCGAGCTGGCTGATCGGCAACGCGGGCGTGTCATCGATGAAGAGCGGGCAGCTTTCCAGCTCCTTCGCGGCATCGACGAAGCGGCGGAACTCGGCCTCAGTCATGTCGCCCCGGCGGATGTTTTCGGACGGGATTTCTGCCGCCTCGGAGAGAATACGCGCGGCAAGCTGCTCGGCGCTCATTTCGAGGCTGTAGAAGCCCACGACGCCGCCGTTTGCGGCGCTGCCGTCCGCCCCTTTTCGGTAGGCTTTGGCGATATTGTAGGCGACGTTGGTGGCGAGCGAGGTTTTACCCATTGAGGGGCGACCAGCGAGGATCAGCAAGTCGGAGCGGTGCAGACCGCCGAGCTTTTTGTCGAGATCGACAAGGCCGGTGGAAACGCCAGCCAAGCCGCCATCGCGCTTATAGGCGGCGGCGGCCACTTCAACCGCATCGGTTACGGCCTTGAGAAAGCTTTGAAATCCGCTCTCGGAGGTGCCTTGCTCGGCGAGCTTGTAGAGGGCTTGTTCGGCTTCGACGATCTGTTCGCGAGGCTCGGAGCTGACATCGACCTTGCGGGCCTTGCTGGAGATATCCTGCCCCAAGCGCATCAGTTCGCGCCGGACGGCGAGATCATAAATCATCTGCGCGTAATCGCGGGCTGCGAAAGCAGAGATCGCGGAGCCTGCGAGGCGGACGAGATAGGCAGGGCCGCCAAGTTCCTGCAGGCCTTCGTCTTCCTCGAAAAACGCTTTCAGCGTGACGGGGCTGGCGAGTGCGTTCTTGGCGATGCGGTTTGCGGCCGTTTCGTAGATGCGCGCGTGAACGGGCTCGTAAAAATGCTCGGGCTTGATGACCGATGCGATGCGGTCATAGACATCGTTATTGGTCAGAATCGCGCCGAGCAATTGCTGCTCGGCTTCGATCGAGTGGGGGACGCGATCGGCTTCGGTGTTTTCTGAAGATGAATCCGTTTTGAAAGACGTAATTTCGTTCATTTTCCCCCACCGTTCCGGCCAGCGCTCGCCATGCGCCTGTCTAGCCATATCGCGGTGATTTGACCATCGGGATATAGCTGTGGGCAAGCCACGGGATAAGTTTGTGGATCACCCGCAAAGCGTGGCGTTTCTACATTAGTTTGGATACCACGGCTTGAACCATACCATATCTTGTTGTGGTGTGCGATTCTTCTTGTGGAACTGTCCACAAGGCTGTGGAAAATTCAGGCGTTGCGCTCCGACCAGCCGTTCGGATCGTTGAGATAGGCCTCGACCTCGGTGAGGGTTTCCTCGTCGAAGGCTGCGCGGCGCTTGGCTTCTGCAAGAACATCCCACCATGTGCAGAGATACATCAACTTGATGCCATGCTCGGCTAGGGTGTCTTCGACGCCTTTGTGGATGCCGTAGAAGAAGATGACCGCCGTGGCGTCGCAGGTTGCGCCTGTGTCGCGGATTGCGTCAACGAAGGACAGCTTGGAACCGCCATCGGTGGTCAGATCTTCGACGAGAAGCGCGCGCTGGCCTTCGGACATGGCGCCTTCGATTCTGGCATTGCGACCGTAGCCTTTCGGCTTCTTGCGCACATAAGTCATTGGCAGGGCGAGTCGTTCAGCCACGAAAGCGGCGAAGGGGATGCCCGCCGTTTCACCACCGGCGATGTTGTCGTAGGCCTCGAACCCGCCTTCACGCATGATCGTCACCGCGAGGAAATCCATCAAGGTCGAGCGGATCCGCGGAAAGGAGATCAGCTTGCGGCAGTCGATATAGGTTGGTGCCTTCTTGCCGCTGGCATGGGTGAACGGATCACGGGTATTGAAATGAATGGCTCCGATCTCGATCAGCATGCCGGCGGTGAGGCGAGCGATTTCTTCCTTCGAGGGGAAAGAGGAGGGGATCATGAGCTGTCCTTTGTTCTAGGGATGGTCAGGCTTCGACGTGCCAATGCAGCGGGAAGCCGGGGTCGAAAACGGTGACGGGGCCTGCGCCGGTATCAATGCGTTCGGGGTAGGCGACGGGATCGCCTTTGACGAGGGTGATTGTTTCTTCATTGGGCGGCAGGCGGTAGTAGGCTGGCCCGTTGAGCGAGGTGAAGGATTCGAGCGCTTTTAGCTTTCCTGCGGCCTCGAACACCTCAGCCAGGCAGGAGAGCGTGTTAGGCGCGGTGAAACAGCCTGCGCAACCGCAGGGCTGGAGTTTGGCCGGATCCGTATGCGGTGCGCTGTCGGTCCCGAGGAAGAAGCGCGGATCGCCCGAAACAGCGGCTTGCACCAGCGCGATGCGGTGGCGCTCGCGTTTGGCGACGGGCAGGCAGTAATAATGCGGGCGGATACCGCCGGCGAGGATGCTGTTGCGGTTGATGATCAGGTGATGGGTGGTGATCGTCGCTGCGAGGTTCTTTGGGTTGTCGCGGACGAAATCGACGGCGTCTTGTGTGGTGACATGCTCCATGATCACGCGCAGGTCAGGCACTTTTTTACGGATCGGTTTGAGGACGCGGTCGATGAAAGTGGCTTCGCGATCGAAGATATCGATTGCGTGGTCTGTCACCTCGCCATGCACACAGAGGGGCATACCGATTTCGGCCATTTTCTCCAAAACGGCGCGGACTTTATCAAAATCGCGCACACCGGAGGCGGAGTTCGTTGTTGCGCCTGCGGGGTAGAGCTTCACCGCTGTGGCGATGCCTTCGGCATGGGCGCGGGCCACGTCGGCTGGATCTGTGTCCTCGGTCAGGTAGAGCGTCATCAGCGGGGTGAAACGCATGCCATCCGGCAGCGCGGCCATGATGCGGTCGCGATAGCCTCCGGCTTGTTCAGCAGTGACCACCGGCGGCACCAGATTCGGCATGATGATCGCGCGGGCGAAATGGGCCGCGGAGTAGGGCAAAACGCCCTCGAGCATCTCCCCGTCGCGGAGGTGGAGGTGCCAGTCGTCAGGACGGCGGATGGTCAGGCGGGTGATGGGTGTCTTGTCGCTCATAATGCCCACTTACACCGAAGCGGGCGGATTTGACCATAGGCTACGAATGTTCAAATCGGCGGGCGCGCAACCGTTCAAGCCGCTGGGCAAAAGCGGGGACATCCTTTCGGGCGAGGACATATTCGCACAGGCGGATGGCGAGGTCTGGGTGACCGGATTCCTCAAGAGCGCGCAGGAGGGTACGGATGTAAAACTGGCTTTTGCGGCGGTTGCGGAACAGGCGGGCGAATTCGAGCGTATCGAGCCCGCCGCGCATGGCGGCTTCGATCAGGCGGGGCAGAATGCCGAAAGCGCTGAGCGCGGCATCGACTTGGCGGCCAAGATAACGGGTGGGTAGGAACTGGACATTCGGGCGGCGGAACAGCGCGGCGTGGGTTGCATCCTCGCTAAGGGAGGGGTCGAACACGATCCAAGCTTCGGCGGCGGCTTCGATCATATCGGGGGCGAAACCGTAGCGGTCGGTAAAGCTGATGCGGCGGAATGATCTGTAGCGTTCGTCCCAGCCGGTGACGCGAGGATCAAGTGAAGCGACGGGGCGGAGTGCGAGGACACGCGCGCCCGGCGCGGCAACAGAATAAGCGGCAGCGGCATAGGCGCCCGCATGTGTGCCAAAAAAAAGGATTTTATCGAAACGATCGAAGAAACCGTCATCCTGAAGCCCGTCGAAATATTCATCGAGCGCGGGATCACGGAACCAACTCGGACCTTCGGACAGGATGGTCAAGCAGGACCAACCGTTGCGCCGCACCATCGAAAAGGCGCGCGGTTCGCGCTCTGGCCGTATTGGCAGATTTCGGGGTAGCTCTCGAAAGTGACCATGAGACTGGAGCCGGCATCAATAAATGCCGCTGCATGATCCGCACCGATATCGTCGAAGCGCCCCTCTTCGGAGGTGAACTCTTCAATCCGGTCGAACCAGTCGTCCAGCCCGAGTCCTGCAAGGGCCGGCTCGAAATCTGTCATGACATCTTTCATCGTGTCGCAGCCTTACTCGCCACCAATTACCCAGCCAAACTCTTCATGGCAGCAGTTTGCGGCGAAAATGCGCGAAACCCAAGTCGGATTTTGGGATAAAATTGGACTCAGAAGAATGCTTGCAGCCCCGTTTGCGCCCGACCGAGGATCAGAGCGTGCACATCATGGGTGCCCTCATAGGTGTTTACAGTTTCCAGATTGACCATGTGTCGGATCACCTGGAACTCTTCCGAGATGCCATTGCCGCCGTGCATATCACGGGCGGCGCGGGCCACATCGAGTGCTTTGCCGCAATTGTTGCGCTTCATCATGCTGATCAGCTCGGGCGCGGCAGTGCCTGCGTCAAGCAGTCGGCCAAGTTGCAGAGAGCCTTGTAAGCCAAGGGAAATTTCTGTCTGCATATCGGCCAGTTTCTTTTGGAAGAGCTGGGTTTGGGCAAGCGGTTTGCCGAATTGTTTGCGGTCCAGCCCGTATTGGCGCGCGGCATGCCAGCAGAATTCGGCCGCGCCCATCACGCCCCAGCTGATGCCATAGCGGGCGCGGTTGAGACAGCCGAACGGGCCTTTGAGCCCCTCGACGCCGGGGAGGAGGGCATCTTCGCCGACGGCGACGTCCTTCATCACAATCTCGCCGGTGACAGAGGCACGAAGGGAGAGTTTGCCGCCGATTTTGGGCGCGCTCAGACCGGGTGTGCCTTTCTCTAGCAGGAATCCGCGAATCTTGCCGCCATGAGCTTCCGACTTTGCCCAGACGACAAAGACATCAGCGATCGGTGCGTTGGATATCCACATCTTGGCGCCGTTCAGCACATAGCCATCTGTAGTCTTTTTCGCGATGGTTTTCATCCCCGCCGGATCGGAGCCAGCATCGGGTTCGGTAAGCCCGAAACAGCCGATTAATGCGCCGCTGGCGAGGCCGGGCAGGTACTTTCTGCGCTGCGCGTCGGTGCCGTAGGCGTTGATCGGATACATAACGAGCGAGGATTGCACGGACATCATTGAGCGGTAGCCGGAATCGACGCGCTCGATTTCGCGGGCGACCAGCCCGTAGGTGACGTACCCTGCGCCAAGACCACCGAATTCCTCAGGGATGGTGACGCCGAGAAGGCCCGCAGCGCCCATCTCGCGGAATATTTCTGGATCGGTCGTTTCGTTGCGATAAGCCTCGATCACGCGTGGCTGAAGTGCCGATTGCGCGAACTCGCGTGCTGCGTCGCGGAGCATACGCTCTTCTTCCGTCAGCTGACTTTCCATAAGGAAAGGGTCTTGCCAGTCAAAACGGGACAGTTCGGGCGCGTCGTTGGCCATGCTGATCTCCTGATGCAGAATATTATCGCATCATTATCCCTGTCCTGGACATAAAACAAATGAATTTGCCTTGCATTTGCATGACTTTCTCTCATCAATTGTGCCATGCGGAGAAATTACACACCGAGCCTTGGTGAGCTTCAGGCATTTGTTGCGGCGGCGGAGTGCGGCTCTGCCACGCAAACCGCGGAAAGGCTCGGGCTGACGCAAAGCGCTGTGAGCCGTTCGCTGAAGGCGTTGGAGGAGCGGCTTGGCGTATTGCTGTTTCATAGACAGAACCGGCGGCTAGTCCTGTCAGATGCGGGGCGGCTTTTTGCGCGAGAGGCGCGGGAGCTGTTGCAGGCGCTGGATGAAAGCGCGTTGCGGATCATGTCGTTTGGCGGGCGGCGCAATGTGTTGCGTATCTCGGTGTTGCCAACTTTTGGGGCGGTCTGGCTGGTGCCACGCTTAG
>Ga0181577_10004667_pt1 | contig 10557 bp, 9 predicted proteins | sample 101ome_21_FD_132468 | JGI IMG/M metagenome (GOLD analysis project Ga0181577, IMG submission 132468) | Coastal salt marsh microbial communities from the Groves Creek Marsh, Skidaway Island, Georgia - 101413BT metaG (megahit assembly) | ecosystem: Environmental > Aquatic > Marine > Intertidal zone... | reverse complement strand
TGAAGCGAACCATCGGATCATTAATCTGCTCCAGCTACCGACGCAAATGGCGATTACACCGCAATTCGAAAACTTCCCGCAGCTGTCCGCATATCTCGGCACTTTTGCACACTCCGGCGCGCAGGCACTTCAGATTCGACAAAAGCATTTGACCGCCGATCAACTTTTGGACTGGACCCACAGGTGTCTCGACAGGCTGCGTGACTGTGGGCCACGTTTGATTGTGAACAGTTCATTTTCCCTTGAGAAAGATTTGCCTCATGAGGTCGGTCTTCATCTCACGTCCACTGAATTGGAAAGGCTGCAGACGAGCGTGGGCGAGCGTTCACGCCTTGTGGGCTGCTCGTGTCATTCCGGGGAAGAACTGATCAAAGCTGAAGCGCTTGGATTTGATTATGCGCTGCTCTCGCCGGTGGCTTCGACGGCCAAATATCCGGGTAAATCGCCACTGGGCTGGAGCAGATTTGAGGAGCTGGCCGCTTCTGTTTCTCTGCCGGTATATGCTCTTGGGGGTATGAAACGCAGTGATGTGGCTCTGGCTCTGGCGCGGGGGGCCGTAGGTGTCGCCGGTATTGGGGCCTTCGCCAGGACAGCAGAGTGATTCTGATCAGCAGCGTCAGCGCAGGCTGCGGTGCGTCGTCATCCGCGCAATGGGCTTTTCAGCAAGCGCGCACACTGCAACTGTCTGCATGGCCCGCCTTTTGGGGTTTCAAGACGCCTTCAATCACTGGAGATTGTGATAAAGTAATGGAGTGGAAGGCAGATATAGCTGGCGATAGCCCTGAGTTTTTGGGATAGGCCACACGGCCTTTCAGGCCTGTAAATAGTCGCGAAAAATCCGATAAACCATTGAAATTACTGGCTTAATAATGAGAAAAACAGCAAGCACTAGCATTCGAGACGCGGCCCGTAAGACGCCGAATCCCGGCCGTAGCGTCCCTCTCAAATGGATGGCCCTGATGGGCATCTGTCTTGGTTTTCTGACACCGGCATTGCGGGCCGAGGTCGCGGTGCTGGTCAGTCAGGCTGTGCTGGTTGACAGCGAGCCGGCAACGGAATCATCGGAGTTGTCATCAGGTTCTGCTGGCGGTACCCCCAAAAATGCGAATTACATCAGCTCGGGAGGTTGGGCGGTTACCGGCGAAAGTTTTGTCAACGTAGCGACCTATTCATTTGATATGGGCCAGACACAGGAAGTGTCGGGTGCCACTCTGATCATTCCGATTCGTGAGGTTTATCCACAAAATGACGTGGTGCCGATCGAAGTGTCCTTCTTCGCCGACGATGGCGTGATCTCCGTGGTGGATTATTCTGTCGGATTCGTGTCGCCGATTGCCGAAACCGATCTGGCTTCCGCAACCGAATTGAGGGTTGATGTCACAGGGGCAGTCAACTCAGCACTCAATGCCGGGCGCTTTATCGGGTTTCGAGTGAAAAGCCGCATACAGCCGGGCTCTATAGATCCGCTGCTTTTTCCCAAATATACCGGCGTCAGGTTTCAGGACTCAGCGAGTCTGGAATTTGTCGCCGGCGCTGCGCCTGCTGTCCCATCAGATATAGCACGCTTTGACGGTTTCACGATGGAAGTGCCGGTTATTGATGTGCCCGGAGTGGGACAGGTTGCCGCTCAGCTGAAGCTTGTTGATCCGAATCAGCTTCGCTTTGAACTGACCAAGGCCGTTATTTCAACAGATGCGGTGGCGCCCCCGCCATTTTCCGGGGCCGGGCTGTTCAATTGTTCGGCTTTCTCACCACCGTCACAGGTGCAGGTTGCCGAGGCCATAGCTACCTACTCAACAAATTCCGGCGTGCTTGATGTTCCGAGCATCGATCAGGGCGGGCAGCAGCTCGGCGTCAGGCTGGAACTGGTGGAAGGTTCAAATCCCGTCTTGTTTGACACTCTGAGCTTTGGCCTTGTGCAGTCGGGCCCTTCAGAGGCGGTAGAGTCTGCTCTGGAAGGAGGGCTGATTACCGAACCGGCACAGGATTTTATTCCGCTGTGTCATGGTTGGGTGTTGATCGGGGATTTCATCCGAAATCGGGTCGTGGAGCGGAACCTGATCAGTGGTCAGACGGGTGCAATATATCCGTTTAATACGGCACCTGATCAGTTCACGCTGGACAAAGAGAACGACCGGGTATTTATGACGGTCTACCCCGAGTCCGAGCGGCTTTATGCATTGGATCTGACAACGGGTGAGATTACCTACAACGAAGTTGTTCAAACGCTCTACCAGGGCGGTGGTTCAATCGGACCGCCTGAACTGCCGAACTACACCTACCGGTGGGCTCTCAGGGATATTGCCCTGGGCGAGGGCGGAAATGTATTCGCGATCATGTATGACGGTGAGCTGTATGACCCGGAAAATGACATTCCATATACCGATTCCGGGCTCTGGCTCGGCTATATGGATCCGGATGCAAATTTTCTGACGCCGAGTATCCCGCTTGAAGAGCCAATCAGAATTGAATACGACCCGGTGCTCGATCATGTTTTTCTGGCGACGGAGTCAAATCTGGCCACGCTGAATTTCGACCCGTCGGATAATTCCCTGTCGGCTGTACCCGGCACTGATGTGCCTGTCGGGGCGGGATGTACCGATTTTGCCATCTCTCCTGACGGTACAAGGTTAGCTTATACCTGCCCTGCGGGTAATTATGGTGATGCGGATTTCAGCATCGCCGATATGGACCCCGAAGAGTACTTCAATAACGACGGCGCGTGGTTTTTTGGCACCTCACCGGTCAGCGCAACTTTTAGCGCAGACGGGACCCTACTGGTGGGCACAGACAATGAGAGGCTGTATGTCTTTGATGTCAAAACCCACTTGATTCTTGAAGATTATCCGCTGGGGTTGCTGGAAGGGGAAACCGTGAGGAAGCTGCGGGTCTCAGAGGATGGCCAACTGCTCTATTTCTTTCTCAATAATGACAAACGGGCGGCAAACAGCAAGTTCTACTGGATGTCCATGCCAGCAGTTACCGGAACTCCGCTGTAGCTCAGACGGCGCGCCTGCCCGTTACTGAACGCTATCGGAGTCCTCGATCACGTCAGGATAAACCGGTTCGCCGGCAATGCTGTGCTTCTCCGATGCCCAGTCGCCCAGATCGATCAGTTTGCACCTTTCGCTGCAAAACGGCCGGTATTGATTTGAGGTGCTCCATACTACCCGGGTCTGACAAGTCGGACAGTCCACTCGGCGCATCTTGTCTGATTTCATTGCTTCCTCTTGGCGATCGCCATGGCCAGATACTGTTGGTGCAGGGCTTCAATCTGCTGTTTGAGCGACTGCACTGGCAGTTCATTGTTGATGATGTCGTCGGCATGTTCGAGTCGCTGGCTTCGATCCATTTGTGCAGCAATTATTGCGCGGGTGGTGCGCTCCTCTCCGCCATCACGAGCAAGGGTGCGCGCAACCTGCGTGTCGACCGAGACGTCGACGACCAATATCCGGTCAACCAGTTCCGCCTGACCGGTCTCCAGAAGGAGGGGAGAGACAAGCAGGCAGTACGCGCTCCGGCTATTGGAGATTTGCTGTGTCAGCCACTCTCTGATCAGGGGATGTAACAGCGCCTCGAGCCAGTGCTTTTCCTGCTCATCGTGGAATATAACCCGTCGCAGCGCTTCACGGTCGAGACTGCCATCTGACAAAAGACTTTCGGGCCCGAAATGCTCGGCAATTTGTGCCAGTGCGCGGCTACCCGGCGCCACGACCTCTCGGGAGGCAATGTCAGCGTCAACCAGATTGACCTTAAAGTCGGCAAACATCTCAGCGACCGTGCTCTTGCCGCTGCCGATGCCGCCGGTGAGTCCGACTACAAACATCTTCGGCCCGAGCAGCGTTGAAATTTCCTGAGATGAGGCTGTTTCATACCAAGAAGTGAGTCATGTAAAAGGAATAGATCTGATTGCCCCAGATCATCATGATGAGGCCGGCACCGGCGAGAAAAGGGCCAAATGGCATAGGTGCCGATCTGTCTCTGCCCATAAGGAGAATGCTGGCAATGCCAAACGTTGCCCCAACCAGTGACGATAGAATGATAATGGGAAGCAAGGCCTGCCACCCCATCCATGCCCCCAGTGCGGCAAGCAGTTTAAAGTCGCCATAACCCATTCCGTCCTTGCCGGTTGCCAGCTTGAAGACCCAGTAGAACGACCAGAGGGACAGGTAGCCAACAACCGCTCCGAGTACTGATTCCTGTGTTGTGACGCCGGTTCCCAAGTCCTGAGTATTGACCGCCAGGCCAAGCCAGAGCAGTGGGAGCGTGATGTCGTCTGGCAGCAGCTGATAATCAAAGTCAATCATGGTGAGTGCGATCAGGGCCCAGACAAAGAGCAGCAGAGCCAGCGTAAGCCAAGTGGCGTCAAAATTTACCGCAACAAGCGCTGAAAAAAGCCCGGTAGCCAGCTCAACAGCAGGATACCGGATCGGGATTTTTACCTTACAACTGGCACACTTGCCGGCAAGCAGCGCATAGCTGATCAGTGGAATATTTTCCCAAGCTCGGATCGTGTGCTGGCATTGCGGGCAATGGGAAGCGGGTTGGGCCAGCGACAGGTTTTTCCGGAGAAGTGGATTCTTTTCTTCGGCTGGCTGCGGATCTTCTATTTCAAGGAATTCACAGCATTGCTGTCTCCAGTCTCTCTGAAGCATGAGAGGCAGGCGATAAATTACGACGTTAAGAAAGCTGCCCACAAGAAGGCCTAGCACGAAGCAGATCGTGGTGAGAGTCGTCGGGCTCTGCTGGAGCAGTTGAAGAATAACCATTCAGTGCCGCGGGGAACTACATCACCGAGCCGAGCTGGAAGATGGGCAGATACATCGCGATCATCAGTCCGCCAACCAGTATGCCGAGCACTGCCATAATCATCGGCTCCATCAGGGCGGTCAATCCGTCGACAGCATTGTCCACCTCAGCTTCGTAGTAGACTGCGCATTTATCGAGCATTGAATCGAGGGCACCGGACTCCTCTCCAATTCCGACCATCTGGGTGACCATAACCGGGAAAAGCGTTGTTTGCTTGATGGCAAAGTTGAGCTGCTGTCCTGTCGTTACGTCATCTTTGATCTTTTTGGTCGCGGTAGAGTAGACGACGTTGCCCGTGGCGCCGGCAACAGAATCCAGCGCGTCGACCAGCGGGACCCCAGCGGCGAAGGTCGTGGCAAGCGTGCGGGTGAAGCGCGCATAGCACGAGCTATTCATGATTGGCCCGACAATAGGCAGCTTCAGGCTCAACTTGTCCAGCGCATTGCGGAATCCTTGTGAGCGCACTTTCATTTCCTTGAAAATAAACCCGCCGATGCCCAGTGCGATCAGGACTTTCCACCAGTGAGCGATTGCGATGTCTGAGAGATTCAGCACGAATTGCGTAAAAGCCGGCAGTTCTGCACCGAAGCTGCTGAAGGTCTCCGCAAATTGAGGAACAACCTTGATGAGCAAAATCCCGGTGACTACCAGGGCCACCACGACTACCGCGATCGGATAATTCATGGCTTTTTTAATTTTGGCCTTGAGGGCTTCCGATTTTTCTTTATAGGTAGCCAGGCGATCGAGCATGGTTTCCAATGCACCCGATTGCTCTCCTGCATCGACCAGATTACAGAACAGATCATCGAAGTATCGAGGGTGTTTGCGAATGGTATCTGCAAAATTGTTGCCCGCTGCGACGTCGTCACGAATCTGCAACACCAGTTCCCTCATGGAGGGGTTTTCAAGGCTTTCTCCGACGATTTCAAAGGACTGCACCAGCGGAATACCTGATTTCATCATAGTCGCCAGCTGGCGGGTGAAGACAGCTATGTCTGCCGGTGTGATTTTTTGCTTGCGGGTGCCGAACAGCTCCTTGGGTTTACGTTTAACCTTCTGCGGATTGATGCCCTGCTTGCGAAGCTGAGCCTTAACTAATGCCTGGCTGCTTCCCTGAATCTCGCCTTTTGTCTTGTTGCCGTTCTTGTCGGTGCCTTGCCAAACGTAAATGGTTTGTATTGCTTCAGTTGCCATCATTCACCTCGGTATGCGCTGCCTATTATGATTACTCGCCTTACCTCTCAGGGTTTACTATAACATGCCAATTTAATCAGAACTAAGTCAGTCTGTTGGCTTCCTCCAGGCTGATGACCCCCTCTTTGACTTTGTTCAGAGCGGCTTGGCGCAGGTTTGGGAAGCCGGCGCGCTGGATTTCCCTGGCAAGCTCAGAGGCGTTGCCGTTTGTCAGAATGCAATCGGTGAGACGCTGGGTCATGGGGACTACCTCATAAATACCGAGCCGGCCTTGATAGCCATTCTGGCACCAAGCGCAGCCAAGTGGCTTAAAAATGCGAATCGCGTTGATTCCAACCGAGCGGAAACCTTGCTCCTTCAGCACAGAGGCGGGCAGTTCGCCTTCCTGCTTGCAATGGGGGCACAGGCGCCGGCTCAGGCGTTGGGCGATGATCAGATTGATCGAGGTTGCCAGATTGAAATTCGGAATGCCCATCTGTCTCAACCTGTTCACCGTTTCAGCGGCACTGTTGGTATGGAGAGTCGACAGCACGAGATGGCCGGTCTGCGCCGCCTGAATCGCGATTTCTGCCGTCTCCGTATCCCGAATTTCTCCTACCATAAGCACGTCCGGGTCCTGTCTGAGGAAGGCTCTCAGTGCGCCGGCAAAACTTAGGCCAATTTTTGGATTGACAGCAACCTGATTGATTCCTTCCAGATTAATTTCTATCGGCTCCTCAGCGGTGGAAATATTGCGCTCGAGGGTGTTGAGCAGGTTAAGCCCTGTATACAGGGTAACCGTTTTACCGCTCCCGGTCGGACCGGTGACGAGCACCAGACCCTGCGAGCGATGCAGTCCTTGCAAATAGAGATTCTTTTGATTCTTACTGAAGCCCAGCTCATGAATGTCCAGCCTGACCCGGGAGGCGTCAAACATTCTGATCACAACCTTTTCTCCCCATCGCGTGGGGAGCGTGCTGATCCGGAGTTCGATCGTGTGACTATCCGACAGCTGTAATTTGATTTGACCATCCTGCGGCAGGCGCTTCTCCGAGATGTCCATGTGGGCCATGATTTTTATGCGTGACGCAATACGACCGGAAAATTTGCTGGCAGGACTTTCAGTTTCTCTCAGCAGTCCGTCAACTCTGAATCGGATACGAAATTGGTGTTCGTAGGGCTCGAGGTGAATATCTGAAGCCCCCTTCTTGACGGCATCAAGCAACAGCTGATTGACGAAACGCACCACCGGGGCGTCATGGAGCTGACTGGTGCTGCTGCCTAAGTCACGCGTTTCCGCATAAGAGGTGTTGACGCGGTTCATGGCCACGTTTGAAACTTCGCGCTCGTAAGGGGTTCAAAGCGAACGGGAAGCGTTGGAATCCCGTTGTAAAGCAGATCCTTGACTGGCCAGCGAGTCGACCGGGTTTTTCGACGTGCCGGTGTTTGCCTGAAAAGCTTAAGCTCGATGGTGTTCAGGAAGAGCGGGAAGAGCTGGAAGAGCGCGAGGTGATCTCGCCGCCGCGAAAAAGCGGAACAGGGATAAGAGTCTGTCATGACGGAGCTCTTTGTAGAGAGAGGAATTACGGTCATCGGGCAACGCATGGATAGGCGGGCATGCCCGGAAGCTAAGTTTAGATTAAAATCGGCGACTGGCTCAGTATTGATGAAAACAACGGGCTGTGGATGTCGGCTTAGGCCCTTGAGGAGGTGAAATGAGCAGGTGGAAAGCGTCCGGAATCCATCTGGCGATTAGTGCGGCATTGTTGTCTGTACTTCTGGCCATAATTTTTTTGCTCTGGTATCCGGGTATTTTATTCAGTGTTGACGGTGGCTGGGCCGGCCTGCGCATAGTGGTCGGCGTGGATCTGGTGCTTGGGCCGTTGTTGACACTTGTCGTCTTTCAGGCAGGCAAGCCAAGCCTGAAATTCGATCTGACTTGTATTGGCCTGCTGCAGGGGGTCTGTATGGTGGCCGGAATGGCGATCGTGTATTCGGAGCGCCCGGTGGCTCTTGTGCTGGCATACGACACGATCTACAGCCTGAGTGCCCAGGAGTTTGAAGATTACGGCAAGGATATCCGGGTGCTTGACTCAGTGCCGGGGCCGTTGCCTAAACTGATCTATACCGAGCTTCCGGAAAATAATATTGAGGCGGGCATCATCGCCATGCGCGGTCAGTTCATTGGTGATCCGTTGTTTATTCAGACAGAACGTTATCGCCCGCTTTCTGGCACCGATCTTGGGCAGGTATTCAGACAGGAGTCCCAGGTGCGGGCGAGCGTTTCAGATGAGCTCCGGCAATCGCTCCCCGAGCATTGTTTGCTGGCAAAATTTATCTCGTCACGCAGCGGTGGCTACGTGTGCTTTGATAGTGTGCAGTCTCGCTTGAGCAGACATTTTCCGCCGGAGTATCAGCGGGCAACGGAGCTCCCGCTGTCTGGAGAGAATGAGTGAGCTGAAGAGAATGCGCGCAGTGAGAAACTGGGAAAGCGTGGGTTCCGATGAGTAACGGCAACGCTTAACAGTAGCCACCATCGACACAGGTGCCGCCAACTGTCCACTCCACCGGCGGAGTCACTGAGCTCGCAGTCAGGGTGTAGGTAACGCCGGCAAGATCGGTGCCGTCAGCCATCCAGGTGACGGTGATGACGCCGTCTACCACATCAATGCCATGTTGTGTCGCGGTCCGAGCCTGCGTGCCAGGAATGCCGTTGGTTCCTGCATCCACATCGGCCAGAGAGTTAAATCTGTCGGAATGGGCCTGGGTCAGGATTGCCGCCCGGTAGAAGCCGATCCCCAGAATGGCTTCGGCGAATCGGGCACGATTTCGATACAGGTCATAAGCCGGCAGGGCAACGGAAACAAGAATGCCAATTATCGCGGTGACAATCATCAACTCGATCAGGGTAAAGCCGTCTTGTTTCTTGGGATTCCGCATATGCCGCTCGTCGGTGGTTGAAATGGTTCAAAGCCGATTCTAAGTCCAATCGTCAGAAATTAACAATGCATTAACCTACCTATTCCTGGTATTTCAGGGTCGGACCTCAAAAGACGCCACCGGATTAGCAGCGTCCCCGGTCAGGAGCCCTGTCACTAGCATGACAGGGCCGCTGTCCGGAGTAGTGCGGCCTGATTAGCAGAGGCCGTTGGTCAGGCAAGTGCCGCCTTCAGTCCACTGTACCGGGGGAGTGACTCCACCTGCTGTCAGAGTATAGGTGACGCCATCAAGGTCGGTGCCGTCGTCCTGCCAGGTCATTGTGATAGCGCCGTTCAGCACAGCAGCGCCATGCACCGCTGCAGCCACGGCAACGTCTGCGGGAATGCCGAGTGAGCCCCCGTCGAGATCCGCAATGGCTGATGGACTGCGGGTCTGGATCGCAAGTTCTACGGCGGTCTTGCGTGGCGTAACTGCCAGCACCAGCTCCGAGAATGCCGCTCGGTTGGAGTAGTTCTGATACGCAGGCAGGGCGACTGCCGCCAGAATGCCGATAATGGCCACTACAATCATCAGTTCGATCAGGGTAAAACCTTGTGTTTTTTTCATTGCTTGTTGCTTCCTAGTTGTGGATTGGTAAGTTAACGATTCGTAGTGTATGTCGTCACCTTGTCCCAGACTGTGAGCGGTTTCACAACTCTGAGCAGGGTTAGCATCCAGGGTCTCGAAAACTCTAATTAGATTCTCTGCACAGATCGCGCCAGATTATTACTTTGAGCTATCTGACTGAATTTGCTGAGGAAACAGTCTTATTCGGGTTTGGCAGGTGAGTGTTGTGCCAGCTCTATGGGCACAATCTGTTAATTACCGACAAATTTTGTCAGTTTTCGCGGATTAAGATTGCGGTTAATTCAATGGTCGACTGGGATTCACTGTGTGCAATAGCTTACGTGAAGGCAGTTTAGCCCGGCCAGTGTCGCTGTCTTTGGTTTTCGTGTGGTTACCGTGTGTGCTTAGCGTATGAAAGTCGCTGCGAGATTCAGCCTGGGTTCATGCGCACGCGGCTAGCTTGTATACTCGGGTCGGCTAGCTCAGCCGGTTAAGTCATTCGCTTAAGTGATGCGCTTGAGAAAATGGGTCAACATACCATGGACCCTTGGGCACAAAGCACCTGCGCGCTTGAACTGAGAACGCCGGTGGTTTATCGTTCGGGCGTCGGAAAGAGCGGTGTGAGCCGGGCTTGGTCAATGCAATCAATGCAGTATTCGGGGCTGGGCGGCCTCGGAATTTGGAGGAAGGTAATGAAAAATTCGGCAACTTTGACTGCTGGCCTGACGCTGCTGGCAGGTTTGATGCTGGCACAGCCGGGTCTGGGTCAGGATAAGACAGTCAATGACGGTGTTTTCACTGCGGCACAGGTCGCTTCGGGCCAGACGGTGTATGACGCACAGTGTAAAACCTGTCATAACATGCGTTTTTACCGCGATACCTTACGCTCCTGGAGTAATCAGCCGCTGCTGTATCTGTGGGAAAACATCATGGGAACGATGCCGGCAGACAATCCGGGATCGCTGATGTTTGAGGAGTATACGGACGTGATTGCCTATATTCTGTCGGAGAACGGATTCCCCGCGGGTG
>Ga0181577_10004648_pt1 | contig 10581 bp, 11 predicted proteins | sample 101ome_21_FD_132468 | JGI IMG/M metagenome (GOLD analysis project Ga0181577, IMG submission 132468) | Coastal salt marsh microbial communities from the Groves Creek Marsh, Skidaway Island, Georgia - 101413BT metaG (megahit assembly) | ecosystem: Environmental > Aquatic > Marine > Intertidal... | reverse complement strand
TTTTGTTAAAGCCATCTATGCTGAATTTTAGCGAGTTACGTTTTTATTCGATTCGTCCTAAAACGGGTGCAAATCTAGGTATTTCAATTTGTAAGAAATGGAGGAGAATCATTTTTTTAATTGCATACATTTGGGGTTGGTTGATGACGTTTGTAATCATCACAAAATCAACTAGATAACAAATCAACAGGCGTTAATAAATTGCGGGTATTCAAAGGGATAGATCAGTACGGTCGGAGTGAGGAGACATGTTTGACCACCGGAACCTTCGATGGGGTGCATGTTGGACATAGAAAGATCATCGATATGCTGAACGGTTTTGCGCATAAGGCAGGACGAAGTAGTGTCATGTTGACCTTTCACCCTCACCCGCGCAAAGTGCTGTTTCCTGATGATCACGGTTTAGAGCTGCTCACCACCATGGAGGAGAAATTGGAACTGCTCGAGCAAGCCGGTTTGGATGATGTGATCATTCATCCCTTTTCTCGTGAGTTTTCTCGCTACACGGCCGTTGAATATGTTCGGGATCTCCTCGTACACGGATTGCATATGAAGCACATGGTGATCGGGTACGACCATCACTTTGGGAGGAATAGACAAGGGGATATTCACCAGCTGAGGGAAATGGCACCGCTGTATGAGTTTGACGTGACCGAGATCGCTGCCAAGGATATTGACGATGTGAATGTCAGTTCAACTAAGATCAGACAGGCATTGCAGGAAGGGCAAGTGGAGGTTGCAAACACTTATCTGGGTTACAAGTATTCGTTTCGGGGAAATGTGGTTCCCGGAAAGAGTAGGGGTAAGGAGATCGGTTTCCCTACCGCGAATATTGAGGTACTCGATGATACGAAGCTCATACCGAGAAATGGTGTCTATGCGGTAGATGTGAGAGTTCAAGGCGCCATGCATCGAGGGATGATGAACATCGGGCACAACCCCACCTTCGAGAACGGGATGGATAAGTCGATCGAGGTGAACCTCTTTGATTTTGATCGCGACATCTACGGGCAGGAGATCCGAGTTTGTCTTCTGAAATACTTGCGTGCGGAACAACGTTATGGGAACGTGGACGAACTCACGGCTCAGATGAAGATCGATCAAGAGAATGCGCGGAGACTCTAGAATATGGCTCATAGTATGGTTGTTTGCGTTCCATGGCGCTATGGTCATGGCGCAGGAGAGTGGTGTGTACAAAGACCTCGAAGAAGCATTGCTTGAACCGGAGAATGTGAGACACCTTAAGTTGCGCCGCCAACACTTAAGAGAATGGCCTGAGGGACTGGAGAACTTCCCCAACCTGGTCACACTGGATCTTGGACACAATAAAATTCACGAGCTGCCGACCGATCTTTCCTACCTGTCCCATATCGAAGAACTCGATCTGACTCGCAACAAACTGGATTCTTTGCAAGGAAGCGTGGGTGATCTGACTTCACTGAAGCGACTGAAGGCCGGAAACAACGTCATCTTTCACGTATCAGATCGAATCGGCGAATTGCGACATCTGGAGTATCTGGAGCTCTGGAGTAATAATATCTACTACCTCCCAACCACGGTGACAGAGTTGGTCGAACTCAAAGAGGTTGATCTGCGTGGTATTCAAATGGGAGAGCGCTACCAATTGGAGATCAAAGACCTGTTGCCGCCCGAGACAAAGCTGCGTATCTCGCCCAGCTGCAACTGTGATTAATTTTTCAAGCCTTATTTTTGAGGTATGAGAGGGAAGAAGAAGCGATTTCAACGTGTCGGTGCATGGCTGATTTGCATGGCTATGATCGGTTTCTTGGCGCAATCATGTGCTTCTTCCTCTGGCTACCACAAGCGTCCTCCTACCGGTAGCCACTTCAAGTGCAAGTGATCACTTGAGCACCTTGTAGTCAATGATCACGTCGTTGACCGGCCAGTCTCCTGAATCCCTCTTCTCATTCGAGATCGCTTCCACCACGTCCATTCCCTCTATTACTTCACCGAAAACCGTGTGGACACCGTCTAAGTGTGGCGTTCCCCCTTCGGTTCGATAGACTTCACGCGATGATTCAGGAATGGTGATTTCGTATTCCTTTTCCACTGCATCCAATCCATTGTCGCTAAACGGTGTGCCGATCACGATGTAGTAACTGTATTGCGCCGACTTCAATTCCGGGTTGTCGTCATAACTCATAGCCATGGCGATCGTTCCGCGCTTGTGGATGAGTTCCTGCTGGCTTTCATTAGGAATGTAATATGACCCTGCTTCCTCTCTCTTTTCGAGGGTCTGGTCATAGTCTGAATTCCCTCCTTGGATCATGAATTTAGGTACCACACGATAGAAGATCGTCTGGTGGTAAAGTTCTTCCTTGACGTTGTAAATGAAGTTGGCTCGGTGGATCGGCGTCTCTTCGTACAATCGGATCTTAATGTCTCCGAGCCGCGTCATGAGAAGCACCTCCGTTTCAGGGTTATTCTTTCCGTATTCCAAGAAGAACTCTTTGACCTGTCCAATCCTTGGGCGAGCCAACTTCTTTTCAGCTACCTTTTGTTCTGGCTTTTGGGCCTCTTGTTTTACTTCCTTCTTCTCGATGTTCTCCGCTTTGGGGTTTTCACCACTAGGTGAAGAGCAAGCAGAAAGAAGGGTCAGCGTGATTCCTAAAAAAATGATAAGTGTTCCTTTCATTCGGTCTAGGTTCTTCATGAATGACAATACCTTTGCGTGCAATGTTCGGAAGATTATCGAAACTACTCGGAAAGAAGGAGCCTGTGCTCGACCCGATCGACCTTGGTCAATTGAAGGTGGATGTGCATTCGCACTTCATCAACGGTATCGATGACGGCGCCCAGACCATTGAAGAATCCCTGACCTTGTTACAAGGGATGCGAGATCTGGGTTACCGGAAGGTGGTCACTACTCCTCACGTCATGAGCGACTATTATCGCAATACCCCTGAGATCATTACCACAGGTCGTGATCGGATCGCTAAGGCGGCGGAGGAAGCGGGTATCGAGATCGAGATTGAATGCGCGGCTGAGTACTACCTCGACGCTGACCTGATGCCGAAGATCAAAAACAAGGAGCTTCTAACGTTCGGGGATAACTATGTTCTGTTTGAACTTCCCTTCCTCAGTGAGTCCCCCAATGTAGCTGAGATCGTGTTTGAGATGCAGTTGGCCGGATACAAGCCCGTGCTAGCCCACCCGGAGCGATATGGGTTCTGGCATCATCAGTTTGATAAGTACCAGGATATGTTCGACAAAGGGGTTATCCTCCAGCTGAACATCAACAGTGTTACCGGTCACTACTCTCCCGAGGTCAAGCAAATGTCACAGAAACTGATCAAGCACGAGATGATCGGTCTGCTGGGATCGGATTGTCACCACGACGGTCACATCGGATTGATGCAGCAGGCGCAAAGGACACCTGCATTGCATCAACTGATTACGTCAGGAAAGCTTTTGAATTCCTCGCTTTATGCCTGAGACAACTCGGCTTCACGGTGAATCTTCTTCACTAAGCCCGAAAGGACTTTTCCAGGACCAACCTCCACAAAATGCGTTGCTCCGTCGGCTACCATTTGTTGAACGCTCTGCGTCCATCGAACCGGCGCCGTTAATTGAGCTACTAGATTCTTCTGGATCGCTGCTGGGTCACTCACAGCGTTGGCAGTGACGTTCTGATATACCGGACAGATCGGATTGTTGAATTGGGTGCTTTCGATCGCTGCTGCCAATTCTTCGCGGGCTGGCTCCATCAAAGGTGAGTGGAATGCACCTCCGACAGGAAGTTTCAAGGCACGTTTGGCGCCTTTCTCTGTCAAGGCAGCACACGCAGCATCAACTCCAGCATTGCTTCCACTGATCACGAGTTGTCCAGGGCAGTTGAAATTCGCGGCGACGACAACATCGTCGATCGCTGCACAAGTTTCTTCCACGATGTTATCATCCAAGCCAAGGATCGCAGCCATGGTAGAAGGATTCATCTCGCAGGCTTTTTGCATTGCCATCGCCCTCTTGTAGACCAAGTTCAATCCATCTTCAAAGCTCAGCGTCTTGTTAGCCACCAAGGCAGAAAGCTCACCCAAGCTATGACCTGCTACCATATCAGGCTTGAAGTCGGCAATCGTAGAAGCGAGGATCACAGAGTGCAGGAAGACGGCTGGTTGTGTCACCTTGGTTTGTTTCAATTCGTCATCGCTGCCCTCGAACATGATCTTGGTGATGTCGAATCCAAGGATGCCATTCGCTGCCTCAAAGAGGGCCTTTGCTTCGACATTGGTTTCATACAATTCTTTTCCCATTCCTGAGAACTGCGCTCCCTGTCCGGGAAATACATAGGCTGTTTTCATCTTAGCTAAGTTTTGCTGATATCAGACTGATAAATTCTCTTCTCGTTGAGTCTTTGAGAAACTCTCCTGTAAAGGCTGAGGTTGTGGTGACTGAATTTTGTTTTTGAACCCCTCGCATCTGCATACACATATGCTGGGCCTCAATCACGACCGCAACTCCGAGTGGGTTAAGGGTTTCTTGGATTGAATCGCGGATCTGGTAGGTAAGTCGTTCCTGCACTTGCAATCGTCTGGCGAAGACATCCACCACACGGGGGATCTTGCTCAGCCCAACGATCTTGCCGTTAGGAATGTAGGCCACGTGGGCCTTTCCGAAGAAAGGAAGCATGTGGTGCTCACAGAGCGAGTACATCTCGATGTCCTTGACCAGAACCATTTGTTGGTGCTCTTCGGTAAAAAGAGCGGACTCCAAGATCTCTTGTGCGTTTTGTTCGTAGCCCTGAGTTAGGAACTGAATGGCTTTTGCCGCACGCTCTGGGGTTTTCTGCAACCCTTCACGCTCGTTGTCTTCACCCAAGTTGGTGATGATTGAACTGAAGCTTTCGGTCAACGCGTCGATATGCTCTTCGTTGTAGGCATCGGTTCGCTCGAATCCCTTGTCTGTGTGCCCTGCTTTAGCCATAGTATTCCACGTAATTATTCTCGGTTTCCTCAAGCTTGATGTAGTGCAACTGGGCTCCGTGTTCTGCGATCGGGCCTTCGATCTGCTCCCAGATCGCAAGGCAGATGTTCTCGGTGGAAGCCATCTTTCCCTTCATGAACGGCGTGTCTACATTCACGTTCTTATGGTCGAGGTACTCGATTACCTTTTCCTTCAAGATGTCACTCAGGATCTTCAGATCCATGACAAAACCGGTTTCTTCTTCGATCGGTCCCTTGACCGTTACGAAAAGCTCGTAGTTGTGGCCGTGCCAATTGGGATTGGCGCATTTACCGAATACCTCCAGGTTCTTTTCGTCGCTCCATTCTTCTTTGCTCAATCGATGAGCAGCGGAGAACCTCTCCCGCCGTGTGATGTGCATTGTCTGGGCCATGATCGAAATTGCGGGCAAAGATAGGGTGCATTGTTCATTGAATACCTTTGTGCCCAAATGCGAAAGGAATGGTAGTCATCACGGGAGCTGCGGGATTCATTGGAAGTTGTCTAGCCAAGGTTTGGAAGGATAAAGGAGTTGAGGTTGCGTTGGTCGATGATTTTAGTCATCCGGAGAAGGAAGCCAACCTGATAGCCTTGGATGGTTTGACCCGGGTGGAGCGAAAAGATCTTTTCAGTTGGCTGGAGAATAGAACCGATATTGAAGCTATTCTTCACATCGGAGCGCGAACCGATACTACAGAGTTTGACTATTCCATTCTTGAAGAACTGAACCTAGAGTATTCCAAGAGTGTCTGGAAGTATTGTTCTGATCACCAAATTCCGCTTGTTTACGCATCTTCTGCGGCTACCTACGGAGCGGGCGAGTTTGGGTATAAGGACGACCACGATTTGTCGGCCAAGTTAGAACCGCTAAATCCATACGGCGTTTCCAAGAATGAGTTTGATAAATGGGCCTTGGCTCAGTCCGAAAGCCCTAGTGCTTGGTATGGCTTGAAGTTCTTCAACGTCTACGGACCAAACGAAAACCACAAGGGCCGAATGGCTTCAGTGATATTTCACGCATTCCATCAGATTAGGAAGACCCAGGCTATGAAGTTGTTTAGGTCACACAATCCGGACTTCAAGGATGGGGAGCAGCTGCGAGACTTTGTCTATGTCAAGGATGTGATCTCCGTGATCGAATTCTTGGTCGAGCAGCAGCCGGAAAGCGGACTCTATAACTTGGGAACCGGAAAGGCGCGTACGTTTTTGGACCTTACTAAGGCGGTATTCAAGGCTTTGGACGCTCCAGAGAATATTTCTTTCATCGACACGCCGGAAGACATCCGAGATAAGTATCAATACTTCACCGAGGCGGATATATCCAAGCTGAAGTCGGCAGGGTATGACAAAGAATTTACAGAGTTGGAGAGGGGCGTAGAGGATTACGTTAAAAACTACCTACAGAAGGGGGTGAATTTTAAAAGTGACTCCTTGAGTTCAATCAACATTTCCTTCACCTGCTTGAGCGATTCGATCATTTCGGACTTTTCTAGCAAAGCTTTGTGCTGGTCTTTGATCTTCTTCTTTGCTCCTTCTAACGTAAATCCACGCTCTTTTACGAGATGGTGAATGACCTTGAGGTTCTTTACGTCCTGTTCCTTGTAGATGCGGTTGCCCTTGGAGTTCTTCTGAGGCTTGATGATGTCAAACTCTTTTTCCCAAAAGCGAAGTAGGGATGTGTTCACATCCAACAACTCAGCCACCTCTCCGATGGAGTAGTAAAGTTTGAAGGATTCCTTTTCTTTCAGTGGCATGATGGCATCAATCGAAGGATTGGTTTTCCTGTGACGCCAACTGAATCATCATATCGTATTCCTCTGGCGTGAGATCACTAAAGTAGAAATTGATCGGATTCACAGGACGACCATTCTTGTGAACTTCGTAGTGAAGATGAGGTCCGCTGGATTTCCCCGTGTTGCCCACGTAACCAATGATCTCACCGCGCGCTACTTCCTGCCCCGGCTTAACTGCGATCTCGCTCATGTGAGCATACAATGTAAGGTAGCCGAATCCATGGTCTATTCGAACGTGGTTGCCATAACCTTTAGACTTTCTGTCAGCGCGAACCACCTTTCCGTTGCCAGTAGCATAGATTGGCGTCCCAGTAGGTGACGTGAAATCCATGCCTTCATGGAAAGCTGGAGTTTTGTAGTGCGGATCGATTCGCATCCCAAAGCCGCTGGCCATACGAGTAAGGTCCTTGTTTGAAACGGGCTGGATCGCAGGAATGCTAGCCAGCATCTCTTCCTTCTGCTTGGCGAGGCCGTAGATCTCATCGAATGATTTCGATTGGATGTACATCTGCTTAGCTAGTCGGTCTAGCTTCTTGGTAGTGGAAACTACGATGTCCGCACTCCCCTTGAATTTCTCTAGGCTCTTGTAACGGTTGACTCCACCGATACCGGCTCTGCGCAAGTTGTCAGGAATGGGCTCGACTTCGAATACCGCTCGATAGATATTGTCGTCTCGGTTTTCCAAGTCAGCTAGGATGATGCTCATCTGGTCGACTCTTTTGTCGAGCAATTCCAGTTGCAATAAGAGCTCTTGGTTCTCCGCTTTCAGTTGTCGATCCTTAGGTGAATCGTAGACGGTTTCGAAGAGTACATAGATACCTCCGGCAAAGAAGAGCGACGCCAACAGGAAGACCAACGCCCGTGTGAATCGCTGCCCTGTCGACACCTTGACCTTTTCATAGCTGAGTGTCTTCTCGTTGTATTGATATCTAACTTTCGCCAAGTTGCTTGAGATATTTGCGCTGCAAAAATAGGACAACCGCTACTTTTGCACCTTTTGATACCTGAAATTCAGTGAATTTAACAGATATGGAGTGGAGCACACGTAAGGTCAGATCAACCTTTTTGGACTTTTTCAAGTCAAAAGGACATGCCATTGTTGACAGTGCTCCGATTGTGATCAAGGATGATCCCACTCTCATGTTTACGAACGCGGGCATGAATCAGTTCAAAAGTGTTTTCGTCGGAAACGAGGATGCGAAGGACAAAAGGGTGGCCGATACCCAGAAATGCTTGCGTGTTTCAGGGAAGCACAACGACCTCGAGGAGGTGGGTAGGGATCACTACCACCACACCATGTTTGAAATGCTCGGTAGTTGGTCCTTCGGGGACTACTTCAAGGCCGATGCCATTGATATGGCCTGGGAACTGCTCATCGATGTCTATGGTCTGGATAAGGATCGTATCTACATCACTGTTTTCGGTGGGGATGAGGAGTTGGGTCTTGGATTGGATGAAGAGGCACGAGACCTTTGGAAGAAGCACATTTCAGAGGATCGCATTCTGCCCTTCGGAAGGAAGGATAATTTCTGGGAGATGGGCGAGACCGGCCCGTGTGGTCCTTGCTCTGAGATCCACGTCGATCTGCGTTCAGAGGAAGAGCGCAAACAACGCGATGGAAAAGAGTTGGTCAATCAAGACGATCCTTCCGTGATTGAGATCTGGAACCTCGTCTTCATGCAGTTCAATCGCATGGAGAATGGCGAATTGAAAACGCTCAAGGAAAAACACATCGACACGGGTATGGGGCTCGAGCGGTTGGTTCGAGTGCTTCAATCTAAGTCATCTAATTACGATACAGACCTGTTTCAGGCTCTGATCGGTAGCATTGAAAAGCAAACCGGTTCAACCTATGGTGGATCCGCTGATTTGAAGGACGTTGCATTCCGTGTAATTGCGGATCACGTTCGAGCAATCGGTTTTTGTATTGCTGACGGACAATTGCCTTCTAACAATGGTGCTGGATATGTGGTGCGAAGAGTGCTTCGCAGAGCGATCCGCTATGGGTTCAGTCAGCTCTACATGAAAAAACCGTTCATTCATGCCGTTGCCAAGGAGCTGATCAACCAAATGGGTGATGATTTCCCTGAATTGAAGCGAGGCGAGGATTTGATCCAAAAGGTGATCAGAGAGGAGGAGAATACCTTCTTGTCAACATTAGAGAAGGGCTTAGATAGGCTGCAGGCCGTGTTTGAGAAAGGAGGGAATACCACTGTAGATGGACAAGTAGCCTTCGAGCTATATGACACATATGGTTTTCCGATTGATCTTACCAATCTGATCGCCGAGGAGAAGGGTTGGACGGTAGATATGAATGGATTCCAGCAGGAATTGGAAAAGCAAAAGGAAAGGTCCAGGAGCGCAACCAAAACGTCATTCGGCGATTGGACTGTGTTGGTAGAAGGACCAAATTCTGAGTTCTTAGGCTATGATCAACTGGAATGTACTACGCGAGTGTCAAAGTATCGTATGGCCACAGTGAAGGGCAAGGAAACGGCACAGGTTGTTTTGGAGAGAACTCCTTTCTACGCAGAGAGTGGCGGACAGGTGGGAGACAAAGGGGTTCTAAGCATCGGTGGCGTTGATGTTCGGGTCTTCGACACGAAAAAAGAGAACAATGAATTCGTGCATTTCGTAGAGCGTCTGCCTGAAGGAATTGACGGAGAAGTGAAGGCGGTGGTCGATCGAGGCTCTCGTGGAGAAATACGGAAGAATCACTCCGCAACACACTTACTGCACCACGCGCTGCGCAAGAATTTGGGTACACACGTAGAGCAAAAAGGTTCTTTGGTGGCCCCGGATCGTCTGAGATTTGACTTTTCACACTTCGAAAAGGTTTCGGATGCGGAGCTAGTTCAGATCGAATCAGATGTCAGGGAGATGATCGGCGCTGATTTTGAAGCTAACATTCAAGAGATGCCGATCGAGGAGGCTAAGTCCATGGGGGCGATGGCGCTCTTTGGGGAGAAATACGGCGATCAGGTCCGAGTAGTGAAGTTTGGTCCTTCTGTCGAACTCTGTGGAGGAACACACGTGGATCGTGCTTCAGAGATCGGAGGATTCAAGGTGATCTCAGAATCGAGCATTGCGAGCGGTGTTCGACGTGTAGAGGCGCTTACGGGTAAGGCTTATCAGGAATACGTGGATGAGCAGCTGAATAAGCTTCACGCCATCGAGCAGGAATTAGGCAATCCAAAGGATTCGATCGCAACGGTGACCAAGCTGCAATTCGACTTGAAGAAGGCAAACAAGACCATCGATGAGCTAGTAGAGAAGGAAAAGGGTCAACTCAAGCGTGACCTCATTGGAAAAGTGGAGAAAGGAGAGTCTATTTCGCGCCTGCTGACCCGGGTTGAGGGTTTGGATGGAAAGGCAGTGAAGGACACTATCTATGGTTTGACCTTGGAGTTTGAAGACCTAGTAGCCATTGTGGTGGGGGAATCTGAAGACAAGCCATACATCATTGCTGGAGTGAGTAAGCCTTTGGCCGAGTCTGGTCTTTACGACGCCTCAAAGTTGATCCGAGAATTGGCAGTTCATATCCAAGGCGGAGGTGGCGGTCAGAAATTCTTAGCGATGGCAGGGGGTAAAAACAAACAAGGGCTCCGAAGAGCCCTTGAACATGCTGATGAAATCATCAGGATTCAGGCTAGTTGACCCTCGAGGTTGTCTTGGGCTTTTTCTTTTTCCTTTCCGTACACTGGACCCTCATATTCCTCTGTGTAGGACAATCCTCGGTGGCGAACATAGAATCCATTGCAAATAGTAACGAGGATGTAGTCGTGCATTCGATAATGTCCGAGGATGTGACAAAGTTCGATATACA
>Ga0181577_10004642_pt1 | contig 10587 bp, 7 predicted proteins | sample 101ome_21_FD_132468 | JGI IMG/M metagenome (GOLD analysis project Ga0181577, IMG submission 132468) | Coastal salt marsh microbial communities from the Groves Creek Marsh, Skidaway Island, Georgia - 101413BT metaG (megahit assembly) | ecosystem: Environmental > Aquatic > Marine > Intertidal zone... | reverse complement strand
TAGGCCGAACAGCTGGCGAGAGGGCGGCGCGCCGTCAGCCCGGTTGATCGACGTGTGCCCCCGGTGGCTCGAGCGCAGACCGGAACAAGGCCCGGATGTGGGCGAGAAGTTCGTCGAGTGCTGCGTCGGTGAGCGGATCTCGGTCCAACAGACCGGCGATCAGTGGCGCGTCGCTGAAGTACGACAGGAGTGCTCCGTAGCCCGTCAGCAGCAGTTGCTCCGGGTCATGGCGACGAAACCGACCGGCATCCATCTCGCGTCGAAAATACTCCGACGCCCGGGCGAAGAGCGGCTGGAGCGCAACACCGAGTTCGACGTGACCGAGTTCCCCGCCGGCGAGCGCCTCGCGTCGGACCAGCCGAACGAAGTCGGGGTTGGCCCTGAAGAATTCGAAGCCCGCTGTCAGCACGTGGTCGAGTTGCTCCCAACCGGTTGCGACGGGGTTGGTGACGGCCGCCTCGACCCGCTCGTACCATTCGGCCAACGCCCGCTCGAAGACCTCTCGGTACATCGTTTCCTTTGTCGGGAAGTGGTGGAGCAGACTCTGGCGGCGAACGCCGACCTCGGCCGCGATGAGGTTGAGCGATGTGCCCTCGAAGCCTCGCTCGGCGAAAAGATGCTGTGCCGCGACGATGATCGCATCTCGCGTAGCGGGGCCACTCATGGCGGCAAACCCTAGTGGCGAGTGCTCGTGGCTTCGGTAACGTGCGGCCACATGGAGATCATCGCCGCGTTGTTCATCGACGAGATCGACCTTCGGCAGGTTGCCGGTCCGTCCACCAGGATCGACCTGAGCGGCGTGCAGTTCAGTGCTGCTGCGCCCGCTCCCCTGCCGTTCACCTGGGCTCCACACCTCGTCGTGATCATCCGTTGCCCGGAACACGGTTCCGGTCAGGGCGTGCTCGAGGTGACGTATCACCGCGGTGACGAGCAGATCGCACGCAACGTCCAACCCTTCGACGTCGAGCCCGGGAAGTTCACGTATCGACTGGTTCGAGCCGAGATGGACTTCGTCGAGTACGGCACGGTCGAGGCTCGCTGTCGGATCAATCACGATCCACCCATCACGGTTCCGTACACGATCCTGCCACCCGAGGCGGACTGATCGACCGATGAGCAGCTTCGGCGCAGCACTTTCGGAGCACCCGGACGCAGCTGCGGCGGTTGGTGAGGTCGTCGGTGCCGTGGTGGAGCGGGTCGGACCTGGACCCGACGTCGCCCTGCTCTTCGTGAGTGGTCATCCCGTTGCCGATTTCGACGACATTGCGTCTGCGGTGCACCAGTTGCTCTCTCCCCAGACCATGATCGCCGCCACTGCGACCGCTGTGATCGGCGGCGACCTCGAAGCCGAGGAGGGCCCGGCCGTGTCGCTGTGGGTGGGTCGCGTCGGGAGGGCGGAGGCGGTTCGCCTCGAGACGATTCGCAGCGACGAGGGCACGGCCGTCATCGGGATGCCCGACGATGCTGCCGTTGGCCAGCGCACCCTCATCTTGGTCAGTGAACCGTTCTCCTTTCCGGCTGATGCCTTCCTGCACGCCAGCAACGATCAGTACCCCGGACTCGCCATCGTCGGCGGCGTGGCCTCGGCGCCCGGTGGTCCGGGCAGCAACCGGTTGTTCGTGGACGGCTCGTTGCACACCGATGGTGCGGTCGGCCTCCTGTTGCCGGAAGGGCTGGGCGAATTCACGGTGGTTTCGCAAGGGTGTCGCCCTGTGGGAACGCCGCTCACCGTCACCGACGCCACGGACAATCTGGTGCGAAGTTTGGGCTCTCGGCCTGCGCTCGAGCGTCTGAACGAGCTCTACGAGAGCGCCGACGATGCCGAGCGTGGCCTGATCTCGAACGGATTGCACGTCGGCCTCGTCGTCGACGAACACACCGAAGCGTTCGGCCGTGGTGATTTTCTCGTGCGGGGGGTGATCGGCGCCGACCAGGCTGAGGGTGCGCTGCGCATCGGCGCTCGGGTGCCGATCGGGACGACGATGCAGTTTCACGTGCGAGACGGTGACAGTGCCCGCTCCGATCTGCGGGAGATGCTGCGGACGGTCGATGCGGATGCTGCACTCGTGTTCTCGTGCAACGGCCGGGGATCGCGCCTCTTCGGCGAGCCCGATCATGACGCCACGGCGGCTGTCGGAGCCACTGATCGCAATACGGTCGCTGGCATGTTCTGTGCAGGCGAGTTCGGTCCGATCCGCAACCAGAACCACATCCACGGATTCACCTCCTCGATGCTCTTCCTGTACGGATGAACGAGGGCAGTGGCCCACGGGTCACGTGCCTCTGGGTGTGCGACCGCGCGCACGTCGGCGCGGGTAGGGTCGACGGCGGCGCTCCGAGGACGTCTCGGAGGTGAGTGGGAGGACCTACGTGGACGACTTCGACGCACGCGCGATCAACACGATCCGCGGCCTTGCGATGGATGCACCGCACGCCGCCCGCAGCGGGCATCAAGGCACGGCAATGTCCCTCGCTCCGCTTGCCCATGTGTTGTTCAGTCGTGTCATGCGCTACGACGCGACAAGGCCCGATTGGATCGATCGTGATCGGTTCGTCCTGTCGTGCGGTCACGCATCGATCTTGCAGTACGCCCTGCTGCACCTCGCCGGCTTCGGACTGACGCTCGACGATCTCAAGAACTTCCGTCAGTGGGGCTCGGCCACGCCGGGCCATCCCGAGGTCGGGCACACAGCCGGTGTCGAGGTCACGACCGGACCGCTCGGGCAGGGGGTGGCGAACATGGTCGGGATGGCAATCGCCGAGGCGCAACTCCGGACCCGCTACGGGGCAGACGTCGTCGATCATCATGTGTTCGGTCTGTGCGGAGATGGTGATCTCGCCGAAGGGGTGAGCCACGAAGCAGCGTCTCTTGCCGGCCATCTCGGTCTCGGCAAGATCGTGCTCTGTTACGACGACAACCGGATCACGATCGACGGAGACACCGATCTTGCACTGAGCGACGATGCTGCGGGGCGATTCAGGTCCTACGGGTGGCACGTCGAAGAGGTCGGGGCGATCGGCGAGGACTGCGATGCATTGGAGGCTGCCGTTCGCCGCGCCATGGCCGTCGCCGACAAGCCGTCGCTCATCGTGCTGCAGACCGTGATCGGTTATCCAGCGACCGAACATGCCGGCACGCCGCATGCCCACGGGTATGCGATCGTCGATGATGAGATTGCGGCCACGAAACGCCGAATGGGTATGCCCGATGTGCCGTTCTCTGTCGACGACGAGCTCCTCCAGGCGTACAACGCAATCGGACGACGCGGTCGGGACGCTCGGGAGGCGTCCGAAGCTCGTCTCGCAGGATTCGAGGGCGATCGAGTTGGCCTCCGGGCGCAGCTCGACAACACCGGCCTGCCCGGCTGGGAGGAGGTGCTGCCGACCTTCGACACCGGCGCCTCGGTGGCAACACGGAAGGCGTCGAACGCAGCGTTACAGGCATTGGTCGAGATGGTTCCGGGACTCACCGGTGGTGGCGCCGACCTCACCGGGAACACTGGCACGGTCATCAAGGATCACGGCGTGTTCTCTGCGGCTGATCCCGGCGGTCGGCAGATCTACTTCGGGGTTCGTGAGCACGCCATGGGAGCGGTTGCAAACGGCATGGCCCTGCATGGCGGTGCAATTCCAGTTGTCGGCACGTTCCTCGTCTTTGCCGATTACATGCGTGGTGCGGTGCGGCTTGCAGCCCTGTCCCAGGCAAAGACCATCTTCGTGTGGTCCCATGACTCGGTCGGGGTTGGTGAGGACGGCCCGACCCACCAGCCCGTCGAGCATGTTGCGTCGTTGCGAGCGATTCCGGGTCTGCGAGTGATCCGTCCAGCCGATGCCAATGAGACCGTGGGGGCATGGAAGGTAGCGGTCGAATCGAGCGGCCCGACTGCTCTCATCCTCTCGCGCCAGGATCTTCCGGTGCTCGAGGGCACCGCACACGGTGACGTCAGCGCCGGGGCATACGTGATTCGTGAACTCGACGACGCTGCGATCTCCCTTGTCGGCACGGGCAGCGAGGTGTCGCTGTGCATCGAAGCTGCTGACGTTCTGCGAGATGAAGGTATTGCTGCACGAGTCGTTTCCTTCCCGTCCTGGGAGCTGTTCGACAACGCCGACAGTGCGTACCAAGCGTCCGTGCTGGCGCCTGGGATCCCCTCCCTTGCCGTGGAAGCCGGCATCTCGCAAGGGTGGCATCGATGGGTCGACGATGTGGTCTCGATCGATCGTTTCGGAGCATCCGCGCCTGGTAGCACGGTGATGCGCGAACTTGGGATCGACGCCGACACTGTCGTCGCCAGGGCGAAGGATCTGCTCGGCGTCTGATCCCAACTGCGACCAGGAGCGCCCCGATGACCCGGCTTCACGATCTGCACGCCTCACAGGGCCAGTCGCCCTGGCTCGACAACATCCGACGGGGTTGGCTCACCAGCGGTGAGCTCGCCGGCTGGGTCGATCGGGGGGTCCGCGGTCTCACCTCGAATCCATCGATCTTTCAGAAGGCGATCGAGGGCAGCACCGAGTACGACGAGCAGTTCCGTTCCTCGATCGCCGCTGGCCTCGACCTGGAGGCCAGCTATTGGGAACTCGTCACGAGTGACATCGGTGCAGCTCTCGACATTCTTCGGCCCGTTTACGACAGCTCCGGAGGTCTGGACGGCTACGTGTCGGTGGAGGTTGATCCCGGACTTGCCCGAGATGCGGTCGGCACCGAGGCTGCTGCGCGCGAACTCGACACGCGTCTCGCCGCACCGAATCTCTACATCAAGATTCCGGCGACGAGCGAGGGTCTGGCGCCGATTCGTCAGATGATCGAGGAGAAGCGTTCGATCAATGTGACGTTGATCTTCGGCCTCGAGCGTTACGCCCAGGTGATGGAGGCCTATATCAGCGGGCTCGAAGGTGCAGAGGGGGATCTGAGCGACATCAGCAGCGTTGCGTCGTTCTTCATCAGCCGAGTCGATGTGGAGGTCGATCGGCGCCTCGATGCGCTGGGTACGCCCGAAGCTCGGGCGCTACGAGGAAAGGCGGCGATCGCCAACGCCAGGCTCGCCTACGACCTCTTTCGGCAAACGTTCTCCGGCTCCCGCTGGGAAGCGCTGGTTGCGCGCGGCGCACGAGTCCAGCGACCGCTGTGGGCATCGACCTCCACCAAGAATCCCGAGTACGCAGACACCCTGTACGTGGACGAACTCATCGGCCCCGACACAGTGAACACCCTGCCTGACAACACGCTCGAGGCATTCGAAGACCATGGTGTGGTTGCTCGAACGATCGATGTTGGACTCGATGACGCTCGTTCGACGATCGAGCGTCTCGCCGAGCTCGGTATCGACATGGCGGCGGTCACGCAGCAGTTGGAGGACGAGGGCGTCGCTGCGTTCGAGAAAAGTTTCGATGAACTCCTCGGGGTGCTTGGTGAGAAGGCATCGGAGTTCGGCTGACCGATCACAAGGTTGGCAAAGGCGGGTTCGGCCATAGCATGAAGGGACGGGAACTGCGGTCCGGGCGATCGCAGCGTCCTGCGGGTGTCTCGCCATCGAGAGCACCTGGCGCACCGAGCACGGCTTCGGCCGTCGAAGGTGCCTTTCCCTCGTGCGATTCGCGTGTGTTGCAGCGCGTGTCGCGGATGTTCTGAGGAGCCATCGTCACTATCACCCCCGATAGGGCTGTGTTGTCGCCGTCGTTGCTCGATGATTTGGCACAGGCCCACCTCGACGGACGGGCGACCGACGCCGAGATTCGACTACTCGAAACCAACCGAGACGCCTGGATCGGCAGTCTGTGGCGTCTCCTGGACCGCGCCGAAGAATCCCTTGCCAGCGCTCGTCGCACGGTCAAGGGCGCAGCACGTGCCGTCGTCCTCAGCGACCTCGACGAAGAGTGCTTCAAGATCGACGCCCAGCTCACCACCCTCACCGGGCCGCCCCGCGAAGATGAGCTGGCCCCCGTGGCAGCTGAACCAGAAGCGTCCGATCCTGACCCGGAGCCCTACGTCGGCACGATGCAACTGCATCTCTCTCGCACCGACGGCCGGATCGTTGCCTGGGCCGCAGGACACGGCGTGCGAGGGGAACACCACGATCGCCTGCTGGAGCGAATCAAGGCGCACGGTGGTGGGGCGGTGACCTGGGACGAACAGGCAACGATGAAGGTGCCCGGCAGTGGAAGGGTGTCGACCGTCTCTGCGCCGGTTTCGTCAGCGCTCGGCTGGCTGGTTTCGTTGGCAGACACCAAGGATGACGCGTCTGTTGGTGCGAGCGTCACATGGATGGGACAGGCCGCAGCCATCGCCGTCGAGATCGTTGCACAGGGTCGTGTCGTGCCCCAGCTCGTCCAGGCCAAGCGTCGACGCAAGGACCGTGACCGTGCCGCTGATCGTGGGCTGTTTCGCCTTCGCTGGCTGCCTGCACTGGTCGACCCTGAACGGCTGGAGCGTCTCGCCAGCTCGATCCCGGGCGCTGCAATGGCCGGCGCTCGCGAGCAGGACCGGACAAAGTTTGCGCTTGCTGCGCTCGGCGATCTGACCGACGCAATCGTGACGGTGGGTGCAGGCCAGATCGAGTCGCCCGCTCCCCCGCCCAAGGTCATGACCAAGGCCGACGTCGTGGAAGCGACCCTGTGTCATCTCGATGGCACGACGTTCGAAGCGCCGACGAAGTTCGGCGGCGATGTCGTGCGGCGCCTGGCTGCGTGGGCCCAACCGGTCCTCGGTGCAGCCGAGCGGACACTGGTGGTGCACCTGGATCCACCCGATTCCAGCAATGCCTGGCATGTACGGGTGCTTGCGCGAAACGACGAAGAAGAACTCGAGCCCGTCGAGGTGGCGCTGGCCACCAGCTCGAAGTCGCGGGCGAAGACCACGGCGCTGCAGTTGGCCCGCCTCGAGCGGCTCTTCCCCGAGCTGCTCCGGTTGGGTGGTCGTCGGCGCGGTGAAGTGATCCTGTCCCAAGACGAGGCCTGGAACCTGATGACGACATCGGGCGACACCTTGCGGGCCTGCGGATTCGAGGTGCGGGTTCCGGCGCTCAAGCGGCAAAAAGCGGTCGCCTCGCTTCGCCTCACCTCGGAGGCCGACGAATCTGTGGTTGGGGCGCAGCAGCTTGCCGATGTGCGCTGGTCTGCGGTTTTCGACGATGTCGAACTGACGGCAGCCGAGATCGCACAGCTCGCTCGAGAGGCTCGTCCCCTCGTCAAGTCGCGAGGCCAATGGGTCGAGCTCGACAAGGCCGATCTCGCAGAAGCAGCCGCTGCCTTGGCGGAACGAGCCGACACCACCAAGCTCTCCGGTGCCGACATGCTCCGCCATGCATTGGGGCTCGAAGGGTCGCCGCTCGCTGGTGGCGTCAAGATCGTTGGTGGAGGGTGGGCAGCCGACCTGCTTCGCAGCGTCGAGTCGTTGCCCACCGATCCGACCACAACGCCTGAGGGGTTCTCGGGGGAGCTCCGGAGCTACCAGGCCGATGCCCTGGCCTGGCTGCATTTCCTCGACGATGCCGGCCTCGGCGGGTGCTTGGCACTCGACATGGGCCTCGGCAAGACGCCGACCATGTTGGCGAGCATCGCTCTGGGCCGCGAACACGGTCCTGCGCTCGTGGTCGCACCCCCTGCCGTTGTCGGGAACTGGGCGTCGGAGGCCCGCAAATTCGTTCCTGATGTGAAGGTGCTCGTGCATCATGGCGGGAACCGGAAGAAGGGCCCAGAACTTGCTGCGGCAGTCCGCCGAGCGGAGCTCGTCGTCACCACCTATGGGACGGCTGTACGCGATATGGATCAGCTCGCCGAGTTCGAGTTCGGCAAGGTCGTGATCGACGAGGCGCAGGCGATCAAGAACCCGGCAGCAGACACGAGCCGGCAGCTGCGGCGGCTGCAGGCCCGCACCCGCGTCGCGCTCACCGGCACACCGATCGAGAACGGACTCGGGGACCTCTGGGCGATCATGGATTGGGCGAATCCCGGTCTGCTCGGCCCACGGGCGCCGTTCATTGCCCAACTCACACCCACGACCAAGGGCAAGCAGGGTGACGAGGGCGAGGCGGCACTTCGGGCGCTGAACGGCATTCTGGTCTACCGACGAACAAAGGCCGAGCCCGCAATCGCCGAAGAATTGCCGGACCGCATCGACGAACTCGATCACTGCGCCATGACACCCGAACAGATCGGCCTGTACCAGGCCGTCATCGACACGCTCGTGGCGCAGACCAGCGAGAACGATCCGGGGACCCCGGAGCGCAAGGGAGCCGTGCTCGCGGCAATCACCGCCCTCAAACAGATCTGCAATCATCCGGTCAACTACCAACCCGATGATCTTGGGCTCGAGGGGCGGTCCGGCAAGCTGACGAGACTCAACGAGATCGTCGAAACCGTTGTTGCTGCGAACGAGAAAGTCTTGATCTTCACGCACTTTGCGTCGTGGGGGGAGAAGCTTGCGGCATATTTGAGCGAGCGCACAGGCCTCGACATCGCCTGCTACCACGGTGGGCTCGGTCGCTCGGCGCGCGACACGCTGGTCGACCGTTTTCAGTCCGCCAGCGGTGCAGGAGCGATGGTCCTGTCGCTCAAGGCCGGTGGGACCGGGCTGAACCTCACGGCGGCCAACCATGTCGTTCTCTACGACCGATGGTGGAACCCGGCGGTTGAAGACCAGGCTCGGGACCGGGTGTGGCGTATCGGGCAAAAGAACACGGTGATCTGTCATCGGTTGATCTGTCCGGGGACGATCGACGAGCGGGTCGAGGAGGTTGTGGCCGGGAAACGACAGATCGCCGACATCACCCTTCCGAAGTCGAGTTCGATCGGTGATCTGGATGCGGCGCAGTTGCAACAGGCGCTCGGCATCGACGCATCGCTGCTTCTCGATGCCGAGCCGGACTCGGAGCGGTCGGACGAACCGGAGTTCTTGGATGGGGAGGTGTCCGCATGAGCCAAGGTCAGGGTCGCCGTCGAGCCCGTGGGCGAGGAAAACCGCCGAGCACTGGGTCGGTGCAGCGTGATCGAGCAGCCGGACAGACGTCCCGCAACCGGAACGAGCCGAAGGTCGATCCTTTGCAGTTCTGGGGTGACCCCGAGCTGCTGCCCGATCCGATCTCGGCGGTTCGCTCCGTTCCCGACGTGAAGGCCGTCGTGCAGTCCCTCGGGCGCGTTCCGCTGGCGGGGCAGGAGACGGCGGCTGAACACTGGTTCTCACTGGTGTACGAGCGGGCTGCGGTGCTGGCTGGAGCTCTTGCAGCAGCGGGCGAACTCGAGCAGCTGGCCGAGGTGACCGACACCGACTAGGTGTGGCACGCTCGTCGGTTGGCCGAACCAACAGGCTCGATCCCGGTCCCTCGCACTCGAGCAGAGTCGGTCTGTTCGGCGTCCGGTCAACTACGATCGTCACGGTCATGGGAACGATCGTGGGGAAAGCAAGTCTGAGGATCGCTCTGGCTGTTGCGACCGTGGGGGCGGTGGTCGCCTCAGCAGCACCGGCAGGCAGCGTTGCCGGTTTCGGTGATGTCACCCACGGGCGGTTCTATACCGCCGCTGTGCAGTGGATGGTCGACGAAGCGATCGCGCTGGAAACGAGTACGGGCTGCTTCCTTCCCGAGCAACCAGCCTCACGGGCCGAAATTGCCCTTCTCATCCACCGATTTGCCGGCGAGCCCAGCGGTGGAGACGAACCCTTCAACGACGTCGAGCCCGGCGATCTGTATGCAGACGCAGTTGCGTGGATGTACGAAGCCCAGATCACCCTCGGAACGGGACCCGGCACGTTCAGCCCCCACCGGCCGGTGACGCGCGCAGAGTTTGCCGCCTTCCTTCACCGCTTCGCTGGCGAGCCGGCAGGGGTTGCTGTGCCGTTTTCGGATGTCGATCGGGATGTCTGGTTCGCGGGTCCGGTTGCGTGGATGTATGGCTCGGGGATCACCAAGGGGACCTCGGCGGTCACGTTTTCGCCCTACCGCTCGGTGACCCGGGCCGAGGTGGCAACATTCCTCTACCGTTTCGCCGGCGAGCCTGCAGTGCAGATCGACACCAGCGGTGCGTGCGGAAGCGAGGTTCACGCCTCGACATCGCGAGCGGAAGCTGAGTCGCTCACGCTGCTCAATGAACTCCGGGCGTCGCTCGGACTCAGGGTTCTCGAGCGCGACCCACTGATGGATGCCTATGCGCGCAATTGGAGCCGTGAGATGCACGACATGGCGCGTGTGCAGCACAGCGCCGGTCCCTACAGCGAGAATGTCGCCTGGTGGAGTGCCAGCGGTGCGACCCCGGAGGAGGCAGCGCTGCGGTTGCACTCGCTCTGGCTGGACAGTGGTGGGCACTACGCGAACATGATCAACAGCAGCTACTCCTCGGTCGGCGTCGGCTTCTGGAACGGTCCAGGCGGCTGGTTCGTCACCCACGTGTTCTCGGCCTCCTAGGACGGCCTGTTCCCACCTCGCAGGACGGTCTGGTCGCCGCGTGCATCGGAGGTCAGTTGCATATCGCAACCGACCTCCTTAGGGTTTGCCCCGTGACGCTCACACTGGAAGAGGATTGCTCGATCCAGCGGACGCTCGATCTCATTGGCGACCGCTGGACCCTGCTCATTGTTCGTGATCTCTTCAGGGG
>Ga0181577_10004641_pt1 | contig 10587 bp, 12 predicted proteins | sample 101ome_21_FD_132468 | JGI IMG/M metagenome (GOLD analysis project Ga0181577, IMG submission 132468) | Coastal salt marsh microbial communities from the Groves Creek Marsh, Skidaway Island, Georgia - 101413BT metaG (megahit assembly) | ecosystem: Environmental > Aquatic > Marine > Intertidal... | reverse complement strand
TCACGAAAAAGTTTTTAAATAAAATATTGATGGTGTTTTTTTGTCTGGTAAGTCCGATTTCCAAAAAAGAGAATCCCAAGTGCATAAAAAACACTAAGGCTGTACAGACCATCATCCATACATTATTAACTGTTAAAATTGTAGTTTCCATAATTATTTGTGTGTTAGTTTAATGATTCATTTCCTTTTTCTCCAGTTCTAATTCTATAAGCTTCTTCAACGGGTAGAATAAATATTTTACCATCTCCCACTTTGTCAGTTGCTGCAGTTGAAAGAATTGCATTGATTGTTTTTTCTACAAAGGGTTCGGAGACTACTATAGACAAGTATCTTCTCTGAATTTCGGAGGTACTGTATGAAATTCCACGATATACGTGACCTTCTTTTTCATTACCTACACCAGTTACGTCCCAATAGCTAAAGAAATTTACTTCAACATCGTGAAGCGCTTGTTTGACATCATCAAATTTTGATTTTCTGATGATTGCTTCAATTTTTTTCATGTCATGGATTTTAAATATTTGTTTTTGAAAACTCTTTTAAATTCTTTTTTTAGTTAAGGAAATGGATGTTTTCTGTGTCCATTTATTTATTATTTAAATACCTTTTATTTTTGATTAGTCGTCCGAAAGGAGATTTAATTTATAAAGAAACCATCCCCCAAGGCATAGCAAAGGGGGAGTGGTATCTTGAATGTTTTTCGAAAGTAATCGAATTCAAAAGGATTGATTTAGAATGAATATATGGCAGCTATCATAAAGACACTTAAACTGTCAGTTGCAGCTCCATCAGCATCAGTATAAAACTTTTCTGATGCTGAATCAATTCTAATTTCAGGCTTGATTATCATGTTTCCAGAGGTGAAACTTCCAGTAACAGTAAAAGATGTATTATCACCGTCTACTCCCAATGCTCCAAGATTTCCATTTTCGCTAAATGCTTCAAATCTAGCTCCTAAAGCAAATGAATCTGAAAAAGTATATTGTGGATAAAGTGCAACACCTGAAAATTCAGTATCGTCGTCATCACTATAACTCGTTGCATTAATACCAAGATAGAAAGAGTCTCCAAGATTGAAGCCACCAGTAAAATCTATTTGGCTAACTCCAGCTGTACCACCTCCAAGATAGTTTATGTATTGACCGAATATACCTAGCTGTGCTCCAAACATGTAGTCATCACCAATAGGTTGGGATTCAGTCATATCTGTAGAATTTAGAATACCAAGCATTATAGATGTATTTTCACCGGCAGAAATATCAGCTTTTATACCGCTGTGAGAAAAAGGACCATAAGAAAACATGTATGATGTAGAGTAATTGAAGTTAGCTACTGGTGAAATTACCTCATAACCTAGAAAGGTGTTGAAGTTACCCATCGTGAGGGTAAAGGAATCACTTACATTATAATATGCATAAAGCTGATTAACTATGTTAGAACTTCCAACAGAGTTGAAAACTGCATCAGCCCCTCTTGGACCATAAACTAAATCAGCTACAAATCCAGATTTCTCTCCTTCGTATGACATTATAATATTTGCCATACCCATTGCAAATCCGGGAAGGTTTGCAAATGAAGTGCCTGGTGCTGCCTCGCTACTTCTAAAGTAGGTGTCAATTGAACCAGCTACTGAAAAAGTTGGACTAGATTCAGCTTCTTCCTCCTGAGCGAAAGTTGCAAAACTAATTGCTAGAGCTAAAGTTGATAAAAAAATGTTTTTAAGTTTCATAATTTTAGTGTTTATATAATTAGTGTTAATGTTAATTTTATTTTGTGTTTTCTTTGACCCAGGCTTCAAATCCACCGCCTTCGAATCCACCAATTCCGTGTTCAGCCTCATCAAGACCTTTGATTTCAACTTCCTCAGAAACTCGAAGCCCTATCGTTGATTTAAGAATTCCAAATCCAATCAATGCAGCAACCGTAGCCCAAACACCATAGGCTAACACACCTATAGCTTGGATTCCAAATTGGCTAGCGCCACCACCGTTAAAAAGTCCTATGCCAGTATCGCCATCAACACCCCATAATCCAATGACCAATGTACCCCATGCACCTACAACACCATGGGCAGAAGCTGCACCAACTGCATCATCGATTTTGAGTACCTTATCAATAAATTCGATGGAGAATACAACTATTATACCACCAACTAATCCAGCAAGAAATCCTCCTCCGAAAGTCATATTTCCACAACCAGCGGTAATAGCAACCAATCCGGCAATAGCACCGTTAAGTGTCATACCCAAATTGGGTTTTCCGTCTTTGACCCAGGTAGTGGCCATCGCACCAACAGCACCAGCAGCTGCTGCAATATTGGTAACCATAACCACAGCTGATGCAGCTACAGAGTCGTCACCTCCCCAAGCGAGCTGTGAACCACCATTAAAACCAAACCATCCTAACCATAGAATAAATACACCAAGTGCTCCTAATAAAAGGTTGTGTCCAGGGATAACATTTGACTTTCCGTCAACATACTTACCTAGTCTAGGTCCAACCATCCATGCTCCCACAAGTGCCGCCCATCCTCCAACTGAATGAACTATAGAAGAACCTGCAAAATCAATAAAACCGAGGTTAGCTAACCAACCATCACCGTTCCATTGCCATCCACCAGAAATAGGATAAATTAAAGCTGTTAAGAAAATTGTGAAAAGAACATAAGTGGAATACTTAGTTCTGCCTGCAATAGCTCCAGACACTATTGTAGCTGCAGTAGCACAAAAAACGGTCTGGAAAAATACATCATGAGGACCATCCCCAGGGTTGAAAAAAATGTCTGATGTTGCAATCCATCCATTAGATGCTCCATACATCAATCCATATCCGATAGCCCAGTAGGAAATTGTTCCTACAGAAATGTCTAATATATTTTTCATGGAGATGTTAACCGCATTTTTGGAGCGAGTAAATCCAGATACTACTAAAGTAAAACCTGCTTGCATGAAAAATACCAAGATCCCTGATAAAAGAATCCATAGCATTGTGAAATCATCATTGACTTCAAATGCTGTTGTCAAATTAACTAGTGAAATGTTTAACATAATTATTAATTAGAATTTGGTTCCAAAAGTATATGTTTTGAAATCTGACTGTAAAAAAAATAGGGGTGAAAAAGATATTTTTATTATTTTAAACAATATACCCCCTAAAATTATGGGGGTATAATAATTTATTGGGAAAATTTTAAGAAATACTCAAAAATTTAGTGGAGATGCTTATTGACTAAAATCCCTAAATATATCATTGCAATTCCAACAGAAAAACTTATGATACTGTAAATCAATAACATGGTATAATCTCCGGAACGTATGAAAGAAAAATTTTCATTTGCAAATGTAGAAAAGGTGGTAAATCCACCACAAAAGCCTATTGACGCAAAAAGAATAATTGATGATTGGTTTTCACCACTATTTCTCAAAAAATAGCCTGTCAGTAATCCAATTAAGAGGCAGCCTATTAAATTAGCACAAAAGGTGCTCCAAGGAAATCCCTTTCCGGAATAGGGTAAAAGTTTGCCAATAAGAAACCGCATTACCGTACCCATACCTCCACCCACAAAAACGATCAACAATTGTTTCATTTATTAGGTTAAAAATTCTGAGTTAAAAATTTTATAAGAAAAAGAATTCCTATTATAACTATAAATACTAAAAAAATTTTGAGGCTTCCATTATAGTGTATTTTGTGATTTTTGGAATCTTTTCTGTAGGAGAAAATAATCAGTGTACTGAAAGTAATTACAAAAAATACGGCAAACAAAAGTTGTCCTAGACTGAACATTTTTAATTTTTGCCTAAATTAGAAAAAAACATTGACCTCCATTAATTTCAATTAAAATATACGAATGATAAAAAATGAATTGAACGCAGTGGCCAAATTCCATGATGCATTTGGTATAGAATCTGCTGACTCACCCAGTGTGAATATCCCAGAGCAAACAATACTTCTAAGGCACAATCTAATGAAAGAGGAAAATGAAGAATACTTAGAAGCAGCTCAAAAAAACGACCTAATTGAGGTCGCCGATGCATTAGGGGATATGCTTTATATATTATGTGGAACCATTTTGTCTCACGGAATGCAGCACAAAATTACTGAGGTTTTTAAGGAGATCCAAAGAAGTAATATGAGTAAACTGGGTCCTGATGGCAAACCCATTTATCGCGAAGATGGAAAGGTTCTTAAGGGACCCAATTACTTTAAACCCGATATCGCTGCTATACTAGATAGAGATTGATCCAATGCTACCCGCCATCCATAGGGATCTTCGGATAGATTGTATTGTATAGACATTATTTTATCTTTCAGTTTGCTTGAAAGAGGATTTTCCAGTTCTGGAAGTTTATAGTTGATCCCCTTGTAGCCATAACTTTTTATGGGGTTGATCACCACTGCTGTGCCACTTCCAAACATTTCTTTGAGTGAATTGTTTTCTGAGGCTTTTACAATCTCTTCAATTTTGATGGGTCTTACTTCTACCTCAATTCCCGAGTCTCTTGCAATTTGAATGACACTTTTTCGGGTCACTCCATCAAGGATACGATCATTAGTGGGTGCGGTTATCAAATGATCATTGATCTTGAAGAAAATGTTCATGGTTCCGGCTTCTTCCAGATATTCATGTGATTTGGCATCGGTCCATACAATTTGTTGATACCCCTTCTCTTGGGCCAAGGCTGTAGGGTGGAATTGGGCACCATAATTTCCTGCAGCTTTAGTGTAACCTATTCCCCCATCCGCAGCCCTACTAAACTCCTCTGCTATCAATACATTAACCTCACCTCCGTAATAGGCCTTAACAGGGCAGCAAATGATAATGAAAGTATACTCACTGGATGGAGAGGCTTGAACACACGCTTGACTAGAAAAAACAAAAGGACGGATGTACAATGAATTTCCAATACCTGGCTTGATCCATTCCTCATCTATCTCTAATAGTGATTTTAAGCCCTCAAAAAAATATTCTTCAGGGAATTCTGGGATTTGAAGTCTTTTAGCAGAGCGATTGATTCGTTTAAAATTTTGATCCGGTCTAAAAAGCCAGACTTTACCTTGATCGTCTTTGTAGGCTTTCATGCCTTCAAAAACCGCTTGGCCATAATGAAGGACACTCATCGATGGTTCAAATGATAGGGGTTGATAAGGGATAACTTCGGGCGTATGCCATTTATTATCTTTGTATTTGCATACAAACATGTGGTCCGTAAAAACAGACCCAAAGGTCAAATTTTCAAAATTCACATGAGCTAACTTTGAAGCCGAAGTTTTTTCTATTTTCATTTTTGTTTAGAAAAATATTCTCAAAATTACTTTTTTTAGTTTTATTTATTTCAATCTGTGTCCGCTTTTTTAACCCACACGCCTTGAATTCTGTTTGTTTTTTTTAATCTTTAAAATTGATTATCACATAAATGAAAAATCAAAGTAATAATAATGTGATTAAATAAATGCAAAAAAAAATAATTATCACAGGGGACGGATCTCCCTCCCTATACATCAGTGAATTAAATGAAACCTATCACTCAAAACACGGTGCTGTCACAGAATCAGATTATGTTTACATCAAAAGAGGTTTGGGGCATTGGTTGGATCAAAACAAACAAAAAAAACTGAAAGTTTTTGAGATGGGAATGGGAACCGGACTCAATGTCTATCTCAGTTATGTGTTTTCAATAAATCACAAAATATCATGTGAGTATTTTTCGATTGAAAAATATCCTTTACCACTTAAAGAAATCCGGTCTCTAAATATGAAAGTATCTCTCCCGGCTGAAGAGCACCATCATTTTTTTGATCAATTGCATCAGTTAGAGTGGAATCAAATGCTTTCCCAATCAGATTTTTCCTTTACAAAGATTAAAGAAGATTTTTTAAACATGGCGCTTGTTCAAAGTTTTGATGTGTTGTTTTACGATGCATTTGGTTACCATGCCCAATCTGAGATGTGGCAAGAAAAAGCCCTTCAAAAGTGTTATGACCTACTAAATCCAGGTGGGATTTGGGTGAGCTATTGTGCTAAGGGGGCAGTGAGAAGAAGCTTAGAAAAAATAGGTTTTGTAATAGAGCGATTAGAAGGACCTCCTGGAAAACGCGAAATGTTGAGAGCTGTAAAAGATGTTTAGTTTATTTTTGAAAAAAATTGAAAATGAAATTACTAATAACCGGTGCTACAGGATTGATCGGTAAAAACATTATTGCCATTGCTAAAGAACGAAAAATCCCCATCCATTATTTAACGACTCGGAAGCAAAAACTGACCTACTCGGATGCAATCAAAGGGTTTTATTGGAATCCCAAACGAGGTGAGATAGACAGTCGTTGCATTGAAGGTGTCGATACATTGATCCATTTGGCTGGTGCAAGTATCTCAAAACCATGGACTTCTAAGAATAAAAATGAAATTTTAGAAAGTAGGGTTAACAGTTCACAATTACTAATAGAGGTATTGGCAAAGCAAAAAATAAAAATGAAAAGTATTGTTTGCGCGGGAGCCATAGGTATTTATCCAAATAGTTTGGATGAGGTTTATCAGGAAGACAGTCCCCTAGTACAGGACAACTTTTTACAAAAAGTTACTGCATCTTGGGAGAATAAATTAGAGTGTATGTCAAATCATACTAATCATCTATCGATTCTGAGAATTGGCTTGGTATTGGCCAATGGCGGTGGTCTGTTGTCTCAATTAACCCTACCGGTAAAACTTTTTTCGGGTACTGCATTTGCATCTGGGAAACAATGGCAGAGTTGGATTCATGTTAAAGATCTGTCTAGATTGTTTTTAACGGCCGCTGATCACGGTTGGGAGGGGACTTACAATGCTGTTGCTCCAAATCCCATTTCACAAAGGAGCATGATAAAAGCAATAGGCAAGGCTTTGGACCGTCCTGTTTTTTTACCCAATATCCCTAGTTTTTTAATCAAAATGGTCATGGGAAAACGTTCTATTTTGATTTTGGGAAGCCAAAAGGTAAGTGCCCAATTGATTTTGTCAAAAGGATTTAAATTTAAATTCCCTTTTTTGCCTGAGGCTTTAAAAGACTTATTTGGTAAAAAGAATGACATTTTGGCAAAAAATACCGGTTGGCAATAATTTTGAAGCAATATTTTTAAATTATATAAAATGTCAGAAAAACCATCAAAATCTAAAGCTAAAGAAAAGAAATCCTCTACTGAGAAAAAAAGTAGTAAAGCAGACACTTCAAAAAAGCTGAAGGAGTTGAATGAAAATCTAAATCAAGAAAAAGACAAATATCTTAGATTATTTGCTGAGTTTGAAAATTTTAAAAAAAGAACCGCCAGAGAGAGAATAGAGCTTTTTAAAACTGCGGGTCAAGAGGTTATAACAGCAATATTACCTATTTTAGATGATTTTGAAAGGGCGATTGATCAAACTCCTAAAGAGCATGAAGAATTAATTAAGGGTTTTGTATTGATCAAAAACAAACTAACAGATGTATTGAAAAGTAATGGTTTGAATTTAACAGAAACTAATGTTGGAGATACTTTTGATGCTGAAATCCATGAGGCAATTACACTCATTCCTGCAACAGATGAATCCCAAAAGGGAAAAATAATTGATATAACTGAAAAAGGTTATCAATTGGGAGATAAGATCATTAGATTTCCCAAAGTAGTAGTAGGACAATAACTCATATGAAAGAAGATTATTACGAAATATTAGGCATATCAAAAGGGGCTTCATCAAGTGAGATTAAAAAGGCTTATCGCAAAAAAGCCATTGAATTTCATCCAGATAAAAATCCAGGAGACAAACAGGCTGAAGCTAATTTCAAAAAGGCAGCTCAAGCATATGAGATATTGAGTGATCCTCAAAAAAAGTCTCAATATGATCAGTTTGGGCATTCTGCATTTGAATCTGGTGGTTTTGGAGGTGGCGGTATGAACATGGATGATATTTTCAGCCAGTTTGGAGACATTTTTGGAAGCGCTTTCGGAGGCGGAGGTTTTGGGGGATTTGGTCAATCTCAATCCCGAGGAAAAGGAAGTAATCTTAGGATTAGGGTTCAACTCAGTTTGAAAGAAGTGGTCAATGGTGCGGAAAAGAAGGTAAAAGTCAGAAGAAAAGTCCAAGCTCCTGGGGTTAGTTATACCAGTTGTGAAACATGCAAAGGAAGAGGTCAAATAATGCAGGTGACCAACACCATTTTGGGAAGGATGCAAAGTGCTTCGACTTGTCCGAAGTGTAACGGAAGCGGACAAACCATTTCAAATCGACCTCCGGGAAGTGATGCCAATGGAATGGTTCAGCATGAAGAAACAGTATCGATTAAAATACCCTCCGGAGTAGAAGACGGCATGCAATTAAAGGTGACCGGAAAGGGAAATGAGGCAGCTGGTAATGGAATTTCCGGTGATTTATTGGTTTTAATTGAGGAGAAAGCTGATGAAAATTTTGTTCGTGAGGGAAACCACTTGCATTTTGATTTATATATTAGCATAGCCGAAGCAGCTCTAGGCGTATCCAAAGAAATAAATTTGTTGGAGGGAAAGGTCAGAATAAAACTTGAATCGGGAATACAATCAGGAAAAACATTGAGGTTGAGAAGTAAAGGTGTTCCAGATTTGAATGGATATGGGAGAGGAGATCTTTTAGTTCATGTCAATGTTTGGACACCTAAAACACTTAATAAGGAACAAAAGCAATTTTTTCAAAAAATGCTGGAAGATGAAAATTTTGTACCAAATCCAGATAAGTCTGACAAATCTTTTTTTGAAAAAGTCAAGGATATGTTCGTTTAACAAAACTTGATCTAAGAAAAAATATATATATTTGGTTAACACTAAATTTTTAGTGTTGTTTCTTTTTCATAGCAATTTTTTTCCCATCCTTAGAAATAAGGATGGGTTTTGTTTTTGTGTTATCTTAGTGTTGAGTTAATGGTATGCAAAAAATAATAGATTTTTCTAATTACGAGTTCATGATCGGCACCGATATCATGCTTACTCCCAAATCCATATTAATCATTATTGCTGTTTTTATTCTCACATACCTATTTCTGAGGGTATTTCGTCGAATTGTCTTTAAAACTTTGAATAATGAAGCTAAACTGAAGTTTAGGGGAATTTTAACTTTTTTCAACTACTTGGTTTATTTGATCGTGATCTTGATTACACTGGACAATGTAGGAGTAAAAGTAAGTACTATTTTTGCTGCTTCTGCTGCGCTTTTGGTTGGGGTTGGTTTGGCCTTACAGACTTTGATTCAAGATGTTTTTTCTGGTATTTCTATTTTGGCTGATCAAACTGTTCATGTAGGAGATATCATACAAGTTGACGGTCAGGTGGGTAAAGTTGAAAATATAATGTTGCGAACCACACGAGCTGTAACCAGAGACAATAAGGTACTGATTATACCCAATCATAAATTTTTGACTTCAATTCTTTACAATTGGACAGAAAATGGAACTTTGACCAAAGAGTCTATCCATTTTGGGGTTGCCTATGATACAGATGTTAACTTATTAGAGATGATAGTCATTGAAATCGCCAATGCTCACCCAAATATCTTGAAAAGACCCGAACCCTTTTTAATTTTCGAGGACTTTGGTGACAGCGCTTTGATGTTTCAACTTATCTTTTCCATGAATAAAAGCTTCGAGGCTAACATTGTCAAAAGCGATCTCAGGTTTAAAATTTTTGAAAAATTGAAGGCTATAAATATTGAAATACCATTTCCTCAGAGGGTAGTTACTCTTAAAAATGATAACTAGGATATAAAATGAAAAAAATATTACTGATTGAGGATGAGGAGCCTATTAGAAGGGTTCTGATTCGTATTCTAGAAGAGGAAAACAAGGATTATGAAATCACCCAATGTGAAGATGGAAAATCGGGTCTAAATACTCTTAAAAAAGAAGATTTTGATCTGGTGTTGTGCGATATCAAAATGCCAAAAATGGATGGTGTAGAGGTTTTACAAAAAGCTAGAGAAATTAGTGTTAAAGTACCCTTTATCATGCTGACTGGCCATGGAAATGTTTCTACCGCAGTAGAGGCCATGAAATTAGGAGCCCATGATTTTATTTCCAAACCTCCTGATTTGAATAGATTACTAACAGCAGTCAGAAATGCATTGCAAATCAAAAATTTGGTTTATGAGAATAAGAATCTCAAAAAAAGGATTGCTAAAAAATATGAGATTATTGGTGATTCAGAGCAGATCAATGAAATTCATAATTTGATCGACAAAGTTGCTCCCACAGATGCCCGAGTTTTGATTACTGGAGAAAATGGAACCGGTAAAGAATTAGTGGCTCACCATTTGCATCAAAAAAGCAAGCGATCAGGTTCCCCATTTGTAGAGGTGAATTGTGCTGCTATCCCTTCCGAATTGATCGAGAGTGAACTTTTTGGTCATATCAAAGGTTCTTTTACCTCTGCGATTAAAGATCGTACCGGTAAGTTTGAAATTGCCAATGGAGGCACGTTGTTTTTGGATGAAGTAGCTGACATGAGTCTAGCCGCTCAAGCAAAAGTATTGAGAGCTCTGCAGGAAAACATTATACAGAGAGTGGGCGGAGATAAGGATATCAAAATAGATGTCCGAGTGATTGCTGCTAC
>Ga0181577_10004637_pt1 | contig 10592 bp, 11 predicted proteins | sample 101ome_21_FD_132468 | JGI IMG/M metagenome (GOLD analysis project Ga0181577, IMG submission 132468) | Coastal salt marsh microbial communities from the Groves Creek Marsh, Skidaway Island, Georgia - 101413BT metaG (megahit assembly) | ecosystem: Environmental > Aquatic > Marine > Intertidal... | reverse complement strand
CCGTAGTCATCCTGTTTACGTCTCTCCTGACCTGCCACAGACCAATGCGCGAGCTCGTGAAGCGCGCTGCGTACATAATCATCGCGATACCAAATAACTGAGCAGCCCATCGCTTTGTTGAAAGCCTCGTAGTAAGGTTCCGGCGCACCACCCTGTAAACGGGTCGCATACAGCTCTCCTACGCCCTCGTTGAAACACGCCTCTAAACGCGACAAGAGATTCATGACTTCACTTTAATACGGAAAAGCGTTTCAGCCCCTTTTGTGTCCACCTGCAAAAGCGCGTGGCCTAAGAAACGACAGAACTGCGGAACATCCCGCAGCGCGGCGGGATCGGTCGTTATTACCTGTAACTCTGCGCCGACGCCTAATCTCCGGACAGCTTGATGCATCAGCATAATCGGCTCAGGGCATAATAGGCCGCGCGCATCAATTTCGTGATCGACCACGGTGCTACTCTGGCTTTCGAAATTTCAAGGTCATGCGGTCTGATTCGCCAATCTCCTGGTATTTCTCGCGATCTTGATCACCCTGTCGATAAGAAGGAGGCAATGTCCAAACGCCGCTTTCGTAGTCTTTCGTGTCTTTTGGGTTCGCGTTTATCTCAGACTTCGCAACCAATTCGAAACCGACCAATTCAGCCAGCTCAATGGCATAGGCCTCCGTTACGTATCCTGAATTTTTCATTTGTTCCACGGTCATATCGGGATTGCCTCTGTGTTGCACGATGCCAAAAATGCCACCTGGCTTAAGCGAGTCGTACACGGCCATAAAGGCTTTCTCAATCGTATTCAATCGGATCCAAGAGTGCAGATTACGAAACGTCAGAGCAACATCGACACTATTTGGCGGTGCGATGGCGAGCGCTTCGGGTGGATTAAACTCAGTCACAACCACAGCTTTGTACAGATCGCTGTTCGCCCCAATCTTGCTCAAAAATGCGCCCAGAGACCGGCGAGCGTAGGGTGATTCGTTAACGCCCATATGCGCGGCATAGAGCGTACCCGAATTGGCCAAGACAGGCGCTAGCACCTCGGTATACCAGCCACCACCAGGATACATTTCTAGCACCGTACTGGTGGGCGTGACCCCGAAGAAATCTAAAGTTTCTGCGGGATGGCGGTACGCGTCTCTAGCCTTGTTGGCATCCGATCGATGCTCGCCATTCAGAGCCTCTGACCAAACCGCTGATTGCGCTAGTGCGGGAAGTGTCGCCATAGTAAATACGAGGGCCATGCCCCTTAACAATCGGTGAATAGATAGGAAGACAGGCATAGGGAACTCCGCTTTGCATAAAATAAGACCAGGGCCTACTATAACGACTTTAACCTCACTTGTGGATACGAGAATGAAACGCTTCATTTTAAGCATTATTGGCGACGATAAACCCGGGCTGGTTGACGCCATTGCGAGTTGCGTAGCCAAACACGGTGGCAATTGGCAGACCAGCCAACTATCGCACCTAGCCGGCAAGTTTGCGGGGATTATTTTGGTAACGCTGCCGGCTTCCGAGTCCGAAGCTTTGGAAGGCGCTCTAAAAAGTCTATCGGATTCTGGGCTGAGTGTTCGTGTAAGCGATGCTGACGGCGCTCCCTCCACCAAACCCGCAACACAGGCGCGACTCGAGGTGATTGGCCCAGACCGCCCTGGAATCATCCGCGAAATCTCGCAGGCTCTTGCGAAGCGCGCCATCAGCGTCGTGGAGCTCATTTCTGATATCAGCCCTGCCCCAATGACCAATGAGCCACTGTTTCAAGCAACCATCAAGATTGTGGGAACAGATACCTACGACGAGGACGAGCTTACAGACACACTGGATCTGATCGCAGAGGAAATGACGCTGGACATCGACTTGATTAAAAATTAGTTCTCTACCGTGGGGTGACCGAAGCAGAGGGGTACTAATCGCATTAATCCTTTTCGAGAAGTTTACCTAGGAGCTTAACGAGGCCGACCAGCACACCGGCCCCAAGAATAAGCGTTACGACGCCCAAAAATGCATTGATTAGCAAGGCCAACAGGTTGCCCCAAGGTACACCCACAAGGTCAGCAGCTCCCCACAACAAAGCAATGGTCGCTAAGAGACCCAGCACCAGCGTTCTAAGGGCGCGTTTACGTTTGCTCGACATCTTCATTTAGGTTCTCGCCACCCATCTGAAAGTAATTCCCAGCGCCACCGCGCTGACCGCGCTGGCCATCCAAAATGCCCACGTAGGCGACATTGGCCAGATCCAAGCACTCAAGAAACTGCCCACCGCTCCTCCAACGCCGTAACTAATCATACTGTATAAAGCCTGCCCTTGCCCCGACAAGCCGATAGGCACATGCTTTCTCAAAAAGTCGATACTGGCAGCATGAAACGCGCCGAAAGTACCCGCATGCAGGACCTGGATAAAAAATAACGCTGCTGGGCTCGCCACCCAGATGTCGAGCAAGATCCAGCGCACAAGAGACCCAACCAAAGCAACAACAAACAAACGAAAGGTGCCTATTCGCGGGAGCAAGCGGTGCATAAACATGAACAAGATCATCTCGCTAATCGCACCGAGCGCCCAGTAAAAACCCGTTGCACCTTTAGAGTACCCGGCTTGTTCAACGTAAAGGGAAAAATAGGTGTAGTACGGCGCGTGTGCCAACTGGATGAGCAGGCAGGCGACCAAAAAGGACACGAAACTGGAATTCAATAGCACCGAGATACTCGGCTTCACAGCCTTATCGGCACGGTGCGTTACAAGACCCGGTATGGTCCAAGACAGAACAGTCAGGGAAATAAAGCACGCGGCCAAAATAAAGGGGACGTGAGTGATCGACGCAAAATTGAAGTACCACCCCAGCCCTACCGCTGCGCCGATGAAGCCCACCGACCCCCAAGCCCGAACTCGACTGTAATGATGATGAGCATCGCCGAGATAATCTAGCGTCACCACTTCAAACTGCGGCAAAATGGCATTCCAAAAGAAACTGTAGCCCGCCACTACAAGCACAAGCCATCCGAACGATTGATCCCAGAAGACGCCAATAAAGCAAAGCGCTGCTGCGCCACTACCCCACTGAATGACCCGCATTCTATTATCGAGTGAATCTCCGAGCTTACCCCAAATAAATGGCGAGACAATACGGGTCAACATGAGCACGGCCATGAGTGTGCCAATTTGCGCAACAGACAACCCCAGATCCGAAAGATACAGAGGCCAAAAAGGGAGCAAAACCCCCAAAATTGCAAAATAAACCGCGTAGAAAGCGCTTAGTCGAACGTGTGGGTAATCCACGACTAAACGCTACGCGGTGATATTAGGGGTTGTTGACCTTACGTCCGCGTTTTGGCCTCGGTGCCGAAGCGCGTGATCCATTAATACAATGGCGAGCATCGCCTCTGCAATTGGCGTCGCACGAATACCGACGCAGGGATCATGTCGCCCAGTCGTAATAACTTCAATCGGATTGCCCTCAGTATCGATGGAGTCGCCGGGCAAACGAATACTCGAGGTGGGCTTTAAAGCCATACTCACTAAGATATCTTGGCCCGACGAAATACCGCCTAGAACGCCCCCCGCGTGATTCGTCTTGAAACCTGAGGGGGTTAGCTCATCTCTGTGCTCGCTACCGTGTTGCTCCACTACAGCGAAGCCATCACCGATCTCGACCGCTTTAACCGCATTTATACCCATCATCGCCGCAGCGATATCGGCATCCAGACGGTCAAATACGGGTTCACCCCACCCGGGCGGAACCCCCATGGCCACCACATTAATTCGCGCACCAATGCTGTCGCCGCGCTTGTTCAAGGCCTGCATGAACGTTTCCATTTCAGGAACCTTATCAGCGTCTGGACAGAAGAAGGGATTGGTTTCCACCACATTCCAATCAAATTTTTCGGCTTTGATTGCCCCCAGTTGCGACAGGTATCCTCGAATCTCAATGCCGTAAACGGCATGCAGAAACTTCTTCGCTATTCCGCCGGCGGCGACGCGCATTGCCGTTTCTCGCGCAGAAGAGCGACCGCCCCCGCGATAATCACGGAATCCAAATTTTTGTTGGTAGGTGTAATCAGCGTGCGCAGGACGAAACGTGTTTGCGATATTAGAATAGTCTTTCGATTTCTGATCTTTATTGCGGATCAAGAGGCCTATCGAAGTGCCTGTCGTTTTACCTTCAAAAACGCCCGATAAAATTTCCACACAATCGTCTTCTTTTCGCTGCGTGGTATAGCGCGACGTGCCCGGCTTACGGCGATCCAGATCTACTTGAAGGTCGTCTTCGCACAGTTCTATTCCGGGCGGACACCCATCGACGACACAACCAATCGCGGGCCCGTGGCTCTCACCAAAACTCGTGACGGTGAATAATTTTCCTATGGTATTACCTGCCATACTGCTTCTCGATTATGCTAGCGGGATAATTATACCGCGTTGCGCCGCGATACGCGCGAGTTCTTCAATGTCGAATTTAGACAGGGCACAGACGCCCCATCCACCCTGCTCAAACTCGAGCCATGTTATGGGGTATTCCTGAAATAGTGCATCAAAATGTTCCCAACTATTGCCAAGCTCGAGGAAAACGGTCGATTGATCATGCAGGAATGTGGGAAGCTGCGCCAAAAGAGCGCGTGTAAAATCAAGGCCATCTCCACCCGACGCCAGAGCAACGCCCGGCTCATGTAAGTATTCCGCAGGGAGTGTCGCCATATCACCTTGATCCACATAGGGCGGGTTACAAAGCACGACATCAAAGGTTTGCCGCGACAACCCCGTCAAAACGTCGGACTTCACCAACTCAGCCCGCTCAGACAAACCCAAGTGTACGATGTTGTCCTGCGCTAGCGTCAGTGCGTCGTCATCAATATCGGCCAAAACGACACGCACTCGCTCGAACTCTGCCACCGTTAGAAGACCAAGTGAACCACCGCCACAGCATAGATCTAACACGTTATCCACGGGCCCCGTGTGCCAAGGCTCGAAACGGTGTTGGATGACTTCTGCGAGTGGAGATCGAGGAACCAAAGCACGTTTATCGCAAAGAAACTCGAGCCCACCGAACCAGGCTGTCCCACTAATATATGCGAGGGGCTCGCGATCGATGGCGCGACGCTCTAGCCACACCTGCACTCGCTCACGCTGAAACACACTCAACTCGAGCTCTGCCACCTCCTCGCCCGAGGTCAAGGGTAAATTGCAGGCACCAAGCACCAGAAATACCGCCTCATCCCAAGTGTTGTCGGTCCCATGGCCACAATAGACATCGGACTCAACTAGGATTTTCTCTACTTGATGAATCGCTTCAAGTACGGTTTTTGCGTTCAAGGCGTGCACTCACGTTCCCCATGGGCTATTAGAAGCAAATTCGACGCTCGCTTCCATCAAAAATGGCGAGTATATACGAAATCTAAAGGAACAGATGAGTACCTGATAGTTTAACTGGAGCCAGTCATGTCAAGGCGACAAAAGCACTTCGGGCACCGGCCCCTCAAGATCCAATACTTCAAGATGAAGGTACTGGCGCGCCTCGGTTCGAAAAGAGGCGTAGGCTAGGTTAACCTGCACCCCTGCATCCGTTTTTTTAACGGCTATCCAGTAACGCTGCTCATTCTCTTGCCCGTATAACAAGCGCTGTTGGAACACTCGATTCGCCCACTGTACAGCTCTGCCACAGTCTCGACCGAGACAACTAAACAGAACCCGGTAACCGCGATTTTTGACAACCGTCTCTAGCTCATCGGCAAGCTGGCTCGCACTAAAGCCGTCTTGAAGTTGGTAAGTCGAAGCGGCCCGAACACCGTTAACTCTAACGCTCTTGTCAAACCCCCACTGCCCCAAGCGCTTCTGCAAAGCGTCCAGTCCCAGTTCATAATCGACCACTGAACCTTGTTCTGAGCCAACCAGTTGAGCATGCGAGTATTGCGTAAGTATCTCCCTCACATCTTCGGCCTGACTTGCGCTGGCACACAGAAAGAGAAAAAGGGTGAGGAATCTCAACATGGGCGAAAACCTAAGGATTAAGCGGGTTGATGGACAGTGTAGTCGAGTTTGAGACGCGATCCCATGATTGCGTCTCAAACAACAGCTGCTTTAGGCGCTCATTTTCAGCAGTAGCGCATTCAAACGTTGTACATAGCTGGCAGGGTCTTCTAGTTGCCCTCCCTCCGCAAGCTGTGCCTGATCGAACAGTACCAAAGCCAGATCTTTGAATTTATCTTCGTCGGCTTCTTGATCAAGCATTTTAAGCAACGGGTGCTCTGGGTTTATCTCAAGGGTGGGCTTAGACGGCGGTAAGCTCTGCCCCGCGGCCTCCATAATCCGGCGCATCTGAGCGCCCATATCATACTCACCAACCACTAGGCAGGTAGGCGATTCTCTCAGACGCAAAGACGGGCGAACCTTGTCTACCTGATCGGCTAGCACGGCTTGCATTCGCTCAACCAGACCTTCTGAGGCTTTTTCTAAGGCCTCCTGTTCCTTTTTGGCCTCTTCATTATCCCCAGCGAGCTCGCCTTTGGCGACATCTTGGATCTTTTTACCTTCATACTCACCAAGCTGCATCATGGCCCAGTCATCGATCCGGTCGCTCAACAACAGCACTTCAATACCCTTTTCTCTGAAGTATTCCAAGTGGGGCGACTTAGCAGCCGTTTTGTGATTTTCCGCAAAAATGTAGTAAATCTTCTCTTGGTCGGGCTTCATACGCTCAATGTAAGCGTCTAAAGATTCCGTCTGTGCCGCCTCGTTGGTGTGCGTCGTACTGAAGCGCAAAAGCTTAGCGATTTTGTCTTTATTGCTGAAGTCTTCGCCAAGACCCTCTTTAATCACGGCGCCAAAAGTCGACCAAAAAGTGCCGTAGTCGTCGCTCTTCGCGAGTTTAGACAGCATATCTAAAACCCGTTTGGTGAGTGCCGAGCGCATGCTCTCTACCGCACCGTCCTTCTGCAGGATTTCTCTGGATACGTTCAGCGGTAGATCATTAGAATCGATAATCCCCTTCACGAAGCGTAAATATAAGGGTAGGAACTGCTCCGCTTCGTCCATAATAAACGTGCGCTGCACGTAAAGCTTAAGCCCCCTCGCCATGTCCCGATTCCATAAATCAAAGGGCGCGTTCTTTGGAATGTAGAGTAGACTGGTGTACTCGAGCTTACCCTCGACTTTGTTGTGGCTCCACGAGAGTGGGTCTTCAAAATCGTGTGAGATGTGTTTATAGAACGACTTATACTCTTCGTCGCTTACGTCAGCCTTCGATCGAGTCCACATCGCGGTAGCCTCGTTGATTGCTTCCCACTCCGATTCAGAAGCGTCTTCATCTTTGGGTTTGTGCATCATCACCGGCACAGAGATGTGATCGGAATACTTTTTAATGACGCTGCGGACACGCCAATCATCAGCAAAGTCAAGGCAGCTTTCTTTCAAATAGAGCGTAATCGCGGTGCCGCGTGTTTCCTTTTCTTTGGATTCAATCGTAAAGTCAGCCTCGCCCGAAGAACTCCAAACCACGCCTTCGCCAGCGGTTGTGCCTGCGCGTCGCGTATGCACATCTACTTTATCAGCAACAATAAAAGCCGAGTAGAAGCCAACGCCAAACTGACCAATCAGCTGGGCATCCTTCTTCTGATCGCCCGTTAGTGCCTGCATGAAACTGGCGGTACCGGACTTCGCGATGGTTCCCAAATGCTCGATGGCCTCATCGCGCGTCATACCAATCCCGTTGTCACTTATAGTGAGGGTTTTCGCATCTTTATCGGCTGACACTCGAACCTGGTATTCACCATCACCCTCTAGGAGTGCCTCATTATTGAGCGACTCAAATCGGAGCTTATCAATTGCGTCAGACGCATTTGATATGAGTTCACGGAGGAAGATCTCTTTGTTTGAGTACAAAGAGTGAATCATGAGTTGAAGTAATTGTTTTGCTTCGGTTTGGAAACCTAAGGTTTCTTTTACTGCATCGGATGCCATTAGGAACTCCCATTCTTTGACTAATTGACATCTTCAAAGATGGGGGCAATTTCGAGGTTTTCAAGAGGGAAAAGCCGGCGGTGACCCGCCGGCGAGAAACAATCTACCAGCCAGTGCGCTCTTTTAGGGCAGCGCCGATATCGGCCAACGATCGAACGGTCGTTACGCCCGCATCTTCTAAGGCCGCGAATTTTTCATCGGCAGTCCCTTTGCCGCCACTGATAATCGCACCTGCATGGCCCATACGCTTGCCTTTTGGTGCAGTCACACCTGCGATGTATGATACGACCGGCTTAGTTACGTTTGCTTTGATAAAGGCCGCCGCCTCCTCTTCTGCAGTTCCACCAATCTCACCGATCATCACAATTGCTTCAGTTGCTGGGTCTTTCTCGAACAGCGTCAGTATGTCGATAAAATTTGAGCCAGGGATTGGGTCACCGCCGATACCGACACAGGTTGACTGGCCAAAGCCCGCGTCTGTCGTTTGCTTAACGGCTTCGTAAGTTAAGGTACCTGAGCGAGATACGATACCTACCTTTCCAGGCAGGTGAATGTGGCCTGGCATGATACCGATTTTGCACTCGCCGGGCGTGATCACGCCGGGGCAATTTGGACCAATGAGACGTACGCCAAGTTCATCGCACTTCACTTTGGCATCGAGCATATCTAATGTCGGAATGCCTTCTGTGATACAGACGATTAGCTTGATACCACCAAAAGCCGCTTCAAGAATTGAATCTTTACAAAACGGTGCTGGCACGTAAATGACAGAAGCCTCAGCGCCCGTCGCTTCAACGGCATCCGCCACGGTATTAAACACGGGTAAACCCAAGTGCGTCTGGCCGCCCTTACCTGGTGTTACGCCTCCAACCATTTTTGTGCCGTAGGCAATCGCTTGCTCTGAATGGAAGGTACCTTGCGAGCCAGTGAAACCCTGACAAATCACCTTCGTGTCACGATTAATTAAGATGCTCATTGGGCCGCCCCTTTTGCTGCTGCTACGACTTGCTCTGCCGCATCGGTCAGGCTGGTCGCTGCAATGATGTTCAATCCTGAGTCGGCCAGCACTTTTTGGCCGAGTTCTGCGTTGTTACCCTCAAGACGCACTACCACAGGAACCTGTACGCCAATCTCTTCGACCGCACCGATAACGCCCTCTGCGATCAGGTCACAGCGCACGATACCACCGAAGATGTTAATCAAAACCGCCTTTACGTTTTCATCCGACAAGATAATCTTGAAGGCCTCAGACACCCGCTCCTTAGTTGCGCCGCCACCGACGTCTAAGAAGTTCGCCGGCGCTCCACCGTGCAACTTAACAATGTCCATCGTGCCCATGGCAAGACCGGCGCCGTTAACCATACAGCCGATATCCCCATCAAGCGCAACGTAGTTAAGCTCCCACTTAGCGGCGTTAGCCTCGCGCTCGTCTTCTTGCGATGGATCGTGCATTTCGGCCAGTGCCTTTTGACGATAGATCGCGTTGCTATCGACACCCAATTTCGCGTCTAGGCAGTGCAGGTTACCTTGCTCGGTAATGACTAGAGGGTTGATTTCGATGAGGGCCAAGTCTTTCTCTTGGAACATTTTCGCGAGACCCATAAAGATCTTAACGAATTGCTTGATTTGATCGCCTTCGAGACCGAGCTTAAATGCCAGGTCGCGACCTTGATATGGCTGTGGGCCGACCAGAGGATCGATGGTGGCGCGAAGAATCTTTTCTGGAGTCTCTTCAGCGACCTTTTCAATTTCAACGCCGCCTTCGGTGCTCGCCATGAACACAATGCGGCGTGAGCTGCGGTCAACTACCGCGCCCAAGTAGAGCTCTTCCGCAATATCAGTACACGATTCTACCAAGATTTTGGACACCGGCTGACCATTTTCATCTGTCTGGTATGTTACCAAACGCTGGCCTAGCCATTTTTGCGCAAACTCACCCACTTCTGCGGTCGTCTTCACGAGTTTTACACCACCGGCTTTACCACGTCCGCCCGCGTGAACTTGTGCTTTAACGACCCACATATCTCCGCCGATTTTTTCGGCTGCCGCAATGGCTTCTTCGGGTGTATCAACCGCATAACCGGTCGATACCGGCAAGCCATACTGTGCAAACAGCTGCTTACCTTGATACTCGTGAAGATTCATTTTTCACTGTCCTTGTTCGTCGAAAGAATGCGCACGCATTGGGTGCGCCGTAAACCTACCCAGTATTATTATCCGTTATTCCGCTTTGATAATCGCTTTGTTACCGCTTTTTGCGATTAGCAATGTGAATCGCATGCCCGTCCACTGCCAGCGCAGCTTCATGAATCGCCTCAGACACTGTGGGGTGTGCGAACACAGTCAAAGCGAGATCCTCTGCGCTAGAGCCAAACTCCATCGCAATAACCACCTGTTGAACGAGATCCGCCGCACTGGGGCCGACCACATGACAACCTAAGACGCGATCTGTATCGGCACAGGCGATCATTTTTACCTGCCCATCGGAGTCATTCGAGGCGAGCGCGCGACCGCAGGCCGCAAATGGAAAGACACCCACTTTATAATTCACGCCTTCCGACTTGAGTTCCTGCTCGGTCTTACCAACCGCCGCAATTTCGGGGTGGGTATAAATAACGCTGGGGATGCAATCGTAGTTGAGCTGCACCGG
>Ga0181577_10004628_pt1 | contig 10608 bp, 25 predicted proteins | sample 101ome_21_FD_132468 | JGI IMG/M metagenome (GOLD analysis project Ga0181577, IMG submission 132468) | Coastal salt marsh microbial communities from the Groves Creek Marsh, Skidaway Island, Georgia - 101413BT metaG (megahit assembly) | ecosystem: Environmental > Aquatic > Marine > Intertidal... | reverse complement strand
CTTGTACCCTGCAACATCTTTGCTGTTCTTCCTAAGAGATGACAGGCATCTCTCAGTTCCTATGCTGATCGCCAGCCTAGCCTCAAGTTCATTCAAATTAATTATCACGTATCCACTCCGCTATGGCAGACTCAAGTTCTGTAACAGTGTCGTATTCTTGCTTGTCGTAATGAACATACCAAGGGCCACCGTCACGCCTGTTTATAATGAACTTCCATTTATTATTTGGTGTCTTGTATCTTTCGCAACCAAAGTTACATCCGTGTACAGTACCAAGATTAAAAGAAGAACCCCTACCCCATACTATATCGTGCGCTCTAATGTTTGAATTCGACTTCACTGTAGTCTTCATTGTAGATATACCTGATAACATCAGTCCATAACTCTGACTGCCAATCTGTATCTGCATTGTCAGCCTCCTCAGATAGATACTCAGCCAACTCTTCAGGGTCAATCCTGTGAGAATCTATCAAATCAATCACCGCTTTCATATGGAATACAACCATATTCTTAACATCCTTCTCATCAATCATCTTAACTCCTTCAATCTGTTAAATAGATTGAGGGCGCATATAAACGCTTCATAATTTTTATTCCACTCTACTGTTGATTGGTAGCCCTGCTCATATCTACCTGTTGCTTTATCAAGCCTGAGAACTAGAGTCTGCTCCACAGGCTTGCCATGTATATCCTCCCATGCTTTTGCATAGGCCGCATTTTGCAAATGGTACTCAGGATAAATACCCTTTGATGTTTTCCAATCTATGATGCACAGGCTTCCGTTCACATATGCAGCACAGTCTAAAGTCCCTGCGTAGTTGTCGGTTCTGCTGTATATCTTTTCTTCAGATGATATAAAGTCTACATCATTCTCTCCTACCCACGTTTGAAACGCCTCAATAGAATTGCAGGCATCCTGATCATCAGGTAGATCCGGAAGGTTGTCATCGCCAAAAGAACCCTCGCCCTCAATAAATATTTCCAGTGCATCTTCGATCCACTTGTGCGCAGTCGATCCAGTTTCCAGCGCATTTCCTGAACTGCCCCTGTAAGCCGACTTAACACCTTTGATAATCGCCCCAAGTCCGAGGCGACTTGTATACTTAAACGGTTTAACTTTGTTATCTTCATCGTCAATAAATAAGTTTCTCTCTAGCCACTCACTACCCTGCTTCAATGCCCAAGGTATAAGGGCGGGCTTGGAGATAACTCCAAGCACCTTGGTTGCCGATGCTACTGGCTTGCCATCTACCCTATAAGCGTGAAGTTTGGAGTCGAAGGAGAGGTTAATAACCTCTCCATCGTGGTAAGTGATCTCCATTAAAAAGGTACGTCAGATGCAGACTGACTAGCACCGTCTCCACCGGTTCCATTGTATGGCTCCTGAACACGTCCAGAGAAATACTTGTCACCCTTCTGAGATTCGGTAATCCAAAGAGATACCTGCAACTTCTCTCCTTTAGGGGTGACTATATTTCCAGTGTAATCAGGACGCTTTTCATTGTCGCCTTTGTCTGCTTTGAAGACAGCAATTGATCCCGGTTTTGCTTCGTACTTATCGCTCATTTCTTTTTCCTGTTGTTCCAGTTGTTGTTGATGATATAGGTCTTGTGTACAATCAGATTCCACATACTCCACTTAGACACTGCTCCTCATTGTGATCTTCAAAGACTATGCCTTTGTGTTTGATTGCTTCTTCATACGGTACAACCGTCAGTGGTTGACCGCCCCTTGCGCCGTCAGGATACACTGTTAGACCACGTAACCCTTTGGCATACTTCTGAATCCACAGTGCGTACTGCCCAATCAATCCCTCATTGTTCAGTTCACTGCCCCATGCGGGGAGGTTGATGGTACTGCTGATCGCCTGATCTACGTACCGCTGTACGTCGTACTGAAACTTGATACGACGCTCCGGATCTGCTGCCAGATCGACAGCCGACTCAATCTTCTTGGGGCTGATACCCAAATCAATCAGAGTCTGGGCTGTGCCATCTACAACATACTCATGCTTCCATCGTGTGCCTTCGGTCAGGTATCGACGCTTGAATGCAACGCTGTACACTGGCTCAATGCCTGACGTGGTGCCCGCAAGGATGCTGATCGTCCCTGTGGGAGCGATAGCACGCACCCCCTTGGGGTTCACCATGTGCCACTCATTGGCCGTATCACGAGCCGTCTTGTCGCTCTCATTGCGATACACCTTGAGCCACTGCTTCAGTTCGTCTGTCACCTCATAGCGATGACCGTTCTTGAGCAGCCACTCATGCATACCCATGAGGCCCAAACCTAATCTGCTGTTGCGCTGGCGTACATCGTACACTTTCTGGTACGGTAGTTCGGCACGACGCAAACCACACATCAGGAATTTAGTGACAAGGTGAACCACGTCCTTCAGTTCTTCGATGTCTTTGATCTCTGCCAAGTTGATTGAGGATAGATTGCATACATCAGAGTCGTCGGAGGAAACGATCTCACAGCAAGCATTACGCAGAGTCTCAGATTGTTTATCACCGAAGTTAAAACTGAAGCCGGGCTCACCCGTCATCATCGCTTGCTTGACGTTCGTCAAAAAGATTTCGTTGTCCATGTCGGACAACCACTGATCGTCATAGTTCAGGCTGATGTTCATCATGTCCAGAGGAGCACTAGCGTTGAAGTCTGCCTCTTTGCGGGCACGGGTATCATCATCCCAATTCTTGACTGTCAGAAACTCAGAGGCATCTTCATGCCTCCAGTTCAGACTGCCGTACATGGCAGACCGTCTTGACCCACCCTGCATTACGTTGCGTCCAATCTCGTTGGTCGCCAGCAGAAACGGAATGGGGCCAGAGGATACACCGCCAGTCTTGCTTAGGGTTCTACCCTTTGGCCTAAATGCTGAAACATCAATACCAATACCGCCACCAGTCATCAGGCAGGATCCTGCTCTTCGCCACAGGTCGGCCCATTCCTCACGGCTGTCCTCCTCTGCTTTGAGAAGGTAGCAGTTGTTATAGAACCTTGCCTTTCGGCCAGCGTACCACAAGTAGCGACCACCCGGAAGCCACTTGAACTCAGTTAGATACTGGGTAAGTTGATCACGCTCTGTCTTGGTAAGCAGGGGAGCATCAGTTCCCTGATTGTCTCCGCATACCGCATTAACCACGGCCTGCGCTCGATCCGCCCATGTTTCATAGCGATTGTGTGCGTACTTGTTGTGGAAAATGTTTTTCCCAAGATCAGTTCTAAACTCTGTCATTTTTTATTACTCGCTTTCTTAAGTTCCTTCTGAAACTCAACAACCTCCGCATCCTCACGCTCCGCCATGATTTTGTCGTATCCCTCTGGAGTCGCCCAAGATGCTGGCTGTCTTCCGTTAAATGCGCCCGGATGATAAAGGTATCTCCCGATACCAAACTTAACTGCTGCACGTTTGAGTGCGTCAGAGATTCCACCCTTAGCCCCTTCGATCTGGCTGTCATCAGCCCCGTCAGATTTAGTAACCAGTAAACCGTCAAAGTTGCAGGTCAACTCGCACATCATTCTATCTCCGATGTACTGGTACTTATCAGACCATCCATCAATTCCGAACACTTCATCTAGGCGCTGCATCACATCACGTGCGGTGATGTACGCCAGTTCCTTAGAAGAACCGGGGCCCTTGCGAAACGAAACAGAACCAATAGGAAATGGTCGCTTCAGTTTTTTCTCATAGTTATTCTTTGTCTTTGGACTCACTCTTCATTGCCTCTTCTTTAGTGATTGGTAGGTAGTGAATAGAACCATCGTCATCGTACTTCACACGGTAATACTTTGTTACCATCTCAGACTGCGCCAGAATCTGTCCGTCTTGTGGCAGCAAAGCACGATCCCAAAGGTCTTCCATTCGGTCTAACCAACTGCTGATACCACGATGCCGTGGCATATAAGGTGACATGTTCATTTTATCTCCAGTTACGTATGAACCATTCAGCATCAACTACCGCCAAAGGTGCGCTGTGGTTCTTTTTTACAATTAAAAGCGGTTCGTGTTGATCACCTGCGTTTGCTTTGCACTGATCGTAAGCACGGTGCAGGTTAAGACGTTCGGTATTCTTGCACTCAATACTGAACGGAAACTTCTTTCTTGCTTTGGGGGAAAGCAAAACGTCTTCACCTCCTGCCCCCATAGATCTGCTTGTTACGTCATCTTCCTCAAGTCCGGTGAACCTATCAAGTATCAGGTTCATTGCCCACTGCTGCAACCTCCGTCCCTTGGCCTTGCCCGAACTAGGTTTCACGTTCTAATTTTCCCTCCTTTATTTTCTTTGCGACATCATGCCGCCCTAGTTTTTCCATCTCCACTACTATCTTGTCTTGAACAAAAAAGTGTAGAGCCTGAAGCATTTCATCTAACTCATCTAAAGTCCAGTAGTGTTTATGAACATAGAAGAAATACTTATCACCATCAAACTTAGAATCTTCCAGCGTGTAGTTAGGCGGCTTTCTCATCTAAACCTACCTTCGCTAGAGATCCTGTCACACCATCAGTAGGGCCTGTGTCATCCAGTATCATTCCCTTCTGCTCTGGATATCTACCATTCACATAGTAGTTCAGGCTTCCCATATCAAATCTCAAATCCATGTCCATTTCTGCTCCATCAAAGTGTCGTGCTTTCGCTAGGCTCATGTAAGCATCAGCGCCATCCATCTCATACAATCGACCAAGGATAATCACATTGTCTGCACGGTTTGTTATGTCTGCTGAACCTGCAACGCTCCACTTATCCAGCCTGTCCTTGATGCTGTTCCCCTTGCGTGCATGAGTTACCAGCATTACGTGCAGATCAAGATTGCGGGCAGCATTGGCTAGGCTGCATACCACATCCTTCTGACCGTTCCAGTCATCGCTTGCCATAGATAGAGTCATCAGGCTGTCAACCAAAACAAAATCTATATCGAAGTTCTCCTTCGCATAGCGGATGACAGACATCATCGTGCGGCCATCTACGCTTCCGTGCTGGTCATAGAAGTACATTTTGTTGTGCGTCCATGCTGCATAAGACAGCACTGCGTCACGTGTTGGGTGTTTCTGCAGACTGCACTGACGTATCATTCTGGATACCTGAGATGCCGGAGACATTTCCAAACTGATGCTCAAGCATTTGTATCCCTGTTCCATGGCGTTGATCATGACCTGCCCTGCGAACATAGACTTACCAGCGCCGTTCACCCCTGCAAGGACAGTGAGTTCCTGCTTGCGCAGTCGAAAAAGTTCATCGAACTGCGGGAATGGCAGTTTGATTCCCTTCATATCCAGACCGTTAGCCATACGGTCTAGCACTTCTCCGATGAACTCTCCGCTATCACGTACCTTGCGCTGGGCCTCAGTTATCCTGCTGTACTTCTCAATATCTTGCGGTGTTATGTCCATTCTATAATCCTCTGTCCGAATCTGCCGCCACCGCAATCACGCATGCCGACAGACTTTACAACCTTTCCACCTCCATCAAACCTGTGCTTTTCAGCAACGTTTATAAGGTAGTCAGCGTAAACCTCATAGTCCTTGCCATAACTGGTACACTTTGCAGGCTCTGATGGTGGGTTCCAGTACGGGTCTTTCGATGACTGCATTCTGTTGCTGTAATCCCAAGAGGACTTGGCCATGCTCCAACGCAACCTGTCCATAGATATAAACCTTCCATCTCCTGACTTGTCATCACGCCAGTTTCTGGCGACGCCCATAAACACATCGCTTGCTGTTGACGATTGCATGTCTTCGTACATGCGCTCACACTGCGCTACGATGTGATCCTTCTCATCATTCCAGACCTTTCCGTAGTGTCTGGGAGGGCACTTCTTAACAGACTCCAGCCATTTAGCCATGGAGTTTAGACTTCGCTCAAAATCATTCTGCTTTCTGAGACGCACGTTTGTTCTTGCTTCTTGATGAAGCCTTCTCATTTTGGCTAGACCCTTGAGCAGAGTTGACTTGCCCTTGACCCCAACCAGATTTCTTCGGGTGTATCTTTTCTTGTTCATTCTATTTCCTAAGATAATCCAGACCCCTCTAAAGGGTCTGGATTATCTTTATTTAAGGTTAAAATTAACAGACACATCCTCCGTACTTGATAAGGAAAGTGTCTGATTCCTGTTATAAATCATATATTTATACCTCATCAACTCCTTTTGATCCAAGCCTGTCGAACAACTCCTGAATATCTGCATCCATCATGGGATCATTATATTCTTTTACGTATGGATCAGTAGCATTTATGGTTCTTTCCATATCACGCTCGGCCTTGATGTCTAGCCACTCCTCTATTGTTGGTTTTCTTCTACCCATTTGATTGCGCCTCCGCTGGTTCAATTTCATCATCGAGATACCAATTCCCGTATCCGTTTTTATGCTCACAGTAGTACATGTTGTGGCCCAGCATGATCGAACACTCAGCCACCTCGCACACCACAAGAGTTTCACCAGTCAGGCTGTACCTGATCATATCTTTTTCTTTGAATAATTTATGCATGTTTTATTTCTCCGTAAAATAACCATTCGCCATGCGTACCCTCTGGCGACTCCACATAAAACATGAAGTCAGTGTTCCCTTCTGAGTCCATTACTTCATGTTTCTCCTTTATTATCAACACGTTACCGCATGAGCGGTCAGTGTGGCTGATAACTTTGTCTCCAATATCAAACATATTTTTAATCCTTTTCTCCGTGTATAAGCATTCCCAAGATTAGCGAGGCGAGATACAACATTCCCGCTACCATTGGCGTGATTATTAACAGCGTTAAAATTATTGGTATCATTTTGTTTCCTCAATCCACTCTTCTTCGGTGTATTCGGTGACGGTATCGCCATCGACCATGCTAGACCACGTGCGTTGACGCACTCTGTCTATGTCCCACCCAATGAACGACTGGACAGTGTTCTTGGGGTCTGTTAGGTACATCATTACGCAAAAACATTTTCCGAATTCCATATTCTTTTCAATGATTGCAAAATTCATCGTATTTACTGGCCCTCCTTGAGCCAATCAGGTGCTTGTCTGTCTTTGTAGGTGAAATCCAGCCCACGTGTACGCCACTCATCACGCTTGGCCAGCAGATACCGCCGATAGGCTAACGTAGCATCCTCACATTTGAATTCGTCAGGCATAGCCTGAGCGAATGGTGTGCGCTCACGGCTCTCAGGAAGCCCGCTAGGGCCACGTAAGATGTAAGGGTATAGGGTGGCATAGGATTTGTGGTTCGCCTTACCACGGTTCACACGTTGTGAGTTAAGGGCTTGGTACAGATCGACAAGCCAGTAATAATTAGCGGTGTTATCGCCAGCCCAGCGGGTACACGGGTGGTTAGAGTGGGTCAATTTGTACATGTTGGGGAATGTCTCACCGTAGCGATGCCAGACTGCGCACAGCATTTGAGCCGATTCAAGAATCATTTTGGCCTCATGCCTGTCGCAATGGTGCGATGCACAAATTACAGGGTCGGTGTCGGTTACAAAAATGTTCATTCCCATTCTCCTAATGATTCGGGGTTTTCCATTTCTTCTGGCAAAAGGCCGGTGAGCAACAGTTCCCGCTCATTTGGGTACAGATACGGGAAAGCATTCTGAATCAGAGTGCCATCCCGCCATTTTATAGCGTCCTCATGCGGGTTTCTGTCGCCTACCTGCGAAGGTGTGACAGAGAAAATTCTCTGCTTACCGTCCATAATGTTTCTGCAGAAAAAATGATATCCTGCGATGCTGTCATCATCGTAGAACACGGTCTGGATTCTTTCCAGCGACTTGTAAACGTTCATTTTATCTCCTGTTGTAGTGAGTCCACATATACCCGCCCTAAGGCGGGTATAAATTGAGCCACTATTCAGCCTCCCGTAAATGAGACTCAAGGGCCGACAAAGCGATCAGTGATCGCAACATTAACTCATCTTTACACACCTCATCGTCTTTCTGACTGAGTTTGTAAATCTCAGATAATTGAGACTGGATATCTCTAATTTCTTTAGTCATTATCACTTGCCCTCATATTTAGCCCGCATTTCTGCGGTGATTTCAACGTTAACGACATCCGAAACGGTGTCAGCCTTTGATTGATCAAAATACTGCTGTTTGACCTTAGCGGGAAACTTTGCCACTGGGGCCGTCTTTCCGCCAAATTGATATTTTACACTGCGAAAATTAGACATTTTGCACTCCTTTGATGTTGTAACCTAATGAATTAATCTCCTCCTGAGACAGTTCTGCCACTTCATCCCTGATGAACGTATTGAGATACTTGCTGATATGCTTTGAAGTGGTTCTGCTCCATTTTTTATTCGTCTTGAATATCTGCAGGGCACCGTCTACAAGGCGACGACCAGCAACCGGCGTGTTGTATGAGAATAAAATCTCAGTGCCGTTACTGAAGGATACCACGGTTTCATTGCTACTAATGCTAATTAATTTCATGATTTGCTTTCCTGTTTTAGTGAGTCCACATATGCCCCGCTGAATCGGGGCATAAATTGAATCACTGTATTTCCATTATCAAATCATTCATTTCTGAATAATCTGCGTCCTCCCAGCGTGCACCGTCCGGCGTCATTTCTGACAGATCCGCACCGCCTGCCACGTGTTTCAACTGAGCAATAAAATCATCATAGGAGATAGATTTTTCTGCTAAAAGCATTAATGTCTCAGAATTGCCAACCCACAGCGCACAGTTCCAAGTCTCCCAATTACTCCAGCCGTTATATTCACTCATGGTTTACGTTCCTGTTTGTGTTGATACGGCTTAACGGGACAATGTGCCCCGCTAAACCCTAGCAACGTCACTCTATCGGCGTATAGCCCACGGTCTACACTGTGATAGTCAGTTATTCGGTACCGCCACACCGGCCAGACTGAGGAATCCCTGAGTGGTGTCTGTACAGATGCCCGCCGTGGCTGGGCCAGTCCTGCTCAGGTCTGCAATTGAATGCAATTACAGGCCGCCGGAAGAATCGGGTTGACGGTGATCTGCTGGTTATGTCCTCCAGTTATGGGAGGGGCCCTGTACCGCTAGGGCTGACCACAGCAGGCCGACAACAAAAGGGAATATAGGGCCGAGAGCAGAAATCCTCACTACCCCAAAAGGGATATTTTATATATCTCTGAAGAGATATCTCTAATTGGGTATAACCTGTCCTCTCTATAGCCTCTCTTCTCTCTCTCTATCCTTCCATCGTGTCTGCCGAAAATTAAAAACCATAAAGACAGTAGGGAAATTGACCGTTACCTTATACGCACTGAAATGGTGCATCGTTGCCCTATAATAATGCATAAGGACTCTCTATTCACCGGGCCATTAAATAAATTTTTTTTATGAAAAAGATGCAACCTCCACCCTCTCTCACACCCTCCAAACCATTTGGAATATACCCTTACTGATGCCAGGGTTTTATTTCCTTTTTAAAATTGTGGAATATAGACCCCCACCCCACCCCTTTTGGTAAAATGTATTATATATATATCCTATCCATACACCGGAGGGGTAAAAAAACGTTCCGGGTATACACACTTTGTTTTCTGAAAATTGCACTAGAGAGGTATAAATATATGATTATAAAGGGAAAACTCCGTATTTCCTTATCAAGTGTAGGATTTGTTAATATAAACCTTACATTAAAGTATAAGGTTTATATTATTTTAAAACTAAAATCCCTTTTTTGTAGGGATTTTAGTTTTAAAATATAAACATAAGGTTTTAATTTCCCGGTTACGGGAGGCGGGGCTTATGCCCGATAAGTCGAAAAGAAGAAAAAGATTAGAGCAGAAGGCTAGGGACAAACAGAGGCCCGTCAAAAAACACAGGGCACAGCCCTATAAACGCATCAAGGATATGGAATGGCAATAAGCAATTATGGCGAACTCAAGACTGCGGTAGCCAACTGGCTTGATCGCTCTGATTTGACGGCCCGTATACCTGAGTTTATTTCTCTGGCTGAGTCAAGAATTAATAGAAATCTTAGAATTCGGGCTATGGAGTCCAAACAGACTGCGAGCACTGTTGCTGGTCAGCAAAATCTGGCTCTGCCGGGAGGATTCCTGCAGATGAGAAATGTTCAGGTTAACACCAGCCCTGTGACCGCAATGCAGTATGTTTCCCCTGAGATGTTTGACCGCCTTTACAGCGGAAGAGGTGGTTCTGGAACCCCTCAGTTCTACTCAGTAATTGCAAATGAGATGCAATTAGGCCCGACCCCCGCAAGCGTGCAGACTATTGAGATGGTATTCTACAAGAAGTTTGACCCACTCTCTGCTGACGGCGATACGAATTGGGTTCTGACAAATGCGCCAGACCTGTACCTTTACGGAGCCCTTTTGGACGCAGAACCATTTCTAATGAATGATCAGCGTGTCGGCCTTTGGCAAGCCGCTTTCGACAGATCCGTGATTGAACTTCAGGATCAGGACGATCGTGATAGACATTCTGGATCCGCTATGAGGATTTCGACCGCTACTGGATCACCGTGACAGCACCTATTACATGGGCGGAAGCCACATCTCCAATATACTGGAGTAGCATAGGAATTAACTGGAACTCCTCCGCTAAGGATGAGTCTTCATTTTTTGCTGTAGATGCTGGATATACTACAGGCGGTACGCTAAACAT
>Ga0181577_10004622_pt1 | contig 10615 bp, 8 predicted proteins | sample 101ome_21_FD_132468 | JGI IMG/M metagenome (GOLD analysis project Ga0181577, IMG submission 132468) | Coastal salt marsh microbial communities from the Groves Creek Marsh, Skidaway Island, Georgia - 101413BT metaG (megahit assembly) | ecosystem: Environmental > Aquatic > Marine > Intertidal zone... | reverse complement strand
TAGATAAACCAATCCGTGTTTAGGAACGCCTGCTTTATCTGTATACTCTGTAATTTCATCGAGACTAGCACCGTCGAAAATCGGGGTAGCGAAGCTTACTCCTAGTTCCATACCAGCCCATCCCAATACAGTTTCATAAATCTGACCCAAATTCATACGAGAAGGTACCCCTAACGGGTTTAATACAATGTCCATTGGTGTACCATCATCTAGGAAAGGCATATCTTCAGCACGAACAATACGTGCTACAATACCCTTATTCCCGTGACGACCTGCCATCTTATCACCAACTTTTAGCTTACGCTTGTTTGCAACGTAAACCTTTGCAAGTTTTAAGATACCAGTTGGTAATTCATCTCCAACTGAAATTGCATATTGTTCCCTTTTGAAATTAGTAACTTTATCATTATAAACGTTGATGTAGTTCGTTAATACGCGAACAATCAACGCATTCTTTTCCTCATCAGAAGTCCAGTTATGATAGTTTACATTAGTGTAATCAATTGCGAGAAGATTCTTTTGAGTAAACTTAGTACCTTTTGGAATTAGTTCCTCAGAATACATGTTGTAAACTCCCTGACTTGTTTTTCCTGAAACTAATTGGAAAATTTTCTTAACCAATGAATCTTTAAGATCTAACATGTCTTTATCGTGATCATCTTCCATTTTCTGAAGACGAGCTTTATCAGTAGAACGTGTAGACTTATCTTTCTTGGTTTTAGCGAATAATTTTTTGTCAATTACAACTCCTTGTGCTCCTGGAGATGCTTTTAATGATGCATCTTTAACATCACCAGCTTTATCTCCAAAGATTGCACGAAGTAACTTTTCTTCCGGTGAAGGTTCAGTTTCTCCTTTAGGGGTAATCTTTCCAATTAAAATATCTCCTTCTTTAACCTCAGCACCCACACGAATTAGTCCATTCTCATCAAGATTCTTGGTCATTTCTTCGCTTACATTAGGAATGTCATTAGTTAATTCTTCTTCACCTCTCTTGGTGTCACGAACTTCTAACTCATATTCTGTAATGTAAATAGTGGTATATAGGTCTTCTTTAACAACACGTTCTGAAATTACAATCGCATCCTCGAAGTTATAACCTTGCCAAGGCATGTACGCTACTCTTAAGTTACGTCCTAATGCTAATTCACCACCTTGAGTTGCATAACCTTCAGACAATACCTGTCCTTTTCGTACCCTATCTCCTAATTTAACTATAGGACGTAGGTTAATACACGAGTTTTGGTTTGTTCTGCGGAACTTAATCAATGAATAAGATTTCAAATCTCCAGTAAAACTTACTAGGTCATCGTTATCGTCATGATCATATTTTACGACAATCTCATTCGCATCAACAGCAACAACAACTCCATTTCCTTCAGCATTAATCATTGAACGACTATCACGAGCTACTTTCTCTTCAAGTCCTGTTCCAACGATAGGAGCTTCTGGTTTCAATAATGGAACTGCCTGACGTTGCATGTTCGATCCCATCAAAGCACGGTTAGCATCATCGTGTTCCAAGAAAGGAATTAATGATGCCGCAATAGATACAATCTGGTTTGGCGCTACGTCCATGAGATCCAACTGAGCTGGATCCACCAATGGGAAGTCACCTTCCTTACGACTCTTTACAAATTCCGTTTTGAAGTTTCCTTTCTCATCTACTTCAGCATTAGCCTGTGCAATAGTCTTTCCATCTTCTTCTTCCGCACTTAAGTAAATAATTTCGTTCGAAATTTTACCTTTTTTAATTTCACGATATGGGGTTTCTAAGAATCCCATACTGTTGATTTTTGCATGCACACAAAGTGATGAAATCAAACCAATGTTTGGACCCTCAGGAGTTTCAATTGTACATAAACGACCATAGTGAGTATAGTGAACGTCACGAACCTCAAAACCTGCTCTTTCACGACTCAAACCTCCTGGACCAAGAGCACTCAAACGACGTTTGTGTGTAATCTCAGCAAGTGGATTAATTTGATCTAGGAATTGTGATAACTGGTTAGTACCAAAAAATGAATTGATTACAGAGGATAATGTTCTAGCATTCACCAAGTCTTGCGGTGTAAATACTTCATTATCTCTAATATTCATTTTTTCACGTATTGTTCTTGCCATACGAGCAAGACCAACTCCGAACTGAGCATATAATTGCTCACCTACAGTTCTAACACGACGATTAGAAAGGTGATCAATATCGTCTAAGATCTCCGAACCATTGAATAAATGGATCAAATACTTAATAATTGAAATTATATCATCTTTAGTCAACACCTTAACATCCATTGAAGAATCAAGCTTCAATTTCTTGTTAATACGGTAACGACCTACTTCCCCTAAATCATAACGCTTATCGGAGAAGAATAATCGGTCAATAATTCCACGAGCGGTTTCCTCGTCTGGTGGATCTGCATTCCTCAATTGACGATAAATCACTTCTAAGGCTTCTTTACCGTTATTTGAAATATCTTTTTGAAGAGTATTATAAATAACTGCGTAATCAATATCACCCTCTCCTTGTGTACTCAGAATAATGCTCTTGACTCCTGCCTCTGTGATGATCTCAATATGTTCTTCTAATAATTCAGTATCTCTTTCAAGAATAACTTCATTACGCTCAATCGAAACAACCTCTCCCGTATCTTCATCTACAAAATCTTCAATCCAAGTACGAAGTACACGAGCTGCAAGCTTACGACCTAAAACGCGTTTCAATCCAGCTTTGGAAACTTTTACTTCCTCACTCAGACCAAAAATATCAAGAATATCCTTATCGCTTTCGTAGCCAATAGCTCTTAATAAAGTAGTAACAGGGAATTTTTTCTTACGATCAATGTAAGCATACATTACAGCATTAACGTCTGTAGCAAATTCAATCCAAGAACCTTTGAAAGGAATTACACGCGCAGAAAAGAGCTTTGTGCCATTGGAGTGAATACTTTGACCAAAGAAAACGCCAGGAGAACGGTGCAACTGGCTAACAATTACACGTTCAGCACCATTAATGATAAAAGTACCATTAGGTGACATATACGGCAATGTTCCTAAATATACGTCTTGGACAATTGTTTCGAAATCCTCATGTTCAGGATCATTACAACTTAAACGCAATTTTGCCTTTAAGGGAACTGCATAAGTTAAACCACGCTCAATACACTCTTGAATGGTGTAACGAGGAGGATCAACAAAATAATCTAGAAATTCAAGATTAAATATATTTCTGGTGTCATTGATTGGGAAGTTTTCCCTAAACACCTTGAATAATCCCTCTCCTTCGCGTAGATCAGAGGGAGTATCCAACTGGAAAAATTCCTGGAACGATTTCAACTGAACGTCCAGAAAATCAGGATATTCTATGGCATGTTTTACTTTACCGAAAGAGACCCTTTTGTTGAATGTTGTACTCAATTTTTTAGTTTTTTTGGTTTGACAATTGGTGATATGTCGAATAACGCCCAAAAGCCCCTCGGTAATTCCCAGGGGCTTCGGACTTAATTGTTGGTGTTATTACTTGATTTCAACTTCGGCACCGGCTTCCTTTAATTTAGCTGCGATATCGTCTGCTTCCGCTTTAGATACTTTTTCTTTCACAGCCTTAGGTGCGCCGTCTACCACTTCTTTAGCTTCTTTCAAGCCAAGACCTGTGATGTCTTTTACTACCTTAACTACTTGAAGCTTTCCAGCACCAGCACTAGTCAAGATTACATCGAACTCAGATTGCTCTGCTCCACCACCAGCTTCACCGCCAGCAGCAGGACCTGCAACCGCAACTGCAGCAGCAGCTGGTTCAATTCCATGCTCGTCTTTCAAGATTTGAGCTAACTCATTAACTTCCTTTACAGTAAGATTTACCAACTGATTCGCGAATTCTTTTAAATCTACCATTGTTTATACGTTTTAGTTTGTTTTTTATTTATTAATTAATTTCTTTCTTCTAATGCTTTTACTAAGCCAGCGATTTTTTGTCCAGCACTACCTTGAAGTCCGCTAATAACATTTTTAGCAGGTGACTGAAGAAGTGTAATAATTTCTCCGATAAGATCTTCTTTACTCTTTAACTTAGTCAATTCAGACAAATGCTCATCTCCAATAAATACCGAACCATCAACCCATGCACCTTTCAACAACGGCTTTTCCGCAGATTTACGAAACTTTTCGATGCTCTTTGCAGGTGCTTTAATATTCTCCGAAAACATTACACAAGTAGTACCAGTTAAAACATTTCCATTAATTATTTCGTCAAAATCTTTTTCAGACTCTTGCATTGCGAGGGTTAATAAAGTGTTTTTTACCATTCTCATGGAAACACCATTTTCGTGCAAAAGGCGACGTAGTTCATTCGTTTGATTTGCAGACAACCCATCGGTATCTGCTAAATAAACAAAACCATTAGAGTTAAAATTCTCTTTTAATTCTGCTACTATAGCTACTTTATCTTGCTTTTTCATACCTCTATTTATTAAATACCTGGGATTGACTTAATATCTATTTGAACACCTGGACTCATGGTACTTGAAACAAAAACACTCTTGAAATATGTACCTTTTGCCGCTGTAGGCTTCAATTTTTGTAATACTTGGACTAACTCGGTTGCGTTATCAACTAACTTATCTACATCGAAGGATGTTTTCCCTACCGATACATGAATGATTCCAGTTTTATCAACCTTAAAATCTATTTTACCTGCTTTTACCTCGGTTACTGCCTTACCTACCTCAGGAGTTACAGTTCCTGCCTTTGGATTTGGCATTAAGTTACGTGGTCCTAATATTTTACCTAAACGACCTAATTTGGCCATAACTGCAGGTACTGCAACGATAATATCAATATCGGTCCAACCTCCTGCAATTTTATCTAGATACTCATCCAAACCAACATAGTCTGCACCCGCATCTTTTGCCTCTTGCTCTTTATCAGGAGTTACTAAAGCTAAAACACGTACAGTTTTACCAAGACCGTGGGGAAGTGTAGCAACACCTCTCACCATTTGGTTTGCCTGACGAGGATCAACACCTAAACGTACATCCATATCAAAGGATGCATCAAAATTTGGTGCTGGCATTTTTTTAATTATCTCAACCGCTTCTGTCAATGAATATGACTGATTGCTGTCGAACAAAGACAACGCTTCTTTTCTTTTCTTTGAAATTTTCATAAAACTTTCGATTTAGAAGGGAGCATCCCCTTTAATTGTTAGACCCATACTTCTCGCGGTTCCAGCTACCATTTTCATAGCTGACTCTACCGTGAAGCAATTTAAATCTGGCATTTTAGCTTCAGCAATCTGACGAACTTGATCCCAAGATACTGAACCTACTTTTTTACGATTTGACTCGGCTGACCCCTTCTTAATTTTAGATGCCTCTGTCAATTGCACTGCCACTGGGGGAGTCTTGATAATAAAATCGAAAGACTTGTCTGAATACACTGTAAGAACCACCGGTAATACCTTACCCATTTGGTCTTGTGTACGCGCATTAAATTGTTTGCAAAAATCCATAATATTGACCCCTTTAGCACCAAGTGCTGGACCAATTGGAGGTGCAGGATTTGCCTGCCCACCCCTAACCTGGAGTTTTACAAAGCCTTGAATTTCTTTTGCCATTTTATACTGTTACTACTTTTTACTTTTACAATTTTTGAACTTGATTATAATTTAATTCTAATGGTGTCCTACGACCAAATATTTTAACCATAACCTTTAGCTTTCTCTTGTCCTCTTGTACTTCTTCAATAACCCCATCAAAATCATTAAAAGGACCGTCTGTTACTTTTACTCCTTCACCAACTAGGAATTGATCTTCACCCATTGAATCATCATCCGTAAGATCATCAGCAGTACCCAGAATGCGACTCAATTCACTTTGACGTAATGGAACTGGAGTATCTTTAGAACCCAGAAAACCTACGACCCCAGAAACTGACTTAATCAAGGGCATAACTTCTGGATCTGAGAAATCAGCATTTATCAAGATATATCCTGGAAAAGCATTACGCTCTTTTATGACTTTTTTTCCATCTTTTACCTGATAAATTTTTTCAGTAGGAATAAGAATCTCAGGAACGAAATTTGATTTTTTGTCACGCTCGAGTTCCACCTCAATACTGTGCTTCACCTTCTTTTCTTGACCAGTGATTGCACGAACAACGTACCATTTGTGAGTTTCTTCAGCTGTTGACATAATTATTTCCTTCTGAGGGGATTATTTAAAAAACTTATAAAATTCGGTGGTAGAAAAACCCAGGATGCTATCAAATGCCCAAATAAGCAATGAAAACAACAGAGATGCTACTAGTACTATCCAAGTACTTTCACGCAACTCCGACCAAGTTGGCCACGAAACTTTATTAAGGAGTTCATCCTTAATTTCGCGGAAATAATTTGTTATTCTACCAGCCATAATTTCTTTCTTTTCTTTTGCACGGACACTAGGATTCGAACCCAGATCAAAGGTTTTGGAGACCTCTATTCTACCATTGAACTATGTCCGTATAAAAAGGAGCACAAGACTCCTTTTCATATATAGCAATTGCTATTATTCGATAATTTCAGTAACCTGACCAGCACCTACTGTTCTACCACCCTCACGGATAGCAAAACGAAGTCCTTTTTCCATCGCTACATCATTGATTAACTCAACGGTGATAGAAACGTTGTCACCAGGCATTACCATCTCAGTACCTTCTGCTAACATGATTTCTCCTGTTACGTCAGTAGTACGGAAGTAGAATTGAGGACGGTATTTGTTGAAGAACGGAGTATGACGTCCACCCTCTTCTTTTGATAATACATATACCTCAGCTTTAAACTTTTTGTGTGGTTTAACTGAACCAGGAGCACAAATTACCATACCACGACGGATATCTTCTTTATCGATACCACGTAGTAATAAACCTGCATTGTCACCTGCTTCACCTCTATCGAGTAGTTTACGGAACATCTCTACTCCAGTAATTGTAGAGGTCATTTTCTCACCAAATCCAATAAGGTCAACACCATCACCAACGTTAATTACACCACGCTCGATACGTCCAGTAGCAACTGTACCACGACCTGTGATTGAGAATACGTCTTCGATTGGCATCAAGAATGGCTGATCAACCAAACGTGGAGGAACAGGAATCCATTCATCTACTGAGTTCATTAGTTCCATGATTGACTCAACCCACTTATCATCACCGTTTAATCCACCAAGTGCAGATCCACGGATGATTGGAGTGTTATCAGCATCAAACTCATAGAAGTCTAATAATTCACGAATTTCCATTTCAACTAAGTCTAGTAGTTCAGCATCGTCAACCATGTCGACTTTATTCATGAACACTACAAGACGAGGCACACCAACCTGACGAGCCAATAGAATGTGCTCACGGGTTTGAGGCATTGGTCCATCAGTAGAAGCAACTACCAAGATAGCGCCATCCATCTGAGCAGCACCTGTTACCATGTTCTTTACATAGTCAGCGTGACCTGGACAGTCAACGTGAGCATAGTGACGGTTTCCTGTCTGATACTCTACGTGAGCCGTGTTGATTGTAATACCACGCTCTTTTTCTTCTGGAGCGGAATCAATTTCGTCGAAAGAGCGCTTCTCGGAAAATCCTTTGTTCGCCAAAACGGTTGTGATTGCCGCAGTCAAGGTAGTTTTTCCGTGGTCGACGTGACCAATGGTACCAATGTTTAAGTGCGGCTTGGAACGGTCAAATGTTTCTTTTGCCATAGTAGTTTGTTGTTTGTTTTTTTTGTTTAACTGTTACTTTGAGCCAATGAGGGGAATTGAACCCCTGACCTTTTCCTTACCAAGGAAACGCTCTACCCCTGAGCTACATCGGCATTACACCGGTCGCCCGGTGTTACTCGAGCGGGAGACGAGGCTCGAACCCGCGACCTACAGCTTGGAAGGCTGTCGCTCTACCAACTGAGCTACTCCCGCAAATAAAGGTGGTAAAAGGTTTAGTGGGGGTAAGTGGACTCGAACCACTGAACCCGAAGGAGCGGATTTACAGTCCGCCGCAATTGCCGCTATGCGATACCCCCATTATTTAGGGAATGGGTACCCTTTACGCTTTTACTACCTTTGAGCCACCAGTCGGGATCGAACCAACGACCTACTGATTACAAGTCAGTTGCTCTACCAGCTGAGCTATGGTGGCTTGTATTTTACAGAACGAATCTTTTAGTTAGAACCCAGCTTTCCCGCAAGGTTCCCTCTAAAAGGACTGCAAAAATAGACAATATTTCTAACTTTTCAACATCCTTAATAATTTTTTTTTCTTTTTCTTTCATTCTCCGAAAAGGCCCTTGTTTATCGAAGGCACGTACTATTTTTGTAGCTGCAAAAGAATTGCTTATGAACAAAAAAATTCTGCGTCCTATAATCATTATAATTATTGTATTGGCCTCCTTGATATTGCTATGGAAAAACCTCAACCAAACCTCTGAATGGGACTCAAAGTTATTTTCAATTCATAACCCGCAATCTATAGACAAGGTAACTTTCATTCCAAATGATGAATCTCAGAGAACTTTAACACTCTATAAAGAGGATAATATTTGGTTTGTTAAAAATGACCTAGGCAACTTTAAAGCAGACACAAATAGCGTCAAACAATTAATTTTCTGGTTGATGCCCAAATTAAGAATTCAACGACCTACTACCGACGAGCAGTCAAAATTTGTAAACCGACAGCTCACTCAATTTGCTACAAAAGCCACTTTTTATGCGAAAGGCACTGAAGTACAAAGTATTTTTGTTGGCGGACCGACTCAAGACCAGCTCGCTACATATATGTTTAAAGAGGGTACTGACAGACCTTGCTTAGTTGAAATTCAAAATTTTAATGGTTATGCTACTCCGTATTTCAATACAAATATCAACCTATGGAGAACTTCACAATTATTAGAGGTAGAACCAGAGGATATTCAAGAGTTAGCGATAGAATGGCCTCAAAATCCAGAATGGAATTATAAAATTTTAAATCAAGATAGTAAATCCCCACAGTTATTTTACAAGAATCAAACTGTTTCAAACGCTAATAGTTCATTATTAACCGGTTATTTATTGTTATGCTCAAGTTTTAGCAGGGAAACTGGAGACATTGCAGGAATTAACCGAGATATTTCTAGAAAAGATTCAGTAATCAATTCTTCCGCGATAGTGAAATTCAATTATATTTTGAAAAATCAAAAATCAATTTCAATTAGCATTTTTGATAATCCTAATTATGAAGATACCGAGATAGATGCAAAAAGTAGCAATACTGAAACCATTCAAACAAAACTGTTTTGGATAAAATCTTCAGAAGACCCAAATTTATGGCTAACTCAAGGAGTACTAATAAAAAACAAAATTAAACAGTATCAAGATTTCATCATTTCACAACCCTAAAAGTAATTTATTTTGAGTTTTAGAATTATTGGTGCAGTTATTGGCTTTTTGTCTTCAGGGCCTTTCGGTGCTGTTGTAGGCTTTTTAATTGGTTCATATATCGATTATGCATACAATGGTGAGTCTTCAAATAATGAATACAACAGACAAAGTAGTTTTTCGTATCAAGGGCACCCCTCTCAAGTAAACTTTAAAAATTCCTTGTTAGTATTGATTGCCGCAGTTATGAAAGCTGATGGCAAAGCGATGAAGAGTGAGCTTGACTTGGTAAAATCAATGCTCATCAGAACTTATGGGGAACAACAAAGTAAAGAAATGCTGTTAACCCTGCGTGATTATTTGAAGCAAGAACACAATTTATATGAAGTATGCAGAAACCTAAGAAACCGCATGGGCTACAGCCAGCGCTTGGAATTAGTTCACATATTATTTAGAATATCTAGAGCTGATGGAAATGTATCTGATGCGGAGGTTAACATCATTCAAATAGTATCAAATCAATTAGGAGTAAGCACTCCAGATTATTTATCCCTTAAGGCAATGTTTGTTAGCAGTTCTGATGCTGACTATAAAATTCTAGATGTATCACCAACAGCTAGTGAGGCTGATGTAAAAAAAGCATACAGAGACCTTGCAAAACGATTCCACCCTGATAGACTGCAAGGACTTTCTGAAACCGAAAAAACTGCAGCTTCGGAAAAGTTTGTACGAGTACAAAAAGCATATGAAAATATCAAAAAGAAAAAAGGTTGGAATTAATGTGGACTGTTCATTTAGCATTATTCTTAGTTAGTCTATTTTACGCGATACTCTTTTCGTGGGCCGGACAAATTATGCCAACCTACATGAACGCTGATGGACTTACACTTTTGAGAATTGGATTTGCATTTGTCTTATTTCAATTATTTTCAAGAATATTAAAATTAGAAAAAATTGATTGGAAAAAGCACGGAAAAGAATTGGCAATTTGCGGTTTTTTGGGGACGAGTGGTAATATGTATTTATTTTTTTTGGGTCTTGAAATCACCTCTCCAATTAATGCCTCTGTACTTATGCTATTCACTCCTCTGTTTGTTGGGATTTTTGATCATGTTCGTCTTAAACAAAAACCACACATAGCTTTTATTGTAGGCGTAATAATGGCCTTTTTTGGTTGTTTATATTTAATCGACAACAAATCATCTATACAATACCATAGTTGGAAGGGGGATATCCTTGTA
>Ga0181577_10004621_pt1 | contig 10616 bp, 7 predicted proteins | sample 101ome_21_FD_132468 | JGI IMG/M metagenome (GOLD analysis project Ga0181577, IMG submission 132468) | Coastal salt marsh microbial communities from the Groves Creek Marsh, Skidaway Island, Georgia - 101413BT metaG (megahit assembly) | ecosystem: Environmental > Aquatic > Marine > Intertidal zone... | reverse complement strand
GGCATTCGACCGATGCAACGCCGTGATCAACCATCTGCTCAATCAGACTCATGAGGTAGTGCATCTGCAATTCGAGCATGAAGATCAGGCTGCCACCATGTCCGAACTGAGTGTTGGGTCCATAAAGACAGAAGAAATTGGGGAACCCGGGAACCAAGGCACCGAGATAAGCGCGCGCATCGTCACCCTTCCAAACATCCTCGAGGACCTGGCCATCCCGCCCGACGATCCGCATCGGGGCCAAAAATCGAACGACATCAAAGCCAGTCGCAATGACTATGACGTCAACGTCAAACTGATCGCCGGTCTTGGTTTCAATGCCCGTTTCGGTAATCTGCGAAATGGCATCCGTGACAAGGGTGACATTGTCGCGAGCCATTGTGCGAAACCAACCATTGTCCAGCAGCATCCGTTTTCCGAATGGCGGATATGTCGGCAGAACCTTTTTCAGAAGGTCCGTTCTATCTCCGATTTCGGATTCAATGTAGCGAGTAAAATAGCGCCGATGTGCATCGTTGATTGCGTTGATCGAACGTTCTGGGTGTTCCCAATTTGGGTCCTTTTGCAATGACTCATAGATGCGATCATTAAAGATCCAGGCAAGCCGGATCCGGTACCATTTTTCGTAGAGCTGCACGTTTTCAAACAGCCATCGAACACTATTGGGAATGTCAGTCTTGAACTGTTCAAATGGTGCCGCCCACTGCGGTGACCTTTGAAAAACGACCATTTCCTTGACTTTGTCCACTACGGCCGGCACCAACTGCATCGAGCTGGCTCCGTTGCCAATTACGGCGACCCGCTTGCCGTTCAAATCAAGCGTGTCATCCCATCTCGCCGTGTGCACGACGGGCCCGAGAAACTGATCAAGGCCGGGAATGTTGGGCCATTTGGGTTTGTTGAACGCACCCACCGCACTCACGAGTAAATTGGACTCCGTGAACTCTGTCTGTCCGTCGCCGTGGCGTAGTTCAACCTGCCACAGACCGGTGGTTTCGTCGAATGCGGCACCCGTGACTTCGACGCCAAATTGGATGTGCCGCACAAGGTCAAATTCCTCTGCCACACGGGTGAAATACGCCTTTAACTCGCTCTGCGCCGCAAAATATCGGCTCCAGTTGTTTCTTGCGAAAGAAAAGCAGTAGAGGTGGCTCGGCGTGTCGACGCCAGCGCCAGGATAATGATTTTCGTGCCAAACCCCACCGATCTCGGTATTTCGTTCGAAGATTGTGAAAGGAATGCCTGCCTTATAAAAATTCACCGCGGCGCAAAGCCCGGACGCCCCCGCTCCAACAATGATCGCCCGAAAGCCTTCGGGAATCTCTTGCCGCATATCGGGCACCTTCGACATGGTCCCGCCTGCGTCAGCACCCAATTCGTGAAGGATCATGTCAGCATAGCCAATCGGGACAGGTTCCCCCATGGAAACCCCAAGCATCCTGACCAGCAGCTCTTTGGACGGCGCCGCAATCGCTGCCGGATTTCCAGCTTTCCAGTCCAGGATGGCGCTCATTGCGCGCTGACGGATATCGTCTTGAAGTGCAGGATCAAGGCCTCCAGTGTCGTTGTTGCCAAGGCCTTTGGTTTGAGAGGGCCGATATGGCTCTTCAAGCCACTTCAGCTCTCCGGTCAAATGAACGACGAGCAAAAGAAGCGTCGGAATATTCGCCTGCGCAACAGCATCGCGCAGATTCTCTGCAAAAGCGTCAGGGATTTTGTCAGCGTCAATTGAGGTTGGGTTCATGTTCCGTTTTCCAGTCTGCGGCTGCACTCGCAGCCCGTGGGCAGAGAGCGGAGGCCTGAAAATAGTTCATGGCGCCGCTGTGTTCGTTGCAAAATACTCACTGTGGATGATGTCTGGGTTGGCCAAAGCCTCCTCGCGGTCCACCTCGAGTACAATTTCCCCTGCCGAAAGCACGTAAGCACGTTCGGAGATCTTCAAGGCAGCTTCGACATTTTGTTCCACAAGAACGATTGTCGTTCCCAGAGCGCGAACATTTTGGGCTGCTTCCAATACTCCCTCGACGAGCAAGGGCGCCAAGCCCCACGAGGGCTCGTCCAGGATCATCAGTCGGGGTTTGGCAACCAAGGCCCGCGCGATGGCGACCATCTGTTGTTCGCCGCCACTTAGCGCGCCACCTTTGTTTTCAAGTCGGTTCTTGAGTGGCGGGAACACATCAAGCACCCATTTCCATTCTGTCAGACCGGCACCTTCGGCCCCGATGCGCAGGTTGTCAGTGACCGTCAGCCCTGCAAACAATCGGCGCCCCTCAGGCACTAGTCGGATCCCGCGTCGTGCGATGGCCTGTGCCTTCGAATTGGTCAGGTTTTCTCCATCGAAAGTAATCGACCCCGATGTCGCCTTATGCAGCCCAACGATGGTTTCCAACAAAGTAGTCTTGCCCGCCCCGTTTGGTCCAAGGATCGCCACGATCTCGTTCTGTTCGACAGAAACCGAGACACCGTGCAGAACAGGACCCGCCCCGCGGACAACGGTAAGATCATTGATTTCCAACAACTTCATTTGACCGAACTTCCCAAATAGGCTTCTTTCACCGACTTATTATTGGCCACGTCACTGGGCGTTCCGGCCGCGATCACCCTGCCCCGGTCCAGCACCGTGATGTGATCTGCCAGGTTCATCATTACGCGCATCAAGTGTTCAACAAACAGGACAGTCATGTCCGGATGCGATCTGGACAGGTTCCTAACAGTTTCGGCCAATGCATCGATTTCCTCTGCGCCAAGACCGGACATCGGTTCGTCCAGAAGCAAGATGCGCGGGTTCTGTGCCAAGGCTCGAGCCACTTCTGCCCGACGCTTTTCGGAGCCATTTAGGCTGTCCCAGCGGCGCAGCTGCTGGCCTGCTAGCCCGGTAGCGTCCAGCGCTGACTGCGCCTCGGTCTCGGGATCGGAGGTGCGTCCACTCGCCAAGGCAGCGACATGAACGCTGTCCCAAACCGAAAGGTCCCCCAATGGGCGCGGTATCTGAAATGTTCTGGCAATGCCAGCACGGGCAAAGCCAAAGGGCGGCAATTTGCCAAGTGGCACACCATCCAATTGAACCTTGCCCGCATCAGACTGGATCGTGCCGGTCAGCATGTTGATCAACGTTGTCTTGCCGGCGCCGTTGGGGCCAATCAACCCATGGATCTTTCCCGCTTCGAGCTGGATCGTCACATCTTCGACGACAGTTAGCCCGCCAAAACTTTTGGTTAGCCCGCTGGCGCGCAACACCGTTGCGTCCGCTCGGGTTCCGCCCTGTGCGGTTGACCGTGCAGAACTTGTCGCCATAAAGACCGCGCCAGTTACGGTAGGGTCGATCTTAGGCTCGTCTGGCTTCGCCACATCGTCATTGTTGCGCCAGACCAATCCACGCGGCAGATACAATACGGCCACGACCAACATCAAGCCAAAGGCAATTCCGTCGATCCCCGGCAGTCCACGGAATAGTTCCTGCGCAAAGGTCTCAATTGAAGTCACCAGAACCGAGCCGACCAATGGCCCCCAAAGCGCACCGACCCCCCCGAGAAACCCCATCAGTATGATACGCAGGTTGGTACCCATTCCAAAGACGGTTTCCGGTTGAATGAACAACTGAAGCTGTGCGTAGATTCCGCCTGCAACCGCCGTAACAACCGCGCTCAGGCCGAGGGCAACAACTTTTACAGCCATCGTGTTGATCCCAGACGCTTCGGCAGCGACCTCATCATGGCGCACAACGGACAACATTTGTCCCAAGCGGCTGCGCATCAAAAGGGCTGTGCCCGCCAAGGTAAGCGCCAAAAAGGCCCCTGCGATGCCAGCAAACCAAAGGGGATCCCGGAAGCTAAGCAGATACAGGCTGTCCTTGCGCACGAAGCCATAAAGCCCAGTGGTGCCGCCGAGAAAATCAATGTTGGAGACTATGACCAGCAGAAGTTCGGACATGGCGAACAGGATCAAAGCAAAATAGATGCCGTGAATCTTCAGACGCCACGAAACCCACCCCACAAGTGTCGCGAGCAAAGCAGAGGCAGTCGCGCCTAACGCAATGCCGATCCACGGTGAACCGCCAAGCTGAACAGACCATACCGCTGCCCCATAGGCGCCTAGGCCAAAGAATGCGGCATGTCCCAACGACGGCTGGCCTGCAAAGCCGCTGACAATGTTCCAGCCGGAAACCGCCAACGCATAGATAAGGCAAAACGCCAATAGAAGGCTGCCATAGTCCGAGGTTGTCGCATAGGCAGCACCGACGACAGACCCAGTAATGACGACCCATAGCCGGTATCTCAACCACGCGCTCACCAGATTTCCCGGCGATTTCTGTACTGCGGCGGCTTTAGTTGTTGCCATGATCAATGCTCCTTGGACCGATAGATCAGGTCTTCGCGCTTTCCGCCGAACAAACCGTAGGGGCGGAACATCATCACGATGATCAGGATCACGAACAACAGGGCGCCCTCAAGCGAGCCGGGTAACAAAAGCCCGCCTACACCGATGACCACTCCAACAATCAGCCCAGCTATTCCGGCACCGGCGATGCTGCCCAAGCCGCCAATTAGAACAATGACGAAGGCGTTTACCATGAAACGATCGCCAATAAAGGGGCTGGCCTGGAAAATCGGCAGTACCACCGCCCCAGCAAAGCCAGCCAGCCCGCACCCCAGCCCAAAGGCAAAGCGGTCAACCCGTTTGACATCAATACCCGCCAATGCGGCTGCAACGGGTTCGGACGACGTGGCGCGCATGAACCGCCCCATCTGGGTGTATTGAACGACATAGACCAGAAAGACGACCGATGCCGCCGCCAAACCAAAAGCGATGATCCGCGATACGGGCACAATGATCTCACCAAACCGTAAGGTTTCATGGCTCCACAACGCGGTTGTCGCGCGAGGAGCAGCGCCCAGAGTTGCAACGAACAGGTTCTGAACCGCGACCGCAATTCCGAAGGTGGCAATCAACGGCAGAACCGGATCAGACCCGAGTAGACGCTCAAGGAGCGTCCCCATCAGGAACCAACCCACAACAAACAAGGCGGCAAAGGCAACGAATGCCCCCAGATAGGGATCGAGACCGAACTGTTCTCTGAGAAACAGGGCCAGATACGCACCCAGCATCAGAAAGACGCCCTGAGCGAAGTTGATGACGCGCATGACGCTGAACTGGACAGCCAGCCCCATCGCGATGATGCTGAAGATCCCGCCGATAAGTAGGCCAGACACAATTCCTTGAGGAAGAAGTTCCATTTTTCGGGTCAATCCGTAAAGTGAGTCAGGAGACGTTCCGGGCGCAGCGTAACCGCGCCCGGACACAGACCTTAGTTCGAGCCGATTTCGTAAGTTGCGAAAGGATCGGGGAACACAGGCTCGACCTCACGAAGTTCGAGGGGCCAGACGATCTTGGCCTTACCGTCGATCAGCTGGGTCATTGGAGATTTGACGCCTTGGGTTTGGCCTTTTTCATCAAAGGTAATCGGCCCATCGATCGGCATCAGGTGAGATTCCAGCGAGGTTTGCTCCAGCGCCGCCCGAAGCGCGGGCCCATCGACGGTTCCGGCACGCTCAAGCGCATCCAAAACAATTAGTGTTGCCTGATAGCCCTGTGCGGCGTGGGTGCTGGGTTCGTTACCGTATTTGGCCTTGTAAAGGTCAACGAAGGTCTTCCACTCGTCGCTGCTTGGGTCGTACCAATAGGAAACATCGCCAATGTTTTGTGACAGTTCCGGCATTGCCGCGATAAACTCCGCGTTCGAAAAGGCTGCAGCGATACCCATCGAGAATGGCGGGCGGAATTCTTGCGCTTGCATCGTCCGCACGATCTCCAGGCTTTGAGATACCAGCGCGCTGATGATCAGAACGTCTGGTTTCGCCTGTTTGGCCTGAATGATCGGAGTTGAAAAGTCAGTTGCCCCGAAAGGCGCAGAGACGACTGAAACGAGTTCCATGCCCTCTTCTGCCAACCGTTTTTCTAGGATTTCGGTGAGAGATTTATAGGCTGAAATCTCCAACCGGAAATGTGCAACGCGCTTGATCGGAATACCGGACGACGCCGAAAGACCTTTCAACGCATCAATCGCGCCATCCACACTCATGGCGACATCCGCATGGGCCCGAAACGTGTAGGGCAGATCGCGTTCAGTGATAAGCGGGTCAGCGGCCGCAGTGATCACCAGCGGAATTTCGTTGCGCTCCGAGATAGGCTGGATGGCCAGCGCGACACCGCTCGACATCGTACCAAGGAAAGCAGCAACACCGTCGCCTGCCATGCGCGTCGCTTGGATCGTCGCTTTTTCCGGGCTCGCGCCATTGTCTTCCGAGATGATCTCGATCATCGCGCCGCCCATGGATTTGATGCCGCCAGCCGCGTTGATCCGCTCGGCCGCCACAACAACGCCCTGGTGGGCTTCTCTGCCCTGCACCTCAAGCGGCCCAGACAACGGGTGAAGCGAACCAAGTTTGACGCTGTCTTGCGCCAGGGCCAAACCTCCGCCAAAGGCCAAAGCCGCTGCAAATGTGGACGCAGCCAAGGTCAGTCGCCTTCTTGTTAAGCCCATCTTTGATCCGCGCTCGTGTCTTCTGTTGTGATCATGTAGTTTCATTGACTTGGATCCTCTCCATGTTGAATTACGCTTCTATTTCGGTTGCGAAGCTTTGGACGCCGCAATTTCTCGCAGCTTGAATCGCTGCACCTTGCCTGTTGCGGTCGTTGGCCAGTCGTTGACGATGATGACTTCACGCGGGACCTTGAAGTCTGCCAGAAGCCTTCGGCAGTGGGCGATAAGGTCGTCCGGGGTCGAAGTCGCACCTGGCACCAGTTCGATGAAAGCCACAGCCACCTCGCCCAGCCTGTCATCGGGACGCGATACGACGTGTGCTTGTTTCACGTCTTGGTGCGCAGTTAGGCTGTGTTCGATGTCGGCCGGATGAACATTGTTACCGCCGACAATAAATTTGTCTGTCAGGCGACCTGTGATTGAAAGGTAACCATGGCCGTCAAACACCCCAAGATCCCCTGTGTAAAACCATCCGTCTGGCTTCAGCACAGCTTGCGTGGCCGCTTCTTCACGGTAATAGCCCTTCATGACAAGGTAGCCGCGCACCCGAATTTCACCTTCAGTTCCTGCGCTTTCAGGTTCCTTGGTCTTTGGGTCGACAACTTCGACCTCATATCCGCCAAGCGGCCGGCCTTTACCTGCAATCAGAATGTCTTGCGCGTCTGTGCGCCCACCCACCACAGTGACAGCCGTGTTTTCGGTCATGCCATAGACGGGCAAAAGCGTTTCCATGGTCAGGCGGTCACGCGCGCCGGCGAGCACCTCGGCCGGGATCGTTGCCCCGCCGATCCAGCCAATCCGCAACGATGACCGATCGAAATCATTCAGGTCCGGGTGCCGCAGGATATCAATGAAATGAGTCGGCACGCCCGACATCACCGTGACACCTTCGCGCGCGATCAGTTCAAGCGCGTGGCGGGGATTCCATTGATCAAGCTGGATCAGGGCCCCGCCTTTGATCATGGCCAGCAGAAAACTGGAAAACACCCCAGCTACATGAAACAAGGGCAAATGGCCGAGGATCCGATCTTCCGGACCGATCCCCATATGGTCCGCAAGCGCGCGCAACATACGCAATACGTTATGCGTATGCATAACGCCCTTGGGGTTGCCTGTCGTGCCAGACGTGAAGACCACAATCACAGTGTCATCGGGTTGGGTTTGAGTCTCAGCCCGGCCGAGCTCCGCATCACTGACCAGCGCTGCAGTCGCTGCGAATTCCTCGAACGACTGCAAGCCTTCCAACGCTGACCCGTCAACAATAACTCGGGCCAGTTTGGGCAATTTTGTGGATGAATGGCCATCCCAATCCGGGCAAATCGTGCTGAAGGCTTCGGCGTAATCTACACCCAGGAATTCCCGCTCGATGACCAATGCACGGGCCTCTGACTTTTCAAGAACATATGCGGCTTCTGTAGGCTTGTAGCGTGTGTTGATCGGCACCGCGGCGGCCCCAATCCGCATCGCGCCCAACCAGAACAAGAGCCACTTGGGATGGTTTGGCATCCAAAGTGCAACGTGATCGCCTCGCGATATCCCGCCAGCCAAGAGCGCCTTCGCGAGAACCCGGCTTTGGTCTCTAACGTCGGCCCAGGTCAACCTGGTATCGCCATGCACAATTGCAGGCGAAGATCCTAGAGAACTGGCCGTCGCATCAAACTGTGCGATGAGGCTCAGTTGTTCCGCCGTTTTGACCGAGATGTCCAGGACCACTGAATTTCCCTCCTTCGCTCGATTCTCATCGAAACACGTCAGTCGATTTCGATCACAACGATCCAATTCGCGCCGGCGCCTGTGGGACAAACTTACTCATTTCAATTCATCTGTCAACTAGCAAGTTGGTATTCGTACTAATGAGTATCTTTCTGACTTCGTCAGGATTGATCCTCCCCCCAATTGCGGTCCGCTTACCAAATTTGTTGAACTCTTCGTACGCACCATGTTTTTGTTTTTTACAAAAAAGGTCTTTGCATGAAGTTGGCCATTTGGGAAATAGTTGGTCCATTTCCCCTCACGCATACCTTTATACACACGCCCATGATTTTTTGTTGTTCCGCAAAGTGGCTCATCGCTAAATTTTTCATAGTAAATCAAGTTTCGTCTAACTAAATCCACTATTTCAAATTTTCTATCTTGGTTACATTTTGCTTCGTAAACAATTTCTTCTAAGGATCGAATGCTATTTGTTTCCGCCAACAAACAATTTACGAATTGAATAACAATGAAAGGAACAATTAGGAGGCTTTTGAAGAGATTTCGATACATATAGTGCAGGTAGTCATAATGATTTAAATTTTCAATAAATACTAACACCTCAGCTCAGATAGCTCTGCGAGATCATCTCTAAATCTTTTAACTGCTTCATCGACGCTTGCATCCAAATACAACAATTCAAAAATCACCTGAAGAATTTGATGAAACGGCAGGTTCTCGTCGGAGTCCCAGATGCGCCTAATAGTCTGACCAGTAGCAGATGCGTATGCCGCAGCTACCAATGAAACTAGAATATCAATTCGGGCTTTTTGGGGGCGACCTTTCTTAATTTTTGGGCCACGCAAATCGTTTTTTATTCTGTCAGATAATTTGCGTCCATGTATGACGATCCGCTCGCGAATATCTTTGGCATAAGCCATTATGCCAATGTTATCGTCAGCGCTGGGCATGTGGGGGAGTGGTGTCAAGTCTTCAAGTATAGCAATTGTCCCAGCGCTGGCCTTCCCTATCACATTTAAAAGTGTGTACTTTGGCCTTCTCGCTAGTCGATTAATTTCACGAAGTTCCTTCGCAACGATTTTTGGTTCATCTGTCTCTAAAAATATTTGGGCGGACGAATAGGCGCGGCGACAAAACTGATCAAAATATTCTCTTGGTATATTATGTTCGTATTGCTGAAGTGCGCTTTGCAATTCCTCAAAGGTTACTGCTGTCTTGGGCTTAGCTTTTTCATTCATGAGAGACTAGCTCCTGAATAAAATTACCCCACTTTTGCAAAGCTTTCCGTCGATCCTCCAAATATTCGCCATGTTGATAAACGGCAGCTACCCCACGAACCTGTCCCGTTACATGATTCAAGATCTTATCTATTATGACGGGACTAATACCAAGCCGTTCCGTGCTGTGAGTAGCAAAACTGCGTCTTATGTCATGGAAACGCCAATTATTTACGCCACTTACAATATCAAGGCGTTTTTTAATTTTGCTGAAACCCGACACGGGAGTTGTTCCGTTTGTAGTGAAAAGCAATGTTTGCCCCTCTACTCTTGGTAGAACTTCAATTATACTCATCGCCTGATCTGATAATTGAATTTGGTGAGGCCTTTTATTTTTGGTACGACTTGAGGGCAGGTTCAGTGCGCGATCAGCAATAACAATTTCAATCCAGTTTGCTTGTGATACTTCTCTAAGGCGCGCGCCCGTTAAAAAAAGCAGTTGAAATATCGGTCCCCATGGATAGCCAATTTGTGTGGATGCGGACCATATGGATTTGATCTCATCGATATTTAAAACCCTATCGCGGACTTTTTCTTTTGATGGAGGCTTTATGGTTTCTGCGGGCGATTGCTCTAAAATGTCTCTTTCACGGCACCAAGAAAAAAATCGTTTTGTGAATGCCAACACGCGATTAGCAGCTACTGGGCTGCCATCATCCAAAATCTTGTCGATCATTCTGATTAAGTCTCGTTTTTGAATGGAACCAACTGGTATCGCGCCTAAAACAGGTACAGCGTGGCGGTACATTGCCACCCTAACTTGGTGAACACTTTTATTTTTCGCCTGATCTTTTTTTAGCCATTCATCTAGGACAACTTGAAACGGGTCTTTTATCCTCTGACCTGCGGCAAGCCCGCTTTCCATTACAGAAAGTACTTCTGGCGCTTTCAAGCGAGCTTCGGCCAGAGTCAGCTCTGGATATCTACCAAATGTAGATCGAAGCATGCGTCCTTTTACGCGACGCATAATGAACCAGCTCTTTGTACCTGATGTTGCGACTCGTAATCCTAGACCTCGCACACTTGCGTCAAAAAGGTCGTATCGCTTCTCAGCTGGTTTTGCTTTTCTTATGGCAAGTTCGGTC
>Ga0181577_10004612_pt1 | contig 10622 bp, 9 predicted proteins | sample 101ome_21_FD_132468 | JGI IMG/M metagenome (GOLD analysis project Ga0181577, IMG submission 132468) | Coastal salt marsh microbial communities from the Groves Creek Marsh, Skidaway Island, Georgia - 101413BT metaG (megahit assembly) | ecosystem: Environmental > Aquatic > Marine > Intertidal zone... | reverse complement strand
TGTAAACAGTTGTTGTACTCAGCGCCCTGCAACCACATAGCAATGTGATCGTCATCATCTTCCTGAACAGTGACACGAAGAGTGGCCTCGAATCGGTCAGTAGGCGTCCACATCAACTTACCCGTGAAAGTCGTAGTCTCTTCTCCACCTACTTTTTCGCCGCTGATGGTGTTGTTGTACTCACCGCCGTACTCGTTAAAACCCGCACCCAAGTAAAAATAAAGCGAGTCTTCAACAATGGGACCACTCACGTAGGCGTTGGTGTTGGTGGTGCTGTGCTCGGCAACAGTGACGGTGACCTGCCCCTCCAGCTCGTTGGTCGGGCGGCGGGTCACGTAGTTGATTGCACCGGAAAAAGTGGCACGACCATAAAGCGCCGCCTGCGGCCCTTTGATAACTTCAACGCGCTCCAACATTTGCAGCTCGGTGGAGGCGATCGTTCCCGGCACGTATACGCCATCGATAAAGAAGGACGCATTGGGCGCACCCAGGATGTTTGACATACCGCGAATAACCGGTCGGTCGGAGTCTCGACCAAAGGAGTTAACGAAGGAGAACCCAGGCGTGAACCCGGCAATGTCCTCAGGTGAAAACATGCGGTAATCCTGGAGCGCTTTATCGTCAAAGGCGGTCACCGATAACGGCACCTCCTGCAGGTTTTCCTCCCGTTTTCTGGCGGTCACCACCACCTCTTCCAGCGCGAGCTCTTCATCCTGAGCCCAAGCGCTAGGCAGGTGAGTTGTTGCCATGATGGACATGGCGACGGCTAATGTGAGCGGATTTCGCATGTGATTTCGCATGATTGGGCTCCCCGTGCGTGTTCAGGCGGTGATGGGTACGCCGCCCAAAAGGCTTTTAATTATATCTTTAGGTGTTTTGATAGCGGTTGGCGTCGAGATTGTCAAGCCAGTCAGGCGGTTGAGCGCCTATCCCCCGCAAAAGTGAGGTGTCAATTGCCCTCGTGCACCGGGAGCTTAAATCGAAAAGCAAGCAGGACTTTGAGCGTATTGGTGACCGCCGGAATCACAGCCATGGCAAGCGTGATGGCCAGCAGTGCCGACTCCGGTTGCGTGGCCGTCCTTGGTAGACCTGGTACAAAACCCATTGTCGACAACAGTATCCCCAATGTCAGCGGCGCGGTGGCAAAGGCCAGTTTCTCAACAAAACTGTATAGCCCAGCGTAAAGCCCTTCCCGTCGCAGCCCGGTTTTGCGGTAGTCGTATTCCATGACATCGGGCAGCAAGCTCTGACCCATCAGCAACATACCCCCATTGCTCACCGCCAACACAAACGCGCGCAACATATAAAGCGCAATCGGCTCGCCAGGGCCTGATAGGAGCCAGGTCAGATTGACGCAGGCGGCCAGTGCAGCAGATAGCGCAAGCGTATGCGCTTTGCTGAGGCGTTTGGAAATCAGCACCCAAGGTGTGATCGCCGTCAGCGTGCCCACCATATACGCGAGGCCGTACCACAGCATGATGGCCTCGGACTGCTGCATGACCTGGCGCACGAAAAAGATGTTGGTGGCCACCGTGGCGGATAGCGCATAAAGGCCCAGATATTTGATACCGAGCAAGATGAGAAAGGGTCGGTTGCTAAGCGCCGAGCGCGCCTGCTCTTTAAAGGGCACTCGCATTGGCGTCCGCTCGGTGGCAGCCGCATCCCGCGTTGCGATAAAACAGGCAACAGACGCGACCAGAATAATCGCCGCAGTGATCAGCGACATCATGGAAAACGCTTCGACCTCCGGTACCCCCATCGTGTCCCGCGCATAGGCCACCAACCGCGGGGCAAGCGCGATCCCAACAAAAGTCCCCACCGCGATCCAGGCAACCCGAAATGACATGAGCTTGGAGCGCTCGTAGGGGTCTTGCACCATCTCTGCGGGCATCGACATATAAGGCACGTTGAAAACGGTATAGGCCGTCGCCGCTACCAGCAACATGGCAAGAATCCAGACCTGTGTGGATACAAAGGTCACGGTATGCACCGAGAACAGACCGATGACACTCAGTGCCGCCAGGATGCCCCCCGCGAGTAAATAAGGTCTGCGGCGCCCCCAGCGACTATTGGTGCGGTCACTGATGATCCCCATTAAAGGGTCGGTCACACCGTCATAAATCTTGGAGATAAAAACCAGGCTGCCCGCCAGCGCGGGCGCAACGCCCACAGCACTGATCAGATACACCATGAGCATGGCTGTCTGCGTATTGAGTAGACTCGACATCGCGAGCGTGCCCAGACTCCAACCGAAATACAGGCGCATCGGGCTGGGAGTAGCGCTCACGATGACTCCCGGGACCTCGCGATCTGCTCGAGAGGCTCTAGCAAACGCGCCACCCAATCGGCGCGCTCGGTGTCGAAATCATCGCGAGGTATAAAACGCTCAATGGCTTCGGCTGTGGGAACCACGCCGTCTTCGCTCAACGCAATCAGCGCGTGAAGTTGCTCTCTGGTGGCCGCCAATTCCTCACCCAATACCAGCACCATTTGGTAGAGCGCCTGCAAGGCAGGGTCATGAAAGTAAACGGGCTTGGCCGCAGGCTGCGCCCCTTCCTGCTGGGATTCACTGTCGGTCATGATTTGCGTGCACCAGCCATATACCAAACCAAGGGACCATCAATCTGGGGTTGATACGCCTCAAAAGTATCAGCCTCATCAAACCCTGCACCGATCAGCGCCTCAGGTACTGATGTGTCGGCAAAGGACTGCCAAAAAGGTTCATCGTTGTGTGCAACCTGCCACTGGGACAGCCACTGCTGAAAAGCCGGCGTGTCCTGCTTCTGGGTCGGTACATCCTGATGTACAACGAGCCCTCCGGGCTTGACGATGCGATAGCTCTCGCGCATGACGTCAGCTAGCAGGTCAGCAGGAAACTCATGCAGGAGGATATTACTGACCACTAAGTCGACAGACTCATCGGCGAAGTCCGTTTGACTCGCGCAGGCTTGGTGATAATGAATCGGTAATCCCAATGCCGTGGCGCGCAAATGTGCATAGCGCAACAACCCTGGCCCCAGATCAACGCCATGGGTCTGCGCTTCAGGGAAGGCTAAGGCGTAGTTTGCGGTTTGCCCGCCATACCCACACCCCAGATCGACTATGGAGCCCGGCCGAAAATCAGGAAAAGTTTGCTCGATAAATCGCACCACTGCCTGGCCTTTGCTATCTCTGGCGCCAGTGCCCGCGCCTCTGCTGTACAGGGTGCCGCCCGCCTCCTGCAAGGCGCCCGCCAACCAGTCATCCTCACCGCGGTCCAAGCAATATCCACCGGGCTGGCCGTGATAGGCCGTCGACTGGAAATAAGCGGGCATGGGTAGATCAGAATTCAGTGTCAACGAGCCAGCACCGGACGAGGCATCAATCGCTGAGGCTGCCTCTGCCAATGAGGATGACTGGCGCTTGATCATATCCCCCAACGCCCGCCACATCTGCTGCTGAGAGCCGATATTCAGTGCGCTCCATGCCGCAAAGGCAGGACGCTTGGACATCAACGCCGTTGCATCGGCAGCCGCCATTTCCCCGTCGCCCGACTCGACGCGTTCATTGAACTCACCCTGCAATACCGTCCTGGCAAATTGCCCCAACTGTCGCTTGGTGTGGAAGATGAAAGATTGTCGACCCCGATCGCGACAGCTCTGCGCTGGCGAGAGCGCATGCACAGTTGAGCGATTCATTTCTGCTGGCTTCGGATTCATACCGCAGATCTCTATTTAGTCCTGCACCGAATATCCTGCCTGCCAGAGAGCGGGTCAAGCCTTTGTGAAACGCCTCACCTTGCCTGAGACGCCATGTCACCACTGGTATCCCAGGCGCCCGGCCATTTGTCTTCCAGCGCGGAGAGATGTTTAAACAGTGCGCGGATGCGAGCGGATTGCCGGAGATCCTTGTGGTGCAGAAGCCAGGTATGACCCCAGTGGGCTGAGGGTACGCCGGGTAGCAATATGAGATCGGGATACTGCCTCGCCAAAAAACAGGGTAATGCCGCCACCCCCAACTTGTTGGTGACCGCCACCGTTCGGGGCGTGATACCGTCAATCAAATGTCGACTTTTAAGGCCCAATGAATCTGGATCAGGCAGGTCCCCCAGCGACAGGGCCCGGCCCGAGGCGCGAATACAGGTCAGCTCGCGGTGGCCGCGTGACGCCTCACTCAGCAATTCTTTGTGGACGTAGTAGCCCATGGAAATTCGGCCCAGTTTGATGCCGACAATATCCTTGGGAGGGCGCTTGTGTTTTGGGATACCCCGAACCGCGATGTCAGCCTCCCGTCGCGCCAGATCCACCGGATGGTCGCTGACGGTGATATCCAACTCAATACGGGGGTACTGAATCGCAAATTCCGCGACGGCCTCGGAAATATGCGTAACCGGCACGGCGGGTAAGGACAGCTTGATGCGCCCACTGAGCTCGGAGTCCTTGCCAGACACCTGTCGCTCAGCCTCGGCAAGCATCTCCTCCACCTCGCGGGCGGCGGGCAGGAGTTGGTCGGCGAGCGAAGTGGCCCTGAAACCATCGGGCGTGCGGTCAAACAGGCGGCCACCCACTTGCTCCTCTAGAGATTCCAAGCGGCGCATCACCGTCGTGTTACTGACGGAGAGCGTGGCCGCCGCTTTGCGAGTGGAGCCCGCTCGAGAAAGTGCCAGCAACACCTTTAGGTCATCCCAGTTCATTGGGTCTGTCTCCCCATTGGGTGATGCTGGCTGAAGACATCAGGAGACCAGCTTTTCCCCGTTCTTGTCCTTCAACACTACGCGGCTCTCAGACTCAACATCACTGGAGCACTGGAGCGTCATGGAGGCTTCGCCTTGTGGCGTCACCTTAAGCTTCAGTGTCTCGACCCCCCGGTAAGACTTCGTGCCGTACATCCTGACACGGGTGTCTTGGCCATACAGGGCCTTCAGCTCTGTTTTGCAGACGGCCAATTGCTCGGCCGTATCGGCTTGAGTCACCCCCGTGTACGCCAGCAAAACCGGCATAAAAACCAACGCAATTCGTTTAACGCCAACAACCTTTTTCATAACGGACCTCCAGTTTGATTGAGAAGCAACCTGCTTAAAAACCACTATACGGAGTTCGATTACGCAACGATTGTAACGCTTGTAATCTCATAAAGATCCAAATATGCAACACTCTATCAACCGACGCAACGGTGTTTTGTCATCACCATGCGGATCGCGGACAATGCAATAGCGGCCCAATACCGAAAGCAGCCACACGATAAAGAGAACACGGCTTATGAATGCACCCCTTACCGATGTCAATGCGACGCCTTTAGAGGCGATTGATGTCAGCGACGCGACCCTCTATCAGCAGGACACGTGGCGGCCCTACTTTGCGCGACTCAGAGCTGAGGATCCGGTTCACTGGAGCGAAAACGACGTTTTTGGCGGCTTCTGGTCAGTCACCCGCTTCGAGGACATCACCGCAGTCGACGGTAACCATGAGGCTTTTTCTTCAGAACCCGCCATTACGATTGGCGACTACGGTGATGACCTCCCGGTCAGACAATTTATTGCCATGGACCCACCGATTCACGACATGCAACGCGCGGCCGTGCAGGGTGTTGTGGCACCCCGTAATCTTGCTGACCTGGAAGGACTCATCCGACAACGCGTAGGCGATATTCTGGATGATTTGCCCGTTGGTGAGCCGTTCAACTGGGTGGAAAAAGTCTCGATCAATCTCACCACGCAGATGCTGGCAACCATCTTTGACTTCCCCTTTGAGGATCGACACAAACTTCCCTATTGGTCAGATATGGCAACCTCTCTGCCTGAGGCAACCGGTGGCGATGGCGATGTGGACGAGCGCACTGCCGCATTACAAGAGTGCCTGGGTTACTTCACCGAGCTGTGGCATCAGCGGAAAAATAACCCTCCCGGCACAATGGATCTCATTAGCCTGTTGGCCACTAACTCCAACACGCGAAATATGGTGGACGATCCGCTGGAGTATCTCGGCAATCTCATATTGCTCATCGTGGGAGGCAATGACACCACCCGCAATTCGATCACCGGTGGCGTGCTGGCGTTGAATCAAAATCCAGACGAATACGCCAAGCTCAAAGCGGACCCCTCGCTCATCCCCAGCATGGTGTCTGAAATCATTCGCTGGCAGACCCCTCTTATGCACATGCGCCGCATTGCCACACGCGATATCGAACTCGGAGGTAAAACGATTCGGCAAGGCGAGAAGGTGGTGATGTGGTATCTGTCGGGCAATCACGACGAGACCGCGATTGAGCGCCCTAACGATTTCATCATTGACCGCAAAAATCCCCGCTACCACCTGTCCTTTGGTTTTGGCATCCACCGCTGCATGGGCAACCGGCTGGGTGAGATGCAGCTACGCATCCTGTGGGAGGAAATCCTGAAGCGCTTCTCGAATGTTGAAGTGCTGGAAGAGCCCGAACGGGTACTCTCTAATTTTGTGCGGGGATACTCGCGCCTCATGGTGCGCTTACATCCCATCAGCGAGTGAACCTCGAGCCGACGCCAGCGATTGCACAAATTAGGTCTCTACAAAGTAGATCATCCCTCTTAACCTCAACTGAACCCCATTGCACGCAAATGGGTCGAGATTTCCGTCGCGTTATCTGAAGCTGAGTAGCGACGCCCTAGCCGAAGCCATGCCCGCCCATGCCCTCGATTTCACACCTGCTCTTATCTCTACTCTTGTGCACCGGCCTAATGGGCTGCGGAGGCGGCTCATCGGGTCAGGATGCGGTCAACGACGGCCAAGCAATCGCGGACACTGCGCCACCGGTCATCACGTTGAATGGCGCCTCTCCGATGGAGATCGAGGAGGGAGACCCCTACGTCGAACCGGGCGCTACCGCCGAAGATGATGTTGATGGCACCGTCGAAGTAACGATTGAGGGCAGTGTGGGTGCTGCGCCGGGCGAATATGTTCTCACCTACAGTGCATCTGACAGCGCTGGCAACCTCTCCTCGGTGGAGAGGATCGTTATCGTCATGCCAGCAAGCGAGGAAGGGGTCTTGGGGAAAAGCCCCGAGGAGATCCTTGAAACGCTGAGCCTTAGGCAAAAAGCCGCGCAACTGATTCAGGCCGAAATTTCCCACATTTCGCTAGAGGACATCCGTCAATACGGTATCGGCAGTGTCCTCAACGGCGGCGGCTCTTATCCCGATGGGGACAGAGCCGCAACCGTAGAGGAATGGCGTCAGTATTCGGCGCTTCTCAGGGAAGCCTCATTGGATACGACACAGGGTAGCGCCGGGATACCGATCGTTTGGGGAACAGATGCGGTACATGGGCACAATAACGTTCGAGGCGCAGTCTTGTATCCGCACAACATCGGCTTGGGAGCCACAAATGATCCGGCGCTCCTACGCGCCATCGGTGCGGCAACAGCTGACGCCGTCGCAGCAACCGGAATCGACTGGATATTCGGCCCCACGGTGGCTCAGGCACGGGATTTTCGCTGGGGTCGCACTTATGAGAGCTATAGCAACAACCCTGAACTGGTCAGTGATTTCGCCTTCAGCGTTATTGACGGGATTCAAAGCCGGGGCCTCGCAGCAACAGCGAAGCATTTTATCGGTGACGGCGGCACCGAGCGCGGGATTGATCAGGGCAACACACCGCTCTCGGATGCAGAGTTACTGAATCAACATGGCTCGGGATACGAGGGTGCTATCGCGGCGGATGTGCTCAGCATCATGGCCACATTTAACAGCGTGAGAGGCGAAAAAGTACACGGGAATGAACCCATTCTGAAAGACATGCTCAGGCAACAACTCAAGTTCGAGGGCATGCTGGTCAGCGACTGGAATGGCATAGCGCAGGTTCCGGGTTGTCACACTGCAAGTTGCCCTCAGGCATTCAATGCCGGTATCGACATGAGCATGACACCGTCAGACTGGCGTGCACTGCTTGACAATATTGTGGCTGAGGTCGAGCGCAACGCAATCAGCGAAGCGCGAATCGATGAGGCAGTGCTGCGCGTACTGCGGTTCAAAAAACGGCTCGGATTGATCGATAAAGATTATGAGGTAGGACGAGGTTTATCCCCTGACGTGGTCGGCAACACAGAACACAGGGCGCTCGCGCGCCGCGCTGTCAGAGAGTCTTTGGTGTTGCTCAAAAATAATGAGGCATCACTGCCTATCAATCCAACGCGAAACATCGTTTTAGTCGGGCCAGCGGCAGATAGCATCCCCCATCAGGCCGGAGGATGGTCGGTAACATGGCAAGGCACGGGCACTACTAACGAGGACTTCCCGGGCGGCACCACTATTCGAGATGCGCTGCAGGCGGCTGTTAATGGCGCTGGCGGTACTTTGCATTATAGCGAGTCAGGCGACATAGGTGATAACGTATTGCCGGAAGCCATTGTCGTAGTCCTTGCTGAAGCGCCCTATGCAGAGAGTGCTGGCGATCTTGCCGACCTCGACTGGCCGTCATCACGGTCTCTGCCACTCCGACAGGTTCAAACGTGGCGTGAACAAGAGGTTCCCGTCATCACCGTACTGATGTCTGGCAGGCCACTTTGGGTTAACCCCGAAATGAATCAGTCCGACGCGTTCGTTGCGGCTTGGTTGCCGGGAACGGAGGCACAGGGCATTGCCAACGTCCTCTTCTCTAGCGCGAATGGTGACCCCACTTATGGGTTTGTCGGAAAACTCCCCTTTGCCTGGCCGGGTGGTGCCGTGAATGCCCGTAACGCTGACCAAGCCGTCGAAGCCGAATTATTCCCTCGCGGCTACGGTTTAACCTATGAGGACCAAACCGACATCGCAGCGCTGACAGAGAACCCCAGGAATGACAAGGATGGTCTGATCTCTCCCTCAGAGGGCGACACCGATGGCGCGGCGGGCGGTGATCTACCCGACGAACTTTGGGTTCTCAAGAACGGCGCCATCGAGCCTCTGTGGGATCGCGGTATTGGCGCATTTGACGAAGCCATCGGTTGGGACGTCTGCCTCAACGACAACGGTCAGGGTTGCCCAAGCATCGATTGGCAGTTCGTCAGCGACACCCAACGAGGTCAGGTGCTCGAGGTGAGCTACCCAGGCGGCGCGGCCTTTGCGGGTCTATTCATAGAGAGCCTGTCAGGTCTTGACCTCTCCTCTCATAACACGCTGACCTTTGACGTCGCCCATGTCGCCGGCGACAACCAATATGCGGTGAAACTCGATTGCTTTTATCCATGCTCCTCCGGCGACTATCTTTTGGAGCGGCTCAACGAGGGTTGGCAAACGGTCAGCGTCCCGCTAGCTGAACTGGAGAGGCAAGGATTGGATCGCGGCAACGTCAATACGGGACTGGTGATTTGGTCAACGAGCCACTCCAACAATCGATTCAGAATCGACAATATAAAGTTCACGAAGGAGTCAACCTGAAACTTCAGCTGACGGGATTCAACACTCCACGATAAACGTCACTGGACCATCGTTTACCAGTGCCACCTGCATGTTGGCGCCGAAACGACCGGTCTCGACCGGGACACCACTATGACGTAGCGCCGTTGCCAGCGCGTCACACAGCTTGGATGCCTGCTCGGGTGGCGCAGCGGTAGAGAAGCCCGGCCGGTTACCGCTGGCGGTGTCGGCGGCCAGCGTAAATTGCGACACCAGCAAAATAGATCCGCCTGCTTGGACGACATTCAGGTTCATTTTACCCTCGGAATCAGAGAAGACCCGATAGCGGCATAACCGCTCCGCCATGCGGTTGACCGTCTGCTCGCTATCCTGAGGTTCAACACCCACCAGCACCAACAGCCCGCGATCAATTTCGCCCACGACGTCGCCTGCCACGGTAACCGATGCCTGAGTCACGCGTTGCAACAGACATTTCATGACACGAACCTTAGTAGCGTAAAAGCGCGAAGCTCAAAATAAGTGATACTGTCACGATCGGCGCGACGCCAGATCATGAGTTGATTCGATATTAGCCAACAATCCCTGAGACGCTTCAGTCAGCATATCGAATACCCTGACAAACCCCTCGTTTCCGCCATAGTAGGGATCAGGTACCTCATCGCCCCACCCCTCAACCCAGTCGAGCATCAGACTCAGTCGATCCTGCAATAAAGCGGGACAGGATGCCCCCAGTAAACTCAGGTTGTCTCGGTCCATCGCCACGACATAGTCAAACTGTTCGAAATCCGCCTCGCAAACCTGTCGTGCGCGCAGGTCGGTCATATCAATGCCACGGGCAAGCGCCGTGGCGGTCGCTCTGCCGTCAGGCGCATTGCCGATGTGATAAGCGTGGGTGCCTGCCGAATCAATATCGATGCGATCCTCAAGCCCGGTACCCTTTACCTGCTCCCGAAACAGCGCGTGGGCGGTGGGAGACCGGCAGATGTTCCCCATACAGACAAACAGCACGCTGACGCTCATATGTGAGTTGCCCCAGTCAGGCCCAGTGGCTGCTGTAGCAGACTGCGGAGTTCGCCAATGAGTGCATCGAGGGCGGCGTCGCTATACGGGACTGCGCTGCCCACGCCCCAAACCGGACCGGGCCAAGCATAGTCTGTGCGAAATCGCGCGATGTGGTGCACGTGTAGCTGCGCCACCTGATTACCGAGCGCGGCAATATTGAGTTTGTCAGCGGCGAAATGCACTTTCATCGCCTCGCCCAGCCGCATCGATTCCT